>WNGE01002732.1_pt1 | contig 21298 bp, 20 predicted proteins | sample 5400651 | NCBI WGS metagenome assembly WNGE01 (sample SAMN13153370, study PRJNA577476) | soil metagenome | isolation source: 60 cm soil or saprolite under grassland replicate 2 | place: USA:California | collected 2016-06-15 | reverse complement strand
CAGGTCGGTCCCACCCAGGGATCTTCGCGGCGCCATATGGTGGGCAGGTGGAGGGCGACTTGCTGGTCGTCGGCGAGCTCGGCGAGGACACGCATGGTGACGTCGAGGTCGTCGCCTGCGAACGGCAGGGCGCGGAGCGGCTGGTCGAGGGGGCGAAAGAAGTCGTCCCAGTGGGTGAGGACCACGCGGCGGGCTCCGACGGCCTGCACGGTCTGGGTCCAGTAGGTGCGGATGTAGTCCTCGTCCTGCAGGCCGAGTTGGCCGACGCCGAGGTAGGCGACGTCGGCTCGACGGCCGTCGAGCGCACCTGGCACGTAGCCGGCGCTGCCTTGGACCAGTGCGGTTCGGCCGCTTGTGTGCTCGACCAGGACGGACCACGCTTCACCGCACTTGTAGGCCGCCACTTTGGCCGGTGGCACCACTGGGTCGGTGATGATGCCTGGGAAGCGGTCCGGTGGGCAGTGCTCCGACTCGAGGAAGGTCAGGGTGAAGGCGCCGTACGACACCGGCTCGTGGGGTGTGACGACGTGGATGCGGTCGTCGGTGAGACCGGCACCTCGGCCGACGTTCGCTGCGGACTCGCCCCCGATGAGTACCGCACCGGTGCGCTGCGCCACGGTCGCGGAGTCCATGACGTGGTCGAAGTGGGTGTGCACCGGGACCACGGCGTCCAGGCCGCGTCCTCCGTTCTCGTGGTCCAGTCCGAGCCGCGTGAGCGCGGAGCCGATGCGGGCGCTGTCGGGTGCGACCTTGCCGAAGGCGACCTTGAGCAGCGACGGCCTGGAGAAGAACCCGTCGGTCATCACCGCAGACTCGCCGTCGTCGAAGAGCAGGCTGGAGACGCCGAGAAACGTGACGCTGAAGTCCCCGACCGCCGGTGGGACGTCGAATCGGGCGGCGTGGGCGGCCACGTCGGGGCGGCCGAGCTTCATGCGCATGGCGGGACGCTACCTTTTGATGGCTGGTCGCCCGGTGAGCGCGTGGTCGCGAACACCGACGAGGTCGGCAGTCCGGGCGACGTCGAGCATCAGGCGGTCCCAGGAGAGGCGGACGTCGCGTCCGGACAGCTCGGTGATCCGGCGTAGTCGGTGCCGCATGGTCTGCGGGTGCAGGCCGAGCCTGTCGGCGGCCTCGGTGGACGACCCCCAGCGCAGGTACCCCTTGAGCCCTTCGAGCAGGTGTGCGTTCTTGGCCTCAGCCACGGGGCCGAGCGCCTCGGCCGCGAGCTCGGCGGGGTCGACAGGCGGCTGCCCACGCAGCAGGGCCACCAGCATCGCGTCACCTCGGTCGAGGACCGGCGAGTCGGCGAACGCCTCTTCAGGTGCGTGCTCGAGCGCGGCGGCCGCGAGACGGAAGTCCAACGGGATCGCAGCAGGGGTGACCTCTCGGGTGATGCACGCACGCCACTTCCGGAACGTCAGCTCGGGTGTCAGGTCGGGGACGGTCGCGGCTAGCAACACCCCCTGGCGCCCCCGACTGGTGTGGAGCACGTCCAAGGGCTGGCCGCTGCCAGCGGGTGAAATCGACGAGGCGAGATCCGCGACGTCGCCCTCCGAGAGAACGGTCCCGGCAGTGTCGGGTGCGACGACGACGAGGGTGAGGGTCGCCGGGACGGTGATACCGAGCTGGGCGGCCCGGTCCGCCAGAACCGCCGCTGAGGTCTGCCGGCCTGTCAGGAGGTCGTTGGTGAGGCCTACGAGCATCTGGGCCCGGTTGCTGTTCAGCTGCTCGGTGGCGCTGCTGTAGCCGGCGAACAGGGACTCCGACAGCTCATCGACGCTGGTCAATAGTGTCCGGTTCAGAGCCACCATGTCGGACAGAGCCAGCTCGTCGGGGGCGAGGTCGACGACCAGGTCACTGATCTCGACCGCTGCGACCCGGTAGGCGCGCAGCACTGCGAACAGAGGGCGACCGTCGGTGGCGCGGGCGACCCCGATGCCCCGGAACCGCTGCAGGTCCGCGGCGGTCAGCGCAGTGTCCTCGACCCACATCTCGATCAGACGACGGATCGCCCAGGCAGCGATGGCGCGGGTCTCGGCCAGCTGGGCGGAGCTGATGGTGGTGTAGGCGGGAACCTCCCGCTGGAGAGCGGTGACGATCCGTTCGTCGACCTTGCTCCCGAGTCCGACCAGACGCCGCTGTACGGCCATCCGCTGTGCAAGCCCCATGTTCCTGCCTTATCACTCCGTGATGATGCAGACCCGCACTGGTGACGGTTCTGGTTGTCAGTGAGAACGCTACCGGGAAGGGTAGGGTCATGGATGCAGACGTGATCGTTGTCGGAGCCGGCCTCGCCGGTCTCGTTGCCACAGCTGAGCTCGCTGACGCGGGCCGCCGGGTGATCCTGCTCGACCAGGAGCCGGAGACGAACCTCGGAGGGCAGGCGTTCTGGTCCTTCGGTGGCATGTTCCTGGTCGACTCACCTGAGCAGCGCCGAATGGGGATCAAGGACTCCCGTGAGCTGGCCTTGCAGGACTGGATGGGCACCGCAGGGTTCGACCGGCCCGAGGACGCCTGGCCCCGGGAGTGGGCGGCGGCCTACGTCGACTTCGCCGCCGGCGAGAAGCGGTCCTGGCTGCATGCCCAGGGCATACGCTTCTTCCCCCTGGTGGGCTGGGCCGAGCGCGGCGGGTACGGCGCGATCGGGCACGGCAACTCCGTCCCCCGCTTCCACGTCACCTGGGGCACCGGCCCCGGGGTCGTCGCGCCGTTCGAGCGCCGGGTGCGGGAGGCGGCAAAGGGACTAGTCACCTTCGCGTTCCGGCACCGCGTCGACGAACTGACCGTGACCGGCGGCGTCGTGACCGGTGTCAAGGGGGCCGTCCTCGAGCCCAGCAACGTGGCCCGCGGTGTCGCCAGCTCCCGCACCGTGGTCGGGGACTTCGAGCTGACCGCCCAGGCTGTCCTGGTCACCTCCGGCGGCATCGGCGCCAACCACGACCTGGTCCGCAAGAACTGGCCCGCCCGGCTGGGCACCGCACCCGAGCACATGATCAGCGGTGTCCCCGCCCACGTGGACGGACGGATGCTGCAGATCGCCCAGGACGCCGGCGGCAACATCATCAACGCCGACCGGATGTGGCACTACGTCGAAGGCGTGAAGAACTGGAACCCCATCTGGGACAGGCACGGCATCCGCATCCTGCCCGGCCCCTCCTCGCTGTGGTTCGACGCGACCGGCAAGCGCCTGCCCGGACCGCTCTACCCCGGCTTCGACACCCTCGGCACGCTCGCCCACCTGCGGACCACCGGACACGACCACAGCTGGTTCGTGCTCACCCAGAAGATCATCGAGAAGGAGTTCGCGCTCTCCGGCTCCGAGCAGAACCCCGACCTCACCAACAAGTCCGTCCTGCAGACCCTTGGCCGGATCCGCCCCGGCGCACCTGCACCCGTCGAGGCGTTCAAGCAGCATGGCGAGGACTTCGTTGTCGCCGACACTCTCGACGAGCTCGTCGCCGGCATGAACGCCCTGACCGACGAGCCGCTGCTCGACGTCGAGGACATCCGCCGCGAGGTCGTCGCCCGCGACCGGGAGATGGACAACGCGTTCGCCAAGGACGGCCAGGTGTCCGCCATCCACAACGCCCGCAGGTACCGCGGCGACAAGATCTCCCGCACCGCCTCGCCGCACAAGATCCTCGACCCGAAGGTCGGGCCGCTCATCGCAGTCCGGTTGCACGTCATCACCCGCAAGACCCTCGGCGGCCTGCAGACCGACCTGTCGGGCCAGGTGCTCAGGTCCGACGCGACCCCGTTCCCTGGCCTGTACGCCGCCGGTGAGGCCAGCGGCTTCGGTGGCGGTGGTATGCACGGCTACCGGTCCCTGGAAGGCACGTTTCTCGGCGGCTGCATCTTCTCCGGCCGCCAGGCCGGCCGCGCGACCGCGCGGGCAACCGCATGACGGTGACCAGGCGGGCCTGGCCCGCGAGCTGGTCAGCGCCACGGTCCACACACCTGACCTCGATCTCGTGGGCATGATGGTTACCAGGCCGGCCGACGAGGGCCACCGGAGCTCGTCGCCGCGATCATCCTGGCCGTCACCGGCCGCTACCCACGTGCCCTCTACGACTTCATCCTCGGCTCGAACCGGTGGGTGCTGAGGCTTGCCGCGTACGCGTCGTTGATGACCGACGCCCATGCCGCCATGACCGGCTTGCACGCCTGGACTGACCAGAAACCCGCACCCCCAACCGCGGTCACCCGGTTTATCCCAGCCGCGGTCCGGTGCCACGGTGAGGCCATGAGTTGACAGCTGGTCGCCCCCCTTGCGTGATAGCGGCGCGGGCAGGCGCGACGGTGGGTGCGTTGGTGCGCAAAGTGTGGCGGCGCCCGCCACCGAGGGCGACCCGCGTCGCGTGGCGGGCTCTGTTCGTGGTTGCCCCCATGTTGGCCTGCTGTTCCTGGCCCTTGGCACAGGGTGGCAACAGGAGCGTCCAAGGTGGTCCCGTATGAAGGCCGCCGCTGTACGGAAATTCCGGTGGCGCCTGCCGTGGGCCAATCGCGCAGAACGAGTTCCGATTCGACGACGGCCAGAAGCTTGTTCTGACGTACGTCGACGTGCAGGTCACGGCTGCCGGACTTGCAACTATGGCTGGATTGCTGAGGTCATTTGACAGCGGCACCACATGAGGCCCAGTGGCCGATGGCTGTCGTCGTTGGCTGTCGCGTCACGGCCTGGCGACGGCTGATCATGGGCCTGCTCACGACATCCGGTGGCTTGTACAGACCGATGCGTCACAAGTCGGTCGCGGGCTGGTGCTGACCCTCATATGGCGGTTCGTGTTACAGATGTGCCCGCGTCCGGCCCGCTCGTCGTCGCCACTGGATCTCAGCCTGGGCCGGGGAGATCGTCTCGCCGTCGAGCTGTCGATGAATGCGCAGTGAGGCGACACGCGGGGCGCTGACTTGAAGTGTTGACTTGGTAGCTACTCGCCTGATTGACATGCCTCTTGAGCAGCGGAAAAGTCCGTTCTGGGCGCCACTTGGTGTTGTGCCCGAAGCGGGCCGGACACCTGCGACGCCGCAAGCATCGTCAACGGCGACGAGGAGGACGTTGTGCGCAAATCCCGACTAGCAGTGCCGATTGCGGTTGTCGCACTGGCCGTATTATCCGCCGCCCCGGCGGCCGCACAGCCGACTCCCGGCGGCGACACTGAGGTGACAGTCGGCAGCAATGACTCGATCTTCTCGCAGAACAAACAGAACGAGCCCGCACTCGCGGTCAACCCGGTCAACACCAACATCCTGGCCGCCGGCGCCAACGACAACATCGACCTCGAGTCGTGTGACGCGGGTGACCCGACGACCTGCCCGTTCACACCGGGGGTGGGGGTTTCCGGGGTTCAGTTTTCGCTTAACGGCGGCGTCTCCTGGATCCAGCCCACGTACACCGGCTACACCGCGCGTGGCTGCCTCGGCCCGGCTCCCTGCTCGCCAACGGTCGGCCCGATTGGGACGCTGCCCAGGTACTACGAGAACGGATTGGTTTCCAACGGCGACCCAGCGGTGGTCTTCGGTCCTAAGCCGGACGCCGCGGGCAACTTCGCCTGGGCCAACGGCCAGCGCCTGTACTACGCGAACATCGCCACAAACTTCCCAGGTAACCCAGGCTTCTCGGGCGCTGCCGCGATCGCGGTGTCGCGTACCGATGACATCGCGGGAGCGGTGGCGGGCAATAACAACGCCTGGATGGACCCGGTGATCGTCACCCGGCAAAACACCGCGTTGTTTAGCGACAAGGAGCAGATCTGGGCCGACAACGCGGCGTCCAGCCCGCACTTCGGCAACGTCTATGTGTGCAACGTCGGCTTCCGCGCCGACCCCAGCCAGAGCCCGAACGCCGCGCCGGAGCCAGTCCTGTTCGCCCGATCCACCGATGGTGGTAACACCTGGCGTACGCGGCAGCTCACCCCGGCCGTCAACAACATCGCGGTCAGCGGGCGGCAGGGCTGCGGCATCCGTACCGACAGCAACGGCGTCGTCTACGTCGTCTGGGTCGGCACCGAGGTCCGCAGCCGGCAGGGCGTGTTCTACCAGGCGAGGTCATTCGACGGCGGCCAGAACTTCGAGCGTCCGCGGGCGATCGTGACCGTCGGCGACGTCGGTCAGCTCGACCCGGTGCAGGGCCGTTTCACCATCGACGGCGTGGCCGGTGCCCGGTCACCATTGTTCCCCAGTATCGACATCGCCAACGGCGCGCCGACCGGTGCAGACGCCACCAACGAGATCGTGATCACCTGGGCCGACGACAGCCTCGGTGTCAACAACGAGAAGGCGTTCGTGATCTGGTCGGCCAACGGGGGCAACAGCTACAGCCCCAAGGTGGTGGCGTCGGAGGGATCCGACCGAGCCAATTTCCCGGCGGTCGCGATCTCACCGGACGGGCGTGACGTCTACCTCGTCTACAACGCCTTCCTGCAACCCTGGCAGACGACCACGGCAAACCCGCGCCTGATGCTCGGCGTGGTCCGGCATGCCGACGTGACCGTGGCGACGGGCGTTGTTGGCGCGTTCACCACACTGCACCGAGGTGCGGTCGGTGACGCGCGCGGTTCGAGCGCCAACAGCCTGGCGACCGAGTTCCTCGGCGACTACAACTACGCAGTTGCCACCCGCAGCTACGGCGCCGCGGTATGGAACGACGTCCGCAACGCCCGGGACTGCCCCGCGATCGACGCGTACCGGCAGTCCCTGGTAGACGGGGCGCCGATCGCCCGGCCGGCGCCCAACCAGGTCTGCCCGACAGGGTTCGGCAACAGCGACACCTTCGGCGGCTCCTACCTGGACCCGTCGGCTGATTGATCGTTACGCGCGGGGGGCGCCCGCCGGTGTCCCCCGCGCATCACACCCCGCCCTTGACGACCGGCGGTAGGCGGGCGCGACCGGTTCGCACCGCGCCTGGCGTTGCGCTCGCGCTTCTGCCGGGCGCCGGTACAGCGCGGTCAGCCTTGTGCCTGCCGAAAATCTCATCCGCCCAGGTCAAGCGGCATGCTCGTATTCGTGGAGGATGCCGCCGAGACGGTCACGTCGGCGGATGTCGAGTTGAGCGATCCGGTCCAGACCGGTTCCTGCCGGTCGCCTCGACGCACGAGGGCCTGAAGGGCGTCAAGCGGAGCCACGCGCTATGCGGCAGAGGAGCGCTCCCGATACTCGTGAGGACCGATAGGGTCGGCAGGTGCGCAAGCTTGCTGATGAGACGCTGGCCGCGATTGGCCGGATGACCGTCGCCGCGACCGAGCTCGAACACCTGCTCGCCTGGATCGGCGCGGATCAGGCCGCCGGAGACGCCGCTGCGGTCTTCGCCCAGCCTGGGGAACCGCTGCGAGCCGCGCGGGGGTCGGTCGAGTTCGCATCGCCGGCCTACCGCAACGAGTTCATCGGGATGGTCGAGGCCGCTGGCACGCAGCTGGCGCAGAGTCAGGCCGCGCTGCGGGCCATGTGGTGCGAGGACGGCCGCACTGATGCGGCGATCTTCGACGAAATCGCCGCGCGCCTGCTGCGCTGCCGGGACACTCTGCAGACCCTGGTCCAGACTCGGTTCAGCAGTGCAGGTAGGTAGGTCGCCGGGCCGACGAGCCGATCGCGAGGTACCCGGTTTCGAGCACCTTCTTGGCGCAACCGCGCGGTCGACGGCAGTTGAGGATTCCTGGTAGGCCGTCGACGGATGCCGCCCTCGTGCCACCCGCTGGCGCCTTGCGGGCACGTTCGGGTGCGTTGGAAGGGTGCGGCGCGGCCTGTTCGGCTGGGATGCTGAGCGGTGACGACGGCCGCGGGCCCACCGGAGCACCTGGCGCCCCGTGGCGGGGGCCGTCGCGAGCAGGAGGAGTTCAGCCGTCGTGGCAGTGTCAGCGGAGCGGCCGACCGGAGTGGTCGTCGCGGACATCGGGGGTGTCCGCAGTACCTCCGCGCTGGGTCGCGCTGTCGTCGCCGACGCGCTGCGCGGCGTCGACCCGGTCGGTTCCCGCGTCGCGGAGTCCGCGACCGTCTGGCGGCGGGACTACGTGCTGCACTTCCGACGCCTGGTCGAGGCCGGCCTGCTGTCGCGCGACGCGGCACTGGAGATCGCCCGCGACGGGTTGGCATCGCTGCACGGGCGGATGCGGTTCGCGACCCGCGACGGCGAGTTCGCCTTGGCCGAGGCGTTCACGCTGGACCCGAACGGCGAGCCGCTGCGGACGGCAACGGTCTCCGGGACCGGGACCGCGCAGCGCGAGCTTGTGTTGCCCTACCGCGGCGAGCGGCTACGCGGCGCGGATCTCAACCGCCAGCTCGACAGGTGGGTGGCCAACGGCGTGATCGAGCCGTCCTGCGCGGAGGCGGTCCGGCTGGTCGCCGACAACCCGCAGTGGCTGAACCTGTCCGACCGGCCGGTGGTGGTCCTCGGGGCGGGTGCCGAGATGGGGCCGTTGACCGCGTTGCTGCGCTGGGGTGGCGACGTGGTCGCCGTCGACCTGCCCCGGCCCGCGCTGTGGCAGCGGCTGCTCGGCACCGCCGACCGGTACGCCGGGCGACTGCGCATGCCCGTGGCCGGCAACATCGCGGGCCCCGATCTGGACCGGCGCGCGGGTGCCGACCTGGTGCACGACCTGTGCCGGATCGCCAACTGGCTGGCCGGCCTCGACGGCCCGCTGGTGCTCGGCAACTACGTGTACGCCGACGGCGCGTCCAACGTCCGGGTTGCCATGGCCGTGGACGCGTTGACCCAGCACCTGCTCGCCGGGCGGCCCGACATCGCACTGGCGTTCCTGGCCACCCCCACCGACGTGTTCGCCGTGCCCGCCGACGCGGTGGACGAGGCGAACCGTCGCTACACCGAGCGTAGCGGCATCGGCCGCGTCCGCCGGCCGCTGCGGGCGCTGAGCGGTGGACGCCTGCTTGCCCGCAACTACCCGCCCGCGGCCGATCCGGGGATCAACGACAGCCTCGTGCCGCAGCAGGGACCCAACTACGCGCTGGCCAAGAGGCTGCAACGGTGGCGGGCGACCGCGGCACGCGCCGCCGGCACGACGGTCTCCCTGACCGTCGCGCCCGCCACCCGTACCCGCAGTGTGATGAAGAACCGGCTGCTCGCCGCGGCGTTCGCCGGCGCGCACCGCTTCGGTATCGAGGTGTTCGAGCCCGCGACCAGCAACACGCTGATGGCCGCCCTGCTGGTACATCATCTGCGGACCGCGCCGCCGGCACAGCCACACCCCTGGCAGGACGAGGCGTACGCCGCGGCGCACGGCGGGTTGTGGCGCCAGCCGTACGCCCCCCGTAGCGCCCTCGGACTCGCCGTCGTGCTCGGCATCGGCGCCACGCGCGGCTGACACGGTGTCCCGCCCGGCGCAGAAACCGTCAGGCGGTGGGATGCCGGCCGCGCGGGAGGGCGTCGAGTTGGGTGCGGGCGGTGCCGACCGGCCACCTGTACGTCCGAGCCAGTTGGCCCGGTGTCGCCTCGACCATGGTGTCGAGGAATCGTCTGGTGGCGTAGGGATGATCCGGCCCGCCCCCGACATCGAAGAGCCGGCAGGTCAGGTCGACGAGGGTGGCGGGCCAACCGGTGCGGTACTCACGCACGCCGGCCGAGGTGACCAGCAGGTGGCGCTGCAGGGCTACCATCGCCCGGTCGTAGCGACCGCGGTCGCCGACGATCTCGCGCAGCGCCGCCGTGGACAGCGGGCCGGTCATCAGTGCCTCGACGACGCGGTGTGCCTCGTCCGGCAGCTCGAACGCCTCGTGGTCGGTGGGCTCCCCGCGACCCGTGTACAAAGCGGCCAGCAGGCGCGGCGACAGCAACGACGCCCGCTGGTAGACGAACTTGCCGTACCACGCGAGCCCGGCCCTGGGCAGTTCGTCCTTCCAGGTCCACACCTGCGACTCGGCCGGGCCCATGCCGGCGGCGAACGGCACAGCGTCCGCGCCGGCCACCGCCTCCCACAGCGACGGCGCCTGGATCCGCTCGGCGGGGAAGAGCACCGCGAAGCCAACCCCATCGAGGTATTCCGCCGCCTCGTCGACCGAGGTGAGCAGCCGGGTCGGCAGCCAACGGTCGCCACGCGCCCGGCCCAGGGCATCACCGCCGTCAGCTGGTCCGGCCGTACCGAGCCGGACCCGGTCACGTCCCATCCCACCACGGTAGCGGCGCGGCCCGGGATGCGGCGCGGCCGCCGCGTCCTGCCCTCCCCATCCCCACCGTCGGCACCAGCGTTGCCGTCTCGCCTCGTCCTCGGCCCCGCGGCCGAGCCGTTTGCTCATCGGCATGACCACGCGCCTCGCGGCTATGAGCGGTGATTCATGGACTGTGACGGGCGTGGCGGTCTGAACCTTCACCTCGTTATCGGATCAGCCTCGGTTGGTGTGTTCGCCGAGCCAGTCCAGGGCCGCTGCACAGCGGTTGAGCACCGAGATGTGCCCTTCGTCTGGGCATAACCACAGCTCCGCTGCGGGGCAGTGGCGCGCGAGCCATTCACTGTGCGAAGCGGGCACCAGCCGGTCCTGGTCGCCGTGCAGCAAGAGGACCGGCGCGATGACCTGCCCAGGGTCGAATCCCCACGGGGCAACGTTGGCAAGGTCGTCATCTATCAGGCCACCCGGGCCGGCTGCGATGGCTGGGCCGACGACGTCATTGAGCCAGGACCACGGGCCGGAAAGGGCAGCATGATCGGCTGGGGTGAATACTTCCGGGTCGAATTCGGCGGACGCCTCGTATCGCGCCTTCGCTGCGCGTCCCTCCGTGGCTGCGCGCAGGGACGCTACGCCGGAGGGTGCCATGCCCGCGAACCAGTCCAACCCGTCGGCACCGAACGGGGCCAGCGCGGCCACGCCGACCACACCTAGCACGCGTTCTGGCAGCAGTGCGCCGCACGCGAGAGCATGCGGACCGCCACTGGAATGACCCATGACCGCGAACTGATCGATATTCAGTGCATCGGCGATGGCGGAGACGCATGCGGCCGCTGTCGCCATGTTCCGGCCCGGCTGAGGGGTTGATCCACCGTAGCCGGGCCGATCGTAGGACACCCAGCGGATGCCGAGTTGGGCGGCGGCCCGGACCAGGGGCTCGGGAGGCGCGCCGATGTTCGGCGTGCCGTGGTGCCAGAAAACGGTGAGACGATCAGCGGCACCATCCGTGCCCGTGTCGTACGTGTGCAGCATGCGCCCGTCAGGCAGGGCCAGATCGGTCTCGATCACCATTCGCCGAGCCTACCGGCGTCCGAACACTCGCTACTCGGCATGACGGTATGCCACGACCGTCCCCCAGCCAGCGCTCAATGCCGCATGACCGGACGTTCGGTCGATGCTTTGGATGTGCGAGGCGCGTGATGGTGACGGCGTCGGGAGCGGGCGGTGAGGAGCTGATCTCTGGGTTCCGCTAGGTACCTCGTGCGGGCATGCTGGCTCAAGGAGGTGGCCTATGGAAGCAGAGCGAGGGTTTCCGGAGCTTCGTCAGGTGGTTCTGGACACCACGAACGCGCGGGGGCTGGCGGAGTTCTACCGTCAACTGCTGGGATTGCGATACCGGCCGGGAGACGAGCCGCCTGTCGCCGGCGAGTCGGACCCGAGCGGTGAGGACTGGTTGGTGCTGCGGGACCCGGCTGGCAACAACCGAGTGGCGTTCCAACAGGTGGCAGAGCTGCCAGAGGTGACCTGGCCAGAGGGCCCGCAGCCACAGCAGCTGCACTTGGACCTGACGGTGCCGACGGCAGCGCAGCTCGATGTCCAACATCAGCGTGCCTTGGCCCTTGGTGCCCGACTGCTTTTCGACCGCTCCGACGATGCCGTGGAGCCGCTACGTGTGTATGCCGATCCTGCCGGACATCCCTTCTGCATCTTCGTGGCCCCAGCGGGAGATTGAACCACCACGCGTCCGCTTCCGCACGGATCGCGCATGACGTCCGCCACCGGCATGACAGCGCGGGTGACCAGCCGCGGCCACGCACGAACAGCAGTTAGAGTTCGGGGCTCAGCAGGGCGAACAGGAGATCGGCAGCGGTTTCGGCCGAGACTCCTGCGCGTGCTCCCGGCTTGGCGACCAGGGCCTTCGCGGCGACTGTCTGCACTTCGAACCGGGGATTCTCGCCATGTGGCCAGAGCTGCGCATCGCCGCGTGAATGCTGCCGTCTCGCGCCTGCCAGCCCGGCGCTCGTCCGGCACGCTTGCCGCGGCGGGCCGCCTCGGCGTAGGAGTGAGCGGTGGACACTGACGCTGACCGGCGCTGGCTCGCCGCACGTTGGCCATTCGTCCGCGCCCACCTTCCGGCGGCGCCGGCCCGGGTGCTGGAACTCGGGTGCGGCCCTCTCGGCGGTTTCGTCCCAGCGCTACGGGGCGACGGGTACGCGGCGGTCGGCGTGGACCCCGAGGCCCCCGACGAGCCCGGCTACCACCGGATCGGGTTCGAGGACTACCGGCCGCCGCAGCCGGTGGACGCGGTGGTGGCCTGCACCTCGCTGCACCACGTCGCCGACCTCGACCAGATACTTGACCTGATCCACGACCCGTTGACACCCGGCGGGCTGCTGGTCGTGGTGGAGTGGGCGCGGGAACACTTCGACGAGCCCACCGCCCGGTGGTGCTTCGCCCGCCTCCCCCCGGACACAGACGCCGAGGCGAGCTGGCTGCACCGGCACCGGGACCGGTGGACCGACTCCGGCCTGCCGTGGCAGGAGTACCTGCGGTCCTGGGCCGCCGAGGAGGGCCTACACACCGGGCAGCAGATCGTCGCCGGGCTGGATACACGATTCCATCGGCGGCTGTGCACGGTCGGACCGTATTTCTTCGCCGACCTGGCCGACACCACCGAGGCCGACGAGCAGGCCGCCATCGACCACGCGGACATCCAGGCCAACGGCGTCCGCTACGTCGGCCAGCCGCGCTGACGGATCGTCATCGGCGGGAACCCACGCGCCCAGGTACCTGCGCGCCGCCTGACGGGCTGACGTTCGCGGCGCCGCCGGCCGCGTGACGGCGACGAGACCGCCCGATGGCTCGCGGTCAGGTGGCGGGTTTGACCGCCCGCAGGCGCTCGACCGTGCCGGCCTTGGAGCGGCGGCTGTCGGTGACGACGAAGCCGGCCTGCTCGACCAGCGGCAGTGGGTGGCGGGTCTGGTAGTCCCCGGCGAACCGCAGCGTGACCTTCTCCCACAGTCGTTGCAGCGCAAGGAGAACCCGATTGGTGGCGGCGACGTGATCCAGGAGCAGGAGCTGCCCGCCGGGGCGCAGCACCCGGTACATCTCGGCGATCGCGGCCCGGTCGTGGGCGACACTGCACAGCGACAGGGTGCACACCACCGTGTCGAACGACGCGTCGGAAAGCGGCAGGTGCTCGGCGTCAGCCTCGGACAGCTCCACGGTCAGGCCGAGGTCGGCGGCGCGTTTCGCGGCGGCGGTGAGCATGACTGGGCTCAGGTCCACCCCGGTCAGCCGGACGCCGGGCGGGTAGTGCGGCAGGTTCAGACCGGTGCCGACGGCCACGTCGAGAACGTCGCCGCTGGCCTGGGCGCACACCGATGGTCGGGCGTCGCGGCCGAAGAGGAGCGGTTCCAGGCGGCGCATGTCCCGGTCGTAGCGGGGTGCCATCCGGTCCCACAACTGGCGGCTGCGGGCGGTCGCGTCAAGGGCCATCGCAATAACTCCTTCTCGGATTGAGCCGTCAGGTGACGGTGCGGCGGTAGGCGCGCACGGCGAGCGGAACACAGGCCGCCGTGATCGCGGTGGCCCACAGCAGCGTCAGGCCGACCTGCCCGGCCACGGTCTGCCCGGCCGGTAGGGCGCCGGGGCCGAGGATCAGGCCGCGGACCGCGTTCGCGGTCACCGTGACCGGCTGGTGCGTGGCGAATGGTTGCAGCCAGGTCGGCATGGTCTGCGTGGGTACGAACACGGCGCTGGTGAACCCAAGCGGGAACACCACGATGTACACGGCCGCCTGGACCGCTTCGGCGGTGCGGACCAGCAGACCCACGACGGCCATCACCCACGACCAGGCGTACCCGAACGCCAGCGCCACACCGGTGCCGGCGAGCATGCCGAGCAGGTCGGTCTGCCACCGGAACCCGATGGCGAACCCGACCACGGCCATCAACATCAGGGTCAGCGCCGAGCGGCACAGGTCGGACAGCGTCCGCCCGGCGAGCACGGCGACGCGGGTCATCGGCAACGACCGGAACCGATCGATGCTGCCCTTCGCCAGATCGTCGGCCAGGCCCGCCGCCGTGCCGGCGCCGCCGAACAGCGCGAACTGGGCGAGCAGACCGGGCACGAGCCAGTTGACGTACTTCCCGGCTGCGGCCGGCGGCAGCGCCGCTTCGACGGCGCCGCCGAAGACGGCGGTGAACATCAGGATGAAGACCACCGGCATGACCAGCGACAACAGCAGCACCCCGGGCAGTCGCACCGTGTGCCGCAGGTTGCGACGGGTGAGGACGGCGATGTCCCGGGCGGTGCGGCGCAGCCCCGGCGGGTACACCACCGGGCAGGCGCCCGACGCGGCGGCGCCCATCACGCGGCCTTCGCGCTCGGGACGGGTGTGCCGGTGGCGTGTCCGGTCAGGGTGAGGAACACCTCGTCCAGGGTCGGCTTGCGCAGGCCGATGGTCTCCGGTGCGATACCGGCGGCCTCCAGCTCGCGCAGCACTCGGTGCAGCGACCCGGCGCCCAGCGGCGCGGGCACGACGACGGCACCGCTGTCGCGGCCGTGCGGGTCGGCGCCGGCATCGGTCAGGGCCGCTAAGGTTCGGGCGCGGTCGATGTCCGGCACGCTCAGCTCGACCACGGCGGCCCCGACCTGGTCCTTGAGCTGATCGCCGGTGCCCTCGCAGACGAGCCGGCCGTGGTCGATCACCGCGATCCGGTCGGCGAGCCGATCCGCCTCCTCCAGATACTGGGTGGTCAACAGCACCGTCGTCCCGGCGCCGACGAGTTCGCGGATCAGCGCCCACAACTCGCGGCGGCTGGCCGGGTCCACGCCGGTGGTCGGCTCGTCCAGGAATATCACCGCCGGTCGGCCAACCAGCGACGCGGCTAGGTCCAGGCGACGACGCATCCCGCCCGAGTAGGTCCGCACCGGCCGGTCGGCCGCGTCGACCAGTCCGATGCGGTCCAGCACCTCGTAGGTGCGCCGCCGGGCCTCCCGGCGGGTCAGCCCGTAGAGCAGGCCGACCATCTCCACGTTCTCCCGGCCGGTGAGGTAGTCGTCCACCGCCGCGTACTGTCCGGCCAGCCCGATCAGGGCGCGTACCGCAGCGGGGTCGCGTCCCACGTCGACGCCGGCAACGCACGCTGTCCCCTGATCGAACGGCAGCAGCGTGGCGAGCACCCGGATCAGCGTGGTCTTACCGGCACCGTTCGGGCCGAGCAGCGCGTAGATCACGCCCGCCGGCACCCGCAGCGTCAGCCCGTCCAACGCGCGCATCCCACCACGGAAGGTCTTCACCAGGCCATCCACCTCGATGATCGGCTCGCCCACAACCGCCTCCGCGCATGTCGACTTCGAGATGTAGACGCTAGCGTGTACATCTCGAGTTGTAAACTCCGTGGGACCGGAGATCGTGGAGGGAGACGAAGGTGGCCGACGCCGCACCGCCGCCAACCGGGGTGCCGTCGTCGTCGCGGCGGCTACCCCGCAGCCAACGACGCGAACAGATCATCGCGGCCGCCACCCGCGCGTTCGCCAGGACCGGGTTCTCCGCCACCAACCTCGACGACATCGCCGCCGAGGCCGGCATCAGCCGGGCCATCCTCTACCGGCACTTCGACTCCAAGACCGACCTCTACCAGGCCGTCCTCGACAACGCCTGCGGCCGGCTCATCACCGCCACTGGCGCCGACGAGTTCACCGAGACCAGCATCGCCGGGCTACTGCGCGCCGCCGCCGACGACCCGGCCGGGTTCCGGCTGCTGTTCCACCACGCCGCCCGCGAACCCGAGTTTCGGCAAGCCATGGACCAGTTCCACACCGACATGACCCGGATCGCGCACAAGCACCTCGCCGCGGAGATCCCCAACCCGGAATGGGCCGCCTGGGCCGCGCAACTCGTCCCCACCGTCGCGGTCGCCGCCGTCACAGCCTGGCTCGACGCCGGCCAACCCGACCCCGACCACGCCGCCGACCGCATTCGCGAAGCAATCTACGGCGTCATCGCCGCTGCCCAACACGCATGACCGCGCAACCCAACATCCCATCCGGCAGCCCGTTGAACTCCTTTCGGTAAGTGTCCACGAACCGTAAAACTAGGCTTACCGTTAATGCCGGACTAGGCGTACTCGGCGACCCGACCCGACGGGCGATCTTCGAGCTGCTGGCTCGGCGCCCGTGCTCGGTGGGTGAGCTGGCCCAACAACTACCAATCAGCCGACCGGCGGTGTCCCAGCACCTGCGCGTACTCAAAGACGGCGGCCTCGTGGTCTCCCGGGCCGAAGGCACCCGCCGGGTCTACCGGCTCAACACCGATGGAGTGGCCGCCCTGCGGGCCTGGCTGGACCGCGTCTGGGGCGACGCACTCACCGCTTTTCAGAAGGCCGCCGAGGCGGCGCCCAACGACCGCGAACAGGAGCAAGAATGAGCACCGCACCGACGATCCCGCCGATCGGCGGAACGGTCACCGTCGGCGTGCCCGTCGAGCAGGCGTTCCACGTCTTCACCGACTCCTTCAACACCTGGTGGCCGCACCAGTACCACATCGGCCAGGCAGACGTGGCCGAGGTGATCCTGGAACCGCGGGAAGGCGGCCGATGGTACGAACGCGGCGTCGACGGCAGCGAGTGCGACTGGGGACGGGTGCTCGCCTGGGAACCACCGCACCGGCTCGTCTTCACCTGGCAGATCAACGGCCGATGGCAGTTCGACCCCGATCCCGAGCACGCCAGCGAGATCGAGGTCCGGTTCACCGCCGACGGACCCGGGCAGACCACCGTCGACGTGGAACACCGCCACTTCGACCGGCTAGTCGGCGGCCAGGCGATCCACGGCGCGATCAAGGGCGGTGGCGGCTGGACCCTCCTGCTGGAGGGCTTCGCCAAGGCAGTCGCCAAGGAGGAGTGATCCGGCCTGCGCACCCCGTCTACACCGGTGGAACCCGGGTGGATCCACGGTCTGCTGGCCGGTCTCGACCGGCCAGCAGGCCGGTGCGAGGCGCGACTGCGACATCGCCGCTTTGGCCGCGTTGCTGCGTGAGGACGTGATCCTCACGATGCCGCCGGAGCCGGTCCGGATCGTCGGGCGTGACAACGTCGCCGGGTTCTTCGCCACCGTGCCCGCCGACGGCCGACTCGACCTTATCGACCTAGTCGCCACCCGGGCCAACGGGCACCCCGCCCTCGCGGCAACTTGCCCGACGACAGCGCCGACGGTTGCCGCGGCTACGGGGTCACGGTCCGAGCGGCTCCAGTTCGCGAATGGAAGGGGTCCGACATCGACGTTGTCGGCGGGATGAACGTCGACCCATGGTGCGAGCACCCAGGTCACCGATTGACCGGCCAGGGACGGACATCGGCGAAGGTTACCGGCCCGCTCGGCGTAGCCGCTGTTGCTTGCGAGGCGACGGTGTACCGGTCTCGACATAGTGGCGTAGGTCCTCGGCGAGGTGCCGGCTGGTGCGGCCGACCTGGACGAGGATCGCCCACCGGCCGAGCAGACCGAGTAGGCCGCGGGTGTCGAAGCGTGCCTTCAGGCTGACCTGGGTCCGGTGCTCGTCGATCGAGGAGACGGTCCAGGTGTTGCGGGCGACGGTCACGAACGACGGCATGCCGCTGGCCTCGTAGGTCAGGGTCCGGTTGGCGTCGTCGTAGGCGATGAGCGTCTCGGTCACCTCGGGGACGAGTCGCATGCCGGTCTGGCAGACGCGCCCGGCGACCGGGGCGTTCACGGCGGTCGCCGCCACCGGCAACGGGTTTGCCGCCGCGGGCTTCGGATCGGTGCGGGGGGCGGGAAGGGCAGTGGACGCGGGGATGGCCGTCGCCCAATCCCCGATGCGGTCGAAGCGGCGGCCGATGACGTCCCAGACGGCGTCGGCGGGTGCCGTCACGATGAGGTCGGTGGACAGTTCCGCCATGACCTCAGCCTGACCGGTCATCCATTGCCAGGCCATTCCCGATGAGGGAATCGTGGCCCACCGGCCTGGCTGCGATACTGCGATCATGAGCACTGGCCCGGCCGGATCGGCCAGCCCGTTCGGCGCCCGGCTGCGGCAGTGGCGCCAGCACCGCGGGCTGAGTCAGCTCAGCCTCGCCGGACAGGTCGGCTCGACCGGGCGGCATATCTCGTTCCTGGAGACCGGGCGGTCGCGGCCCAGCCGGCAGATGGTGCTGCGCCTGGCCGACGCCCTCGGCATGGGACTGCGCGAGTCCAACGAGCTGCTGCACGCTGCAGGGTTGCCGGCCAGCTTCCCGCAGGCCGACCTCGACGGTCCGAACCTGGCGCCGTACCGGGCGGCGATCGACGCGATCCTGCAGGCCCACGAGCCGTACCCGGGGATGGTCATCGACGGGCACTGGACCGTGATCTTCGCCAACCGGGCGTCCACGGCGTTGTTCGGCCCGCACGTCGTGGGCAGCAACTTCGTCCGCGACTCGTTGACCAACCCGGCCGCCGCCCAGGTGATCGTGAACTGGCCCGAGGTCGCCTGGGCCGGGCTCGACCGGCTGCGCCTGCACCTGAGCCGGGTGCCGTTCGACGACGAACTCCGCACGCTCGTCGCCCTCGCCGAAACCGCCCTCGCCGACGTTCCCCGACCCGCGCCGGCCGAGTCCGGTCTGATGGTCTGCCCCTGGTTTCGCGTCGGCGAGAAGGTGATCCGGACCATCGCCATGGTCGCCCGGTTCGACCACGTCGCCGAGGTCACCCTCGACGAGCTGCGCGTCGAACTGATGTACCCCGCCGATGCCGCAGCTGAGCGCTTCTTCCGCAACATGGGCAACACAGACGGTCCCTGATCAACCGTTCGCCGGCGTGGCCGGCGACCGTTCCCGTTCGGGACCAGCCCCCAGGCCTTTGCGGACGTGGAACGACGGGAACGACCCGCATGCGCTCGGCCCAGGGGCGACAGCTGCGCCTACAGTGCGGTGGCGGCAGCCACTGGCGGGACCACAACTGCCAGGCGCTACGCGCTCCGGGAATCCGCGCCGGCTCGATGGGGGATCGATGGGGGCAGCTCAGGATGTGCCTCGGGTCGCTGGCGGGCCTGCCCGAGCCGCAGGTGCCGCCGGGGCTGGTGCTACGCACCTTCCGCTCCGACGATGAGGCCGGATGGGCGCAGCTGATGACAGGAGCCATCGGCGACTGGGATGTGCAGTCGACGAGGCGCGAGTTCCTGGGCGATCTCGGGGTCGACCCGGACGGCATCTTCTTCCTGGTCATGGGCGGCGAGTATGTGGCGACCGCGACCGACAAGCGCACCGCGGATGCGGCGACCGGCTACCTGCAGCACATGGTGGCCGTTAGCGCCGCCCACCGCGGACGTCGGCTGGGCAGGTGCGTGTCGCTAGCCGCGTTGCGCCACATGAGGCAGCGCGGCTGCCAGCGGGCGGTCCTCGATACCGATGACGACCGGTTGCCGGCGATCCGCACCTACCTCGCCCTCGGATTCGTGCCCCACATGGTGGAAGACGACCACCCCGCGAGGTGGCAACGAGTGATGTCCCACCTCGAGCAAGCAGCGTCGCGCTGAGTCCCGGGCCGTCGTGGTCGGCCATGGCCAGCGGCGCAGTACAGTCGCAAGGTCCGCCGCACGCTGACCCGGCTCTTCCGGTAGATCCGCTCCACGTGCTGAGGCCTCGCTGTACGGCGTCATTCGACGAGCGGTCGGCAGGAGACAGGGCGGAGAAACGGTGCGCGACAGTGTGGACCTATTCGCGTGCGGCGACGTGATGCTGGGCCGCGGCATCGACCAGATCCTGCCGTATCCCGGTGACCCGACCCTGCGCGAGGGCCACGTCCGGGACGCCCGGGCCTACGTGGAGTTGGCGGAGGCGGCGAACGGTCCGATTCCTCGTCCCGTCGACGTCTCCTGGCCGTGGGGCGATGCCCTGCACATGCTGGATGAGGCCGCGCCTGACGTCCGGGTGGTGAATCTGGAGACGAGCATCACGCGAGGCGACGATTTCGTCCCGGGGAAGGCGGTGCACTACCGGATGAACCCGGCCAACATCCCCTGCCTGACCGCCGCCCGGCCCGACGTCTGCGTGCTGGCCAACAACCACATGATGGACTTCGGCTACCGGGGGCTGGCAGAAACACTCGACACGTTGGCCGGTGCGGGGGTACGGGTGGCAGGTGCGGGACGGGACGCCGACGGGGCATGGCGGCCGGCTGTTGTCCCCATCGACGCCGGCCGGCGGGTGCTGGTCTTCTCGTTCGGGATGGCGTCCAGCGGCGTTCCGTCGGGGTGGGCCGCGACCGGGGGTCGGGCCGGGGTCGCGTTCGCGCCCGACCTGTCAGCGGCCGGGGTCGCGGAGATCACCGACCGGGTACGGCGGGCGAGGCGACCGGGTGACATCGTCGTCGCCTCCATCCATTGGGGCTCAAACTGGGGCTACGACGTCTCCCCGGACCAGGTCCGGTTCGCCCACAGACTGGTCGACGGTGGTGTGGACGTCGTGCACGGGCACTCGTCGCACCACCCCCGCCCGATCGAGGTGTACCGCGACAAGCTCATCCTGTACGGCTGCGGCGATTTCATCGACGACTACGAGGGCATCAGCGGCCACGAGCCGTACCGGGACGACCTGCGCCTGCTGTACCTCGTCTCCGTGCAGCCGCAAACCGGCAACCTGATCGCCCTGCGGATGGCACCGATGCAGGCGCGGCAGATGCGGCTGCGGCACGCGTCCAGCGAAGACGCTCAGTGGCTACGGTCGGTGCTCAACCGCATCAGCCGCGACTTCGGGGTAGGGGTGGACCCCGAACCGGACGGCATGCTCGCGGTGCGGCGAGTATGAGCACGGCCAGCGCCGACCAGTGCACGCCCACCGGAATCCCGGCCACCCGCCCCAGCCGTACCGTCTGCCTCGTCGCACGCTCCTACCGGCGCGGCTGAGTCACAGTCCTGCGCGCCCCGACACCCCCGGCACGCGTCGACGCCGGATCATCGGCGAGATCCTGCTGCTGGCCCAGCCGACCGGCCCTTTGTTGATCGAAGTCTGTTACCTCGTGGTCGGGTTGGTGATGGTGGCGCTCGGCCTGCTGACATTGTGGGTGTAGTCGAGCCTCCGGTTCTGGCAGGGGCCGCGGCTCGCGCGCTGGCGGCAACAGGAACGGCCGGCGCGCGAGATGGTGCCCGTGCGCCGGGAGTAGGGATCACGACCGGCCCTGCGTTTCCGTGGCC
>WNGE01008950.1_pt1 | contig 21301 bp, 20 predicted proteins | sample 5400651 | NCBI WGS metagenome assembly WNGE01 (sample SAMN13153370, study PRJNA577476) | soil metagenome | isolation source: 60 cm soil or saprolite under grassland replicate 2 | place: USA:California | collected 2016-06-15 | reverse complement strand
CCGACATCGGGCTCCGTGCCTGCGCCGACCTTGAGCGCGGTGACCGCTCCGGTCAGGCGGCGGAGAAACTCGTCGTGCACGGAGTCCTGCACGAGGATGCGATTCGCGGAGATGCACGTCTGTCCGGAGTTGCGGTACTTGCAGAGGACGGCGCCCGCCACGGCCTCGTCGAGATCGGCGTCCTCGAAGACGATGAACGGAGCGTTGCCGCCGAGCTCGAGCGACACCTTCTTCACCTGGCGCGCGCACCGTTCCATCAAGAGCTTTCCGACCTCGGTCGACCCGGTGAAGCCGAGCTTGCGAACGATCGGATTCGACGTCAGCTCGGCGCCGATCACGGGTGCGTCGTCGGCGTCGCCCGTGACGATGTTGAACACGCCGGCAGGCAAGCCGGCTTCCTCGGCCAGCTTCGCGACCGCGAGCGCCGACAGCGGCGTCTGCTCGGCGGGCTTCAGCACCATCGTGCAACCGGCGGCGATCGCCGGTGCCGCCTTGCGCGTGATCATCGCGGAGGGGAAGTTCCACGGCGTGATCCCGGCCGTGACCCCGACGGGCTCCTTGGTCACGACGACGCGGCGGTCCTGCATGTACGTCGGGATCGTGTCCCCGTAGACACGCTTGGCTTCTTCCCCGAACCACTCGAGGAAGGAGGCGGCGTATTCGATCTCCACGCGCGATTCGGCCAGCGGCTTGCCCTGCTCCGTGGTCAACAGCAGCGCCAGATCGTCGTGGTGCTCCAGCAGCAGATCGGCCCGGGTTGATCACCGGGAAGGTCGCACCCGAGTCGCCCTCGACCCACTCTCCCCGGATGTAGCCGCGGTCGAGCAAGAGGTTGCGCTCTCTCACGATCTGCGCCATTCCGGCGCGATTCTACGCAGCTGATCGCGCGATCACGCCGCGCTCCTCGAGCGAGGCGAGCCGCTCGTCGTCGACCCCGAGCTCTCTGAGCACCTCGGCCGTGTGCTGCCCGAGGAGCGGCGGTGGCGTCGATGCTCCGAGCGTTGCGCTTTTGAGCTCGAAGGGAGGCCCGACCAGTTCGACCGCGCCGGCGGTCGGGTGATCCGAACGCCGAGTCCGGGCCTGCCCCGTACGCAACGCCTCGCCGACTCCCCGGATCTTTCCCGCAGGGACGCCGGCTGCAAGCAGCAGACGCTCCCAGTCATCGGTAGAGCGGCCCGCGAACACCTCCTGGAGCTCCGCGATCAGCTGCTCCCGATTCAAAACGCGCGCCTCGTTCGTGGAGTAATTCTCGTCATCCGCGAGATCGGGCCGTTCGATCGCCTTGCAGAGTCTGGCGTAGAGGCCGTCGTTGGCCGCAGCTACCGCGATCCACCCATCGGCGGCGCGGAACGGCTGGTAGGGGACGATGCTCGCGTGCGCGTTCCCGTGCCGCAGCGGCTCTTCTCCGGCCAGCAGGGCGTTCGCGCCGACGTTGACGAGTGCGGCGAAGGCGCTATCGAGCAGTGAGACCTCGACATGGTCCCCCTCGCCGGTGAGGTCGCGGCGGCGGAGCGCGGCGAGAATCGCCGTTGCCGCATTGAGGCCGGCCAGCACGTCGACGATCGCGACGCCGACCTTCATCGGCTCACCGTCGGGCTCACCGGTGATCGCCATCAAGCCGCTCTCGGCCTGCACGGTGAAGTCGTAGCCCGCCCGGTCGCGCGGCTCGCGCGCACCGAAGCCGCTGATCGTGCAGTAGACGACGCTCGGCCGCCGCTCACGCACGGCCTCGTAGTCGAGCCCCAGCCGCGCCGCGCCCCCTGGCCGAAAGTTCTCGATCACTATGTCCGCTCGTGCGCACAACTCGAGCCCAAGCTCACGACCCTCCGGATCTTTCAGATCCAGGGCGACGCTGCGCTTGCCCCGGTTGACAGAGAGGAAGTAGGCGGATTCGCCGCCCACGAACGGAGGGCCCCACGTGCGAGTCTCGTCTCCACCGACCGGGTGCTCGATCTTGACGACGTCGGCTCCCAGGTCGGCGAGCGTCATCGTCGCGTACGGGCCGGCGAGCACACGCGAAAGATCGACGACCCGCACGCCTGCAAGCGGCGGCGCATTTGCCGGCTGCGACACGGTTCGAGTCTAGGCCGCGCTCATTGGGCGGAGCGCTGCATCGCGGCGTCGAAAGCGATCGCCGACGGCGCGAAGTCCGTGCGGCGGACGAATGCGAGCGCGTCCGGTGCGCCCCAATCGCGATCCATGCCCGAGTCCTCCCACTCGATCGAGAGCGGCCCGGTATAGCCGATCCTGTTCAGCGCCCGGAAGAGAGACTCGAAGTCGACGTCGCCGTGACCGGGCGAGACGAAGTCCCAGCCGCGCTCGGCTTCGCCGAAGTCGAGATGGCTCCCGAGCATGCCCTTGCGTCCGTCCAGCGTCTTGCGCGAGTCCTTGACGTGCACGTGATAGATCCGGTCGGCGAATTCCTCGACGAATGCCGCAGACTCGAGGAACTGGTGCGCGAAGTGGCTCGGGTCGAAGTTGATGCCGAACTCCGGCCGGCGATCGATCGCGTCGAGGGTCTTGCGTGTCGTGACGAAGTCGTACGCGATCTCGGTCGGATGAACCTCCAGCCCGAACCGGACGCCCTCGGCTGCGAAGACGTCCATGATCGGCCCCCAGCGTTCGGCAAAATCCTGATAGCCCCGCTCGATCTCGTCGAAGTCGTTCGGCGGGAAGGAGTAGAGGAGGTGCCAGATGCTCGAGCCGGTGAAGCCGTTGACCTGCTCGACACCGAGCAGCGTGGCCGCGCGGGCCGTGTCCTTCAGCCGCTCTGCTGCACGCCGGCGCACGCCTTCGGGCTCGCCGTCGCCCCCACTTCGGGGGGCAGAATCGCCCGATGCCGCTGATCGATTGGATCGCAGACACACTGGCCTACGAGGTGTGCACCAATCGCGTGGACCTGCAACCCGTTCCGGTTGAGCAGGTCACGCAGCGAATCGACATAGCCCGGATCGGCGAGCGCCTTGTCCACCTCGAAGTGATCTCCCCAGCACGCGAGCTCGAGGCCGTCGAACCCCCAGTCACCGGCCTTCCTCGCCAGCTGCTCGACCGGCAGGTCGGCCCACTGGCCGGTGAAGAGCGTGACCGGTCGCGCCATCAGGCAGCTGCCAACACCGGAACGGCAAGGCCGGCGGCGCCGAGCTCGGACATCGTCGGCTCGTAGCCGGACCGGGCGAGCAGCTCGAGACCGAGCCGTGCGCGCCGGACGCGCTCGCGTGACAGGGCCACTGTCGTCGCTTCGATGTGCGTCCCGGCGGGATAGACATCGGGAGCATTGCGAAGACCAAACTTCACGTAGACAGGCGCAGCGATCCGGATGAGCTCGGGGATCTCGTGCAGCCGCACGAAGCCGCCGATGTTGTCCGGCGCCTCGACGTAGAGATCGAGCGGTACGTCGACCGCAGCTCGAATCGCGGCGATCTGAGCGAGCGTCAGGTCGGTGGGCAGATTGAGCGTGCTTGCGCCCAAATCGGCGAGCACGCGCGCCGCCGCGGGGTTCGCGGCCGGCAGCATCACGGAGATCTTCGCCTGCATGTCGCCTGGAAGCTCACCTGCTGCGCGCATCGCACCGAAGACGGAGAGCAGGCCGAGGTCCGCGATCAGCACGCTGCGAATCCCGTGAGCTGCGGCACGCTTCGCGTCTTCGATGCCCTGCACGACCTGCTCCTGGCCCCGCGAGGTCGGCGCCACGACTCCGCCGGCAGGCGAGCGCGCCATCGCGGACGTGTCCCACGCGGCATTCGGACGGGCGAAGAGGCTGATTTCGACGCGCGCGTCGGCCGCCATGTGTGCCATCGAGTCCAGCTCGTCGTCCGTCTGAAGGAACACCCCGCTTCCCTGCGAGACCCGGTGCACGGGGACGCCGAGTCGCGCCGCCTCCTCCAGGACGGCCTCGAGGCAGGCGGGTCCTTCGACGCTCGGGATCTCGATGCGGTACTGGGCACCATCCGGGAAACGCAGGTGCGAGTCCGGAAGCTCATGCAGGTCGCCGGGCGGAAGGCCGATCGACGCGAGGAACGCGCGAGTTTCGCCCATGAGCAACCGAGTCTAATGCGGCAAAACCGCTGTCGAGCTGCTCGGCATCACTTGGCGACTTGGGCCGGCCGCCACGCAGGGGTCGAGTCATTCCCTCCCGACGTGACCTTGCGCTCGTGCCCGGCGCGGTCGACCGTCCAGATGGCGCCGTCGCGCGAGAAGGCGATCTCTTTGCCGTTCGGTGACCAGGCGGGGTCGATGGTGTCGATCGCAGACTTCGTCTCGCGGCGCAGGCCGCCGCCGTCGCGCCCGATCGAGTAGATCTCGTAGTGCCCGCCGTGGAGGTTGCTCTGGAAGGCGATGCGACGCCCATCCGGAGACCAGGAGGGCAGCGTGCTGACTGCCGGAAGCCTCGTCAGGATTCGCGGATGGCTACCGCCGACGCCGACGACCCAGATCTCGCGGGAACTGAAGCCAGGTCTGCGGTAGTCGTACGCGATCAGCTTCCCGTCCGGTGACCACGCGGGATCGGCTGCCTCGCCACCGAGGCCGTGGGTGAGGCTGCGCACAGGGCCGCCGGCGGACCCCACGGTGAACAGCTCTCGTTCACGCGAAAACGCGATCCGCCGTTGATCGGGCGCCCAGGCCGGGCCGTCGTCATCCGATTTCCCCTTCGTGACCTGGCGAACGTGAGTGCCGTCGGCACGCATGACGTAGATGTGTGAAGGGCCGTCGCGTCTGCTTGCAAACGCGATCAGCCTGCCGTTCGGAGACCAGGCGGGCTCGACTGCGAAGAACAGGCCCTCGGGAGTCGAAGGATCGCCACGCCCCTTCGTCAGCCGGACCTCGCGCCCGCCCGAGGCGCCGACGCCGTAGATCGCATAGTCGCCGTCACGGCTCGAAGCAAAGAGAAGGTCGACTCGCGGCGGCGCAGACGTGCCGCAGCCCGCGACCGCGAGGAGCAGGGTCAGAAGTACGACAAGGGGGCGGATGCGGGCCGTTTCGGGTCCTATTCGTGCTCGACCGGCTCGACGCCGAGGTAACGGCGCTGGAGCTCAGGGCTCGCCGCCAGTTCGCCCGCTGTCGTCTCGGCCGCGATCTCGCCGGCGATCATGATCAGCTGGCGCTCCGCAAGCGATGTCGCGACGGCGAGGTTCTGTTCGATCAGGAGAATGTGCAGGCCTTCCTGCGCGAGCTTCCGGAACGTCTCGATCAGGGCCTCGATGACCGTCGGAGCAAGCCCTTCGGACGGCTCGTCCATGATCAGCAGCTCGGGATTCGTCAGCAGCGCGCGACCGATCGCAAGCATTTGCTGCTCCCCACCGGAGAGCTCCGCGCCGCCGTTCCGCTTCCGCTCTGCAAGGCGAGGGAAGAGCTCGTAGACGCCCTCTGGAGTCCACCTCCGCTCGCCGTTATGACGTCCCTCGACCATGCGCAGATGCTCGTCCACCGTCAGAGACGGGAACAGCCGCCGGCCCTGCGGAACGTAGCCAACCCCGAGCCTGGCGACCTTGTACGACGGCTTGCCCACGAGCTCCGAGCCGCGGACGCGAATCGAACCGGACACGCGGGGCGGTGTCATCCCCATGATCGCGGCACACAGCGTCGTCTTTCCCATGCCGTTGCGACCGACGATCGAAACCGGTTCGCTGCCGATCGTGAACGACACGCCCTGGAGAACGTGCGACGGGCCGTAGAACGCGTGTAGGTCCTCGACCGCGAGTAGGGGCTCACTCATTGCGAAAGCCCGTGCCGAGATAGAGGGTGTGGACGAGCTCGTTCGCCCGGATCTCGTCAGGGGTTCCCTCCACGACTACGCAGCCCTCGTGCATCATGGTGACGCGCTCGGCGACCCGCAAAGCCACGTCCATGTCGTGCTCGATGAGAACCAGCGTGATCTCGCGGTAGAGCGACCCGACGATCTGGTCGAGCTTGTTCGAGATCGCGACACGCGCCGCGGCCGCGCCCGCACGCTTCCGGAGCTCGGCGTCACGCTGCGGGAGGATCACCGGCCGCAGATGTCCGCTCCGGACACCGAGGATCGCGAGGTAGATGCTCTCTTCCACCGTCAGCCCGAGGAACGCACGGGACTGCTGGTACGTGCGCGCGAGCCCGAGCCGGGCGCGCGTGCGCGCCGGTCGCGTTGTGACGTCCGCCCCGAGCAGCTCGACCGAGCCCGTCGAGGCCGGTATGTCCCCTGCGATCACGTTGAAGAGCGTCGTCTTTCCGGCGCCGTTCGGACCGAGGATCGCACGACGCTCGCCGGGTGCGACGTCGAGGTCCACCTCGCTCACCGCACGCAGACCACCGAAGCGCCGGCCGACCCCCCGCAAGCGGAGGGTCGGCTCGACGTGTTCGACTGGTGCTGCTTCGGTCAAACGAGCTACTTGATGACCTGCTTCGTGATCACGCCGTTCTTGACGACGCGGATCTTGCCCTGCCACGGCAGCTTCGCCTTCTTGCATGCGGGCTGCGTACGACCGGGCGGCTTACTCGTGCTCTTGAAGAGACCGTGGAACCCCTGGTCGACGTTCGGCACGAAGCCGACGACGTTCGCAGCGACCGACCCGTCCTTCTGCTTCAGGAGCTGGAGCGGGTACTGATCCTGGATTCCCTGGCGATTCTTGTCGAGATGCAGGACGCCGCCGTTCGACACCTGGAACGCGGCCTTGAGGGTCCGCGGCATCGAGGCCTGGAGCTTCGAGCCGAGTTGGCCGCCCGACTTCTGCAGGCCTTGGATCAGCGCCCACGCTGCGTTGTAGTAGTTGTAGACGAAGCCATCATCAGGAGGCAGCTTCGGGTAGTACTTCTTCATGATCGCCCGGTAGGCGTTCGCCGCCTTCGTCTTCAGGCCGGGTGCCGTTCCGAAGCCGCCTACGTACGAGCCGACGACCTTGGGGGCAACGACTTTGTCGGCACCGAGGAACGCGAAGAAGAGATTGCCGTAGAGCTTCTTCGGATCGAGCTTCCCATACGCCTGCTCGAACGCCTTCAACGACGGCGACGTACCCGAGCCGCCGACGACCCAGAAGTACCCGTCGACCTGGTTGGGAGCCGGGAGCTGACGTGCGAACGGAGCGTAATCCGTCGTATTGAGGGGCGGGAACACCCGTTTCGTGATCTGGCCGCCGATTGCGCAGAAGTCGGCGATGAAGCCGGCTGCGGACGTCCAGCCGAAGCTGTAGTCGTCCATGATGATCGCCGCCTTCCTCCACCCGAGCTTCTTGTAAGCGATCTCACCGGCTCCCGCGTTCCACATTGCGCCGTCCCCGTGATAGCGGAATAGGTTCTTCGGCGCGATTTGGAGGGTCGGGTCCTGCGAGCCCGCCGTCCCGACGATGAACGTCTTGTTCGGGTGTGCCTTCGCGTAGTTGGCGACATACACGGCCTCGTCGCCTGACAGCGGACCGACCATCACGTCGGCCTTCAGCTGTTCCATCAGGCGTTTTGTCTCGGTGACCGCCGTCGGAACGGTGTCGTTACCACAGCCGTACCCGACGATCTTGATCTGCTTGCCGGCGACGTTGATGCCCGTCATGCCGGCGGAAGGCTTGTTCTTGTTCTTGACTTTCCCGTGCGCGTATTGCGCGAAGGCGGCTTGTGCACCACCGCTGTCGTAGTCATAACCGAAGCTGAAGGCGCCCTTGCAGTCGGTCATGATCGCAACCCGGATTACGCCCGCCTTGCTGCTCGCAAAGGACGCCGAGGCGGCAACTGTCAGCCCAACCACGACCACAACGAGTACCGGCACCGCAATCCTCCAGCTTCGCCAGCTGGCTCTGCTCATAGCCTCAATCTCCTCCCTCTCATTCCTTCGTCTGACCCGGTCGGTCTTGTCAAGGCAGTGATTCTCTCGGTTTCGCGCGCTCACCTCAAGTACGGACGCCTAGGTCCCTCCTTTCACAAGGTCTTCGATACTCACAGCGGGCTGATCGGGAGGCCCCGTCTCACGCCGCCGACCGAGCCGCGCAAAGGTGCGATCCCAGATGCCCATCAGGCCCCCCGGGGAGACCAAGACGATGACGAGAAAGATGATCCCGACGACGGTGTTGAAGGTCCCGCCGAAGAGGGTGCCGCCCATGCCCAACACCGGCACGTGGAAGTCACGCACGTAGTTCTGGATCACGATGAAGGCGAAGGCGCCGACCCAGGCGCCCTCGATCCGCAAGAGGCTGCCGATCACCGCCATCACGAGGAGATTGATCGTCTCCGGAAGGTCGACGTTCCCCGGCGCGATCTGACCGCTCCACCAGACGTAGAGGATGCCGCTGAGTGACGCGATGAACGCCGCGAATCCGAACGCAAGAGTGCGGTGGAGGGCGACGTTGTACCCCAGCGAGGCCATTCGAACCGGCTCGTCGCGGACGCCCTGCAAGGCGACGCCGAAAGGCGTGCGAACGATGTATCTGATCAGGAGGTACACGAGCACCGCGACGATGAGCGCGAGGTAGTAAAGGCGGTTTGGATGGGCCTCCACGTCACCGATCCAGCCCGGTGTGTAGCCGCTGATGCCGCCGATCCCCGAAAAGCCGGAGATCTTCGTCACCTGTCCCAGCGTGTACGTCGCGATCACCGAGAAGGTCAGCGTGATCATCAGGAAATAGATCCCTGCGCTGCGCGCGGCGACCGCACCCAAGATCAGGCCGATCGCCGTGGTCATCGCCACGGCGATCACGAGCGCGACCGTCGGATCCCAGCCGAGGTGGAGGCCTTTCGAAGTCCCGCCCGGCCCCCCTTTCGTTGCGAGGTTGCCGATGATCACGCCCGCGATGCCGAACATCGCGGTCTGCGCGAGCGAGACCATGCCGCCGTAGGCCGAGAGGAAGATGAGGCTCGCCGCGGCGATTCCGAACAGGAACGTCTGGATGAGGATCTGATGCGACCAGTACGTGCTCAGCCCGACCACGGGCCAGACGGCGACGAGCACGAGCGCACCCAGAGCGGTGCTGCGCTCGAGCTGCTGCTTCGGGGTCCAGGCCAGTGGGTTCAACCGCCGCCCCTTCCGAACAGGCCTCGTGGCCTGAATGCGAGCACCATCGCGATCAGGATGAAGCTGAAGATCGGCGAGTACTGTGTACAACAGTCCGCTCCCGCAATCGGGAGATACGAGCCGCTGAAGTCGAGAACGAAGGCGTAGAGAAGCGCGCCTGCGGCAGCGCCGAAGATCGAGCCCATCCCGCCCACGATCACGACGACGAGTGAGTTCAGAAGCCACTGCCCGTCCTGGCCCGATGCGATGTTCGACTGCGAGGCCCAGACGACTGCGCCCACCGCGGCGAGCGCCGACCCGACGACGAAGGCGATGGCGAAGGTTTTCTGAATGTTGATCCCGAGCGCCGAGGTCATGCGCTGGTCGTCGACGCCGGCGCGGATCACCATTCCGGTCTTGGTCCGGTAGAGCCAGAGCCACAGCCCGAGGCCCACCGCCCCGCCGAACGCGAGCATGACCAGGCGTGCAAGCGAGTACTGCACCCCCGCGACATGCACGTCGACGAGGCGATCGGTCCAACCGGGCCAGGTCAGGTCGACGGCGTTGCCGCCGAACTTTTGCGCCCCGGTCGAGACGTTGCGCGGGAAATGGGCGATGATCTGGTCGGCGATGATCACCGAGATCGCGATCGTGATCAGCGCCTGGCGGAGCTCCTGGCCCTGAGTCCAGCGGAGGAACGCCTGTTGAGTGACGAGGCCGAGGAAGGCGATGCAGGGCGCAGCAACGAGCATCGGCACGATCCACTCCCAGGTGTTGACCTCGGAGCTCGCAATGGAGAAGCCCTGCCCCGTCATACCCTGCTGGACCTCGTACGCGATGTAGCCGCCGAGGAGGTAGAACGAGCCGTGGGCCATGTTGACGGTGCGCATGAGCCCGAAGATCAGCGCAAAGCCGCTTGCGACGATGAAGAGGGCCCCGGCGAACGTGAGTGAGTCCAGCACGACTCGCAAGAACGATCCCGGATCGTCGATCGCCGAGCCGAACGTCGTCGTCCGCCAGTTGCCGGCGCCTGAGGCGGGGACTTGGCGCACGATGACCACGACGTAGAGGACCGCGAACAGCACCGCGGCCGCCACAATGGCCGTGGGGAGCCGCCGGATCAGCTGCGCTGGTCCGCTGTGCCCTCTAACGCGGGAGGCCAAGGCGACGAGTCTAAAACGGGTTCGGCACTTCTCCAAACCGAGCCACGACCCCGCGACGTCGGCTGACGTGAGTCAACGAGATGTCGTTTCGCGGCTTCGACCGGTTAGCGCAGGGCCTCGCCGGCAGCGTGATAGAGCGTGGCCGAAGCCGCCTCACCCGATTGGGGACGCTCGTCCGCGACGCGGCGGATCGTGCTGATGACCGACCGATCGAGCGTGGAGACGTCGGGCCAGTTGAGCTCGACGAGGTTTCCGGCCGGATCGCGGATGTACATCTGTACGGCCCCGTCCGGCAGTTCCCGCACGGCCGCGCCGAAGGTCTCGTCGTCGAGCAAGTCGAGCTCCTTCGCCTTCAGGTACGCCGCCTCGAAGTCGTCGACGTCCAGGGCGAAGTGATGCGACCGGGGCGCGGGACTCTCACTCGCGAAGAGGTGCAGCTGTTGCTCGCCGACGCGCAGCCACTCCACATGTTGCGAGAAATTCGGGCTGGGCAGCCGCTCCATCCCGAACACGTCCACGTAGAAGCGGAGGGATTCCTCCAGGTCGAAGGCGTGGACGCTGACGTGGTTGAATCGGGTTGCTCGCACCGAGGATCTCTCGGCGTTACGGTAACGAGATTGGCGAGCTAACGGGAGGACCGATGGCTGACACGTACCACGCGCGCATTCCGTTCGAGTCGCTCGATCCGCTGACGATCGGGGCCTCGGACGACGAGAGCAAGATCTACCGCGAGGAACTGGAGCTGGAAATCCCGGTAGGGAACCTCCTCGCGGCCATCTATCCGGACGAGCCCGAGCCCGTCCCGAGCGCGACGGAGGCGGCACGACAGGCCCTCGCTTCGCCGACGAGCGGCCCAGCGCTGCACGAGCTGCTGAACGGCGCCGGCAGCGTGGCGGTGATCATCGACAACCAGTTCCGCCCCACCCCCGCCTCGAAGCTCCTGCCGCCTGTGCTCGACGCGATCGAAGCCGCCGGGGTCGACGCCTGCGTGGTCACCGCGAACGGCAAGGTGTTCCCGCTGTCGGAGTCGGACATCGAGCAGAAGGTCGGGCGCGAGAACCTCGACCGGATGGAGAAGCTCGGCATCCCGCTCTTCCAGAATGAGCCCCGCAACGCGGACGCGTACACCTACATCGGCGTCACATCCCGAGGAACGCCCGTCTGGATCCACAACGAGGTGGCGCGGCGAGACGTCAAGATCGCGATCGGCCAGGCGCAGGCGAATCACTGGGGCTACGGGGGCGGCGGCAAGCTCATCATGCCCGGCGTTGCGTCCGACGAGACGATCGAGTCGAACCACTGCAACTTCGTCCCTTCGCCCCAGACGCACTACGGCGCGCTCGCCGGTCCAATGCGCTCCGACATCGACGAGGTCGCCACCATGAGCGGCCTCGACGCGACGATGAACGTCCTGCTCGACACGCGTGGCCGGGTGATCGAGCTGAACTTCGGCCCGCACCCTTCATCGCATCGCCTCGCGATCGAGCGGTTCAACGAGATCTACGCCTACGAGAGCCCGGTCCCCGAGAAGGGGCAAGCGGACATCGCGATCTGCGGCGTCTTCGCACCGACCGACCACCTCTTCTTCCACACAGGCTGGGGGTGCATGTCGGCGGACTTCGTGCTCAAGGACGGGGGAACGCTCATCTACTGCAGTCCGTCTCCCGGCGTGCACACGGAGGTCGGCGACTTCCCGGGTCTCGCGCTGATGGATCTGATGAAGCCGTACATGCCGCCGACGCCCGAGAACTACCAGCGCATCCTGCGTGACATCCACGCGCGCACGATCCAGATGTGGGCCGGGTGCATTTGGGTACCGATCTACGAGGTGATGACGCGGAAGCATCTGCGGCTCGTCACGCTCGAGGAGAACCTCGAGCTGGCCGCCGACATCGGGATCGAGGCCACAACCTCGCTCGACACCGCGTTCGCGGACGCGATGAAGCAGCACGGCCACGACGCCAAGGTGATCGTCCTGCCCTTCGCGCGCTATCAACTACCTCGGAACATGGTGCGACTCGACGCGGAGCCCGTCCGCTTCCCGCAGGAGGCTCACGCCTAGGCGGTCAGATTGTGTCCGACGAAGAGATTCGCGGGTCGACCACCATCGTCGAAGTGCTTCGGCGCTATCCGGGCGGCGAGGCCGCGAAGCTCATGTCCTCCCTCAACTGGGCGTGCGCGCACTGCGGCGGAGCGTTCCACGAGCCGCTGACGATGGCGGCCAAGCGACACGCGTGCGATCCGCGCGCCGTGCTCGACGCGTTTCGCGCGCTCGACGAACCGGGCGGCCCCGCTCCGGAGCTCGTCGCGCGCGCGGCGACGAGGCACCGCTGAGCGTGTCGGACACGAGGTTCGTCGCCGTTGGTGACGTGATGGTTGACGTCACCGCGTCCGGCCTGGGTCACGCCGCTCGCATTTCGCTCGCACCCGGCGGTTCTGCAGTCAATGCGGCGATCTGGGCAGCGGTCGCCGGCGCCGACGCAATGGTGGTCGGCTGCGTCGGTGACGACCTCGGCGGCCAAGCTCTTCGTACGGCGCTCCGGGAGCGCGGCGTCCGGAGCGACTTCTCGGTCGATCTCGAGGCGGCGACCGGGACCTTTCTCGTCGTCGACGGCGAGATTCGCGCCGACCGCGGCGCGAACGCATGCTTCTCGCCCGACGATCTGCCCGACCCGCTCGAGGCGGACGTCGTTCTCGTCTCCGGCTACCTGCCGGGCCCGACGGTGGCAAAGGCGCTGGAGCGAGCCGAGGGAACGTGGGTCGCGCTTGCACCCGCCTTTCTCGATCCGCTCCCGCCCGGAGCGAACGCGATCCTCGTTGACGACGCCGAGGCCCTGCGGATCACCGGCTCAGCGCCTGAAGAGGCGGCGCGGCTGCTCGGCGAGCGTTTCCGGCTGGCTTGCGTGACGTGCGGCGCCGACGGTGCGGTGGCCGTGCTCGACGGTCGACTCGAGACGGCCAGACCCGAGCCCGTCGACAGCGCGAGCAAGGTCGGCGCCGGCGACGCCTTCGCCGCAGGCCTGCTCGTTGCGCTGGCCCGCGGGGCCGGCCTGCGCGCTGCGCTCCACGCCGGTTGCGGCCTTGGCGCGACGGTTGCGGCGGGCGGGCCGTCGTGAGCGTCCGCACGGAGGCCGGGAACTGGGTCGGGCGGGCGCTACCCCGGTTCGAGGACGAGGCGCTCCTGCGCGGCGAAGGACGGTTCATCGACGATCTCGATCCCCTGCCGAACGTGCGCCATGCGGCGATTCTCAGATCCTTCGTCCCGCACGCGCGCATCGCAGCGCTTGACGCGAGCGCAGCGCTGGAGCTGCCCGGCGTGGTCGGAGTCCTGACCGGCGCCGACGTTGCGGCGATGTCGCGCCCCTTCCCGGCCGGAATCGACAGCGGCGTGCCGTACTGGGCCGCCGCGCACGAGGTGGCGCGCTACGCCGGCGAGCCGCTGGCCGTCGTGGTCGCTCACGACCGTTACGTCGCCGAGGACGCAGTCGAGCTGATCCAGGTCGAATACGAGCCGCTCGACCCAGTGCTCGACGCCGAGGCCGCGGTCGAGACCGAGGCGTGCGTCCACGACCGCTCGTTCCAGTACGGCGACGTCGACGGCGCGCTGGCGGGAGCCGAGCTCGTCGTGCGCGAGCGCTTCCGGGTTCCGCGCTGGAGCTGCACACCGGTGGAGTGCTACGGCGTCGTCTGCGACTGGGACCAACCGACGGGGACGCTGACCGCCTGGGCGAACTTCCAGGGGCCCTTCACCCTCCACTCCGTTGCGGCGTCGGCGCTGCGGCTGCCCGGGTCGAAGCTGCGGCTGATCACGCCGCGGGATTCCGGCGGCTCGTTCGGGATCAAGTCTGCCGTCTACGCCTACGTCGTCCTGATCGGCCTCGCCGCTCGCCGCTTCGGCGTTCCGGTGCGGTGGACCGAAGACCGCCTGGAGCATCTCGCGGCGAGCTCCGCGTCCACCGGGCGTGTGACGGAGCTCGAGGCCGGCTTCTCGGCCGAGGGCGAGCTGGTGGCGCTTCGTTACGACGCCATCGAGGACGTCGGCGCGTACGTGCGCGCGCCGGAGCCGGCGACGCTGTACCGGATGCACGGCTCCCTGAGCGGTGCGTACCGCGTGCGGAACATCGCGGCCCGGAACCGCGTCGTGCTGACGAATCGCTGTCCGACCGGCCTCAACCGCGGCTTCGGCGGACCGCAGGTGTACTTCGCGCTCGAGCGCGCCATGGCGATCGCGGGACGCCGACTCGGACTCGATCCGGCCGAGCTCGCTCGACGGAATCTCGTCCGGGAAGACGAGTTTCCGTATCGCACACCTTCGGGCGGTCTCTACGACTCCGGCAACTACGCGGCCTGTCTCGAGCGATCGCTCGAGCTCGCCCGCTACGACGAGCGGCGCGAGGAGCAGGCGGCCGCGCGCGAAGGCGGCCGGCTCGTGGGCATCGGGATCGCGTGCGTGGTCGAGCCTTCGATCTCGAACATGGGGTACATCACGCTTGCCCAGACCGCAGCAGAGCGGGCCGAGACGCTGCCGAAGTCCGGGAATGCGGAGGGTGCCACCGTCAGCATCAATCCGCTCGGCGGGATCACCGTCCGCATGGCGACGACGCCGCAGGGTCAGGGGCACGGGACGGTGGCCGCGCAGGTCGTCGGCGATGTCCTGGGGGTGGATCCGGCCGACGTCGATGTGCTCTCCGAGCTCGACACAGGGACGGATGCGTGGACGGTCGCCTCGGGCAACTACTCGTCTCGATTCTCGGGGGTCGGGGCCGGCGCGGTGCTGCGCGCGGCCCAGAAGGTCGAGGTGAAGCTGAAGGCGATCGGCGCGGCTGAGCTCGGTTGCTCGCGCGAAGAGGTTCAGTTGCGCGACGGGAAGGCGTGGGACGGCGAGAGCAGCGTCTCGCTCCGGCGCCTCGCCGGCATTGCGCACTGGCATCCGGCCGGGCTGCCGGACGGGATCGAGCCTGGACTGCACGAGACCGCGTTCTACTCAGCGCCGTTCCTCGAGCCTCCCGACGAGGAGGACCGCGTGGCGTCCTCCGCTGCGCACGGATTCCTCGTCGACGTCGCCGTCGTGGAAGTCGAGCGGGAAACGGGCGCAGTGCGCGTGCTCGACTACGTCAGCGTCCACGACGCCGGGCGGCTGCTCAACCCACTGATCGTGGCAGGCCAGGTCCGTGGCGGCTTCGCGCATGGAGTCGGCGCCGCGCTTTTCGAACGCCTCGTCTACGACGAGGACGGCAACCTGGTCACGGGCACCTTCATGGACTATCTGTGCCCGACCGCGGCCGACACGCCGTCGATGAGGATGGAGCACCTCGAGACGCCGTCGCCGTTCACCGCGCTCGGGGCGAAAGGACTGGGCGAGGGAACAACGATGAGTGCGCCGGTCGCGATCGCAAACGCGGTCGCGGACGCAGTCGGCGTCGATGGGGTCGAGCTGCCGCTGACGCCGGCACGCGTCTGGGAGCTGCTGGCATGAAGCCGGCACCGTTCACGTACGTCCGCGCAGAGTCGGCCGAGCATGCTCTGGAGACGCTGCGCGCGCACGGTGACGAGGCGAAAATCCTGGCCGGCGGGCAGAGTCTCCTCCCCGCGCTCAACATGCGGCTCCTGCGCCCGGGCGTCCTCGTGGATCTGAACTTCGCGGCAGGCCTCGACGAGGTCACTGAAGAAGATGGTTCGCTTCGAATCGGCGCACTCGTCCGACAGGCCGCCGCCCAGCGGTCGGAGCTCGTACGCGCCGGCTGTCCGCTCCTTGCCGAGTCCCTGCCGCTCGTCGGTCACGTGGTGACCAGGAACCGCGGCACGGTCTGCGGTTCCATCGCGCATGCGGACTCGGCGGCCGAACTGCCGCTCGCCTTGGTCGCACTCGGCGGCGAGGTCGTCACGTCGCGCCGAACGATTCCTGCAGCCGAGTTCTTCGTCACGCATTTCACGACGACTCTCGAGCCGGACGAGCTTGTCATCGCCACCAGCTGGCCCCGACTCGGACCGGGCCGGGGCGGTGCGCTCGAGGAGTTCGCCGTCCGGCACGGCGACTTCGCGCTCGCCTCCGCTGCCTGCGTGCTGCACGTCGAGGAGGGTCACGTCACGGAGGCTCGACTCGCCGTCGGCTCGGTCACGCACCGCCCGGAGCTCGTCGACGTGAGCCCGCTGGCGGGGCATGTAGTCGACGCCGAGGCTGCGCGCAGCATCGCGGCGGCCGTAACGACCGCGATCGATCCACCGCCGAACCTCATCGGGGTCCTCGTGGAACGTGTAGTCGCACGGGCATGGGCGGCGGCCTCGTGAACGCGATCGCCGTAACCGTCAACGGTCGGAGCTACAGCGAGCTCGTCGAGCCACGGCTGCTGCTCTCCGACTTCCTCCGTCACACCCTGGGACTGACCGGGACCCACGTCGGCTGCGAGCACGGCGTCTGCGGCGCCTGCACCGTCCGTCTCGACGGCGCAGCGGTCCGGTCCTGCCTCCTCCTCGCCGTGCAGGCCGACGGCGCTTCGATCGAGACGATCGAAGGGCTCGCGGCGAACGGCGACCTCCATCCGCTGCAGGAAGCCTTCCGGAAACATCACGCTCTGCAGTGCGGCTTCTGCACGTCTGGAATTCTCATGGCCGCGGCCGACCTCCTCGAAAGCCGCGATGCGGCGCCGAACCGGGAAGAGATCGTCGACATGCTCTCCGGGCACCTCTGCCGCTGCACGGGTTACGAACCGATCGTCGACGCAATCGCGGAAGTGGCGGGCTCGTGAACCTCGCCCGCAGCCTGGAATACGCGGCCGAGCGGGACCCGGAACGCGAGGCGGTCGTCGACGGCGAAGTGCGGCTCAGCTTCGTCGAACTGCGCGGACGGGCCGCGCGGCTCGCCGGCGCTCTCGCGGATCTGGGTCTCGACCGCGGGGAGCGTCTCGCGGCCGTGCTGCGGAACCGGCACGAGACCGCGTCTCTCTACTGGGCCGCGCAGTGGCTGGGCGCGACCTTCGTTCCCCTCTCGTGGCGGGCGTCACCGTCGGAGCTCGATTACTGCATCGAGGACAGCGAGGCTCGCCTGGTCGCAACCGAAGAGGACGGCATCGTTCACGTCGGCGAGACGGCGTTCCCGCTCCTGCTCATGGGCGACGAGCATCCTGGAGCGCTCGACGTGGACGAGCAGGCGCCTTCGCTGATGCTGTACACCTCCGGCACGACCGGAAAGCCCAAGGGCGTGCCCCGCTCGCATCGTGCCGATCGGGCGGCCGGCCTCTCTCAGGTAATCCAGCACGGCCTGGACGACGGCGACCGGACGCTCGGAGCGATGCCGCTGTACCACACCATGGGCATGCACTCGCTGCTCGCGATGTCGCTCGCCGGCGGCTGCTTCGTCGTTCAGGAACGGTGGGATGCTGCCCAGGCCCTCGACCTGATCGAGCGCGAACGGCTGACGGCGCTCTATCTCGCGCCGACCCTCTTCCACGACCTCGTCACTCACCCAGATGTTCGGCGGCACGACCTCTCCTCCGTGCGCGCGCTCGCGTACGCGGGCGCCGCAATGCCGAGCAGCCTCGTGGAGCGCTGCTGTGAGGTCTTCCAGCCGCGGATCTTCGTCAACCACTACGGCTCGACCGAGATCTACACGTTCTCTGTCCATCGCGACCAGAAGGCGAAGCCGGGGTGCGCGGGCCGGGCTGCGTTGAACGCACGACTGCGACTGGGCGAAGACGACGAGGTCGAGTGCCACCTCGGCTCGGACGAGGCTTTCGCAGGCTACTGGCGGCGGCCGGATGCAAACGAGAAGGCGATTCGCAACGGCTGGTACCGGACCGGCGACGTCGGGCGGATCGACGAGGAGGGCGACCTCTGGGTGATCGGCCGCGTCGACGACATGATCGTGTCCGGGGGCGAGAACATCCACCCGCTCGAAGTCGAAGACGTGCTCGCCCGCCACCCCGGTGTCGTCGAGGTGGCCGTGGTCGGCGCGCCCGACGACCGACTCGGACACCGTGTGGTCGCCGTGGTCGTCGGGACGGCGACCGAGCAGGAGCTCGATGCGCATTGCCTCGCCTCGGAGTCACTCGCGCGCTTCAAGCGGCCGCGCGAGTACCGGTTCGTCGCCGCTCTCCCGAAGAGCCCGTCTGGGAAGATCCTGCGCCGGGTCCTACGTGAGGAGGGTGTGACCGCATGACCGAGCTCGACGGCCTCCGACTCGAGCGCGACGGCGACATCGCGACGATCACGCTCGACGTTCCCGAGAAGCTGAACCGCGTCTCGATGCCGGCGCGCGATCAGCTCGCGCAGCTCTTTGCGCAGCTCGGCAGCGACGCGAGCGTACGCGTGATCGTTCTCACCGGAGCAGGCGAGAAGGCCTTCACCGCGGGCGGCGACATCGCCGGCTTCCTCGAGCGCGAGCCCGAGGAGCTGTCGCGCCTGGCGTGGAACGTGGCCGCTCCGGAACGGTGCCCGAAACCGGTGATAGCAAAGCTGCGCGGCTTTGCCTTCGGCGTCGGGCTCGAGCTCGCGCTCGCGTGTGACTTCCGCATCGCCGCGGACGACGTCGAGCTCGGCCTCCCCGAGGTGAAGATCGGGATGATCCCGGGGAGCGGAGGGACACAGCGGCTCGCGCGGATGGTCGGTCTGGGCCGTGCGAAGGACCTGGTCATGCGGGGACGGCGGATCGGCGCATCGGAAGGCCTCGCCATCGGGCTCCTCACCGAGGTCGTGCCGGCGGCGGAGCTCGACGCCGCGGTCGCAGGGCTCGTCGACGAGCTGCGCGTCCTGTCGCCGCTGGCGCTGGCGATGGCGAAGCGCGTGCTGAACCACGCCTACGACGGCCCGCTCGGGCTCGGGCTGGAGGTCGAAGGGCTCGCCTACGGGCTCTTGCGGTCGACGCACGACTTCCGCGAGGGCGTGGAGGCCTTTGGCGAAAAGCGCCCGCCGAAGTTCGAAGGCCGCTAGTCCCCTCCGAGCGAAAGCTTCGCTTTCGCTCGGGTCTTGGGTACGGCGCTTCGCGCTGAACGTGCGCGGGCCGAGCCCGCGCACTCCAATGGTGTTGGTGCTTGGCGGTTGTTCCCTTCCGTGCGGGCACGGGCGCTGAAGCGTCCGCGCCCACATCAGTACGCCTCCGCCTAAGCCCGGCTCCGCCTGGTCTTAGCCTGCGGCCTTGATCGTTCTGCTGGACGCGCGTTTACCACCAAACACCGAGGGCCGGAGCTTAGGCCAGGCGAAGCCGGGCTAAGTGCAGGCCGGACTCACAAGGGCGGGGACGCGCAGGCGCCGCCGCCCCGTGGACCACCCCAAAGGCGAACCTGAAGCCCCGTAGTGGAGTGCGCGGGCTTTGCCCGCGCACGTTCCCCGCGAAGCGGCGTGACCAAATCAGCGAAAGCCAAGCTTTCGCGTAGGAGCCGGAGGCTAGCCGCGCTCCCACGCGAGGCCGGCGGCGAGGACGGTCTCGTCGTGGGGCGCGATGAACTGCAGATCACCGATCGCCAGACCGGCCCAGCCGAGCAGGTTGAACGGGCGCGCGAATGCGGTGAACGGGATCCGGACGTCGAGCTCGTCACAGTCTTCCGCGGGTAGTTCGATGCCGAGAACCGGCGCGACGAAGAGATCGACGTCCGGCTCGTAGCGCCGCCACGACTCGAGCGCCCTGTATGCCGCGGCGACGGCGTCCACGTCGGTGGACTGCGCCAGCTCCAGCTTCCGGCGGACGTTTTCGCCGTACTCGTCCGACCGTGCCGGGAACGTCGCGCGGTGAGACTCCTTCGCCTCGTGGAAGAAGACCGGCCAGGTGTTCGCCTCCGGCTCGGGGATCTCGGCTGCGACGCAGCGCGCTCCGAGCTCCTCCAGTCGCTCGACGTAGGCCTCCGCGGCGAGGTTCGCGAGCGGCCGGTTCCCGTCGCCGACGGACGGTGGGCGCGTGAGCACGCCCACGGTCAGCCCGGCGAGCCGCGGTTCCGGCACGGGCTTTCCCGTCAGCGCCGACCACATCAGGGCGACATCGGCGACCGTGCGGGCCATCGGGCCGATCGTGTCCAGCGTCGGGCAGAGCGGGAAGACCCCCTCCGTCGAGATCTCGCCCCAGCGCGGCTTCAGCCCCACGGTGCCGCAACAGGCCGAGGGCAGGCGGATCGAGCACCCGGTGTCAGTGCCGATGCCGAGGTCGCAGAGGCCTGCGGCGAGCGCCGCAGCGTTTCCCCCGCTCGAGCCACCCGTCGTCCGCCCCGGGTGGAGCGGGTTCTTGACCGTTCCGTACCAGGGGTTCTGACTCGTGACTCCCCAGGCGAACTCGTGCAGGTTCGCCTTGCCGACGATCACCGCCCCCGCGTCGACCAGCCGCTGTACGGCGGGGGCCGTACGTTCCGGGACGTGATCTGCGTAGACCTTCGAGCCGTAGGTCGTGCGGATCCCGGCGGTGTCGATCAGATCCTTCACGAGGAGCGTCTTCCCCGACAATGGGCCCGGTTTTGGCTCTGCCGGGTCGTCGACCCAGCTGATGACCGCGTTGAACGAATCACCGGCGAACGACGGCAACTGCTTCGACCTCGATCTTCGCGCCCGGAATCGCCAGCCTGCTCACCTCGACGAGCGTGCTCGCGGGACGTGACTCGCCGAACGCCTCCTGGCGCACAGGATTGATCTTCGCCCGGTCGTCGACGTCGGTCAGGAAGACGGTCACCTTCGCTACGTCTGCAAACGAGCACCCAGCCGCTTCGAGCACGGCGCCCACGTTTGCGAACGTCTGTCGCGCCTGCTCGACGACGTCGTCGCCACCGACGAGCCGCCCGTCCGCATCGACCGGCACGCAACCGGAGACGAACAGCAGGTCGCCGACGCGAACCGCATCCGTGTAATGGCTGATCGGCTCGGGCTGCCCCGCCACCCTGATCTCCTCGCGCGCCGGCACGCTGCCGAGGATAATCAGCCGGTGGCTGAGCCGCAGTTCGTGCACCTCGACGATGTCCGCGCGTTCGAGCTGGCGAAAGGCGTCAGCGGGCGCCCGCTGTTCGGCGAGGGCGCGATGCTGAACCTGATCGAGTTCGAGCCCGGGGCGACCGTGCCCCTGCACAGCCACGAGCACGAGCAGCTCGGCATCGTCCTGCGCGGGATGCAGGCGCTCGTCGTCGACGGGGACGCGCACGAGCTCGGCCCGCTCGAGGGCTACGTTCTCCCCGGCGGCGTCGAGCACTCGGCGTACTGCGGTCCCGAGGGAGCGCTCGTGCTCGAC
>WNGE01002731.1_pt1 | contig 21303 bp, 24 predicted proteins | sample 5400651 | NCBI WGS metagenome assembly WNGE01 (sample SAMN13153370, study PRJNA577476) | soil metagenome | isolation source: 60 cm soil or saprolite under grassland replicate 2 | place: USA:California | collected 2016-06-15 | reverse complement strand
GCGGTGATCCGCACCTACGCGCGGATGGAGAAGACGTTCGCCGCCTACGGCGTTCCGCGGGAGGAGGCCGAGGCGCCGCTCGAGTACCTCGCCCGCGTTCTCGACAGCCTGCGCGTGAGCGCCTACTCGGTGCGGCGCCTGACGCAGCTGTTCGAGCGCGCGAAGTTCAGCCCGCACGAGGTGGACACGGGCATGAAGGACGAGGCGATTGAGGCGCTCGTGGGCCTACGCACTGAGCTCGAGGACCGGCAGGCGGTGGCGTGAAGTCGCTGCTTCCGGGTCCGGGACTCCTAATGGTGCTGGCGACGATTGCGTACGTCGTCGCGCGCTTCGCCGAACCCGGGCGGCGAGCGTTATGGCTCGACGTCTACCTTCTTGTCCTGGGAGCGATCGCAGTCTTCGCGGCCGTGCTTGCCACCAGGCGGGCATTCCCGCTCGACCGGGGCTCGGCGCTTGCGGCCGCTTTGGAACGGGAGCCGCCCGACCCGCTTCGGCCGCCAGAGCTCGGGCGGCTCGAGCGAGAGGTGACGCTCGGGACCTCGACCGCCTTCGACCTGCACTACCGGCTGCGCCCGAGGCTGCGTGAGGTGGCGGAGCAGCGCCTCGCCGACCGGCGGGGCCTGTGGCTCGACAGGGGCGGGCGTGAGGTCGAGGAGGCGCTGGGCGAGGAGCTGTGGGAGCTCGTCCGGCCGGACCGAGAGCCGCCGGCCAAGCGGTGGACGAGCGGGCTCGAGCCGGCAGGCGTGCGCCGGGCCGTCGAGCGGCTGGAGGCGCTCTGATGACGATCGCGGAGCTGGCCGAGCTGGCCGACCGGATCCTGACCGAGGTCGAGCGCGCGGTCGTGGGCAAGCGCGACGCGCTGGAGCTCGTCCTGATCGGGATGCTCGCGGACGGGCACGTCCTGCTAGAGGACTTCCCGGGGCTCGCGAAGACGCTGATCGCCCGCGCCTTCGCCCAGGTGACGAGCATCGGCTTCACCCGGGTCCAGTTCACCCCGGACCTGATGCCCTCCGACGTGACCGGCTCCTCGATCTACAACCAGCGCGAGGCGGACTTCGAGTTCCGGCCCGGCCCGATCTTCACCAACCTCCTGCTCGCCGACGAGATCAACCGGGCCCCGCCGAAGACGCAGGCGGCGCTGCTCGAGGCGATGCAGGAGCGGCAGGTGACGATCGAGGGCGTCACCCACCCGCTCGCGCCGCCGTTCCTCGTGCTCGCGACCCAGAACCCGATCGAGTACGAGGGCACGTACCCGCTGCCGGAGGCGCAGCTCGACCGGTTCATGCTCCGGATCGGCGTCGGCTACCCGACGCGCGACGCCGAGTGGGAGGTGCTTCAGCGGCGGCTCGAGCGTGCGGTGGACGAGGTCGAGCTCGATCCCGTCGTCGGCCGTGACGAGCTGCTCGAGATGCAGCGGGCGGTCGAGGGGGTGCACGTCGACCGCAGCGTCGGCCTCTACATGGTCGACCTGGTGGCGGCTACTCGGAGCGCCTCGGGCGTCCAGGTGGGGGCGAGCCCGCGCGGGTCGCTGGCGCTGCTGAAGCTCTCGCGCTGCCGGGCGGCGCTCTCCGGCCGCGACTACGTGATTCCCGAGGACGTGAAGGCGGTCGCGGCGCCTGCGCTCTCGCACCGGCTTACGCTCCGGCCGGAGCTCTGGGTGCAGCGGCTGCGTCCGGACGACATCGTCCTCGACCTGCTCGACCAGGTACCGACGCCGAAGGCCGAGCCGGAACCGGAGCCGGAGCCCGAGCCGGCGGCCGAGTGACGCGCGCGGCGACGGCCAAGCTCGGCGCCTACACGGCGCTGGCCGGGCTCGGTCTCGTCGCGGCGCTCGTGCTGGGGCGGCCGGAGCTGGCTGCGCTCGGGGCGCCGTTCGCGGGCGTGCTCGTGGTCGGCCTCTCGCTGGCGGAGGCGCCGCGCGTGGACGCGTCGCTCGAGCTCGATCGCGAGCGCCAGCTCGAAGGCGAGACCGTAACGGCCGAGCTGGAGCTCCGGAGCGAGCGGCCGGTCGGGCGGCTCGAGCTGCTGCTCGATCTTCCCTTCGGCCTCGTCGCCGAGACGCCGAATCCGCAGGTGCTCCAGCTCGGCCGGCACGAGCGCCGCGAGGTCGAGCACACGGTCCGCTGCGAGCGCTGGGGAGCGCACTTTCTCGGCGACCTCGTGCTCCGCACGCAGGACGCGCTCGGGCTGCTGGTCTTCGAGCAGACCATCGAGCGGCGCCGGCCGCTCAAGGTGTACCCGCGCGGCGAGGCGCTCCGGAAGCTCCTGCGCCCGCTCGAGACGCAGGCGTTCGCCGGCAACCAGGTTCCGCGCACGCGCGGCGAGGGGATTGAGTTCGCCGACCTGCGGCCGTTCGTTCCCGGAGACCGCGTCCGGCGCGTGAACTGGCGAGCGACCGCGCGGCGCGGCGAGCCGTGGGTGAACGAGTCGCACCCGGAGCGGAACTCGGACGTGGTCATCTTCCTCGACACCTTCGCGGAGGCCAGGCGGGGGGACGAGAGCACGCTGGACCAGGCGGTCGAAGCCGCAGGGGCGCTCGCCTCGCACTACCTGCGCGAGAAGGACCGCGTCGGCCTAGTCGCGTTCGGCGGGATCCTGAACTGGCTGACGGTGTCGAGCGGGGTCGTCCAGCTGTATCGCGTGCTGGACTCGCTGCTCGAGACCGAGATCTTCCTCAGCTACGCCTGGAAGGACATCGACATCGTCCCGGTCCGGACGCTGCCGCCCCACGCGCTCGTGCTCGCACTCTCGCCGCTTCTCGACGAGCGCGCCGTACGGGCGCTGCTCGACCTGCGGGCGCGCGGGTTCGACCTCGCGGTCGTCGAGATCTCGCCCGTGCCGTTCGCGCAGGCCGCCGAGAAGGGGCTCGACTCGCTCGCGTACCGGCTCTGGCTGTTGCGGCGCGAGTCGCTGCGGTCGCGCTACCTGCGGCTCGGCGTGCCGGTGGTCGAGTGGCGGGAGGACGTGCCGCTCCAGGCCGCGCTGGAGGAGGTGAGGACATTCAGGCGCCATGCCCGGGTCTTGCGCGTCTAGCGACCGCGGCAGGAGCGCTGCTCGTGGCGGCGGCGCTCGCGCTCGCGCCGCTGGCGAGCGGCTCGCCGCACAGGTGGCTGCTGCTCGGGGTCGGGGGGTCGGGGCTGCTCGCTCTCGGCTTCGGGCTCGCGCTGCGGTGGAGCGCCGGGCTCGCCTTCGGCATCGCTCTGCTCGGCACGGAGCAGGCGGTTCGGCTTGCGACCGGCCCGAGCCGGGTCGACCCGTGGACACCGCTGTATGCGGCTGGCTTCCTGCTCGCGGCCGAGCTCGCCTGGTGGTCGATCGAGCCGCGCGTCCCGGCATGGACGGAGCACGGGACGGCGCTGAGGCGCGTGGCGGCGGTCGCCGGCGCCTGCGCCGGCGGAAGCGCGCTTGCGGCGCTGGTCGTTCTCGCGGCAGGCGCGCCCCTTCACGGGGGCATCGGGCTCGAGCTGGTGGGCGTGACGGCCGCCACCGCCGCCGTCGCCGTCGTCGCGGCCGTCGCGCGTAGCCGCGTCGGGTAGATTCGCGGCGATATGGCGCAGGTGCTTCCGGCCGAGCGCGATCTCCGGCGCGTGATCGGCGACGGCGAGAGCGTCCCCGACGGCGAGGTCGAGGGGCTCTCTGGGGACGACCTGCTCGAGCTGCACCGCTGGTTGGTGCTGCTCCGGACATACGACGAGCGCTCGCTCGTCTACCACCGCCAGGGCCGGATCGGCACCTACGCGATCTTCTGGAACCACGAGGCGATGCAGGCGGGTTCCGTCTACGCGCTCGAGCGCGAGGACTGGATCTTCCCGAGCTACCGCGAGTCGGCGATCGGGTTGCTGCGAGGGATGCCGCCCTCGACGGTGCTGTCATGGTGGCGCGGGCACCCGGCGGGGTGGTGGAACCCGCTCGACTGGAACGTCGCTTCGATCTGCGTCCCGATCGGCACGCACGTCCCGCACGCGGCCGGGCTTGCGTGGGGCAAGAAGCTGCGCGGCGAGACGGCCTGCGCGGTCGTCTATTTCGGCGACGGCGCGACCTCGGAGGGCTCGTTCCACGAGGGCGCCAACTTCGCGGCGGTGATGCGCGCGCCGCTCGTCCTCTTCTGCAACAACAACCAGTGGGCGATCTCGACGCCACTCGAGGCGCAGACCGCGGCCGAGACGCTGGCGGACAAGGCGGTCGGGTACGGGATCCCCGGCGTGAGGGTGGACGGGGCCGACGTGCTCGCGGTCTTCGAGGCGACGCGGGAGGCCGTCGCTCGGGCGCGGGCGGGCGAAGGGCCGACGCTGATCGAGGCGGTCACCTACCGGACGGCGCCGCACGCCACCGCCGACGATCCGAGCGCCTACATCGACTCGGAGCGGGTCGAGGAGGAGAAGCGGCGCGAGTGCCTCGGTCGCTACGAGGCGTACCTGCGGCGCGTCGGGCTCCTCTCGGACGAGGCCGCCGAGGCCGTGCGCGCCGAAGCGGCGCAGCTGATGCGCGAGGCAATCGCGCAGGCCGAGGCGGAGCCGCCGCCGGATCCAGGGCTCGTGTTCTCGCACGCGTACGTAGAGCCGCCGGCGTCGCTCGAGCACGACCTCGCCGAGCTGCGGAGGATCCTCGGTGGCTGAGCTCACCCTCGTCGAAGCGATCAACGACGCCTTTCACGTCGAGCTCGAGCGCGACCCAGACGTGATGGTGCTCGGCGAGGACGTCGGCCGCGCCGGCGGGGTCTTTCGCGCCACAGCCGGGCTGCGCGACCGCTTCGGCGCGGACCGGTGCGTGGACACGCCGCTCGCGGAGGCCGGCATCCTCGGGTCGGCGGTCGGGCTCTGCATGGCCGGCTGGCGCCCGGTCTGCGAGATGCAGTACGACGCGTTTTCCTACCCGTGCCTCGACCAGCTGATCACCCACGTCGGGCGCTACCGCTGGCGGACGGGCGGGGCGATGGAGTTCCCGCTCGTCGTCCGGATGCCCTACGGCGGCGGCGTGCGCGCGCCCGAGCTCCACGACGACTCGCCGGAGGCCTACTACGCGCACACGCCGGGGGTGAAGGTGGCAATCCCGTCGACCCCGGCGGACGCGAAGGGGCTCTTGGCGGCGGCGATCCGCGACCCGGATCCGGTCGTGGTGCTCGAGCCCAAGCTGCACTACCGGACGATGCGCGGAGACGTTCCGGACGGCGAGCACGTCGTCCCGCTCGGGCAGGCGCGGGTGGTGCGCGAGGGCGACGACCTGACGCTCGTCGCCTACGGGGCGATGGTGCCCGTGGCCGAGGCCGCGGCCGAGGAGTTGGCGGGCGAGGCGTCGGTCGAGATCCTCGACCTGCGGACGCTGAAGCCGCTCGACGAGGAAGCCCTGCTCGCGGCGGCGGCGAAGACGGGGCGCGTCGTGATCGTGCAGGAGGCGCCGCGTACGGCCGGGTACGGTGCGGAGCTGGCGGCGATCCTCGCGGAGAAGGCGATGCTCGACCTGCGAGCGCCGGTCGTGCGGGTGACCGGATATGACGTGCCGTACCCGTACTGGCAGATCGAGGACGCGTACATGCCGTCGACCGAGCGGGTGGTCGATGCGGCCCGAAAGGTCCTGGAATTTTGATCCCGGCGTCGCTTCGTTCACGACCCACGTTTCGGCGCGAATCCGGTCGTCCGCGGACGCGCAGCGTTTAGTGGCCTACGAGCTCAAGCTTCCCGACCTCGGGGAGGGCCTGACCGAGGGGGAGATCGCGCGCTGGCTCGTGGCGGAGGGCCAGGAGGTCGCCGAGGACGACCCGCTCGTAGAGATCCAGACCGACAAGACGACGGTCGAGATCCCGTCGCCGGCGGCGGGGAAGGTGGCGCGCATCCTCGTCGCCGAGGGCGAGGTGGTGCCGGTCGGGACGGTCCTCGTCGTGATCGGCGAAGACGACGCGGTACCGCAGGACCAGCCTCGCGCCGCGCCGGCCGAAACGGCCACGTCAGGGGGTCAGACCCCCGGCCGTGGCCAAATTGGACGTGTCCGGGCGACGCCGCTCGTCCGGCGCATGGCGGGGGAGCTCGGCGTCGATCTCCAGGGGCTCGAGGGAACCGGCCCGCAGGGGCGGGTGACGGAAGAGGACGTGCGCGAAGCAGCCGCGACCGGGGGTCAGACCCCGGGACCTGACCTGGAGGGACGGCGGGAGCCGCTTCGAGGCGTTCGCCGCCTCGTCGCCGAGCACATGGCGCGGGCCCACCGCGAGGTGCCGCCGGTCACCTGGGTCGAGGAGTGCGACTTCGGCAACGTCGAGCTGAAGCGGCTCGTGCCCACCGTCCTGAAGGCCGCCGCCGCCGCGCTGAAGGAGTTCCCGGAGCTGAATGCGCGCCTCGAGGACGACGAGATCGCCTACCTCGACCGCTACGACCTCGGCCTCGCCGTGCAGACCGACCAGGGCCTCGTGGTTCCCGTCGTCCGCAACTGCGACCAGGCCTCGCTCGACGAGCTCGCCGCGGAAGTCGAGCGCCTCGCCGACGCCGCCCGGGCCGGCACGCTCAAGCCCGAGGAGCTGCGCGGCTCGACCTTCACCGTGACGAGCGCGGGCAAGCTCGGCGGCCTCCTGACGACGCCGATCGTGAACCACCCCGAGGTAGCGATCCTGAGCATCGGTCGGATCGCAGAGCGCCCCGCCGTCCGCGACGGCGAGGTCGTGGCGCGGCCGATTGGCTACGTGTCGGTCACCTTCGACCACCGCGTGGTCGACGGCGCCCGGGCAGCGGAGTTCGGCCTCGCCGTGATCCGCCGGCTCGAGGCCGGCTAAGCCGCCGCCAGCTCGTCCGGCAGGTGAGGGGCCAGCATGCGCTCGATCCGTGGCGCGCTGACGCGTCCCTCGAGCCGGCCGACCACGCGCTTGTCCTTGACGAGCGCAAGCGTGGGCACGGTCGTGACGCGAAACCGCTCCGCCACTTGGGGCTGCTCGTCCACGTCGACCTGCGCCACGCGCAGACGCATGCGCTCCTTGCGGGCGAGGTGGGCGACGAGGCTCTCCATCCGTCGCGCCGGGCCGGAGTGGGCAGCGCCGAAGAACACGAGCAACGGACGGGAATCGCGGGCCACGAGCCCATGTTTTCCCTGCAAAAGGGCCGTTCAAACCCACCACCAGGAGCGCGTCTACACTCTCCGCGAGATGTGGGAGTGGTACCGGATCGGCCTCTCGTTGGGCCTCGGCGTCGGCCTGGGCGCGTTGCTCGCAGCCGTCGTCGCGCCTCGCCGCGCGGGCGTGACCGTGGTGCTCGGCGCGGCGGCGATCGCCGGCGGCGCGGGGGCCGGCTACGCGATCGGCGGCTGGCAGGAAGCGCTCGCGGGGGGTCTCGGGGGCGGGCTCGGCGCCCTCGTCGCCGCCCGGCTCGTGCTCGGGACGCTGGAGCGCGGAGGAACGCGCGGAGGAACCGCAGTGCTGGTCGGCCTCGGCGCCCTGATCCTGGCGGCTCTGGCGCTCGTGCCGGCGGTCGGATACCTGGAGGCGGTGACGCTCCCCGCGCTCGCGGCGAGGGCGCGAGGAAGGCGGGTGGAGCGCGTCGCGGGTCTCCGCAGCCTGGCGCGCGACTAGGAAGCCGTGTCCGAGCGCCGGAAGCTGATCCTCGTCGTCGTCGACGGCCTCACGCCGGCCGTGTTCGAGGACGCGGTCGAGAGCGGCTCGGCGCCGGCCCTCTCCTTCCTCGCAGCCAACGGCGCGTATCGCCGCGGCGTCTCGACGTTCCCGTCGCTGACGCCGGTCTGCCTCTCCTCGATCGCTACCGGGGCACACCCCGACGTCCACCGGATTCCCCACCTCGTCTGGTACCACCGCGAGGAACGCCGGCTGGTCGAGTACGGCTCTTCCTTCGCCGCCGTCCGCGCGGCCGGCACGCGGCGCTCGATCCTCGACGCGATCTTCAACATGAACGAGCAGCACCTCGGGCCGGAGGCAGTCACGGTCTACGAGACGCTCGAGGACGCCGGCCTGACCGCAGCCGCAGTGAACGTGACCTGCTACCGCGGGCGGACCCGCCACCTGCCGCTCCTGCCCGGGCTCGTGCGCCCGGCTCACGGGCCGAAGCGCTTCTTCTTCTACAACCTGTTCGAGTCCGACGTCACGGGCGCGCCCGTCGCCGTCTTCGGCCGCGCCGCGGGATCGATCGACGCGTACGCGGCGGCCGTCGGCCGCTGGCTGGTCACGCGTGACGGCTTCGACTTCCTCCTCTACTACCTGCCCGATTACGACTTCGCCTCGCACGCGTTCGGCCCGGGGGCGACGCACGAGGCGCTCTCGCGCAGCGACGACGCGATCGGCGCGCTGATCGAAGCGGCCGGCGGCCCGGACGAGTTCCTCGAGCGCTATGCGGTCATCGTCTGTTCCGACCACGGTCAGACCGGAGTCGAGCGGGCGGTCTCGCTCCAGGCGAGCTTCGCCGACGTGGACGACGTCCTCGTCGCGGCCTCGAACCGGGCCGGGATGGTCTACCGGCTGCGCGGGTGCCGCCAGGACGCTGCTGCTCTCGCCCGGAGGATCGACGCTGAGCCCGGCGCCGGAGTGGTGCTCTACCGTGAAGGGGAGGACGCGGTGGCTCGGCGCGAGGGCGAGGAGCTGCGTTTCGCGCCGTCCGACGGTGTCTGGCGGACGAGCGGCGACCCGGGCCTGCTCGACCAGCCGGACGCGCTCGAGCGAGCATGGGCGGCGCTGGCGAACCCGAATGCGGGCGAGCTGATCGTCTCTCCTCCAGCCGGTGTCGAGTTCGTCGACCTGGCGGGTCGCAGTCATCTCGGCGGCGGGAGCCACGGCTCGCTCGACACCGGCGATTCGGAGGTTCCCATCCTGACCGTCGGCGTCGCGGGCGAGCCGCGCCGGATCGTCGACCTCGCGCCGCTGGCCCTCGCCCACTTCGGCTTGGAAGCGCCCGCGTACACGCACGCATTCGCTCATGCAGCCTGAGCGGTATCTCGACGCGCGACGCGGGATGGTCGACCTTCAGCTGCGCGGGCGCGACATCGTCGACGAGGCGGTGCTCGGCGCGATGGAGCGCGTGCCGCGCGAGCTGTTCGTGCCGAAGTCGGAGCGCCCTCGCGCCTACGACGATGCCGCCCTTTCGATCGGGTACGGGCAGACGATCTCGCAGCCGTACATGGTCGCCCGGATCTCCGAGGCGCTCTCGGTCCGGCCGGGCGAGCGCGTCCTCGACGTCGGTTCCGGATCCGGCTACCAGGCGGCCGTGCTCGCGGAGCTGGGTGCGGAGGTGCTGACGATCGAGCGGATCCCGGAGCTCGCAGAGCAGGCGCGCGAGAACCTGGCGGCCGCGGGCTACGAGCGCGTCGAGGTGCTCGTCGGCGACGGAACGCTCGGGTTGCCGGACCGCGCCCCCTTCGACGCGATCGCCGTCGCGGCGGCCGCGCCGAGCTTCCCGCAGACGCTGTACGAGCAGCTTCGGCCGCGCGGCCGCCTGGTCGTCCCGGTCGGCGGCTGGCGGGGGCAGCGGCTCGAGCTGATCGTCCGGAGTCCCGAGGGCCCGGCCGTCGTGCACTCCGTGCCGTGCCGCTTCGTTCCGCTCGTCGGGGAGGAGGGCTTCGCCGATTGAGCCGCGCGCGTATGCGGGTCTGGGTGCGCGGGCGCGTGCAGGGCGTCTTCTTCCGGGCCGAGGCGCAGGCGCGTGCCCGGTCGCTCGATCTCGCCGGGTGGGTGCGTAACGCGGCCGACGGCAGCGTCGAGGCGGTCTTCGAAGGTGAGCCCGACCGGGTGGAATCGATGGTCGAGTGGTGCCGGCATGGGCCCACCGGGGCGATCGTCGACGAGGTCGAGGCCGTTCCCGAGCAGCCCGCGGGCGAATCCGGCTTTCGCGTCCACTAGGCCGCCCGGAGGCCTCGCCGGCTCGGTCGGTTGCTACGCTCGCGCGCCGATGGCCTTCTCGCCCGGCACGGTGCTCGCGCGCTCTCGCGCGGGGCAGGCGCTGCGGCGCCCCCACAACTGGGTGCAGCTTGCAAAGTTCTCGGCCGTCGGCGCCAGTGGCTACCTGATCAACCTCGCCGTCTACGCGGCCCTCCTGAAAGGCGCCGACTTCCACTACGCCGCCGCCGCGACCTGCTCGTTTCTGGTTGCCGTGACGAACAACTACACCTGGAACCGGCTCTGGACGTTCCACGCACAGCGCGGCCACTACGGCCGGCAGGGCCTTCGCTTCCTCGTCGTCGCCCTGATCGCCTACGTTGCGAACCTTGCCCTCCTGACGGCCCTGATCGCGCTCGGCCTCGACAAGATTCTCTCTCAGGCGATCGCGGTCGTGCTCGTCACGCCCCTGAACTTCGTCGGCAACAAGCTCTGGTCGTTCCGCTCACGCCCCTGACCGAACGGCAAAGAGAAGCGACCGGGCGCGGGAGCTACGCTGAGCGCGATGGGCCGCGTTTTCGCCACGGTCGCCGCCGCCCTCGCGCTGGCCGCACCCGCACTTGCCGCGCCCACGATCGCCACGCCCAACAAGGTCCTGCCGGGCGGGTTGAATGCGGCTTCCCCGGATCCGCCGGCGCCACGCCTGACCAAGGCGCAAGCGACCCGGATCTTCCTCGACGACGGCAAGGTCGCCGGCTGGCTGAAGCACTACCCGCCGCGGCTGCGCGTCACCGACGCGACCTACAAGAACCAGGTCTGGACCGTGAAGGTCTGGGCCGGCAAGGCCGGGGAGGTGGCAGCCGGCAAGGTGGACGACACGACCGGCGTGGTCGCCGAGGCCTGGACCGGGCCGCAGGTCGCCTGGAAGATGGCGCGCGGCAGCAACGGCGCGTTCGGCGGCAAGAAGATCAACAGCGTCCCCGTCTGGCTCGGCTTCTGCCTGCTCTTCCTGGTCGGGCTCGCCGACTTCCGTCGTCCGCTCAGCCTGCGAAATCTCGACCTGCTGGCGCTGCTCTCCTTCTCCGTCTCCCTCTGGTTCTTCAACCGCGGCGAGATCTTCACCAGCGTCCCTCTCGTCTACCCGCCGCTGCTCTACCTGCTCGGACGGATGGTGTGGAGCGCCCGGCGCGGACGGCTGGCGACGGCCGCGGTGCCCGTCTGGCCGGTCTGGCTGCTGGCCGCGGCGACCGTCTTCACGGCGGGGTTCCGCATCGGGCTGAACGTGCAGGCCTCGAACGTGATCGACGTCGGCTACTCGGGCGTGGTCGGTGCCGACCGGATCGTCCGGGGGCAGGCGCCGTACGGACACTTCCCGGTCGAGGAGACGCTCAAGGCGTGCGGGCCCGCCGACTCCGACGGCGAGATCCGGGACCGGATCCAGACCAACGGCCGGTGCGAGTCGGCGAACCCGCAGGGCGACACCTACGGGCCGGTCGCCTACGAGATGTACGTCCCCGGCTATCTGATCCTCGGGTGGAGCGGCAAGTGGGACGACCTGCCGGCGGCGCACCTGAGCGCGATCATGTTCGACCTCCTCTGCCTGCTCGGGCTCGCACTCGTCGGCTTCCGCTTCGGCGGCGCGCGCCTGGGCGCAACGCTTGCGTTCGCCTGGGTCGCGTACCCGTTCACGCAGTACGTCTCGAGCTCGAACACGAACGACGCGCTGCCGCCGCTCTTCCTGATCTGGGGCTTCTGGCTGGTGACCTCGCCGGCCACGCGCGGTGCGGCGGCCGCGCTCGCCGGCTGGACGAAGTTCGCGCCGCTCCTGCTCGCACCGTTGTGGGCCTCGTACCCCGACGGGCTGCGACGGCCGCGCGACAAGGCGATCTTCGCGGGCGCCTTCGTCGCGGCGACATTCGTGGCCTTCTCCGTCCTCCTGTTCGAGCCGAGCCTCCCGCACGCCGTGAGCGTCTTCTGGCACCGCACGATCAGCTCGCAGATCAACCGCGAGTCACCCTTCTCGATCTGGGACTGGCGGCAGTACCACGCCGGCCTGCCCGACCTGCACGTCCTCCAACGGGTGCTCGAAGGGCTCCTCGTGATCGGCGCGATTGCCGTGTACTTCGTCCCGCGACGGAAGTCGCCGCTCCAGCTCGCTGCCCTCACCGCCGCCCTCCTGCTGGGCTTCGAGCTGGTGCTGACGCACTGGTTCTATCTCTACCTGCCCTGGTTCTTCCCGTTCGCCGCCTTCGCCGTGCTCGCCCCAGCGGTGGAGCCCGTCCCCGCGCGCGTGCCGCAGCCGCTTGAGCGTGCTCGCCAAGAGCTGGTCGGCGTCGAGTGACCCGCGGCGGCTCGCGTACGCGGCCGCCGGGGTGTTCCTCGCCGCACTGGGACTCCTCCACTGGGGCTTCTACCAGCACCACCTGATCCTCGACACGGTCGAGTACCACCGCTACGGCGAGCTGATCAACCACGGACAGGTGCCGTACCAGGACTTCGAGGTGGAGTACCCACCGGGGGCGCTACCGGTCTTCGCGCTCCCCGCGGTCGGCCATCCCAGCTTCAACGTCTACCACCGTGAGTTCCAGATCCTGATGGCCGTCTGCGGAGTCGGGGCGCTGGCGGCGATGACGCTGGTGCTCCGGTCGCTCGGCGCGAGGCCCGTGCGCGCTGCGGCGGCCCTCGGGTTCGCCGCGCTGGCGCCGCTCGTGCTCGGCTCGGTCATCATCTACCGGTACGACTTCTGGCCGGCGGCGCTGACCGTCGCCGGGCTCGCCGGAGTGCTCGCGGGCAGGCAGCGGCTCGGCTTCTCCGCCCTCGGCCTCGGGATCGCCGCGAAGGTCTTCCCGGCGGTGCTGGTGCCGCCAACGCTCGCGTACGTCTGGCGCCGGCACGGCCGGCGGGAGGCGCTCCTCTGCCTCGGAGCGGCGGCGGCGGTCGTGGTCGCCTGCGTCGTGCCCCTTCTCGCCCTCGCGCCGCACGGCGTCTGGGACAGCGTCGTCCGCCAGACGACCCGGCCGCTCCAGATCGAGAGCCTCGGCTCGGCGGCCCTCGTGATGGCGCACCAGTTCGGCGGGCTCGGCCTGGCCGTCGTCTCGAGCCACGGCTCGCAGAATCTCGCCGGCTCCAGGGCCGACGCCGTCGGCACGATCGAGAGCGCGCTCCTCGTTGCGGCGCTGCTCGGCATCTGGGCCGCGGCGGCGCTCGGCCCGGCCCGGCCGGAGCGGCTCGTCCGATACGCCGCCGCCTCGGTGACGGCGTTCGTCGCGTTCGGCAAGGTGCTCTCGCCGCAGTTCCTGATCTGGTTGATCCCGCTCGTGCCGCTCGTCCGCGGCCGGCGCGGTCTCGCCGCCTCGGCGCTGCTCGGGCTCGCGCTGCTGCTGACACAGCTCTGGTTCCCGTATCGCTACTGGCGGCTCGTATTCAGCCTCGACGCTGGAATCTGGTTCCTCGTCCTCGCCCGGGACCTCGTCCTGGTCGCACTGCTCGCGGTGCTCGTCTGGCCGAGCCGCGCCCCATCTACGGAAACGGCACCCGAACCGGCTCGCAGCTGAGGGCCCGGCCGCTCTCGTCGCACTCGACGAGGACGCCCTCGATCCGGACTCCACCCGTGGCCGGCTCGAACCGAACCGGCATTCCCGTCCGCATCCGCCTGAGCGCGAGCTCCGCCTTGACGCCGATCACCGAGTCGTGGGGCCCGGTCATGCCGGCGTCGGTGATCGCGGCGGTCCCGCCGGGCTGCACCCGTGCGTCGCTCGTCTGCACGTGCGTATGCGTGCCGATCACCGCGGTGACGCGCCCGTCGAGGACGCGGGCGGCCGCCACCTTCTCGCTCGTCGCCTCTGCGTGGAAGTCCACGAGCACGACGGGCGCGAGGGCCCGCGCCTCGTCCACGACCGCGTCGAGCACCTCGAATGGCCCGACCGGAGTGTTCATGAAGAGCTGCCCGAGCACGTTCGCGACCGCGACCGGCGTCCCGTCGGCCGCCGGCGCGACCGCCAGGCCACGGCCCGGCGCGCCCGAGGCGAGATTCGCCGGCCGAACGACCCGGTCGGAGCGGTCCAGGTAAGGCCCGATCTCGGAGCGCCGCCAGACGTGGTTGCCGAGCGTGAGGATGTCCGCCCCGGCGGCGAGCAGGCGGTCGGCAAGCCGCGGCGTCACGCCGGCGCCGTCGGCCGCGTTCTCGGCGTTGACGACGCAGAATCCGGCGCCGAGCTCCTCCCTCAGCCCGGCGAGGCGCTCCTCGAGCGCCGCGCGGCCCGGCGCGCCGAACACGTCCGCGACGAAGAGGAGCCTCAGGGAAACCTCAGGGAAGCGAAAGAGCGGTGGCCTGGTGAACCTCGACCGCCACGTGGTTGCCCGCGTTCTGGGTGTAGCGGGCGAGCGCCTGGCGCTCGACGGCGGTGAAGTCCACGATCGTCCCCAGCTTCGACGTGGTGGCCGCGACCGAGGAGCCGACGGTCAGGCTCGGGTCCGGGCGCAGGTGCGTGAGCGAGACGATCAGCGACGGAACGGCGCTCGGCTGAACGTCGATCCGGGCCCCGTAGGGCTTGCCGTCGAGGACGTAGGGCGTGATCCCGACGATCGTCCCGTCGATCGGCGAGTAGACGTCCGTGCCGGGCGCCGCGCCGACGTCGAGCGAGGCGGTCGTGGGTCCCTCGGCGCCGCCGAGCGCGTAGTAGCGCAGCCCGGTGCCGCCCCCGCCGAAGACGCTGCGGGCGACGCGGGTGAAGAGCCCCTGGTTCGCCTGGCGTCCGACCGGGTCGAGTGCCAGGGCGCCGTCGCCCGTCGCGTGGTAGCCGATCGCGGTCAGGCGGCTCTGCGGAACCGGCAGCAGAAGCCTGAGCGAGCCCTGGAGCGCGACCACCTGCGGGCGAGGCGGCTCCGCCGGGAGCAGTCGCGTCGCCGGCGCCGGCGCCGTGGTCTGGACCGGGGTCGAGCCGCCCGACCCGAAAGCGGTCAGGAGCAGGGTAATCAGCGCGACAGCAGCGAGCAGAACGAGGCCCGCCAACCGCCTCTTTCGACGAGCAGCGACCGTCTCCGCCCGCCGTCGCCGCACCGCGAGTGCGTGCGCTGAGGCGCGTGGCATCCGCGCCACCGTAACGAAGGCCGCCTCGCCATGCAATGCGTCACCGGAGGGCCGGGGACGGGGCTGAAGCGCGAGGGCTCCCTCGAGCTCGAAGTCCCAGTCCCACGGCGGCGGGCGCAGGCCGCGGCTGCGTTCGAGCGGTACGACCTGCGCGCTACGATGGCGGGCATGGCCGGGCCTCCCGCCGGGGCCGCGAGGATCGAGATCCCGCGCTGGATTCAGCTCGTCGGTCTGCCGCTGCTGCTGTTGCTGGTATGGGTCGTGGCGGGGGCGGTCCGTCACGTCGTCTTCCTCTTCCTGGTCGCGGGGCTGATCGCGTTCCTGCTCAACCCGCTGGTTCGCGGATTGACGCGCCTCCGGATCCCTCGCGGGTTCGGCGTCGCGCTCGTGTATCTGACCTTCGCCGCCATCGTACTCGCCCTGGGCGCCGCGCTCGGGACGGTCGTCGTCAACCAGACGAAGTCGAGCGCGAACCGGGTCAACGACTACTTTACGATCGAGCACGGACGCGCCCACGCGACGCATGCCGACCGCGACATCGACCGGTTCCAGCACTGGCTCGACACGCACAAGCTCGGCTCGATCAAGATCCGCAAGCAGGCCCACGACTTCGTCGACAACGTCCGGAAGAAGGACGTCTCGAAATACACGGGCGAGGTGATCGACTTCGTCGAGGGCGCCGCGATCGGCACGATCAAGTTCCTCTTCAGCCTGGTCCTGGTGATCGTCGTCTCGATCTACATGCTCCTCGACATGCCGAGGCTGGCGAGGGCCGTCGACCGGCGCTTCCCGCCGCACCCGAGCTCGCCGCCGCTGCTGACGAGGATCGAGCGCTCGCTCGCGAGCTACGTGCGCGGGCAGGTCCTCCTGTCGCTGATCATCGGGGTGAGCGCGGGAACGGGTCTCTGGTTGCTCGGCACGCTCGGGTGGGCGCCCGGCGCGGACCGCTACGCCGTTCTCTTCGGCGCCTGGGTGGCCGTCACCGAGCTGATCCCGTACCTCGGGCCCTGGCTCGGCGCGCTGCCGCCGTTCTTCTACGAGCTGGTCGTGCACCCCGTCTCGGCGATCTGGATCGTTCTCCTCTTCCTCGCGATCCACCAGGTCGAGGGGCACATCGTCGTCCCGAACGTGATGGGGAGCGCGCTGCGCCTGCACCCGCTGCTCGTCATCTTCGGGCTGCTCGCCGGCGGTGAGATCTACGGCCTGCCGGGCGCTCTCGTCGCGCTCCCGCTGCTGGCGGCGGGTCGCGCGATCTGGGAGTTCTTCGGCGAGCGGGTCACGCTCGAGCCGTGGGAGGAAGGCGGCGCCGTCCCCGTCGAGGTCGAGGTCGAAGGCGCCCGGCCGGTTGCGCCCGTGCCGCCCGCGGACCCGCCGGCCGCCGCCAGCCGGTGACCGTCGCTCGCCTCCGGCTCGCTCCCACGGGGGAAACCATGTTTCCCCCGTGGGCCCCCTTCTTACAACCCAACGTGGGGGAACCTCCCGGTTCCCCCACGCCCCCTCCATCCGCTCATGGACCAGGGGCTGGCCCATGAGCCCTCTCGCAGCGCTCCTCGCCGCCCACGGGGCGGGCCGCAGATTCGGTCAGCAGACGGCGCTCGAGCCGGTCGAGCTCGAGGTCTGGGACGGCGACGCGCTCGCGCTCGTCGGGCCGAACGGCGCCGGCAAGTCCACGCTCCTGTCACTGCTGGCGGGGGCGCTCGAGCCGAGCGTGGGCGGGATCGAGCGGCGCAAGGGCATTCGCGTCGGCTGGGCTCCTCAGCGGCCGGCCCAGTACGGGCGGCTCTCGGCGCGCGAGAACCTCGAGCTGTTTGCGCGGCTCGAGGGCGAAGCAGATCCCGAGCAGGCGGCGGCGCGGCTGCTCGCGACCTTCGACCTGCCCGGCGAGCCGGCGCCGAGCGGCAACCTCTCGGTCGGCAACCGCCAGCGGCTGAACCTGGCGATCGCGCTGCTCGGCGAGCCCGACGTCTTGCTGCTCGACGAGCCGACGGCCGCCCTCGATCCGCAGCAGCGCCGGCGCCTGTGGGAGCGGAGCGCGGCCCTGCGGGAGGCGGGCGGCGCGGTCGTCTTCGCGACGCAGAACCTCGACGAGATCGAGCGCAACGCCGACCGGGTCGCCGCGCTGCGGGAGGGCCGCCTCGTCTTCGCCGGCACGGTGGACGAGTACGACCGCTCGGAGACCGACACTCTCTTCGCGTGAGCCGGATCGCCCTGCTACTCAAGAAGGACGTGCTCGTGCTGCGGCGCTCGCCGCTTCTGCTCGGGATCCTGCTCGCCTATCCCGCCGCGATCGCCCTGCTCGTCGGGCTCGTGGCGAGCTATGCGAGCTCGAAGCCGCGCGTCGCGCTCGTCGACGAGGACAACCTGCCGCCGACCGTCGAGGTCGGCGGCGAGCGTTTCCACGTCGACCGGACGATCCGGCAGGTGAGCGAGAACGTGAAGCTCGTCCGGCTCTCACCCGGGGCGGCGGAGCACCAGCTGCGCACGGGGAAGGTGGTCGCGGTCGTGACCGTCCCGCCCGGCTTCATCGACACGCTCAAGGGCATGGTGCACAGCCCGCGGCTCGAGCTCGAGCTCTCGCGGGGGACGATCTCATCGCGCGTCGAGCAGCAGGTGCAGGCGCTCGTCTACTCGCTCAACCGCCAGCTCCAGGACGCCTACATCGGCAACAACCTCCGGTACGTGACGCTGATCCTGCACGGCGGCAACGGCGCGTTCCTCGGCAGGCCCTTCGACGTCCTCGGGCTCGAGCGGGCCGAGAAGCTGCTCGCGCGGATGCCGCGATCGCCGGACATCGAGCGGCTCCAGGACTTCATTCACGACGCGCGGCTCGCCCTCGCGAACACCGACGACGCGTTGCGTGCGACCGCGAACCCGATCGAGCTCGTGCGCGCGCCTCAGCGCGGGCGAACCTGGGTGCTCTCGGCCGAGGTCCAGGCCTACGCGCTCGGGCTGACGATCACGTTTCTCGCCCTCATGCTCGCCGCCGGCTCGCTCGCGGCCGAGCGCGACGAGAACGTGATCGGGAGGCTTGCCCGCGGGCTGGTCGGGTTGGGACACCTCGTCTGGGCGAAGGTCGCGCTCGCGGCGGGGGTCGCGCTCGTTCTCGGGGTGGCGATCGCGCTCGCCTTCGGGGTGATCATCGAGGTCGGCGGCGTCACCGGCGGCGAGCCATGGCGGCGGCTGCCCCTGCTCGTGCTCGGGCTCCTGCTGGCCGGCGGAGCGCTGGGCGCACTCGGAGCGCTGCTCGGCGCCCTCGCCCGCGAGGCCCGCTCCGCCTCGCTCGTCGCTGTGCTCGTCGTCCTCCCGATCGTGTTCCTCGGCCTGATCCCGGCCGAGGTCGTGCCACCCGCCGGGTGGGTGAGCGCCGGGCTGCCCTTCGCGCACGCCGTCCGCTTCTTCAGCTCCGCGCTCTACGACCTGAGCCCGTGGGGCGAGATCCTCCGGCAGGGGCTCTGGCTGGTCGCGCTCGGGCTGGTCTTTGCCGGGCTTGCCCGCCTGGCAGCGCGTAGATTGTTGGCGTGAGCTCCTTCCCCGTCACGCGCCTGCGCCGGCTCCGCCGGAACGACCGGCTGCGCTCGCTCGTGCGGGAGACGCGGCTCGACCTGGACGAGTTCGTCTTGCCGCTGTTCGTCGGGCCGACCACGCAGCCGAATGGCGACCTGCCCGCTCTCGGGCGGCACTCGGTCGGGGGTCTCCTCGGCGAAGCGGAAGAGGTTGCGCGGCTCGGCGTGCGGGCCGTCCTCCTCTTCGGGATTCCCGAGGAGAAGGACGCCGAGGGCTCGGGTGCCTGGGACGAGGACGGGATCGTCCAGCGGGCGGTGCGGGGGCTGCGCGAGGCCGCGCCGGGGCTCGTCCTGATGACCGACGTCTGCCTCTGCGAGTACACCTCGCACGGCCACTGCGGCGTGCTCGAGGGCGACGACGTGGACAACGACGCGACGCTCGAGCTGCTCGCCCGGACCGCGGTCAGCCACGCCGAGGCCGGTGCCGACGCCGTCTGCCCGAGCGACATGATGGACGGGCGGATCGGCGCCGTCCGGGCCGCGCTCGACGAGTCGGGCTTCGAGGAGATCCCGATCGTCTCCTACGCGGCCAAGTACGCCTCCGCCTTCTACGGCCCGTTCCGGGAGGCGGCCGAGTCGGCGCCCGCGTTCGGCGACCGGAGCGGGTACCAGATGGACCCGGCGAACGTGCGGGAGGCGCTCCGCGAGTGCGAGCTGGACGTACGGGAGGGGGCGGACGCCGTGGTGGTCAAGCCGGCGCTCCCGAACCTCGACGTGATCCGGGCCGTGCGCGAGCGCTTCGACCTTCCCGTGGGCGCCTACAACGTCTCCGGCGAGTACGCAATGATCAAGGCGGCCGCCGCCCGCGGCTGGCTGGACGAGCGGCAGGCGGCGCTGGAGTCGCTCACGGCGATCGTCCGGGCCGGAGCCGACCTCGTCGTCTCGTACTGGACGAAGGAGCTCGCGGGCTGGCTGTAACGACCGATCTCTGGGAGACGATCGCGGACGAGGCGGCGCGGGAGAGCCACCTGTGGGCCGACGCGCTCCTTCCCAGCCTCGAGCGGGAGCTCGAGGCGGTGTTCTCCCCGCTCGCCGAGGACCCGTACGCGCTCGGGTTGGAGACGATCTACGAGGGCTACCTGCTCCACTACGGCCGCCCGCGGCTGTTCGCACCGGCCGACGCCGACACCGCGCTCCTGCTCGGCGACTACCTCTACGCCCACGGGCTCGTGCGGGTTGCGGAGGCGGGGACGGTGGAGGCCGTAGCCGACCTGGCCGCGCTGATCTCGCGCTGCGCGCAGCTTCGCGCGGACGGCCTGCCCGGAGACGGAGAGGCCTGGGCGGCGACCGCGGCGACTCTCGGCGGCCGCGAGCCCCCCGTCGGACCCGAGGGGTTCGCGCGCGCGGTCGCCGCTCACGCGCGGCGGGTCGGGTAGAGTCGCGCGCGGCGATGGCGCTCGGCACGCTGCTCCCACTTGCGAAGACCGCCGCCGAAGAGGGCAAGGAGGTCATCGAGGCGATGCTGGTCGTCGGACTGATCTTCGCAAGCGGGATCGCCCTGGGCCAGCTCAGCCGCTGGTTCCGCCACCGCCGCCACTAGGCGACAAGCTACTTCTGACGCATCATTGGTTTCGTGCGCGAGCTTCCGCGCGGCACCGTCACGTTCTCTTCACCGACCTCGAAGGGTCGACACGGCTCCTCGCGTGGGCGGCGGCAGATCGAGGAGACGCGGAGCGCGCGACTTCACTCTGGGCCGCCATCGAGGCCGAGGAGGCGAAGGTGCCGCTTGCGATGTGGGAGCCGAGCGTGACGAGTACGCGGCGCACATTCCCGAAGTGCTCCCGCCCACGAAGGCCCTCGCGCTCGACGAAGCGGTCGAGTACGCCCTCGCGTCCGTAGACTGACCCGCGGATGGCTCCGCCCGCCGACCTGCGCGCATGGATCGCGTTGCTCGAGCGCGAGAGCGAGCTCGTTCGCGTCTCCGCCGAGGTCGATCCGCACCTCGAGATTACGGAGATCACCGACCGCGTCGTCAAGGCCGGCGGGCCGGCGCTGCTGTTCGAGAACGTCAAGGGCTCCGAGCGCCCGCTCCTGATCAACCAGTTCGGCACCGAGCGGCGGATGTGCCTCGCGTTCGACGCCGGGAGCCTGGACGAGGTCGGTCGGCGGCTCGGCGAGGTGCTCGAGATGCAACCGCCGCAGGGCCTCGCCGAGAAGGTGAAGGGCCTGCGCAAGCTGAAGTCGCTCGCCGACTCTCGGCCGAAGACCGTGCGCAGCGGACCAGCGCAGGAGATCGTCCTCACCGGCGACGACGTCGACCTCGACCTGCTGCCGATCCAGCGCTGCTGGCCACGCGATCCCGCGCCGTTCATCACGCTGCCCGCGGTGATCACGCACGACCCGCGCACCGGCACGCGCAACGTCGGCATGTACCGGATGCAGAAAGTCGACCGGCGCACGACGCTGATGCACTGGCAGATCCACAAGGACGGACGCGCCGACTACCTCTTCGCAGACGGGCGGCTCGAGGTCGCGGTCGCGTTGGGGCTCGACCCGGTCAGCGCCTATTCGGCCTCGGCGCCGCTGCCCAAGCACATCGACGAGTTCATGCTCGCAGGTTTCCTCAAGGGATCCCCGGTCGAGCTCGTCCGCGCCAAGACAATCGGCGTCGACGTGCCGGCGAACGCGGAGATCGTGCTCGAGGGATACGTCGAGCAGGGCGACGTCGGGTCCGAGGGGCCGTTCGGTGACCACACGGGCTACTACACGGGTGTCGAGCCGTTTCCCGTCTTCCACGTGACGGCGATGACGATGCGCCCCGACGCGATCTATCCGTCGATCGTCGTCGGCAAGCCGCCGCAGGAGGACGCCTGGCTGGGCAAGGCGACGGAGCGGATCTTCCTCCCCGCGATCCGGAT
>WNGE01010218.1_pt1 | contig 21304 bp, 21 predicted proteins | sample 5400651 | NCBI WGS metagenome assembly WNGE01 (sample SAMN13153370, study PRJNA577476) | soil metagenome | isolation source: 60 cm soil or saprolite under grassland replicate 2 | place: USA:California | collected 2016-06-15 | reverse complement strand
GGCCGGCAGCAGCGCGGGCAGCCGGCCCGCCAGGAACGGATCGGCTGGCGGCTTGCCGGCCGGCTCGAGGCCGAACAGCACGCCGGAGAGTCCGCCGGCTCCCGGGAGCAGCAGGCATTGGGTCGGCTTGGGCTCGAAGCCGGACGCGTCGGCAAAGCTTCGCACCGGCGCATCGAAGGCCTGGCGCAGCGCCGGCCAGGTCGCATCGGTGACGAACCAGATCGGGACGCCGGTCCCGCTGCGCGTCGAAAAAGCCGGATGCATGGAGGAATTCCCGTGGCGAGGCCCGCCTCTAACACGCCATCCGTTCCCGGGAAAGCGGGCGGCCCCAGCCGGTTAACCGGACAGCGGAGCGGGGAGCTCGTGGCAAGGCCCGTCTCCACGTGACATCGAAGACCATCAAACTTGAAATGACTTGCAAGCTTGCCTTCCTGCCAAAGGACACTGGTGGAAGTTTTGCCGATTGCACCATCGAGCCACATGGGCTCAAATGAAACCAGGGCTGGTGCGTCAATCTGCTGGTCCAATCGGTGCAGATATGGTTGATCCAATCGAAAGTAGTTCGAAAACCATCCTTCGCTCGTTCGGGAACTGTTTTCTTTTCCGGGGCCTTGAACCAACTCATCGCGATGCATTGGTGGCCCAGGCGCGGCTCCAGCACTTCGATGCTGGTCAAACGATTTTCCTAATGGGGTCCCCGGGAGAAAGCATGATGGCGGTCCTCAACGGTAAGGTCCGGATAAGTCTATCCTCTGCGGATGGTCGGGAAGTTCTGCTCGCAGTTCTCCAAGAGGGTGAAGTATTCGGAGAGATTGCGATGTTGGACGGGAAAGAGCGTACGGCTGATGCCCGGGCCGCCACCCCTTGTGATCTTGCTATCCTTGAGCGACGGGATGCCTTGAATTTTTTGGAAAAAAATCCGAAAGCCTGCCTTCGACTGATCGAGGTATTTTGCCAGCGAATGCGCCTGACGGATGAACGTATTGCGGAAATAGCGATGCTTCAGTTGCCAGCTCGACTCGCAAAGGCGTTCCTTCGAATAATCTATGAGAAACCGGATTCGAGATCTCGGGGTCCTCTCCCAGTTATCCGACTATCGCAACGCGAACTTGGCGGTCTGATCGGAGCGACACGAGAGAGGGTCAATAAATGCCTTCGGGAATGGCAGCGCCGCGGTATCGTCCGGATCGAGGATGGACGGATCACTGTTCTGAATCAGAGGAGGCTCGAGGAAGTGGCGGACGATTTGGATTAGGATCGGACCTTCAAACGCAGCGCTACATCCGGACGAATATTTGCAACGATTTTTGCAGCAAGACTTTCGCGTTTTTGGCTCCTCCCCGCACCCAGATGTGGAATTGCCAACATACCGGATGGCATTCATTCGAGAGCAATCTTTTCCGCCCGGGTATGGGGCCGGGACTTGTGAAGCCGTTCTGCCGGATTGCTTGAGGCCTATGCCCGCGCCGCGTTGGCCGCCGCCGCGCTGGTGCGCGTAGAACTAATGTCGGAATGATAGCCCCCGCCGCGAAAACGCGCGCAACTCTTTCAATGAAGTGCCTTAGATAGCATCGCCTCGAACACCCCGGGGGAGCGTCGCGCCCCCAGAGGAGCTGAAGGCTTCTTTTGGTCTCTTCCCGCATCGTCCATTCACTGGCATCGCGTGCGCTCATTTCGTTGTAGTCAAGATCTGATAAGTCCTTGAACAACTTCAGCAGGAGTTTCATGCCGCCCTCGGGGCTCTCTTGGAGTTGCTCTCGGAATTCATCGAGGACATCTGCGGGAGTAGAAAAAAGCTCTAATTGCCTACAAGGCAAGGAATCCGACGTCTCAAAATAGGCTTTTTGCGTCGGTCTAGTGGAGGGTTTCTTCCTCGCCAAGTTAATGGCGCTAGCACGACGTTTTCCCTTCTTGGTGGGCTTACTCGCTATGATCCAAGCACATCGAAACAACGACATAATTAACCGAAGAGTGGCGGCGGCAGAGACCGACGGCTCGAGCGACGTAATGCCCGCGACGGCGCTATCACCTTCGGCGATCTGATCGGCAAGCTCGAACTGCGCCCCCACCCACTCATCTCCCGCGGAATGGTTCGTTAACCGCGAGTCGCTATTTATTGAATCGGGCTGGCAGTCCCTCAGCATAAGTTCTGTGGAGGCGTACCATGTCAGTGCACATCTCGTACAGCCGCCGATTGTTCGGCCTCGACCAATTTGACTACCTGATGTTGCTCGTAGCGATCGCCGTGCTCGGAGTCATTGCCGCTCGGGGCGAGCCTCTACCCGCTACCCATACTTTTGCGGACAACATTTACGATGATCCTTGCGCCAGCGTCTTCGTTGAGAATGACTCGTGCTTCAACTTTCTGATCAGAGGTTCTCTGTCCCCCTCCGACGATTAGATGGTCACCGGTGCCTTTGCGCTAAGCAATCCAGGGCGCAGTCGGCTTCCGGCGCCTCCTTCGGCGCCTTTCGGCAAACCAGCGCCGGTCCATTTCCAGCCCTGGCGCTTCGCAAGCTTGCCACGAGCCGGAGCGCAGTTTCGCGCGGCAGCGCATCATAGAGCTTGGCAAGACCGAAAACTCTGACCAGGGATTTGCCGATGATCGGGTTTAGCAACAAAATAATTCGCAGGAACGCGTCTGTTGGCATCCCGAGTGCCTTGGCCGCAACCAGAAGAGGCTCACCGCCCTCGTCTGCGACGATGCGCTGCGCGTATGTGGTGGAAATCCCGAGCGCGCGTTCGAGAGTGCGCGCGAACTCTGCGGGTTTGCGCTCTAACGCTGTCGTCTCCAGGTGCCGAAACTCGCCGGCTGCGGACACGTGTTCTGCGGCAACGGTCTTGCTTTCGGCTCTAATCGGTAAGCGATGGGAGATCTCGGCGGCATAGCGCAGCCCACGCTCCGCGATGATCGCAAGGAGGTCTGGTCCGCTAAGGCTATGCGAACGCTCAAGAATCGGACTCGCTACCTCCAGAACATCGCGTGCTAGCCTGCGCACCACCTCGGCCGGGGCCGCCGGATAGTTTGCTAGCCTCGCCGCGACAAGTTTCCTGGTCCCGATGTCGACCGAGTCGAGGAGCCGCAAAACTAGCTCGGTGTACTGGCGCTCTTCTGCGGATGTGTGTGTTGGCTTGTGAACATAAAAGTGCGTGAGCACGCGTACCAGGGCCGGCCGAATCTCGGCAGCATTGAACAGCGTGACATTGTCCAGAATCTCAAGTTGCGGGGGTACCGGGGACGCCTTCACTGAACCTGCTCCTAAAAAAATCAACGATGCGGAATCAACCTGACTAATCTCGCCGTGAGAAGCAGGATGGGTCAAAAGATCTTTTATAAGTATTGAGAATGTCGCTCCTGCGTGATGAGCGTTCCCAGACGGCTCAATGGTCAAATTCGAAATAAATCTTTTCGATTGCCTAATGGCACTAGAAAGTAGCGACGGCGAAAACGCCCGTTGCGAAGACCGACGCCTGATGCTCGCGCTGAGCCGACAGCGCGCTGGCTGTATAGCTGGACCCGAGTCGCTCGCAATCCGCCGAATCCATGGCGATCGATTGAGGACTGCCAGGCGAGGAACTCTTCGACCGTGAGCCTATAGCGCCCGCACGCCTCTTCGAGAGAGAGCAGCCCTCCGCGCACCGCGGCCACAAGCTCAGCCTTGCGGCGTATCACCCATCGTTTCGTCTTTGGGGATGGCAGATTCTCAATAGTCAACGGACTGCCGTCGGGGCCTATCACGCTTCTGATCTTCGGAAGTAAACCTTCAGTCATGGATCATTTCACATGGTACACAGACAGATCCGCGCCCTGTCTCCCATCGTAGGTTGTTCCAAAACCCTTTGATCTGCCAAGTAACCAATCCAGGTTCTTCTCAGCGCGGCTGTGGCGAGCGGACATCGAGAGCCTATCTAAATAGATTATGGTTACCGAAGCCTTAATGTCGTCGACGGCTGTGAAACCCAGGAGAATCGAAGCAGAGCCCTCATCGGCGATGATGTCATACCGCGTAACGAATCCTGAGGCACCAAACCCAGCGGGCAATCTCGCCAGGCGGATTCGGCCGGAAGCAACTCTCGAGAACCAGAATCGTACGCTATGGGTATTGCAAAACGCGCTCCAAAATGCCACCGTTACGGTTACCTTAACCCTCTGACTAAGCTCCACAAACGCGATTATTCTTGATGGTCGGTCAGGTAATCCAGCTCACGCCATCGGGCACCGAGACCGTGGAATGCCCACAGTGCCGTTCACTCGTTCCGTTTCGAAGGACCAACGATCCGATCATCGACAGCGCAGGATTCGAAACTTACCATTTGTTCTGCGCCGGTTGCCGAAAACGATTTTCGGGGATAATCGATCCGTGTGACAATTCTTTGCTGGTTGAATCTATTGAGTAACCAGCGGCATACGAGGCTTACGCCTGCCGCCGGGAGCTGCATTTCCAAGATGTCGAGGAAACAGCACATTAAGCAATGTCCGACCCGTTGTATCAGAAACGCCAATTGACCACCCGCTCCAGTCCAATTCGTGCGAGAACAGCAAAACGGCCTTCTCGATGAGGAGCAACGCGTGCCGATGCGCTGCGCCAATATGCGCGAGTTCGCGGCCTATTGGATCTGCGACGAACTGATCCCTCGATGAGAAATGAAAGAAGAAGCGAGTCACCGTTGTTTCCTTTCAACACATAGTTCGTCGCGGCATTTGTTTCGTCCGTCCTTTCCGGTGCATTTACATGATATTCTAAAACAGGCCGTTGATCCGATTAATACAATTGGAAACGCTAAATACCCCATCGCGTTCTCAAAACCTTTACCCTGTCGATCCAGCGGAGGGCCGTCCAATCCGTCAAAGCGGCGGCAGGGGAACGACTTTAGGACATATCCTAAACGGTTGCGGCGCACGTATCGTGGATGTTGGCTAATTTCGGCGATGCCATTAACCTCTTGCGGCCATCAACCTGGAGCCTTACTGATCGATGCGCATAGAACCGCGCCGTCCGCGCGAACGCACATGTCGGTCCGGCCGCAGCTCATGATCTTCGCTGCTTAGCCTGCTTTCTCTCACATGCGGCTCCCATCTGATTGTCGCCTGGACGCGAGCGACCAGAGTGCGATGGTTGTTCGCTCGTTGCCCTCGGTCGAAACGGAGGTCCTTTGACGCATCCCGCATCGACCAGCTCGCGGGGTAGGAAAGGTCAAGCTGCTTGGACCGCCATCAACGCGCCTGCATCGCCTAAGTCCAACGCTTCTTGGGCCTGGCGCTCCCGTCGTCAAACAACATCAGGCGCTTGGTGGCGTTACAGACTAGGCGCCTGCGGATACACGAAGACTTTCATAGTATCGCCGCTGCGCATCCGCCGAGACGGCACCACAGGTATGTAGGTTAATGATGCAGCGCGCCGCCAGGTCATGAGATTCGTAACAATAATGCGCAAAAATTGCGAGCTTCTTTAGCGATACTACGTCGGCCTGATGGGGTATTATATCTCGAATGTACACAATATCAGCTTCAAGGAGTTGATTAAAAGGAACGCGGAAATTGTCTTTCTTAATGATCGGGGTTATCAACCATCGTTTCAGTTCAGCGAAATGAGCGGAATAAACCCTTGCTTCCGCGCGTAACAGTCAATCTCACCGAATGTTGGCTGCATCTTGCAGAGTGTAATAAAAGAGACTTCTGTCTGGAAGGAGCCGTCTGGGCGATCTCACCCCAGATTGTTGAAGAAGGTCTGAGACTTCAGGTCGCGCTCTAAAGCGAAATTCATTCCAGATGCATTTGCTCTAATATGCAACGTATGCCGCTGCCCATCCCCTATCGCATATGGCAGAACAGTTGTTCATGAGCAGCACGTTCTAGAATATACCGGCGCTTCAATACACCAGAATTGAGAGGAAGGCTCACCAGAGCACATATATCATCGTGAGTTTCGCGGTAATGGCCCACCCGACGGTTACAATCGCAGCAAAAAGGGCAGTTGAGATGAGGCCATAGGTGGCAGGGAACGTGCCTGGCCATGGCCAGCGCGCGGCAGTCAGGCGGCACTTCCTGATCATCTCTCTGGACTTGTTTTTCACGAACCGGGGAACAGAATCTGGCATTGTTGGCTCTTGATGGTTCCCTGACGCGCCCCGAACGAGCTCGTTATGCGCATTGTATTGCATCCGAACGTGGCCGGACACTAGCAAGCAGGCCTTGCGTCGGTATTAATTTTATTGTGTCATTCATATGTAGCCAGCGGAGTTGATCGCATGATTAACAGAACTTGAAGTGGCACCACTGTCGCGCGGCTTGTTTTTCGTTCACTGGTTTGCAGTGAAACTCCAATCTAGAGTTTTGCGCGAATTTCGGGCCCGAACGGATAGGGGTTGTCTGCCGTGGCAAATCATACAAATAGGGGCGCCAACCCCGGCAATGCGGGGCGTATCTGACGCGATACTGATGCAGGCCGGCGATCGCGCGTTCGGTCAGCGACGAACGGCGAACAAGCTCCGCAGCCGCAGCGGGAGCGCCGCAAAACTATGCCGACGCGCTGGCACGCCTCACGGGATCGGCAGCGCGGTCGTCGATTTGATCTTCTCCATGGCGAACCGCGAGGTGACGTTTTTGAGCGGCACCGCCGCGATCAGCCGTTTGTAAAACGCGTCGTAGCCCTGGATGTCGGTGACCACGACGCGCAGCATGTAATCGACGTCGCCGGCCATGCGGTAGAATTCCATCACTTCCGCGGTCTCGATCGACACGAACACGGTGACGCCGAGCCCGATTTTCTCCGGATCGACGATCGCGACCCGCCGCTGGATCACGCCCTCGGCCTCGAGCCGCTGAATGCGCTTCCAGCATGGCGTCGAGGACAGCCCGACGCGTTGCCCGATTTCGGCGACCGACAGCGAGGCATCTGCCTGCAGCACCGCGAGAATTTTTCGATCGATGGCGTCCATTCGGCTCATGACCTGACCCCGGCAAACAGCGCTCGGCCCAAACGGGAATAAGTAGGGAATTATTCTGTCGCAAGCCGATCTCAGATTGTAAATGGAATTCCATCAACAACCAAAGCGAGCTTTTTGCAAAATGAAACGAGAATCGCCGCTGAATTCAGAACCTTAGCGTTGCGGGGGTGAGGGAATCCGCGCCGAGCGTAAGAGGCGCTTCATCCTCCACCCAGGCGCGGATGAGGTGGTAGGCGATCGCGACCGGCGGCGGCGTGGCAAATCGCTCGGGATGTTCCCGCGTCAGCATGCGGGCGACCTCGGCGCGGTCGAACCAGCGCGCATCCTCGAGCTCGGTGCGGTCGATCGCGATCTCGGTCGAGTGCGCGGCGGCGTGGCAGCCGATCATCAGCGACATCGGGAACGGCCAGGGCTGCGAGGCGAAATAGCGCACGTCGCCGCAATCGATGCCGGCCTCCTCGCGGATCTCCCGGCGCACCGCGGCCTCGATGGTCTCCCCGGGCTCGACGAAGCCCGCGAGGCACGACCACATGCCCGGCGGAAATCGCGACTGCCGCCCGAGCAGGCAGCGCCCGCCGCTCGTCGCCAGCATGATGACGACCGGATCGGTGCGGGGAAAATGCTGCGCCCCGCACGCCGGACAATCGCGCCGCCAGCCGCCCTGGACGGCGCGGGTGAGCGCGCCGCAATTGGCGCAGAAGCGATGCCGCGCGTGCCAATGCAGGATGGCTTTCGCCTCGGCGAGCGCCGCGAGATGCTCGGTCCCGACCAGTCCCTGGACCGCGATCGAGCGCAGGTCGATGATCGACAGATCGGTCTTGGCCTTGAGCGCCTCGATCTCGCCGGCATCGATCGCAATGCCGAACCGCCCGGCGCCCCCGACGGTGCCGAGGAATACCATTTCCTGAACCCGGGCCAGGGCCTGCGCCTGCACCAAGGGGAACAAAGGATCGTTCCCGGCCGGGCCTTGCCGGAGCACCACGAGCTCGCCGCACAGGACATAGGCGCCCGCATCGCTGCGGCCGGCGAGCGCGGCCAGAAATTCCGCGTCGCTCCGCCGCTCGCTCTGACGCTCGACCGGGTCCACGGTGTAACCGAGCCGCGGCTTGGGGCCGAGGTCGAAAGGAGGCATGGATGGGCTCCGGCGGGCGGGCTCTCGACCGTGGCATGAAGGCGATTGTGGTGCAATGTGCCGGCCCCGGCCGCAAGCGCGGGATCGATCGAGCGGAAAGCGTGGAAAGCCCCGCGATGAAACGCCCGCAACTTGCGTTCCCGCCGGGTTGGGCCGATATAGGCAGCGGGAGGTTGGCGGTGGACGAGCCACTCGCCAACCGGGTCAGGTCCGGAAGGAAGCAGCCCTAACGAGCTCCGGTTCGGGTCGCTCGTCAGCCTCCCACCCCTCGACATGATCAGTCCAAGCACCACGCATTGGGGCCGCGGCGGACCGGAAGCACGATGAGCAACGCCGAGACCTCTGATCCGTGGCGCATGGGGCTCGAGGCGCCCTCCGCGGCGGCGCCGGCGGCCGGCTATCGCGTGCTCGCCCGCAAATACCGGCCCGCCACGTTCCAGGATCTGATCGGGCAGGACGCCATGGTCCGAACGCTCTCGAACGCGTTCGAGGCCGGCCGCATTCCGCAGGCCTGGATCCTCACCGGTGTGCGCGGCGTGGGCAAGACCACGACCGCGCGCATCCTCGCCCGCGCGCTCAATTATCAGCGCGAAGACGGCTCCGGCAGTCCGACCATCGACATGCCGACGCTCGGCGTGCATTGCCAGGCGATCATGGAGAGCCGGCACGTCGACGTGCTGGAGATGGACGCTGCGTCTCACAACGGCGTCGACGACGTGCGCCAGATCAACGATGCGATCCGCTACGCCCCGGTCAGCGCCCGCTACAAGGTCTACATCCTCGACGAAGTGCACATGCTCTCGGCTGCGGCGTTCAACGCGCTGTTGAAGACGCTGGAGGAGCCGCCGCCGCACGCGAAGTTCATCTTCGCCACGACCGAGGTCCGCAAGGTGCCGGTGACGGTGCTCTCGCGCTGCCAGCGTTTCGATCTGCGGCGGGTCGAGGCCGGGCTGTTGACCAAACATCTCGGGGGCATCGCCGGCAGGGAGGGAGTCTCGGCCGAGCCCGAAGCGCTCGCCCTGATCGCTCGCGCCGCCGAAGGCTCGGTGCGCGACGCGCTCTCGCTCCTCGACCAGGCGATCGCCCACGCCGGCTCGGATCGAGCCGCGCAGGTTGCGGTCGGCGCCGAGGACGTGCGGCAGATGCTGGGGCTCGCCGACCGTGCCCGTATCGTCGATCTGTTCGAGGCGACGATGCGCGGCGACATCGCCGGCGCGCTTGCCGAGCTGCGCGACCAGTACGATTCCGGCGCCGATCCCGCCGTCGTGCTCGCGGATCTCGCCGAGTTCACCCATTTCGTGACGCGCGTGAAGATCGTGCCGGGCGTGGCGGAGGACCGCTCGCTCTCCGAGGTCGAGCGCCTGCGCGGCCGCGCTTTCGCCGCCGGCCTGTCGATGCGGGTCTTGTCCCGTGCCTGGCAGATGCTGTTTCGCGGCATCCCCGAGGTGCAGTCCGCGCCGAAGCCGATTGCAGCCGCCGAGATGGTGCTGATCAGGATCGCCTATGCGGCGGACCTGCCGACGCCCGATGAGGTGATCCGTTCGCTGCGCGAGGGAAAATCGCCGCAGGAGAATGGACCACAGCCGGCTGCCGCTCCGTCGCCCGGCCCCTCGCCGCGGCTCGAAATGCGCACCACGTCGCGCGCCGGCGGCCCGGCGCCGGTCCCGCGCGCGGAAGAGCCCGCGGCTCGTGCCGTTGCGGTCGCTCGCTTCGAGGATCTGATCGCGCTCGCGGACGAGAAGCGCGATCTTCCGACCCGCACCGCGCTCGAACGCGACGTCCGGCTGGTACGGTTCGAGGACGGCAAGCTCGAGATCGCGCTCGAGCCGGGCGCCCCGAAGTCGCTGGTGCACGAGCTTTCCCGCAAGCTCGCGGAATGGACCGGGCGCCGCTGGCTGGTGGTGGTTTCCGCGGAGGCGGGCGCGCCGAGCTTGCGCTCGCAACTCGAAGCGCAGCGCTCCGAGCTGGTGCGCGGCGTGCGCGCCGATCCGCTGGTCCAGGCGGTGCTGTCGCGATTTCCGGGCGCCGAGATCCTCGACGTGCGCCGCCGCGAGTCCGAGCCGATGCTGCCTGCCGGGCCGGCTGGCGATGCCGAGGCGGGCGCGGGGCTCGACGAGAGCTCGGCGTTCGGCAGCCGCGGTGCCGAGGATGCGGTCGATGACGATTTCTGACCCGCCGACAGGCGATCCAGGGTGACGCGATGCCCGATTTCACCAGCCTGATGAAACAGGCGGCGGAGCTGCAGGCCAAGATGGAGGCCTTGCAGGCCGAGCTCGACCGGATCGAGGTCGAGGGCACCGCGGGCGGCGGCGCCGTGACCGTCAAGCTGACCGCCAAGACCGAGCTCAAGTCGGTCGCGATCGATGCTTCGCTGCTCAAGCCCGGCGACAAGGAGATCGTTGAGGACCTGCTGGTTGCGGCGCACGCCGACGCGCGCCGCAAGGCCGAGGTTCTGCTGCAGGAAAAGATGCAGCAATTGACCGGCGGATTGCCGCTGCCGCCCGGCATGAAGCTGTTCTGATCGACGTATGTCCAGCGCCGCCGGCCCCGAAATCGACCGATTGATTCAGTTGCTCGCGCGCCTTCCGGGCCTGGGGCCGCGTTCGGCCCGCCGCGCCGCCCTGCATCTCATCAAGAAGCGGGAATTGCTGATGGCGCCGCTTGCCGCCGCCCTGCAGGCGGCGCTCGAGAAGATCGAGATCTGCGCATTGTGCGGCAATATCGACACCCAGAACCCCTGCACTTTGTGCGTCGATCCCAGGCGCGACGCCTCGGTCATCGTCGTGGTCGCCGACGTCGCCGATCTTTGGGCGCTCGAGCGCGCGCAAGCCATCAACGCACGCTATCACGTGCTCGGCGGAACGCTTTCCCCGCTCGACGGGGTCGGTCCGCAGGAGCTCGCGATCGATGCGCTGATCGCCCGCGCGCGGACCCCGAGCGTTGCCGAGGTGATCCTGGCGCTCAACGCCACGGTCGATGGCCAGACCACCGCCCACTACATCACCGACCTGCTGCAGGACGCGAACGTCAAGGTGACGAAGCTCGCGCACGGCGTCCCGGTCGGCGGCGAGCTCGATTACCTCGACGAGGGCACGCTCGCGGCCGCGATCCGGAGCCGCACCGCATTCTAGCGCAGGCGGGTGTGCCGGCTGGTGGTCGCCGCTTCGGCGGCGATCTGCCGAAAATGGCCGCGCCATTGCAACCAAGCCAGCAGCACGAAGCTCGGCAACGCCACCGCGACGCAGATTGCGAAGAAGGCCGGCCAGCCGGTCGCCGCCGCGACATAGCCGGCGCTGGAAGCGAGATACGTGCGGCCGACCGCCGCGAGCGCGGTCAGCAGCGCGTATTGCGTGGCGGTGTGCAGCGGGTTGCGGCACAGCGCCGACAGATAGGCGACGAAGATCACGGTGCCGATGGCGCTGGTGAAATTCTCGGCCGTGATGGCGAAGGCGAGCGCCGCGGCGTCGGTGCCGAGCGTCGCCAGCCAAGTGAAGGAAAGATTGGCTACCGCCTGCAGAACACCGCCGATCCACAAGCTGGTCGCCAGCGGAAACGCGCGGGCGACGAAACCGCCGGCAAAGCCGCCGATCAGCGTCGCCGCAAGCCCGACGCCCTTGACGATCGCCGCATATTCGTTGCGGGAAAATCCGATATCGATGACGAACGGCGCCGTCATGGCGCCCGCGAAGGCGTCGGTGAATTTGTAGAGCACCACGAACGCCAGCGCGACGAGTGCCATGTCGCGGGTGAGAAACTCGGAGAAGGCGCCGATCGCGGCTTTGGCGACACGCGTGAGCGGATTCTCGGTCGCGTGCGCAGCTTCCGCCACGGCGGATTTTTCCGGTTCCGTGGCGAACAGCGTCGTGGCGATCCCGATCACCACCAGCGTCGCCATGACCACATAGCCCCAGGTCCACGCCGCGTGCCGGCCCGTTCCCATTGCCTCGAAGGCGCTCACCAGGAACAGGGCGCCGGCGGTGGAGGCCAGCATGCCGATGCGATAGGCCGCCACATAGGACGCCATGCCGGCGGCCTGCTCGCGGTCGTCGAGACTTTCGATCCGGAAGGCGTCGATGACGATATCCTGGGTGGCCGATGCGGTGGCGACGCAGAGCGCGCCGATCGCCACCACGGCCGGGGAGGCGGCCGGATCGCAGAAGCCGAGAAACACGATCGCTCCGATCAACAGGACCTGCGAGAGCACGAGCCAGGCGCGGCGGCGACCAAGCAGGCGCGAAAGCAGCGGCAGGTCGAGCGCGTCGACCAGCGGCGCCCACGTGAATTTCACCGCGTAGGGAGTGCCGACCAGGGCAAACAGACCGATGGTCTCGAGGTTTACGCCGGATTCGCGCATCCAGATCAGCAGCGTCGAGCCGGAGAGCGCGAGCGGCAGCCCGGCCGAGAAGCCGAGGAACAGGATGATCAGCACCCGCGGCTTGAGATAGACCGCAAGCGCGTCGAGCCATGCGGGACGTCCCACGTCCCCTGCGAGGGGGGTGGCCAAGGTCGGCTCGCGTCCAGGGGTCATGCTGCGGTCCGTCGTTCGTGCGGCTCAATAACCCGACGGATCGGCGGAAATCAGGGCTATTCGCCGGCTTCGAGCTTGCGGCCGATCGGCGCAGGGATGACGCGAGCCTGGGGGATCGGTTCTTGGTCCTGGAACTCCAGCGCCTCGATGCGGCCGCCGCGCTTGGTGATCTTGTCGGCGGAGATGAGGATCTGCGCGACGTCGTCGGTCGCCTGCCCGAAGTGCTGCTGCAGCTTCAGCACGCGCTCGCGCAGCCGATCGACGTCGCCGATCAGGTGGCCGACCTCGGTGCGGATCTCCTGTACGGCATCGCGCATGCGGGCATCCTTGCAGATCTGCTGCATCACCTGGATGGCGAGCATGAGCAGCGAGGGCGAAACCAGCACGACCTGCGCCCGGTAGGCCTTTTGGATCACATCGTCGAAGCCGTCGTAGAGCTCGGCATAGACCGATTCCGACGGCACGAACATCAGCGCGATCTCCTGGGTCTCGCCGGGAATGAGATAGCGCTCGGCGATGTCGCCGACGTGCCGCAGCACGTCCTGGCGCAAGCGCTGCGCCGCCTGCTTGCGTTCGTCTTCGGTCGCGGCCTGACGCAGCGCGGTGACCGCTTCGAGCGGGAATTTCGCGTCGATCACGATCGGGCGCTCGTCGCCCGGAAGGAACACGGCGCAGTCGGGCCGGGTCCGGTTCGAGAGCGTGAACTGGAACTCGAACGATCCTTTCGGCAGGCCGTCGCGGACGATCGCCTCCATGCGGCCCTGGCCGAAGGCGCCGCGCGCCTGCTTGTTGGCCAGCACTTCGCGCAGCGAGGTCACCTGGCTGCTCAGATCGGTCAGGTTCTTCTGGGCGTTGTCGATGACCGCGAGCCGCTCGTGCAGGTGCCGCAAGCTCTCGACGGTGTGCCGGGTCGTCGTCTCCATCGACTGGCCGATCCGGTGGGTGACCGCGTCGAGCCTTTCCGCGACCATGCGCGAGAGCTCTGCTTGGCGGCCGCCCAGGTTTTCGCCCATCGTGTGGATGCGGCCCGCCGTATCGGCCTGGATGCGGGCAAGCTCGGCCATGCGTGCTTCGATTTCCTCGGCGTGGGCGGTCTGCCGCGCTGCCTCGACGCTGCGTGCATGCGAAGCGCGCGCGATGATGAGCGCTGTTCCAATCAGGGCCGTCAGCAATAGCGCCGCCGTAACGAGCGCCACCAGGACGCCGCTGCTGGGATCGCTGGCGGCCAGCAGAATCGGGTTCATCCGGCTCTTCTAGCGCGATTCGCGGCTCGGGCGCATGCATTGACCCCGCAGCGCCTTGCTCTTACATCGCCGCGCATGGCGCCGCGCTCCATCCTCATCTTGCCGGATCGCCGGCTGCGGCTGGTCTCCAAGCCGGTCGACAAGGTCGACGCGGGGATTCGTAAGCTTGTGGATGACATGTTCGAGACCATGTATGGCGCGCCCGGCATCGGGCTTGCAGCCATTCAGGTCGGCGTTCCCAAACGCGTCGTCACCATGGATCTCGCCAAGAAGGACGAACCGAAGACCCCGAAGGTCTACGTCAACCCGGAGCTCGTGTGGGCTTCGGAGGAGCGTGCCACCTACGAGGAAGGCTGCCTGTCGATTCCGGAATATTACGAGGAGATCGAGCGCCCGGCGCAGGTCAAGGTTCGTTATACCGATCTCGACGGCAATGAGCAGGAGGTCGAGGCCAACGGCCTGTTGGCCACCTGCCTGCAGCACGAGATCGACCATCTCAACGGCGTGCTGTTCATCGACCATCTCTCCAAGCTCAAGCGCTCCCGCATCATCCGCAAATTCGCCAAGGCGGCCAAGCGGGAAGTGGAGGAGTGAGTCGGCGGCCTGCGCTAATCGTTCCCGATAGCCTTGGGCATTCGGGCCGCGATCTGATATCCAGGCGCCGGAGGTGACTATGCCGGATCTGCTTATCCAAGACATTGGTGACGAGGTGATGAGGCAGATCGAGGCCCGCGCGAGCGTGCACCTCCGAAGCTTGTCGGACGAAGCGAAGTCGCTGATCCGAAAAGGGCTTAGCGAGCGGGAAGGGGAGCTCAAGCTAGGCACCGCATTGTGCAGTCTGGTCGCCGCCGAGGACCGCGGCGACGATCTCGTATTTGAAGTTCCCGAGCCAGTACGGCCCCCGCCAGATTTCGAATGATCCTGGTCGATACCGATCGGGCGTTCATCCCTCTCGGTCAGAGGGATGGTTGCGGCCTGGAGCTTTCTCAACGATGCGCCTGATCTTCATGGGCACGTCCGAATTCGCGGTCCCCACGCTCCTCGAGATCGTCGGGCGCGGCCACGAGGTTGCGGCGGTCTACACGGCGGCGCCCAAGCCCGCCGGCCGCGGTCTGGAGCCAAGACCGAGCGCGGTCGAGCGCGAGGCGCGGCGTTTCGGCCTGCCGATATCGACCCCGCAGACATTGCGGACGCCGGGAGCGGCGGAAGGGTTTCGCGCCCATAGCGCCGAGGCGGCGGTCGTGGTCGCCTATGGCCTGATCCTTCCGAAATCGATCCTGGAAGCGGTGCCGCTCGGCTGTTTCAATCTGCATGCTTCGCTGCTGCCGCGCTGGCGGGGCGCCGCGCCGATCAACCGCGCCATCATGGCCGGAAACGCCGAGACGGGCGTCACATTGATGCGGATGGATGAGGGCCTCGACACCGGTCCCATCGCCATGGCCGAACGGGTGCCGATCGGGCCCGATATGACCGCGGGCGAGCTGCATGACGTGCTGGCGCGGCTCGGCGCCGACCTGATGGTGCGCGCGCTGGGCGGGCTCGAGCGCGGTACGCTGCAGCTGACGCCGCAGCCCGCAATCGGCGTTAGCGTGGCGCCCAAGATCGAGAACCGCGAGACCCGCATCGAGTGGGCGCGGCCGTGGAAGGCCGTGCACGATCATTGCCGCGGCCTATCGCCGGTTCCGGGCGCCTGGTTCTGGCTGAAGCCAGCCGGCGAGCCGCTGCGGATCAAGGTGCTGCGCACGACGCGAGGCGAGGGCCGGGGCCCGCCCGGGACTCTGTTGAGCGGGCGTTTCGACGTGGCCTGCGCGGACGCTGCGGTGCGGATCGTCGAGCTGCAGCGCGCGGGCCGGCAGCCGATGCGCGCGGAGGAGTTTTTGCGCGGAATGAAAATCGCGCCGGGCACGAAGTTCGGGTGAGGCGGAAATGCCCCGCCTCAAGCTGGTGATCGAATATGACGGCACGCCTTTCGTCGGCTGGCAGCTGCAGGCGGGCGGACCGTCGGTGCAAGGGCTGATCGCCGAGGCGATCGCGGCGTTCTCGGGCGAGCGCGTCGCCGTCTTCGGCGCCGGCCGCACCGACGCCGGCGTTCACGCGCTCGGCCAGGTCGCGCATTTCGATCTTACGCGCGACTGGCGCGCCGACCGGGTGCGCGACGCGCTCAACGCGCGGCTGCGCCCGCAGCTGATCGCGGTGCTCTCGGCCGAAAAGGTCGATGCCGGTTTCGATGCGCGATTTTCGGCGAAGCGGCGGCATTATCTCTATCGCATCATCAATCGCCGGGCGGATCTCGCGCTCGAGCGCAACCGCCGTTCCTGCACCATCAGGTGCGCTCGATGGTGGGCTCGCTGGTGCTGGTGGGCGAGGGCAAATGGAGCGCGAAACATCTTGCCGCCGCGCTCGCCGCGCGCTCGCGCGGCGCCTGCGGCCCCGTCGCCCCGCCCGAGGGCCTGTATTTGGTCAGCGTGGAGTATTGATGGGAGTGCCGGCAGCGCGTTTTACCTCCCCGCGAGGGGAGGCAAAGGCGGCCTTCCGGCCGCCGTTTGAACAACGCCGACGCGAAGCGTCGGTTATGGAGCGTCGCAAGACGCGAGACGGTTGGGGCGCTTAAATCCCCACCCCGCCGCTCGCTGCGCGAGCGGCGACCCTCCCCTTCGGGGAGGGACAATCACCCGAAATATTTTTCGAGCACGCGCCGGTAGATCGCGGTGAGTGCCTCGAGGTCCGCGATCGCGACCCGCTCGTCGATCTGATGCGCGGTCCGGCCGACGAGCCCGAGCTCCACCACCGGACAATAGTCCTTGATGAACCGGGCGTCGGACGTACCGCCCGCGGTGGAACGTGCCGGTTCATGCTCGGTGATCTCCGCGACCGCGCCCGCGACCAGATCGACGAACGGCCCCGGCTTGGTCAGGAACACGTCGGAATTCGAAGGCTCGAACTCCAGCCGCCAGCGTAGCTTCCCGGCCGCTGCTTCGCGACATCGCGCCTCGATGAGCCGCTCGAGCTTTGCCGGCGTGTGGCGATCGTTGAAACGGATGTTGAACCGCGCGCGCGCCTCGGCCGGGATCAGGTTCACGGTGCGATTGCCGACGTCGACCGAGGTGAACTCGAGGTTCGACGCATCGAAATGCTCGTTGCCCTGATCGAGCGGCTGCGCCATCAGTGCGCTCATCAGCGTGAGGAGCCCGCGGATCGGATTTTCGGCGAGCTGCGGGGAAGCGACGTGGCCCTGCTTGCCGGACACGATCAGCACGCCGTTGAGCGAGCCGCGCCGGCCGATCTTGATGGTGTCGCCTACTCGGGCGGCGCTCGTCGGCTCGCCGACGAGGGCATGATCGAACCGGATTCCGCGCTCGGCCGCCCAGCGCAGCAGCTTCACGGTGCCGTTGATCGCCACGCTTTCCTCATCTCCGGTGATCAGCAGCGAAATCGAGCCGCGCGGCTGGCCCGTGCGCGCGCCGACGTAATCCAATGCGGCAGCCACGAAGCAGGCGATGGCGCCCTTCATGTCGACCGCGCCGCGGCCGAACAGCTCGCCGTCCGCGATCTCGGCCGCGAACGGCGGATGCGACCAGGCGGATTCCTCGCCCGGCGCCACCACGTCGGTGTGCCCCGCGAACGCCAGATGTTTTTCCCCTTGGCCGATGCGCGCGTAAAGATTGAGGACGTCGGCGGCTCCGGGTTCCGAGAACGTCAGCGTCTCCACGGCGAAGCCGGAGGATCGCAGCAGAGGAGCCAGCACGTCGGGCGTCCCGCCGTCGGCGGGCGTCACTGAGCGGCAGCGGATCAAGTCCCGGGCGATCGCGACCGGATCGGTGCTCATCTGCGCGCCTCCGCTCGCGATCATTCCAACGGATCGGGGCCGTATCGGTTCAAGCCGCGTGTTCCGCGCAAGAAGCCGAGCTCGACCAACGCCCAGATGCCGATTACGAGCGCAATCAGGCCGCACACGATCTGAGCCCCGACATTCCCGATATCGGCGGCGGCTTGGCCCGCGCCGCTGAAGAGCGCCGGCAGCACATAGAACAGCAGCAGCCACCAGCCGCTCTTGTCGCGATCGTGCAGCCGCTTCATGCCGATCGCAATCGAACCGATGAACAGCACGATGAACCATACCAGCGCGACGATCGCGTACGCGATGGCCGCGGCGGGCGCCGGGTTGGGCACCAACAAGGCTGCAATTCCAGCCAGGATCAGAACGGAGACGAGATAGATCACGAAAAACAGCCAATACCTGGCGCGGTTGATCCGCCCGCTGAAGCTGAACAACAATTCGGTCCAATTCATCGTCTGGCCTCGGTCAATCCCGCAGCAGCTCGTTGATCGAGGTCTTGGCGCGCGTCTGCGCGTCGACCCGCTTGACGATGACGGCGCAATACAGTCCCAGGCCCGGCATGTTGCTGCCCTTGATCGGCTTGCCCTCGATCGTGCCCGGCACCACCACCGAGTACGGCGGCACCTCGCCCTGAAAGATCTTTCCGGTGTCGCGGTCGACGATCTTCGTCGAGGCGCCGAGGAACACTCCCATGGCGAGCACCGCTCCCTCGCGCACGATCACGCCTTCCGCGACTTCGGCGCGGGCCCCGACGAAGCAATTGTCCTCGATGATGACCGGCTCCGCCTGCAGCGGCTCGAGCACGCCGCCGATGCCGGCCCCCCCCGAGATATGACAATTCTTCCCGACCTGCGCGCAGGAGCCGACCGTCGCCCAGGTGTCGATCATGGTTCCGGCATCGACGCGGGCGCCGACGTTGACGAAGCACGGCATCAGCACCACGCCCGGCGCGATGAAGGCGGAGCGCCGCACGACGCAGCTCGGCACTGCCCGAAACCCCGCCTCCCGGAACCGCTGCTCGGTCCAGCCCAGAAATTTCGACGGCACCTTGTCCCACCAGCCCGAGCCGCCGGGGCCGCCGTCGATCCGCGTCATGTCATTGAGCCGGAACGAGAGCAGCACCGCCTTCTTGAGCCACTGGTGAACGCGCCAGCTGCCGTCTCCGCGCTTCTCCGCGACGCGCGCCTCGCCGCGATCGAGCAGATCGAGCGCGTGCTCCACCGCCTCGCGCACCGCGCCTTTGGTATTCGGTCCGATACCGTCGCGGGCCTCAAACGCCGCATCGATGGTCTTTGCAAGCTCGCCGTGCGGCATCCGTCGGTCCTGATTGCTGCGCGTTGGGCGGGTTTGTCGGGGCAGCGGCAGATGAAGTCAAGCGGGCGGCCGGTCGGCCGACGGCGCGAGCTCCGCGGCGATCCGTTGCAGGAATCCGGTGAGATCGTCGGTGACGTGATCGACGTGCGGAGCGTCGCGGCCCTCGAGCTCCCAATCCTGACGAAACACCGCACGCGTGCCCGCCGGCAGCACCAGCACGGTGGTCATCCCGAGCGCGTGCGGAACGGCGAGGTTGCGCGCGAGATCCTCGAACATGGCGGCGCGGGCCGGATCGACCGCGTGCGCGGCGAGGAATCGTTCGTAGGTCTGCGGCTGCGGCTTGGGCTCGAGCTCGGCGGCGACGATGTCGAATACGCCGTCGAAATGCCGGTGGATGGCGAGCCGCTGCATCACCTGGTCGGCGTGCTTGCGGGTGCCGTTGGTCAGGATCAGCTTGCGGCCCCTGAGCTGCTCGATCGCGGCCCCGAGCGCCGGGTTGGGCTCGAGCGGCGAATGGTCGATCGCATGCACGAACTCCAAGAAATCGTCCGGATGCAGCCCGTGCTCCGTCATCAGCCCGCGCAGCGTGGTGCCATAGCGCCGGTAATAATCCTTCTGCACCCGGAACGCCTCCTCGGGGCCGACCTCGAGAAAATTGCCGATGAAATCCCGGATTCGTGCATCGACCTGCTGCCACAGATTCAGGTGATGCGGGTACAGCGTGTTGTCGAGATCGAACACCCAGGTCTCGACCCGAGCAAATCCGCGCGGGGCTTGCGGCTCAGCGGAAGCGGACATCACGCCCTCGGTCGTAGGCCCGGCTCGATCGCATCGCGGCCAAGCTGCTGCCCTTTACGGCTCCTGGAACCGCACGATCGTGCCGCTGCCCTCGATTCTGGCGAAGCCGGTCGAAGCCAGGCCTTTGCCGAGGCAGTCGGCTTGATCATTGAGCTCGAAGCGAACGTCCCGGGTGCACAGAATGGTGCTGCCGCCCCACACCAACGATTTTCCGGCACGCATCACGACGCGTCCATCCTTGTCGACGGCTTCGCCAAAACTGTAAAGCCGCTGCGGCTCGCCGGAGATTTCGGGCTTGAGGCATTTGCCGGGTTCGACGCGGTACCAGCCGCGGGTGACGACGGCGCTGCCGTCCTCGATCCCGAGCGCCGCCATGACGGTATAGCCGGTGTCGTTGCACCAGGAAAACCTGGTACCGGCGGATTGCTGGACCGCCCCGACGAGGGCATCGAAAAAGCCGGGCTGCGTCGAAGCTTCGGCGGAAAGGCCGCGGTCCTTGAGGAATCGGGCGAGCGCGGCTTCGGTCTTCTTGCCGGGAACGCCGTCGATCGGATTGGCATCATAGCCGGCCGCGACCAGCAGCCGCTGAATTCCGGCAAGTCGCGCCTGCTCGTCGCTGTAGTCGGCCTGCTCGGCAATATTGGCCGTCAATCCTTGTTCGCCTGGCGTCGGCTGAATGGCCGTGAAGCCCACGAGCCGCTGGCCCTTGCGGGCGACGCAGGAGCGCGCGCCCGCGATCACGAAATTGCCGTCGGCGACGCACAGCTCCCCATGCGCCGCCTGCGCCGGCGGTGAAGAGCCGTAGAGGGCCAGCGCGCGGGCGTGCACATAGAGGTGCTCGGCCTCGAGAGTGCCCTGGAGCACGATCCGGCACTGGCCGGGCTCGACCCGAAACCAGCCGCGGCTCGCCGCGCTCCCCTTGTCCTCGAGCCCGAGCGCGAGGTCGAGGACATAGCTCGTTCGGTTGCACAGCCGCAGATCGGCGGAGGCCGGGGAGTGGAGTGCCGATAGCGCTGTGGCTGCCAGCACTGCCGATGCGGTTGTGCAAGCACGTCGCCGCTTGCTGCTCCCTCCCCCAGCCGAACTCGGGTGTTCCCGAGTTCGGCCATCGTATGATTGGTCCAAGTCGGAAACATCCGAATTGGACGTGGGGGAGGGATGGCGAACGGGGTGCATATCTTGCTGATCACCGCCCTTTCGGAGCAAGCGGCGCAGGCTCATCGATGGATCAGCGTGCCCGCGCCGAGGTCGGTTAGCAGCTCCAACAGCACGGCATGCGGGACCTTTCCGTCCAAGATCACCACGCCGTCGACGCCTTGCTCGAGCGCCTCGACCGCGGTCTCCACCTTGGGGATCATGCCGCCGGAAATCGTGCCGTCCGCGATCAGGCGCCGCGCCTCGTCGACCGACAGCTCTTCGATCAGTTTCCGCGAGCGGTCGAGCACGCCCGGCACGTCGGTGAGCAGCAGCAGGCGCTTGGCCTTGAGCGCGCCCGCGATGGC
>WNGE01008697.1_pt1 | contig 21304 bp, 16 predicted proteins | sample 5400651 | NCBI WGS metagenome assembly WNGE01 (sample SAMN13153370, study PRJNA577476) | soil metagenome | isolation source: 60 cm soil or saprolite under grassland replicate 2 | place: USA:California | collected 2016-06-15 | reverse complement strand
CGTCGTTGGTGTCGTACGAGAGGTTGCCTACGTAGAGTTTCATTGGACCCGTCCTTGGTGCCGGTCACCCCGGCATGCCCTCCGGCCTTGCAAGAACACGTGAACGGCCGCCGGCGGAACGGTCACGCTACCCCGTTTTCTTGACCGTTCGGATTTTGGCAGATCGGGTCCGACAAAAGGCGAGCGAACGAGGACGAAGACAGTATATCAGGCTCCTCGACCCCCATCACGTTCGTCCCGGCACGTTCTCGGTCCTCTCTGCTTTCCTGCCACCGGGCTTTGCCGTCAAGGCGCGTCGGGAGGAGAGGGTGCCATGTCTTGATTTTCACCTTCCTGTCGGTCCGATCTTCCTTTTGCTTCCGATCCGTCTCGATTATGGACAGGACGCGAAGGCGCTGGTGTCCTGGATCGGCTGGAAGGCGGTTCGCTGAGGATTGGTATAAGTCCTCGTGGCGCCCGTCTGCGTATCCGTGACCGTCATGGCGACCTGGACGTCGGTGAGTCCTCCGGCGAACGTCCAGTAACTCGAATTGTATCCGCAACCGTTGAGGACCTTGACGACCATCTCCACGTTGTCGGGACTGAAGAACCAGAAGAAACCGGTGTCGCCGGTCAGGGAAACGGCCTGGCCGGCGCCCGTGGTCCCGTCCGGCGTCGTCCACTGGACATGGACCTCGAAGCGGCCTTTGTTCAAGCAGAGGGTCGTCGTGTTCGCGGTGCAGAGACTCTCCACAGACGAATCCCCGGCCTGCGTGAGGGGGAGCGCCGAAGGGGCGTTGAGTAACTCGGTCCCGGACGCAGGATGCTCGGGCTTCGCTCTGGACGCGGACGAGCCGGCGGCGAAAGGACTCGCTGAGTCTCTTCCCGGGTCAAACGTGGCGGACGCGAGGAAAGTACCCGTGTCCTGGATGGGCTGGAACGCGCTGCCCTGCGGGTTGTGGTAGGTCTTCGCGATGCCGGTCCGGGTGTCCAGGACGGTCATGACGACATCGACGTCCGTCAGTCCGCCGGCGAACACCCAGAAACGCGAGTTAATCGTCCGGCCGTCCACCACCTTCACGACGATCTCCACATTGTTCGGAGCGAAGAACCAGAAGTAGCCGGTGTCCCCGGTCAGAGCGACAGCCTGACCGGCCCCGGAATGGCCGTCCGCAGTGGTCCAAGTTGCGAGAACTTGGAAACGCCCGCCGTTGACGCAAAGGGTCGTGGCATCCGAAGCGCAGGAGGCAATATTGACCGCGATCTGCCGGGTCGCGGTCGAGACGGCGAGTTTCAACGAGCAGCCGGCGGCGCAGACCCTCGAGAACTTGACCGGACCGAGGACTTGTGTTGCCGTGGTGCCCAGCGCGGTTTCACCGGAAGGGGAGGCGAGCAACCACTGCGCGCCGGGGTAGGGAGTGCCCGGCGGCGGTGCCGGTTCCTCGTCGAAGAGGTAGTAGTTTGTCCCGGCCGTCAAATAGAGAGTGCCACCGAAGAAGGGCGCGGGCTGGGTCCTGGCGCTGTCGAGATAGACGCCGATGGAAGGGCTCGGACTCCAATCGGTCACCGTCAACGGACGGGACACGATCTGCGAAGCGGGAGAGCTACCTTCCGTGTAGTTGTACCTGAGAAAGACGCAGTAATTCCCGACCGAGTTGGGAGCGGTCACGGATGCGAGGCCTCCAACGACCAGGAAGGAAGACGCCAAAGGGTTGGGCGGCATCGCCGAGAGTGGCCCGCACGCTCCAGGGTTGATCAGGGAGTCCACGGAATTGAGCGTCGTCGTCGGTGCTTTCTCCATCTCGTTGGCCACAATGAACCTGCTTCCACGGACCACAGGGTTCTGCGTCGAGAAGGCGGCGACGAGGCTCGGCGTGAGTGCGACGGCTCCCGAGGCCGTCGCCTGATAGCCGCCCGGAAACGCGATCGTCAGCGTGAATGCGCTGGCGCCGTTTGGCATGGGGACGACCGGGCCCGCCGCGGTCGCCGGCGGGCCGGAAGGGAAGGTAAAAGTCCACACGAAGGATGCCTCGGCGAGATTGCCTTTCGAGCCGCTGGCGTCGGCGTTACCTCCCGTGGGCAGGGTTAGCGTGCCGCCGGTTTTCACGCAGATGCCCGTAGAGCCCGAGTATCCCGCGATACTCGCCTGCGGACAGGCGACGGAAAGGGCGGCGGACACATAAGTGTTGGTGCTCGTCCCATAGGAGTTGGCGCTCCGGAGCGCGAAGCGGTAGCCGGCGGCTGCGGGCGGGTTGGTCAGACCGAGGCTCTGGCGGCAGCTCGCACCCGATCGGATATCGCCTTGGGGGACGCCGCTGGGATCGCAGGGAAAATAACCGACCACTGTCCCTTCGGCGGCCTTGGGTCCGGTCTCGTCCGCGGCAAAGGTGCCCGTGTAGTTGAAGTCCCAGGTGACGGACGTTGCTCCCGAGGAGACGTCCTTGAGCTGCCACTTGTCGCCGTAATAGTTGGTCTTGTCGGTGCGTTGTCCGGCGGACAGGTTTACACCGACAGCGTCGGCAAACGGCGGTGAGCTCGGAACGCCGCTGGAATGCCAGACGAAGTTCCTCCCGGACGAGTCGGCGGCGTCGATACTCCATGTCCTGCCCAGCGGGTCGGCCGTGTCCGTCGAGTCGGGGATCTCGCCGAGGTCGCCCTTGTAGTCCCAGGTCCCGAGACCGAAAGTGAAGCGCCAGTGGCCGTCATCCCGCGGCCCTCCGCAGCCCGCGCTCTGCGCGCCGCACTGACCCGAGGTCATGCGAACGACCGCGAGGTTGCCCGAGGCGGAAACGTTCGTGATCGAATTGCAGTCGGCGAGAACGTAGAACCCGGTTTCGGAGGGGGGGAAACCGGAAACGCACTTGGATACGGCCTGGACATGCCCGCCCGAGAGCGCCGCGGTATCGACCCAGAAAAACCCATACTCCGTCATCTGGAGAACGTACCTCCCGCTGTAGATCGCGGGTTGCCCGTTGATCAGGCCGACGACTCCGTCGACGGTCACAGAGACGTTCTGCGCCATCGAGAGCCTGGGAAGAAAGAGCATCATGGCGACCAGGACCGGCAGGGCAAGGGAGCCCGCTTTCCGTCGAACCCGCCGAAGAGCGTTCATGGTCGAGAGATCTCGACGGAAGTACCCGCGAGATTCGACTCGGGTAAGAGGAGTATCTTCATGCGGACAGAAGGCTCGGACGCAAGATCCATTCCTGCTCCCTTTTCCGGACACCTTCCGATTTCACGCCGCTGACAGAAACCAAGATCCGTCCGGTACGGATTCTAGACCACCCTGTCCTTCTTTGCATGGTCGGAGCGCATTCGCAGTGCGTGTCAGACTGACCGCCATCGGCAACGCGCGATGGACTCGATCGTGAGACCGGAATCGCCGGGTCTTCAGGCGACGCTGAGCCTCAGTCTTTTACGAACTCGATCGCATAGGGCCCCTGGGAACAGCCCGGTATGGGCGCAGTTCTGTCGGCATTCAGGGTAAAACCGTTCTTTTCGAAGATGAGGCGTCCCTTGGCGGTGGTGACGCATGGCAGGCCGTACAGGAGGACCGCGGCGCCCGACTCGATGTCTGCTCGCAAGCGCAAGGGTGTCCCGGCGGGCTGTTCCTTCGCGGGAGGGAAATCAACGGTGACGGCGCAACCCGTCTGCGACACGAGGACTCTTCCTGAGACGCGGGCGCCGCGGCTGCCCTTGGTCGCGCGCAAACGCCAGCTGTAGGTTCCCGCGACCAATCGGCCGCCGCAGGCGGACGACTCGGAGGGGGACAGCCAGAATGCGGCCGCGCTGCGGTAGGCGTTCTCATTGTTGGCAAGTTTGACGTCGATCTCGCGGCGGAGCTGGCGTAGCATGCCCGCTTCTCTGAGCAGACGAAAGTAGTTCTCGGTGAAGTAGAGAGGATAGGCGTAGAAGGCCGCGCGGTAGTGCTGCATCGCCAGGTCGCGCCGGCCCAGATGCTCCTGCGCTTGCCCGATGGTGGTGTGGAACAGGCCTTGGTAGCGCGGGTCCTTGCTGCACCAATCTGTCAGGTCGCACTTTGAGAGAGCCTCCTGCGAGACCCGAAGGGCCTCCTCCCACTGCTGCCGGTTGATGAGGCTTCGCCCTTTCTCGTCCATGCGGGCAAAGTATTTTGTGGAGGACGTCGCGCAGGCGCCCGCGATCCAGCACAGTCCTGCCAGAACGGCTCGTCCCACCCTGTCGCTCATCGCGCCTGTGCCTCCTCGCGGCCGACCGGTTCCACTCGAACCGACGTTATACCCGAGATCTCCGCGGACCGCCGAAGTGGCGCAAGACTCCCCGGCCCCGGCCGGGAAAGACGCCGCGCGTCAAGCCGGCGCGCAGGAAAACGATCGCGCGGCGGACGGAGTCTTCGAGACCGCGGCCGAGCGCGAGGTTGGCCGCGATAGCGGAGGCGAGCGTGCAGCCGGTGCCGTGTGTCGCCCGCGTTGAGATTCGCGGGTTCGCGAATTCCCGGAAGCGCCGACCGTCATAGAGGAGATCGCGCACCGAAGGGCCGCGGCCGTGACCGCCTGTGATGAGGACAGCCCGGGCGCCGGAAGCAGCGATGGCGCGGGCGGCTTCGCGGCGGTCCTCGTCGGCCCGGATGGGGAGGCCGGAGAGGACTCGCGCCTCGGGGAGGTTGGGCGTGACGAGGTCACAGAGCGGGAGAAGAACCTGGATGAGGGTCTTGACGGCCGCTGCGGAAAGAAGACGCGTCCCATCGGAGGCGATCATCACCGGATCGAGCACCACGTTGTCCGCGCGGTGCCGGCGGAGGCCCGACGCAACGACGCGGATGCGCTGAGCGTCGAGCAACGCGCCGATCTTGACGGCCGACGGGCGCAGGTCCGGGAAGATGGAGTCCATCTGCCGGCGGATGAACAAGGGGGAGAGTGTTTCGATACCGCTGATTCCTCGCGTGTTCTGAGCGGTGGCGGCCACGAGGACTGTCGCGCCGTGGACGCCGTGAGCGGCGAAGGTCAGCAGGTCGGCCTGGATGCCGGCGCCGCCCCCCGAGTCCGAGGCGGCGATCGTGACGGCGCAGGCGGGGCGGCGAGGCTTTGGCATCGGGCGCCATGAAAGAATAGCGCCGCTTTTCCATCAAGACCGTCTTCTGGAGGGACTCGATATGCGCTTTTCGAGATTCGGCGCTGTCCGTCTCGCCCCGCTTCTGCTGCTCGCCGCGTGGCCGCTTGCGGCGGCCGACACGCTGACGCCCTTCGACGTCGCGAGAATCCGGACCGTCGGCTCGATCGCGATCTCACCGGACGGGTCGCGAATCGCCTACACGCTCTCTGTGCCGCGCCGGGTCCTCGACGAAGAGGATGGGGCGGCCTGGGAAGAGTTGCACGTCGTGGGCAAGGACGGAGTCTCGCATCCCTTCGTCACCGGAGCGGTCAACGTGGCCGGCATCGCGTGGACGAAGGACGGAAGGGAGATCTCCTTCGTCGCCAAGCGGGGCAAGGACGAGTACCGCTGCCTCTGGGCGATCGCCGCCGACGGCGGCGAGGCGCGAAAGCTCCTCTGTCACGAGGGCGACATCGGCTCCTACAGCTTCGCTCCCGACGGCAAGCGGTTGGCGTTTCTGGCGGCGGAAGAGGCGCCCAAGAAACTGAAGGACCTGGAGAAAAAGGGCTTCAACCAGCAGGTGTACGAGGAGAGCGCGCGCCCGGTCCGCATCTGGGTCGGGTCTACCGGGGCGGACGCCGCCAAGCCCGAGGTGCTGGAGGCCAAGGGCTCCGCCTCGGAGTTGCGCTGGAGCCCCGTCGGGTCGCTCCTAGCCGTCGCGCTCGCGCCGACGTCGCTCGTGGACGACAGCTACATGAGCCGCCGTCTCACGATCATGGACGCGGCCTCGGGGAAGATCGCCGCGCGGATCGAAAACCCGGGCAAGCTGGGGCAGATCGCCTGGAGCCCGGACGGGAAGACCGTGGCGTACGTCGCGGGAGCCGACGTCAACGACCCGTCGGCCGGGCGCCTGATGGCGGTCTCCGGCTCCGGCGGGGCGGCACGCGACCTGATGCCGGGCTACGAGGGCAATGTCGCGCGAATCGCCTGGCGCGATTCCGGCACGGTCATGTTCCTTGGCGACGAGGGCGTCGAGACCGTCCTGGGAGAAGTCTCGAAGGATCAGCCCGGCGTCGCGAAAAAACGCGCGGGAGGTGTCTCGCTCGTAACGTTCGATCTCTCACGCGACGGGAAGGCCGTCGCGATGGTCGCGCAGAATCCGACGCATCCTTCCGAGGTTTTTCTTTGGATGCCGTCCGAGCGCGTCCCGCGCCGTCTGACGACGAGCAATCCGTGGCTTTCCGGCAAGCGCCTGGCTCCCCAGGAGGTTGTGAAGTTCAAGGCACGAGACGGTCTCGCGCTCGAAGGATTGCTGATCCGTCCTCTCGATGAGAAGAAAGGGGAGCGTTATCCCTCGATCCTGGCGGTCCACGGCGGGCCGGAGGCTCACTACCGTAACGCCTGGCTGACCTCCTACTCCGAGCCGGGTCAGGTCGCAGCGGCCCGCGGCTTCGCGGTCTTCTATCCGAACTACCGCGGCTCGACGGGGCGCGGCGTCGCCTTTTCCAAGCTCGGCCAGGCGGATCCGGCCGGCAAGGAGTTCGACGACCTGGTGGACGCGGTGGACCACCTGGTGGCGTCGGGGCTGCTGGACAAGGCGAAGGTCGGCGTCACGGGCGGTTCCTACGGCGGGTACGCGACGGCCTGGTGCTCGACGCGCTACTCCGACCGTTTCGCGGCGGGCGTGATGTTTGTCGGCATCAGCGACCTCGTCAACAAGGCGGGCACGACCGACATCCCGCTGGAAGAGCTGCTCGTCCACGCGCGCCGCTGGCCGTGGGAAGACTGGAAGCTGATGCTCGAAAGGAGTCCCATCTCCTACGTGGACAAGTCCCGCACGCCGCTGCTGATCCTGGACGGCAAGGACGACCCGCGCGTGCACCCGAGCCAGTCGCTCGTCCTCTATCGGTACTTGAAGATCCAGAGCAAGGCGCCGGTCCGTCTCGTCCTCTACCCGGGCGAGGGACACGGCAACCGCCTGGCTGGGCACCGGCTCGACTACAACCTGCGGGCGATCCAGTGGATGGAGCACTACCTGAAGGGGCCGGGAGGCGAACCGCCGCCATATGAGATCGAGTATGAAGCGCCGGCGGGAACAAAGAGTCCCTAGTCCGTAGTCCTTAGTCCTTGGTCCAGACACGCGATACAGAAGACCAAGGACTCAGGACCAAGGACCAGGGACTCAGGAAGGCAATGGGACTCAGCCGATTTTCTTCTATCGCGGGAATCGCGCTCCTCGCCGCCGCTCATCTGGCGGCGGAGGAGCGCCCGCGGACCCGGGACCTGGGTGTTCGTCCGGGTGTGCTACCGCCGGGGAGGTGGAACGCGATCACGGACGTGGCGGGAGTCCGGGTCGGGCATACCACGATCGTGGAAGGGGATTCGATCCGCACGGGTGTGACCGCCATCCTGCCGCACGGCGGGAACCTGTTTCAGAGTAAGGTCCCGGCCGCGGTGTTCGTCGGAAACGGTTTCGGCAAGGCCGCGGGTTTCCTGCAGGCGCGGGAGCTGGGAAACATCGAAACTCCGATCGTTCTGACCAACACGCTGGCCGTCGGGACGGCGATCGAGGCCGTCGTCGGCTGGACCCTCTCCCGGGCGGGCAACGAGCAAGTCCGGTCGGTCAACGCGGTCGTCGGCGAGACAAACGACGGGGCCTTGAACGACATCCGGTCGCGTCGAGTGACCGCCAAGGACGTCGTCGCCGCGATCGAGGCCGCCCTGGCGGCTCCCCCGGGGCCCGTGGCGGAAGGGAGCGTCGGAGCCGGGACCGGAACGAGCGCGCTCGGATGGAAGGGAGGGATCGGCACCGCCTCGCGCGTCTTGCCGGCGAGGCTCGGCGGATACACCGTCGGAGCGCTCGTGCAGTCCAACTTCGGCGGCATCCTCACGATCGACGGCGTGAGAGTGGGAGAGCTGCTGGGCCGCTACGACTTCCGTGAGGCGGTGGAGACCCCCGGCCACGACCCGGCCGGCGATGGGTCGTGCATGATCATTCTCGCGACGGACGCCCCTCTATCCGCGAGAAACCTCGAGCGCGTCGCGAAGCGTGCGGTCGTGGGCCTCGCACGGACCGGCTCGTCCATGGCCAACGGTTCTGGAGACTTCGTCATCGCCTTTTCGACGAAGAACCTGGAGGAGCACGGCCCCTCGAAAGCCGGACGCCAGATCGAGGAGCTGGAGAACGATTTCGTCAGCCCGATTTTTCTCGCGACCGTCGAGTCCGTCGAAGAGGCGATCTACAACTCCCTGCTCAAGGCGACGACGGTGACCGGCAACGGTCGCACGGTCGAGGCGATCCCCATCGAACGGCTGAGGGAGATCTTCGCGAGGCAGAAAAAGAAATAGGACGACGGTAGGCCGATTCGAGGCTGCTGCCACCCAGGGCCGTCCCGTGGTCAAAGGAGACGGCTAGCGTTTGACGTCCGCGTCCGGTGCTCGAGGAGGGCGCGCGTGGCCGGATGCGCGGGACTCTTGAGCAACTCCGGCGGTCCTTCCTCGGCGACACACCCTTCGGCCAGGATGACGATGCGGTCGGCGAAGTCGCGGGCGAAATCGGTGTCGTGCGTCGCCACGAGCAGGCCGCGCCCCTCTGAGGTGAGCATCTTCAAAGCGTCGCCGAGAGATCCGCGGCGGGCGGGATCGAGCGATGCAGTCGGCTCGTCCATCAGGAGAAGCGGCGGGTCCATGGCCAGGGCTCGCGCGATCGCGACGCGCTGCGCCTCGCCGCCTGAAAGCTCGCGCGGATAAGCCCCCGCGCGGCCGCCGACACCCAGAGAATCCAGGAGCTGCCGCGCGCGCGCCTCGGCCTGGTCGGTCGTGTGGCGCAACACCTGGACCGGGGCGAGAACCACGTTCTGCAGGGCCGTCAGGTGCTCGAAGAGGGCGTGGGCCTGAAAGACGATCCCGACCTTTCGGCGCAGCGGCGCGAGTCTCGACTCGGGCGGGACGGGACCGGGCGCCAGAGCGAAGCCCTCCACTTCGATGCGCCCGGCCTGAAAGCTCTCGAGCGCCACGGTGGCCCGCAGCGCGGTCGTCTTGCCCGATCCGGAGAGGCCCATGAGCGCGACAAACTGCCCGCGCGTGAGGGAGAGAGAGATGCCGCGCAGCACCTCCCGGTCGGCGCGCGCGAGCCGCAGCTCCTCGATGCGAAGCAGCCCGTTCATGACGCCGCGCTCCACCGGCGCTCCAGGCGGCGCGCCAGCCGTGAGAGTGGAAGGGACATCGCGAGGTAAATCGCGGCGCACAGGAGACCCGGCACGACCCAGCTCCCGATGTTCGTCGCGAAGATCGCGGTCTGCTTGGTCAGCTCGACGACCGTGATGACCGAGACGAGGGAGGAGTCTTTCAAGAGGGCCACGAAGTCGTTTGTCATCGGCGCGAGGGCCAGCCGGAAAGCCTGAGGGCCTCGCACCAGGCGCAGGATCAGCCACTCGGTCAGGCCGAGGGTCCGCGCGGCCTCGAGCTGCACGCGGGAGACCGCCTCGAGGGCTCCACGGTAGATCTCGCTCTCGTAGGCGGCGTAGTTCAGTCCCAGGCCCAGCAGTGCCGCGGCGAAGGCGGGCAGCCGCACGAAGACGGACAGGCCGTAGTAGAGGACGAAGAGCTGTAAGAGGACCGGAGTGCCGCGCACGAGCTCGACGTAGCCGGTCAGTGCGCTCCGGAGGAGGACACCGCCGTAGATGCGTCCCGCGGCGATGCCGATTCCGAGCAGAACGGCCAGCGCCATCGCGGCGCAGGAGAGCGCGAGCGTGATGAGAGCCGCGCGCAGGAGAGAAGGGAGGTATCGGAGCGCCACGGCCCACGAAGAGGAAGCGGCGGCGGCGGAAGGCGTCGCGGCCCCGGGCTGATCCGTGAGGACTCTCCCGAAAAATGCCGCCTGCGAGTCATCCCAGATGCTCCACTTCCGATAGATCTTCTGGAGCGTTCCGTCGCGCATCCGGTCCTTCAGGATCTCGTTGATCCGATTGCGCAACCCGGTGTTGCTCTTGGAAAGGACGCCGACATAATGGCCGGTCGCGATCACCGCCGGTTGGATCAGAAGGCCCGCGACTCTCTTGACCGAGCGCGCGGCGATGATGTTGTCCAGAAGTACGGCGTCGAGTCTTCCTTCCGCCAGATCCGTGTACGGGTGCACGTCGTCGTCGTAGGAGACCGGGAGGTAGCCGTACCGGCCGCGCCCCGCCAGCAGCGTCTCATAGGCGATCGTCGCGACGAGAGTCCCGACGCGCCGGCCGCGAAGGTCCCGGAGTCCGCGATAGCGGGTGCGATCGCCTGCCCGCACCGTCAGGACTTCGTGGAACTCGAAATAGGGAATCGTGACCGCGAGCATCGTGCGCCGCGCCGGAGTGTCCTCGACTCCGCTCATCCCGATGTCGAAATCGCCGCGAGCGACCGAGGCGTCGATGGAGGAAAACGCGACCTGCACGAACAGGGGCTCGCGATCGAGGCCATGGGCGATCGCCTGGGCGACCTGCGCAGGATCGAGGGCGCCGGCGAAGCGGCGATCGGGACGCCTCCCGCGAGTGGGGAGAAAAAGAGAGCGAGGAGAAACACGTATCTCGCCAGCGTCACGCGAGGTCGCCGGGGACGGCCGGGCGCGTCTGGCGCGGGCGCAGGAACAGGGCGAACGTCAGGATGCCGGCGCCGAACCCTCCGACATGCGCCCACCACGCGATTCCGCTGACTTCCCGGTGCGTCGCGATCGCGAGCGTTCCGCTGAAGAACTGCGTGAGGAACCAGAAGCCCAGGTAGAGAAAGGCCGGGACCTGAAAGAAGACGGGGTAGAAGAGGATGGGAAACATCGCGACGATCCGCGCGCGAGGGAAGAGCACGAAATACGCGGCCATGACTCCCGCGATCGCCCCGGAGGCACCGACGGCGGGAACCCGCGAGCCGGGGTTCGTCAGCACGTGCACGACGCCCGCCGCCAGGCCGCAGAGCAGATAGAAGATGAGAAAGCGCACGGGTCCCATGCGGTCCTCGACGTTGTCGCCGAAGATCCAGAGGACCCACATGTTGCCGATGATGTGAAGCCATCCGCCGTGCAGGAACATCGTGCTGAAAAACGGCCAGTAGGTGTGCGGGAATCCGACTCTCGCCGCCCAATCCGGGTGCGTGAAACGGGCGGGCACGAGGCCGAAAAGATAAATAAACTGCTGGGTCGAGTCCGGCGGCAGCGCGAGCTCCCGGATGAACACGTAGACATTCACCGCGACCAGCGCCCAGACCGCGAAGGGGAAGTGCTGCCGCGGGATCGTGTCGCGGATCGGAATCATGCTTCTGCGACCCGTGGCATATCACACGGAGCCGATTTCAGGTTTCATGTTTCGGGTTTCAAGACTCGGGAGTCCGCGAGCCTTCCTGAAACCCGAAATCTGAAACCTGAATCCGCGGCCAAAGGCCGCTAGAGCGCTGCCGGCCGGATCCTGAAGAGCTCGTTCAAGAGGAAGAGCGGGCCGACCATCAAGTGCACAAGGTTCTTGAAGAAGGCCGGTCGATTCTTTTCGTAGCGGACGTGGCCGATCCCCTGGAAGACCCAGCCCACGACGAAGGCGCCGAGACCGACGCGCCAGTCCGCGATGGCGCGGGCTGCGATGTCGAGAAGCACAAACTCGAGCAGCAAGACGAGGCCGAGAGGCGCATCCAGCGTCAGATAGAAGAGAAACGCCACGGCGATCAGGGCCTCCGCAGCCGTGAGCGGCGCCGTGCCCGGCAGGCGCAGCGTCAGGAGCATCGCGACGATGCCGAACACGATCAGCGTGATCCCGAAGGCGTGGCAGACGAGGTTGCCGCGAGCCCGATGGTATGAAGCGTAATCGGTCAGGAGAGCGTCCACTCTTCTCATCACGTCGGGCGATTATGCATCCCAGAGACAATAAGGGTTTCAAGTTTCAGGTTTCAGATTTCAGGAAAGGCTCCTGCGATCCTCTTGAAACCTGAAACGTGAAACCTGAAACCTCTCCCGGAGGGAGAGAATGTGGGCATGAGAGCGATGGTGCTGGAGCGAGTCGCTGCGCCCGAGGAGTTGCCTCTCGCCGCCTCCCGGCGGCCGGAGCCGGCTCCCTCAGCTGGCGAGGTCGCGATCGCCGTCGAGGCCTGTGCCGTCTGCCGGACGGATCTGCACATCCTGGAGGGCGAGGTTCCGGCGCGCCTGCCCGTGGTCCCCGGACATCAGGCGGCGGGGAAGATAGTGGCGCTCGGATCGGGAGTCGGGGGATTCGCGACGGGGGATTCCGTCGGCGTGGGCTGGATGGCTTCGACCTGCGGAGTCTGCCGCTTCTGCCGCTCGGGGCGCGAGAACCTCTGTGAGAGGGCGACCTTCACCGGACGCGACCGGGACGGCGGCTACGCCGAGACAATTGTGGCGCGAGCCGAGTGGATCTACCGTCAGCCGGCAGGCTTCTCCGCGCTGGAGGCCGCGCCGCTCCTTTGCGCGGGAATCATCGGGTACCGGTCGCTGCGTCTTTCCGGTATCCAGCCGGGCGGCCGGCTGGGCCTCTTCGGGTTCGGAGCTTCGGCGCACCTGGCAATTCAGGCCGCTCTCCACTGGAGATGCGAGGTCTTCGTCTTCACGCGGGAGGAGCATCATCGGCGTCTCGCGGTCGAGATGGGAGCGGCCTGGGCCGGCGGCGGAGAAGACGATCCCGGGGCGGCTCTGGATGCCGCGGTCACCTTCGCGCCGGCGGGGGAGCTCGTCCCGGTCGCTCTGTCGCGGCTCGACCGCGGCGGCGCCCTGGCGATCAACGCGATTCATATGAGCGCGATTCCGTCCTTCCCGTACGAGCTGCTCTATGGAGAGCGGCGCGTTGTCGGAGTCACCAATTACACCCGCCGGGACGCCGAGGAATTCCTGGAACTGGCCGCCCGCATCCCGATCCGCGCCGAAACCGAGATCTTTCCGCTCGAAAAAGCGAACGAGGCTCTCCTGCGTGTCAAGCGCGGGGAAGTCCGCGGAACGGCCGTCCTGGAGATCCGCTGACCCCTGTCACCCTGAGTCCCTCGCCCTCCCTGTCATCCCGAGCGAAGCGAGGGATCTGCTCCTTCTGCTTCGAGTCGCCGCGTCCCGCTCGGGACAGGCTCCGCGATGGGATCTGCTCTCGTCAGCCTTCGCGGAGCGGATCGCTCGTCGCTCTTCTCGCGCCGTCGCCCTAGCGGCTTTTTGGCGCGTCGGCGGCTTCGGCGGAGGCGCTGGCGCGTCGGCGGCCTCGGGATGACAGCGCCCTGACAGATCATTCGATGCGCAGGAGGAAACGCCGCGGGCGGTCTGTGGCCTGAAACCGGAGATCCCGCACCACTTGCGGCGCCGCCTCCTCGAAAACGTCTCTGGATTTGAGCCGCGCCGGCTGGCGTTTCTTGCCGTCGGGCCTGGCTTCCCGCACGCGGCCGCTCGCTTCGACAAGCAGGAAGTACTGGCGGCCGCGCAGATCCGCCAGAAGCTCCGCGGCTCCCGGAGTGATGATCTCCGGAGCGCTGCCCTGCCCGTCGAGCGCGATCAGGATGGGCCGGGCCGGAGAGCCGGGCTCCGCTGAGGCCGCGGTGGCGGACAGCGCTCCCTCGCCTCCCGAATGCTCGGCGCTGCGCAGAAGCGGCGACGCCGCGTCCAGAGTTCGCGCGGCGCGCGGGGCCGGGGGCTCGGCGGCGCGGCGCGCTGGCGGCTGCGCCTTCATTTCCGAGGACGCCGTTCCCGCCGGAGGGGGAGCCTCCGCATATCGCTCTTGCGCGGGAAGGGCGGTCGGGGCAACTTCCTTTCGGGAAGGAGCGTTGTTCATTCTTCCCCGCGGAGAAGCCGCGGCGCCGGACTCCCGGACCGGGGCCTGGCGCTGGCCCTTCTGCAGGAGGACGGGAGTCGGCGCCTGACGCTCGGCGGACGTGCGGGCCGATTCTCGCTGGATCATGACCAGAGATCCGGCGATCGTCACGAGGATCGCCACTGCGAATGCCGAGGCCCACCTCAGGTTGATCCCGAAGACGACCCCGAACGGAGGCCGGCGAGGGCTGGCAGCCTGGAGCCTGCGCAGGATTCGGGCCGGAAGATCCGGCGGCGGGGGAGAGGTCGTGCTCGCGCGAAAGAGCGAGAGCGCCGCCTCGAACTCCCGGACGGCCTTGCGACAGTCGGCGCAGTGGGCGCGGTGCGATTCGAAGTGCGCGCGCTCGGCGGCCGTCAGCTCGCCGTCGTGGAGACGCGAGAGGAACTCCGCCGAACGCGCCGGGTGGGCGTTGTTGTTTTTCATTTCTTCAGATCTTTCCGGAATCCACGAGGGGGCGCAGGAGGGCCTTCAGCTGTCCTCGGCCCCGCGAGATTCTCGATTTGACGGTCCCGACGGGCAATTCGAGCGACGCCGAGATCTCCTCGTAACTCCATTCCTCCAGGTCTCGCAATACGACGGGCATCCGGAACTCGGCCGGCAGGAGCTTCAGCGCCTCGGCGACGTAGCGTCGCGATTCACCGGCCCGGGCGTTTTCTTCGGGGCTTCTCGCGGTCTCGGTGGGCTCCAGGGCGGAAGACTCTTCACCCACGCTGGTGAAGATGCGCCGGAACCTTCCGCGCGCGCGGTACCGGTTCTTGACAGTGTTGTCGGCGATCGAAGCGAGCCAGGCGCGCGGCGGAGCCTCGCCCCGGAAGCGGGAGAGCCCGCGGTACGCTTTCAGGAAGACCTCCTGCGTCAAGTCGTCCGCGTCCTGCTCTCCCACGGCCCGCGCCATCCAGCGGTGCACGGTCGTGGCGTGGCGCCGGACGAACTCGTCGAAAGCGGTCTCCTCCCCGTCTTTCGAGAGGGCGACGAGCTCTTCGTCGGGCAGCTCCGTCAGGCTCAAGTGCAGATCGCGCCGCCGCGGCGCGGCCGGCGCGATTGTACTCACGCTAACGCTGGCGCCGCGGGTCGGGAGCGTACTCGTGCTCGAAGCCGCGTCCCCGGTCTCGGGCATACAGCTCCTCCTCGCGCGGGAAGACGCCCAGGCGAACCAGCTCCCGGCGGTACTCGTAGCGCAGGGAAACCGTGGCCGCCGGGACGGGGTCTTCTTCGAAGCTCACCCATTGAACCGGAAAGCTGGTCCGTTCTCCGATGCCCGTCGCGGCGAACCGGTCCGACTCGCGGACGTTGCCTTCGGTCAGGGGAGCGGATGCGGAGGACTCGCCCGGAGCGGCGCTCTGGCGCTCCGGGGCGCCTGCCTCGTTGCTTCCCGCGATTCTGGCCTCCGGTGCGCGAGGGGCCGAGTCGCGGGACATCTTCCTTCCCTGGCCAGGCGGAGCGACGCGCAGCGGCAGGGGGGATTTCTCGCGGAAAAACACGGCCTCGATCACTCCGACGTTGCGGGTGTCGCCGATCCACTTCGCATAGGAGCGCGCGGTGTCCGTAAAGAAGAACTTCCGGGCGATCTGACCGGAGATCTGCCAGCCGGGGATGTCCACCGTCTGCCCCGGCGCCAGGATCCACTTCGTGGCGCTGAAGGCCGACGTGCGTTTCGCGTCCACCACGTTCAATCCGTCCACCGAGACGGCCACGGCGACGCGCTCCGCCGTCGGGTTGTGGAGGCGCAGCCAGAAGCTCTCGCCCCGCAGGGCCTCGATGTAGGTGCGGTCGTGAAAGGGGTATTCAGCTGCGGGGCAACCGTGAACGATGACTGAGAGCTCGAAGTTCCCGCGTTCGGCCGCTTCGAGCCGCGTTGCCAGGAGAGAGCCCAGGACCCAGGCCAGGAGACGTACGCGTCGTGCCATCGATACCTCCTGGCTCCTGGGACACCGGCCCGGCCGATCGGTTCCGGCCTCTTGGCGAGTCGCACCTCTTCTGGCCGACCCCGGGCGGGCGCATCGGCCTCCGCGGTTGCCGTTCTCGAATCGGAGTCCCGGGGCCTTGAAGAGGTTAGGGTCAAGTCTTTAGGCTATACTGGGAGTCATGGCAAGACCACTGCGGCTGGAGTACCCGGGAGCCGTGAGCTACGTGACGGGGCGCGCCCGGCGAGGACGGAGCATCTTTCGCGACGCGACGGATCGGAAGGGATTTCTCGCGTTACTCGAGACGATCGGGCTGGAGGAGCGCTGGAGGGTTCACGCGTACAGCCTGCTCGAAGACCGTTACGAGCTCTTAATCGAGATGCCGGCCGGAGGGCTGTCGCACGGCATGCGCTCGCTCAATGGGCGTTACACGCAGCGATTCAATCGGCGCCACGGGCGGGAGGGGACGCTTCTCGACGGAAGATACCGGTCGGTGCTGGTGCAGAAAGAACGTTACCTGCTCGAGATGTGCCGCTACGTCGTCTGGAGTCCCGTGCGTGAGGGGCTGTCGCGACAACCGGGCGGCTGGCGCTGGACCAACTTCCGTGCGACGGCCGGAAAGGAACCGGCGCCGGCGTGGCTGGAAGTGGCTTGGACTCTGGCCCGGTTCGGCCGCAAACGCTCGTCGGCGCGGGCGGCCTATCGCCGGTTCATCGAGCAGGGCCGCCGAGCTCCCTCTCCGCTCGACGACGTCCAGAGGCAGGCGTATCTGGGGGACCGGCGGTTCCTGCGCGACGCGAAACGCCTCCTGTCCTCGCGAGCCTTCCGGAAACGGGTCCGGCAGCGGTCCGGCGCGCCGCAGGATCCCGGAATAGGAGAAATCCAGGGAGCCGTCACCCGGGAATGGGGCGTGTCGCTCGCGAAGCTGCGCCGGCACGGCGGGGAAGAAAAAGTAGCGGGAATCTATCTGGCGCGGCAATTGACCCCCTTGTCCAACATCGAGATCGGCCGGGCCTTCGGGGTCGGAGAGGCGCGAGTCAGCAGTGCCGTCCGGGAAATCCAGGAAGGCGCGCGAACGCATCTCGCCCCCCGTTTGGAGGAGCTCCGCCGACGCCTCTCCTCCGGCCGCCGATAATCACTTTTCAGGAGGAGACGCATCGGAGGAAGCCGGGATTTCTCCGGTGATCAGACGCGCACCTCGTTGCCAGGTCAGATAGGCCCACGCCCACTCGAACAGGACGATGAACCGATTGCGAAAGCCGATGAGGTAGAGGATGTGCACGAAACACCAGAAGAGCCAGGCGGGGAATCCGGACAGCCGAATCCGTCCCAGGTCCGCGATGGCCGCGGCGCGTCCCAATACGGCGAGATTGCCCGGGTCGCGGTAACGAAAGGCCTGGAGGGGCTCGCCTCGACGGGCGGATCCGATGTTCCTGGCGGCGTGACGTCCCTGCTGGATCGCCACCTGCGCGACGCCGGGCAGAGCCTTTCCGGCCCGGTCGGGAAGACTGGCGAGATCTCCGATCACAAAGATCTCCGGATGGCCGGGAATGGTCAGGTCCCGCTCGATTGCGACACGCCCCGCTCGGTCCAGGGGGACCCCGAGCGAGCGAGCGAGCCTGGAGGCAGCGACACCGGCGGTCCACAGGATCGTCCCGGCCTCGAGGCGTTCCGCGCCGACCTCAACAAACCCTTCTCCGATCGCCGCCACGGCGGCGCCGGTCCGCACTTCGACGCCGAGCTTCTCCAGGGCCGCGGCGGCTTTGGCCGACAGCTCTTCGGGAAAGGTCGGAAGAATGCGAGGGCCGGCCTCGAGGAGAAGGATGCGCGCGTCGCGCGGATCGATCGCGCGGAAATCGCTCGCCAGGACGTGCCTGGAAATCTCGCCGATGGCTCCCGCGAGCTCGGCGCCCGTCGGGCCGCCGCCGATCAGCACGAAAGTCAGGAGGGCCCTTCGCCTGCCGGGGCCCGGTTCCCGCTCGGCCTTCTCGAAGGCGAGGAGGATCCGTCGCCGGATCTCGAGGGCATCCTCCAGGTTCTTCAGTCCCGGCGCGCGCGTCTCCCACTCCTCGTGTCCGAAGTAGGAATGCCGCGCTCCGGTTGCGAGGACGAGGAAGTCGTAGCCGATACGACCGTCGGTCAGGACGACCTCGTGGGAAGCGGCGTCCACCGCGACCGCGTCCGCGAGCAGCACCTCCGTGTTCTTCTGCCCGCGCAGGATCGAACGAATCGGATAGGCGATGTCGCCCGGCGAGAGCGCCGCGGTCGCCACCTGGTAGAGGAGCGGCTGGAAGAGATGGTGATTGCGGCGATCCACGACGGTGACTCGAACCGGCGCGTTGCGCAGTGTCCGCGCGGCCGAGAGCCCTCCGAAGCCCGCACCGACGATGACGACACGCGGTTCACTCATGAAAGAATCGGTTGATTATGGATGAAGAGGCGAAACGCCAGGTGCTGCGCAAGCTGCCCTACGGCATGTACATCATGACGGCGATCGCGGGCGGAAAGCCGGCGGCGTCGACGCTGACATGGCTGTCCCAGTGCTCGTTCCGTCCACCGCTCATCATGATCGCGATCCAGAAGACGAGCGCGATGCACGAGGCGGTGGAAAAGAGCGGCGCGCTGGCCGTGAACCTCCTGACGGAGGAGCAGATGGCGATCGCAGAGGCGTTCTTCCGTCCTCCAGCCGCCGAGCTTGATCGCCTGGGTGACTACCGCTTTGAGCCCGGTCCGGAGACCGGCGCGCCCCTCTTGACGGACGTGTCCGCCTGGTTCGAGGTCCGCGTGAGCGACTCGGTGGACCGCGGCGACCACACGGTCTTCGTCGCCGAGGTCGTCAACGCAGGCGTCCGCGACGCCGCCGCGAAGCCGCTACTGCTGGCAAGCACACCCTGGAACTACTCGGGCTGACGCCGGGGCAGATCCTTTGCCGCGCTCAGGATGACAGAGAACGCGGCATCGCGGGGAAAGATCCTTCGCTGCGCTCAGGATGAAAGAGAACGCGGCATCGCGTTCTCTTTCACTTTGCAAACACCTCGTCTATCGAAGTGATCTTCACGTTCTCCGGCTTGATGTTGAGCTTGAGCGCTCCGATGACCCTGTCCTCGTCGAGCAGCTCCTTCGGCTTCTGGGCGTCGTATTGGATGGGCGAGAGCTCGTCGGAGACGAGCTGATCCTTCAGCCCTTTCGCATCCTTGGTCACGATCACCACCGAGAGGTCTTTTGCTGAAAAGTGCTTTCGGATCGCCGCGTTGACGGCCTCGGGCGTGAGAGTCTTGAGGCGCGCGCGCATCGTCGAGGTGTACTCGCCGATGCCGTACCACTTCGAATCGAGGGCGTAGCCGATCTGCTGGTCCTGGGTGGCCGTCATCACGAAGGCGTTCTTCACCAGGTAGTCGCGCATGCGCTCGAAGTCCTCCTTCAAGAGACCGTCGTGAAGGAACTTGTCCAGCTCGTAGACCGCGATCCGCAGCGCCATGTGCGCGTTGACCGGGACGACCGGACGGATCCAGACCTCGAAGATCTGGGCGTGGCGCGCGATGTTGGGATCGGGGAAGAACTGGAACATACCGCGCGGGAACGCCTCGATGTAGGCGTAGTCGCCGTAGTTCATCCCGCGGGCCTCTCGGATTCTCTGGTAGAGGTGGGAGACGGAGGAGCGGTGCTCCCCAAGCCACGTGCGCGCCAGAGAGAGCGCGGCGTAGTCGGGATGCGAGCGCGTCACTTCGATCGGCAGGCCGAAGGAGATGGCCGTCGCCCGCGTCTCCTTCTCGATGATCTCGACCTCCAGCCCTTTCGGGCGCTTCCCGGCGATCCCCTGAGGCGCCGCGGGCGCGGGCCCGGCAGGCAGCTTCGCGATCCGCTTCTTCAGCGCCGTGACCATCTCCTCGGGGACGTCCCCGGCGACACCCACCGTCAGCGCCGCCCGTGTGTACGCGCTTGCGATGAATCGCTTGACGTCCTCGAGCGTGATGGCCTCGATGCCGGCCACGGTCCCGAGCACGGGATGGCCGTAGGGAGTGCCGGCGAAGATGTTCGCCTGGAGTCTCTCCTTGCCGAGTTCTTCCTCGTTGTTGGAACGCAGGTCCTCCTTCAGTTGGTTGAGCTGCGCGTCTCTCAGCCTCTTGAAGTCCTCCTCCCGCAGGCCGGGATCGAGCAGCATCGGCAGGGCGATGTCGAAGAACGCCTTCCAGTTGTCGCGGTGGATGGAGCCGGTGAAGGCCGTCATCTCCTTGTCCGCACGTCCGCGGAAACCTCCGGCAATAGGGAAGAGGGCCTTATTGATCTCGTCGATGCGCCGGTCCTTGGATCCCGCCTCGGAGACCATCGCGGCCGCGAGCGCGGAAAGACCCTCCTTGCCCTTCGGGTCATGGGCCGACCCGACCTTGAAGAGAAGCTTGACGTTCAACTGCGGGAGCGCCGTCTTCTGCAGGACGAAGTCCACGTCTGCCGCGGCGCCGGTTTCGGGAGCGCCCGGCGCGAGCGAGGCGAGAGAAGGAAGTTTCGCGATCGCGTCCGGCATCGGCTGCTGCGAGACGGTCGCCACCACCAGGTTCGCGTCGGTGAAGTACTTCTTCGCCACCTCCTGCAGGTCCGCCGGCGTCAACGAGGCGTAGGTGCGGTAGAGCCGGTTCAGCGTGCCGTAGGAGCGCTCGTACCGGACGAAGCGGGCGAGCGTCGCCGCGATCGTCTCGGTGTTGTCGAGTCGCCGGGCGAAGCCGTAGCGGGCGTTCGACTTCGCTTCCTCGAGTCGCTTTGAGTCCACGGGCTCGGCGATGGCCTTCTGGAAGACCCTCAGGATCTCATCGCGCACGTAAGCCGAGTCTTCGATCTTCTTCACGCGCGCGTAGACGGTGGAGAGCCCGGGGTCCTGCGTCCCGCCGCTGTCGGCGAACATCTGGTCCACCTTCTGCTCCTGCTCGACCAGCTTCTTGTGGATGTCCGAGGTCTCGCCGAATTCAAGGTCGAAGAGCAGGTCCGTCGCGGCGAAGTCCCTCTTGACGCCGGAGAAGGCCGGGCCGTGGAACGCGACGGTGACCCAGGGGAGCGTGGGGCTCGTCCAGGTCAGGTGCGCGTAGACGGGTGCCCTGGCCGGAGGCTCCTGGGGGATCTCGACACTGTAGCTGCCACGCCTCCAGGCGCCCCAGTACTTTTCGACGAGACGGATGACCTCTGCGGGTTCCACGTCGCCCGCCACGATCACGGTCGTGTGCTCGGGCCGGTACCAGCGCGAGAAGAAGATCCTGGAGTAATCGAGCTGGTTGGGCATGTCCTCGATGTCCTTCAGGAATCCCATCGTGGTGTGCTTGTAGGTGTGAGTCGTGAAGGCCTTGTCGTGCTGGACCTCCTCGAGCCTGAAGAGCGGGTTGGCGCTGTTCTTGTTGTACTCCCCGAGCACGGCCCGCGCCTCGGTCTTGAAGCCCTCGGGCGAGTAGTCGAGATTCATGAAGCGGTCCGCCTCGACCCTGAGCATCAGCTCGAGGTCTTCCTTCGAGAAGGTGGTGTGGTAGTTGGTGTAGTCGTCGGTCGTGTAGGCGTTTT
>WNGE01002730.1_pt1 | contig 21304 bp, 12 predicted proteins | sample 5400651 | NCBI WGS metagenome assembly WNGE01 (sample SAMN13153370, study PRJNA577476) | soil metagenome | isolation source: 60 cm soil or saprolite under grassland replicate 2 | place: USA:California | collected 2016-06-15 | reverse complement strand
AGAAATTCGCCGCTGGCTTTGTTCGCCTCCGGCTTTTTCAACGGCAGCAAGAGCTTGAGCGCCAGGCGGCCATTGCCCGCGCCACCCGCGCCATCGGTGAAGTGCCCGATCATGGCAGCCACCGGACTCTCTTCGACAAAGCGCAGGAAGTCGGGGATCGGGCCCGTTGCGCTGCCTTCGATCGAAACCTGCGGATTGCTCGCGCGCAAGTCGGAGATCGCGGCACGCGTGCGCCCGAGCTGGAGGCCGAACGTGTGCCCGCGCGACGCGTCGACGGTCATCCCGGCGGCATCGAAACGGACGTCGGCATCGATGTCCTCGAGCACCGGCCAGCCGCGCGCGTACGCGAAGGTCACGTTTCGGCCTTTGGCCGTGACCAGGAACTGGCCGGTCTTCGGATCGGTAAACGGGAACGCGGCGAGATTGCCGACGAGCTTCACGCGCACATCGGTGACCGTGCCTTTGATGAGGCTCCCGCGGAGCCACTCGCGCAGCGCCGGACTTGCGGCGACGGGCAGATAACGATGGACCTCTCCGGGATCGGCACGGTTCAACTGGGCGACGAGATCGATCTCGCCGGGTCCCTGGGGGTCGGTTCGATACGTGCCGGTGACGCTCCCGGCACCCTGCGCATTGGCAAAGTCGAGCGCACGGACGTCGACCCGCGTCCGACCGCCTTTGCGCTCCCAGCGGACCACACCCTGAAGCGTGTCGAATGGCAGCGGGTCCGCCAGCACGCGCGGAAATTCGAGTGTTGCGGCGCGCGTGGCGAGATTCAACTGGCCGCCCGCCAACGTCGCTTCGAAGCTTCCGGTGAGGCCGGTCGCACCCGGAAACGCGTCCTGCGCGACCACGCCCAACCGGTCGAACGCCGACGAGGCGGTCAATGCCGATGGCGCGTCGACCAGCCCTTCCCAGTGCACGCGTCCTTGCGCCAGCGTGCCGCGGGGGGCGAACCGCGCGATGTCGACGCGGAGCTTCTCCGGCAACGGCAGATGCGCCGCAAGATCGCGCAATGGCTCGATCTGCAACCGGTCGAACTCGATGTCGCCCGACGCGGGTGTCTCCACGGTCGCGTCGCGGAAGCTCGCCTTGAATGTCGTGGCGTCGAGCCGCTGCCCGCCCGGCGTGACGAATGCGAGTTCGTGGGTGAAGAACTCGCGCTGCGGCGTCGCGTTGCGCCAGCCGGCGCGGCCCGAGAGGTGCGCGAGCTCGAGCTCCGGCAGCTTTTCGTCGAGCCTCGCCTTGACATCGGCGAGCTCGAGATCGGCGATGATCTCGCGCGCCTCGCCGTTCGCGAACTGGAACCAGACGCGCATCGCCCCCTTGCCGCTGGTGATCGCCGGCGGGAGCGGCAGCCATTCGCGCCACGCGCCGACGTCGGCATAGTCGAGACGGACGTACAGTCGACCCTGCGCGTTCTGCCATTCCTTCGCCGTCGCGCCGCGAACCTCGCCGCGGATATCGAGCGGCGCAGCGAGCTCCGGGGGCGGCGTGCCCGTGAGGCCGAAGCGATGGTAGCCGAACCGGCTCTCGAGGCGGAACTGGACGCGATCGAGCACAAGCTGCGGCGCGTTGCGCAGATCGTCGTTCCACGTGACCAGAGCGTCGCGGATCACGATCTGGCGCTGGCGCAGGATCCAGTCGGTCACGCGCCTGTCGTCGACCGCCCGGTCCGGGTCGATCTCGATGCCGGCGACATGGAGCAAACCGGCGCGGTCGCGGCGGACCGAGAGCCGAGGCCGATCGATGATCAATTGCTTCAGCCGCAACTCGAGCAGCGGCAGCGAGGTCCACGCGATGATGAGGTCGACTTCCGGCAGCTCGATCAGCGCAACGTCGCGACCGCCATCACGCACGCGGAATCCTTCGACGACGATCTTGGGGTTCCAGCCGTCCCAGCCGGTCGACAACGCAGCAATCTCGACAGGCTGACCAAGCTGCCGGGACAAGGCTTCCGTCACCGTGTCGCGGTACGCGTCGACACGCGGGAATACGACGAAGCGCACCGCGAGGAGCGCCAGCGCAAACAACCCGAATCCCGCGACGACGGCAATGGCTGCGACGCGGGCGAGACGGGTGAGCGCACGGCGAAACGCAGCAGTGGCGCGAGAGGGGGCGCGCGCGGAAGGCATAATAGACCGGCTCTTACTCATTGTAGCGGATAGCTCGTCCGTCGCAGGATGCTTGAAGCGCGCAGACCCACGCGGTCGTGCGCCGCCGTTTCGCCTTGCCCCGATCACGTCACCGATGCCCGCCGCCAAGGACCTCGCCGCTGCGCTCGCCTACAGCCGTTATGCGACCCACATGCTCGTCGCTTATCCGGACGAGCGCGCGCGGCTCGAGGCCACCGTCGATGCGCCGTATGCTTGGGGGGCAGCGCGCGCGGAGGTCGCCGACGCGGTTGATTCAGCTGACGCGGCGCGCCTCGCCGCGACGCTGCGCCGGCTGCGCCGCCGGGTCTATCTCCACTCGCAGGCCCGCGATCTCACGGGCCGCGCCACGCTTGCCGAAATCTGCGCGATCATGACGATGCTCGCGGAAACGGCAACGCGCGCTGCCGTGGCGCTGCATCACGCGGCGCTCGCCACCGAATACGGCGAGCCGCGCGACGAGCACGGTGCCAGGCAGCAGCTCGTCGTCATCGGCATGGGCAAGCTCGGCGGCGGGGAGCTCAACGTCTCGTCGGACGTGGACCTCGTCTTCGCCTACCCGGCGAGCGGCGAGACCGATGGCGCGCGCCGCATTTCCAATCGCGAATTCTTCGATCGCCTCGGTCGGCGCGTCATCGCGGCGTTGAACGACGTGACCGCCGACGGGTTCGTCTTCCGCGTCGACATGCGCTTGCGCCCCTACGGCGAATCCGGTCCGCTGTCGGTGCCCTATGCGGCGCTCGAGCAGTATCTGGTGACGCAAGGGCGCGCGTGGGAACGCTACGCGTGGCTGAAGGCGCGCGCATTTACGGGCGAACGGCACGACGACCTCTACGCCCACGTCACGCCGTTCGTGTTCAGGAAATACCTCGACTACGACGCCTACGAGGGCTTGCGCGATATCCACCGGCAGATCAGGGAGCAGGTCAAGCGCCGCGACTACGCGCCCGACATCAAGCTCGGCCCCGGAGGCATCCGCGAAATCGAGTTCATCGTGCAGGCGCTGCAGCTCGTGCGCGGCGGGCGCGAGGTCGCGCTGCGCGTCCGCGGCACGCAACGCGCGCTCGACGCGATCGCCGCGCGCGAGCTGCTTCCCGAGTCCGCGGTCTCGGCGCTGCGCAATGCTTATGTTTTCCTGCGCAACGTCGAGCACAGGCTGCAATATCGCGACGACCGGCAGACGCAGTTGTTGCCCTCCGATCTCGCTGAACGCGCGGCCCTGGCGGAAGCCTGCGGATTCGCGACGGCGGCCGCGTTCGATGCGGCACTCGCCGTCCATCGCGACGCCGTCACCACGCAGTTTGCCGCCGCCTTCGGCGACGCCGACGCAGCCGGTGCGTCCGCGTCGACGGCCGCGCCTGCAGTGCATGGCACCATCGATCTGGCGAAGCTCGCTGCAGTCTGGCGCGGCGACGCGAGCTCGGACACCGCGCGCGAGCGCCTTGCCGCCATCGGCTATGCGGATCCTGAGCGTCTCGTTGCCGATCTTGCGCGCTTTCGAGCGAGCAGCCGCTACGTGCAGCTCCCGGCGCTGTCGCGGCAACGCGTCGACGCGCTCGTCCCGCAGCTTCTCGCGGTCGCGGCGACCGAACGCGTGTCCGGCGTCGACGCCCAGGTCGTGCTGCGCCGGCTCGCCGGCTTGCTCGAAACGGTGAGCCGCCGCAGCGCCTATCTCGCGCTGTTGACCGAGCATCCGCCCGTATTGCCGCGCCTCGCGCAATTGATGGGTGCCTCCGCGTGGGCGGCGGACTATCTCACGCGACATCCGCTGCTTCTGGACGAGCTCCTCGATGCACGCGTGCTGCTGGCGGAGCCCGATTGGGACGCCTGGCGCGTCGAGCTCACGCGGCTCCTCAGCGACAGCGCGGGCGACGCCGAGCTGCAAATGGACACGTTGCGCCATTTCCAGCATGCGCAGACGTTTCGCCTGCTCGCCCAGGACCTGGCTGGACTTCTCACCGTCGAGCGTCTGGCCGACCACCTGTCGATGCTCGCGGATCTCATCATCGCGGCCACGATGAAAGCCGCATGGACGCACCTGGGAGGACCCGCTGCGCCGCCGCCGAAGTTCGCCGTCATCGGGTACGGGAAGCTCGGTGGCAAGGAGCTGGGCTATGCGTCGGATCTCGATCTCGTCTTCCTCCACGACGATCCCGACGAAACCGCCGCCGAGCGCTATGCGCGCCTCGCGCAGCGAATCATCAGCTGGCTCACCACGACGACGGCCGCCGGGGCTCTCTACGAGACCGACGTACGGCTGCGTCCGGACGGCGCGGCGGGCCTCATGGTCTCCTCGCTCGTGTCGTTCCGGCGCTACCAGCGCGAGCAGGCTTGGACCTGGGAGCACCAGGCGCTCACGCGCGCGCGCTTCATCGCCGGCGACGCGACGATCGGCGGCGCTTTCGAAATCGAACGGGAGGCGATCCTGCGGTTGCCACGCGACCGTGCCAAGCTGCAAACGGACGTCATCGACATGCGCCGCCGGATGGCGGCCGGTCATCCCAACCGGACGGCGCTTTTCGATTTGAAGCACGACAGCGGCGGCATGGTCGACGTCGAGTTCGCCGTCCAGTTCCTGGTGCTTGCGTACGCGCGCGACCATGCGGGGCTCACGCGCAACGTCGGCAACATCGCGCTCCTGCGAATGGCGGGCGAGCTCGCGCTGGTGCCCGCGACGATTGCGCTCGGCGCCGCGGATGCGTATCGCGACTATCGCCGAGCGCAGCACCAGATCCGTCTCACGGGCGCGGCCCACGCGCGCGTCGAGCCCGAGACGCAGCCGCAACGGCGCACGGCGGTGCACGCACTCTGGGAGCACGTGTTCGGCACCGGGTGGGCGTAATCCGGTTTGGCCTCACCCATGGGAATCGCCGGGACGGTCCGGCGGAGGGCGGGGATCGGGTAAAATTCCGGTTTTCGCCGAGGGAGCTTAAGCCATGTCGATGGCAGACCGCGACGGTTGGATCTGGTACGACGGCAAGATGGTGCCGTGGCGCGAGGCCAATACCCACGTGCTCACGCACACGCTTCACTACGGGCTCGGCGTGTTCGAGGGCGTGCGCGCGTACAAGACTGTGGACGGACCCGCGATCTTCCGCTTGCGCGACCACACCGATCGCCTGTATCGATCGGCGCAGATCTTCGGCATGAAGATCCCGTATACGAAGGACGAGATCAACGCGGCGCAGCTCGCCTGCGTCCGCGACAACAAACTCGATGCTTGCTACATCCGGCCGATCGTCTTCTACGGCTCGCAGGCGATGGGCGTCGCGGCGAAGTCCAATCCCGTGCGCGTCGCGATTGCGGCGTGGCCCTGGGGCGCCTATCTCGGCGCCGACGGCCTGGAAAAGGGAATTCGCGTCAAGACCTCGTCGTTCATGCATCACCATCCGAACATCACCATGTGCAACGCCAAGGCCGTCTGCAACTACGCGGTGTCGATCCTCGCCAATCAGGAGGCGACGCACGACGGCTACGAGGAGGCGATGCTGCTCGATCCGCAGGGCTTTGTCTGCCAGGGCTCGGGCGAAAATCTGTTCATCGTGCGGGGCGGCAAGCTACATACGCCCGATCTCTCCGGCGGCGCGCTGAACGGCATCACGCGCGACACGATCATCACCTTCGCGGGCGAGCTCGGCATTCCCGTCGTCGAACGGCGCATCACGCGCGACGAGGTCTATCTTGCCGACGAGGCATTCTTCACCGGCACCGCCGCCGAGGTGACGCCGATTCGCGAATACGACAACCGGGTCGTCGGCGAGGGTGGCCGCGGGCCCGTCACCGCCAAGCTGCAGGCGCTCTTTTTCGATACCGTCAACGGGCGCAACCCGTCGAAAAAGGCGTGGCTCGTTGGGATCTAGGAACACGATGATGGCAGTCAAGGATGTCGCGGCAGTCGAGGTCGAGCCGAAGGACCTGCCCGTGTTCTGCCCCAATCCACGGATGCCGCTGTGGTCGTCGCATCCGCGCGTTTTCCTCCCCATCGAGGAGACGGGCGAAGCGATGTGCCCGTATTGCGGGACACGCTATCGGCTCAAGGGTGGACCGCTGACAGGGACCGCCCACTGAAGGATCGGTTTGCCTCTGCCGTGGCGGCCGAACACGGATCGGATTGATGGAGCGAATCCTCATCGTCGCGCCTTCCTGGGTTGGCGACGCCATCCTGTCCGAGCCGCTGCTCGCGCTGGTGCGCGATCCGTACGAGGAGCCGATCGTCGACGTGCTTGCGCCCGCATGGTGCGCGCCCGTCTACGCGCGCATGCGCGGCATCGGCCGCATCATCGAGACCACGACGGGGCACGGCCGTTTCGACTGGCGCGCGCGCCGGGCGCTCGCGCGGATCGTGTCCACGAACGGCTACACGCGCGCGATCGTGCTGCCGAATTCGTGGAAATCGGCGTTGATCCCGTGGCTGGCGCGGATTCCGCGCCGCACGGGCTACATCGGCGAGATGCGCTGGGGCCTGCTGAACGACATCCGACGCCTCGACAGCAAAGGCCTGCCGAGACTTGTCGATCGTTTCGCGGCGCTTGCCGTCAAGCCGCACGACCTGGTGCCGATGCCGCCGCGGCCGGTCCTGGTACCGGATGCGACGAATCGCGCCGCGGCGGTCCGCAAGCTGCGTTTGCGCACCGACCGGCCCGTCGCAATCCTCTGCCCGGGCGCCGAGTTCGGGCCGGCGAAGCGCTGGCCGCCGACCCATTTCGCCGACCTGGCCGCGAAGTTCCTCGCCGATGACATGCAGGTATGGCTCGTCGGATCGCCGAACGACAAGCTGGCGGCCGAATCGGTGCTGCAGGCATCCGGTGAATCGGCGCTGCATCTGCGCGATCTCACGGGCCACACCGACCTCGGGACGGCGATCGATCTCCTTTCGCTCGGTTCGATCGTGGTGAGCAACGATTCCGGGTTGATGCATGCCGCCGCGGCCGTCGGCGTGCCGATGGTGGCGTTGTTCGGCTCGTCGTCGCCCGTCTACACGCCACCGCTCTCGTCCGTCGCGAAGATCGCGAAGATCGAGATCGTGTGCAGTCCTTGTTTCAAGCGCGAGTGCCCGCTCGGCCATTTCAAATGCATGCGCGATCTCGAGCCCTCCGCGGTGTATGATCTCGCGCGCTCGGCCCTCGTGCCCGAATCGGCTGACGTCGACGCCGCATCGCCGACCTGACACGCGACACCGCATCGCCCCTCATGGCCAAGGTCCGCACGCCGCCGATCTACACGACGCCCGCCGACGTCGCGCTCGCGTTCTATCAGGCCTTCGAAGCGCGCGACCTCGACGCGATGATGGCGACCTGGGCCGAAGACGAGGACATCGTCTGCGTGCATCCGGGCGGCACGCGAATGGTGGGCTACGACGCCGTCCGCGCGGGCTGGGAGCAGCTCTTCGCCGGCGACACGCGCCTCGCCTTTCGGTTGGACCAGGTTGTCGTGATCGAGACCGTCGGCCTCGCGATGCAAAGCGTCGTCGAGCACATCACGATGGGCGGCGACGGCACGCCGCGCGGCGCCGCGATCTGCACCAATGTCTTCCTGCGCACACCATCGGGCTGGCGGATGGTGATGCACCACGCGTCGCCCGCACCGGCGATCCCCAACCCGGAGGCGAAGGGGCCGCTGCACTAGCGGCAATGTGCTCGCGTCGCGTGGCACCGCGCGGTCGGCCCAAAAAACGCGCCGATTGCGTTGGCCTTTTCCCATTCGGGCAGGTTTACGTTTCCTTTGATGCGCGACGGGGCGCGCTGCCCAAAGGCCGAGCGGCACCCGCCGCTGCTCTCATTGGCTTGACAATGCAAACTGCAGTTGTTACGGTTCCCGCGCGGCTGCAGAAGCGCGAACAACGTTGGGTCCTGCTCTGTAACAGGGTGTAATAAGAGCGCGCTGCAAGTGTTATCCGACTCTCGTTTTCGCCTTGCCTGGAGCCCGAGCCGTGCAGCGGCACGCTATTTCTGCACGTCGTACACGATGTAACGCCTCGGCCGCAGGCACGAAGGTCCACGCGTGCCGGTAGCCAACACGTTGGCTGTCGGCATCGCCCCGGCAACCGGGGCCGCGACGAAGTGGCCGTCGCTGATCGAGTCCGCGCTTGCCGTCCTGGCGATTGCCGCGCTCCTGCCGCAGTTCGAAAATCTCGCCGCGAATGACGCCGGGCGCGATCGTCGCTTCGCCGAAACCGCGATCGCCATCGGCGGATTGCCGGAGCGGACGCTCCCCGGGCTCTGCGCGAGTCACGGCGCCGGCGCCGAGCCCGTCTTGCGCGATCGTCTGTGCCGCCGGTCCGAATCGCTGCGCGCCTCGGCGTCCCCAGTGCTGCCGCCCGCGCTCGTCGAAGCCTACGCACAAACCGAGCGTGCATTCCAGCGCCCGCTCGTCGATGCGGAAAGGCGTCGTGCGGAGCTTCGCCTGCAGCAACGCGAAGGCCTCGGTGATCTGCTCGTCCTGGGCGACGCGATCGAATCCATCAACGCCGAGACGCAGCCCTACATCGAACGCTATGCGCTTGGCGGCCGCGTCATGGCCCCGTTGCCGCTGACCTGCGCCTTCGAAATGGTCAAGTCCGCCGTCGCGCGCACCGACGCACTTGGCGCCGAGGCCGGCGGCAGCGCACCGGCCAATGCACTGCTGCTCCTGGGCGCGGTGCTCGATGGCCATGGGGCGACGCAGGCGCTTGCCGGCGTCGCACTGCTGCCGACGACAGCGCGCATCGAGAGCTACGCCTGCAGCGGACTGTCGCTCGCCGATGCGCTGGCCGGCGGCGCTGCACTGATGGCCGAAGCACGCCAGGCACAGGTTCGCGCGGCCAAGAACGAGGCGATGCGCGAGTTGCTGCAGACGGCGGGCTGGCAGTGGGCCGCGTGGATGCTCGCGGGCCTCGTGCTGCTCAAGTTGAGCCGCCGGCAGGATTTCGCGCTCGCCGGTCTTGCGCTCTCCTTCGCAGTCTGGGCGCTGGCCGCCTGGCTCGGTCGCGTGCCGTGGCCGCTCGGGGTAGAGCGAGCGTTCGAGCCGGGGCGGCAATCGAGCGCGCTCCTCGGGGCGCCCGCGCCCTTCGTGCTGGCGCTCCTTTGCGCCGCGGGGCTCGCATTATTCATGGCGGGGGTGCTGCGAAGACGGCTGCCGTCGGGGCCGCAGACCCTTGCATCGCGCGTGGGCTATCCGGGTCTGGTGCTCGCGACCGGCCTCGGATGGCTGTTGCTGCTCGACCTTTCGGCCAACGGCAATTTCGGCAATCGCTACCTTGCGCTCTATCACCAGGGACACCTGTGGCTGGGCCTGCTGACGCTCACGGCCGTCGCTTTCCTGCGCCAGTGGCTCGGCCGCGCACTCGGCGTAACGCTGTCGATGATCGATGCGCTCGCGGCTGCCGTTCGCGGGCACGTCGGTTCCCTGCTCATGACTACCGGTGTCATCGCCCTGATGCTCGCGCTCGTCGGAGCGGTCGGGGCATTGCTCACGAACATGCCGCAGCTCACCTCGGAGGTCGGGCGGTTATGGGTCATCGTCGGGGCCGCGTGGTTCTTTTTTCTGCGCGGCGATCCGTTGGCCGAGCGGCTTGCGCGCAGCGGCAGTTCGCTCGGCTCGCTCGTCCGTTACCTTTGGCCGTTGCTGTGCGTCGTGCTGGTGCTGATCGGTGTGCAGGTCATCACCCGCGACATGGGTCCGCTTCTCATCGCCGGCTACGGTGCCGGCGCCTTCGTCGCTGCGTCGATCGCGATGTGGTGGCACCAGAGGAGCGGCGCGTATCGCGGAGCATTTGCACTCGCGATGGCGCTCTTCGTTGGCTGGATTCTCGCGACCACCGGCGCGCTGTTCGAAGTGGGGGCGCTCGACGACGTCACTGCCGGCCGACTCGAGAACCTCGCTGCGCCACTCGCCTCCGCGAACGATCAGCTCGCGCTGGTCACGTGGTTCCAGAAGGGCGCGCCGCCGACGGGCTTCGGAATCGGTGCGGTTCCGTGGTGCGGCCACGCGAGCGCCGGCGGTTGCCCGGGAGTCCCCGCGCAGATTCAGAGCGACTACACGCTGACCGCCTTGGTAGGCGTGTTCGGATGGACGACGGCATGGATCGTGACCCTCGGCTGCGCGCTGTGGTTGCACCGGCTGATTCGCCACCATGGTCGCGTCACGCGCGGCGAGCCGCGTCTCGTCGCCGCCTCCGAGGGCGTCGTCAACGACGACCAGGCGCTGCTTTCCTGGCTGGGTGTCGCGTGGGTCGTGCTGGCGCTCTGCCAGCTTGCGGTCACGGTCGCCGGCAATCTCGCGGTCCTGCCGCTCACCGGGGTGACGTTCCCGTTCGTGAGTTTCGGCATGACCTCGCTCATCGTGAACATGGCGCTGCTCGGGCTCGTCATCAACGTCAATCTGCCGCCACGGAGCGAGCGTGCCTGAGCGACGCGCGACGACGCTCCTGCAGTTCGCGATTGCGGCAGCCGGCGCGGTCGTCCCGGTGCTGCTCATCGTGCTGCTCGTCGTCGGCGTATTGCGGCCGCTCGATTCGAATGCTCCGGCGACCCGCGACCGCGATCGCCACGTCAGCGTGCGCGAGGTCGCCGCGCTCAAGACTTTCGAGCGCGCGATCGTCCGCCGCGGTGCGGTTAGCGTGGGTCCGCCCACCGCGCTCCTGCTGCTCGATCGCGTTCCGCAATGCCGTGCCGCGTGGGATGGGCATGGCGGGATGCTGCAGCGCGTTCGCGGCACGCTTGCCCGCAGCGGCACGGCGCCGCCGTCACCGGCGCAACGGCTGGCGGCTCAGCTTGCCGAGCTCGACGATGCGCTGCTGCGCTTTTCCACCGGCGCCAATCGGCGGGTCAGCGAGGCCGTGGGTTTCGATTCGGCGCGCTGGTTCGAGGCGGTTGGCGCAGCGTTGCAGATGCCCATCGAAGCGCCCGATTATCCCGGGCGCACGTTCACCGTGCAGTGCGCAGACATCGCAAGCGCAGCGGCGGCAATCGCCCGCTCGAATGGCCGCATGCTGAGCGTGCTCTCGTGGCGCGGGACCGAAGTCGCGCGGGTGATTTCGCGCTGGCGTCCCGAGCAGTTCGTCGAAATCTCGCCGCGGGAGGTCGCACGCACCAACCCCTGGCGTGGATTGCCGGGCTGCATTTTTCTCGGCAACTCGATGGCGGGTGCGAGCATTGCGATACCCGCGTATTACGTGACCGGCCCGCGCGCACCGGAGCCCTCGCTGTGCACCCGCCCGGAGATGTTCGTTGCGGCCGCAGATGGGGAGGAAGCCGCTCCGCCCGCGCCCATCGCCGGCGAAGCAACGCCGGATCTCCCCGTGAACGACGAGCGGTGGAAGGTTCCGCCTTCGCTCGACATGATGCTGGCCTCACTCACGACGTTGCGGAGGCCGTCGGGGTCGCTCTACCGCTTGTATACCGACGCGACGGCCGTCGAGGACACGCCCACCGGTTATCGTTACGGACCGAACCGCATCGATGTCGGCGGCACGCCGATCGACGTGGGCTTTTCCGTCGACATCACCATCGAGCCTGCGGTGCAAGCGCTCGCGCAGAAGACCGTAGCGTGCTACACCGGACGCCAGGATGTCTGCCGCGCGCTCGGAGTTTCGCGCGCCGAGGATAAGGGGCACGCGATCGGCCAGCGGATGCTCGAACGGGCCGTCGTGCGCATGGCGGCAATCGCGGTGATCGATGTGGCCAGCGGACGCATCGAGGCGCTGGCCGGCGCGCTCTCGCCGTGCACGCGGCAGGAATACGACGGACCCGGCCGCGGCACAGGTTGCGACAAGCGCCTGCCTTACACGCCTCGCTATCGTCCGGATGCGCTACTCAACGCCGCGGTTTTTCACGATGCGATGCCGGCGTCGGTCATCAAGCCGATCATGGCCGCCGAGTTTCTCACTGATCCGGAGGTCGGCGCCCGCTGGCTCGCGGCCGAGCGCGCGGCGATGGCAAACCCCGACATGCCGGCGATCGACAGCTTGCGCGGCCAGCTCATGCGCTCGAATTCCGCGCGCTTTCTCGATCGGATGTTCTGCGCCGATCAGTCGTTCGCGCATTGCGAGCGGCCCTGGCGAATCCAGGCGGCGGCCGCAGCATTCGGCTGGAACGGCGATTGCACGACGCCGCACGAGGATTGCGGCAAGCGCGACCTGCTGTTCGGTCGCGCGATCGACGGGGAGAGCTCCGCCGGCGGCGTCGCTCCGCTCGCGACGCTGGTTCCGTATGGTCGGCTGCTCGCCGAGCCGCTGGGCGGCAAGCTCGACGCACCGTTTCGATTGCGACCTGCCATAGCACTCGACAGCGCCAAGGTGCGCACATGTGCAACGGGGGCCGACGGGCATAGGCCGAGCGGCGACGACTGGGAGAAATGCGGCGGCGGCGTCGTGGTGGACATCGTCGCCGAGGGCTGGGGCCAGGGGCACGCCAGGGCCAGCGCGCTCGGCGTGGCGGGCATGATGGCCGCGCTCGCCGCGGCTGCCAACGGCGAGTCGCAGGTGCACAAGCCGCATCTCGTCGCCGGCTTGCGTGGCGTGGGCGGCGAAGGCCCGAGCTCGCTGCAAATGGCAGTGAACCGCTACGGGCTCGCGGACGCGGAGCCTAACCGCATATCGCGCGAGGCGGCCGAAGTCATCCTGAGCGGACTCTCGTTCAGCCATCGTGCGGGCACGGCGCGGCTCGCCTGCGAGCAGGTTTTCGATGCGCGCGCCTGCCGGAACATCGACTGGATCGCGGGCAAGACCGGCACGCCGACGTTTCCGAACGACGACCGTTCGCTCGACGAGCTGTGGCGGCTGTGCGCGCGTGGCGCGGCGAAGACGAAAAGCGAGCAAGCCGCCTGCGGACCGTTGCGCCCGTACAAATGGTACGTTGCGGCGTATCGTACGGATCCTGGCGATCCGCGGTGGACGAAAGTGATCGGCGTGCTCACCGAGCGTAACTGGCTCCGCGACAGCGGCCGCATCCACGGGGCCGGCGATCACGGACCCAACCCGGCAGCCGAGATCGCGATGCAGGTCATCGGCCGCCACACGGGCTTCGTGCAATGAAGCGTTCCGCGAACCGTCGTCTTGCGGCCGCGCCGGCGAGGCGCGAAAAACAAGGTCGAGCTCGAGCCGTGGAAGCGCCGCTCGTGTGGACGTTCGACGGCTCGTTCACCACGTGTCTCGCCGACATGGAGGACACGCTGCGGCGGGCAATCGTGCAGGTGGGCGACGTGTCGCGGATCGCGCTGCTGATCGAGCTGTCCTTGCCGGCCTTGCGCGCGCGGGTTGCGTCCGGCGACGTCATTCAACCGGCGTGGGGAACCTTTCTCGATGCGCTCACGTGGCGCTACGGATTGCCCGGGGCGCCTCGCGTGCGCCATCTCAAGACGCAGGGGCCATTGGCCACGCTGGTCATCGCCTATCGGAGCTCTTAGCCATGTCACTCAAAAGCTGGATTCTCAACAAGATGTACGGCGTCGCCACGCGAGTCGATCTGCCGCGCAGTCCCGTGCTGCGTCCCGTCCCGGCCGACGGACCTGCGGTGATCCGGCGCGATCCGCGTCGCCACGAACCCCGTGCGGGCGATGCCGCGACACCGGCAGCTCCGCATCTCGGTCCTTACGCACCGCTGATCGCCGCCGTTCGCGAGGAGCTCGAGCACTTTGCCGTCAGCTATCTAGGCTTGCATCTTGCGATTGCCGAACGCGATCGGTATCTGCTGACCTCGATCGACGTGCGCGCGACCGGGTCGGATGATGCCGCGGAGTTGCTGCGGCGGTTCACCCGCGAGTTCAAGCCTGAGCAGATCAAGCACTACCTCGCAAAGGAAGTGATCGGCGGCCTGCCCAATGCGAGCGCAATCGACTTGTCGCAATTTGCGGGGCTCAATGCCGCGCCTGGCGACGAAGCGCTGCAGGACGACGACGACTACAGCGAGCTGCTCGCGGAGTTGCAGAGTGCAAAGCCTGCGCCGAGTGTCCGGCCGTTCGAAGTGAGCCTCATCGGCCGCTGGTCCGAGCAGGGATCCGCACCCGCTCGTGCCGGACGGTCGGACGCGCCGCACACGCCGCTCGCCGGACGCAGCGCAGAAGTCGCCATCGACGACGCCGATGGCAGCCGCCACGTCGTGCTGCATTCGTTGACGCCGGGCCGCCGCTACTGCGTAGGCAAGGGCGAGGGCTGCGACATCGTCGTGAACGGCGTCTACGCGAGCCGTCGCCATTGCGAGATCTGGCTCGACCACGGCACGTGGTGGGTGACCGATGCGGGCTCGACCAACGGCATCCGCGTCGAGCGCGGAGCGTCGGTGCTCGGGCGCAGCACGTCGCGCCCGAATGCCCCGGGTGAGGCGGCGGTCGTCGAAGTCGTGCCAGGCGCTCGTATCGTCCTTTCGGCGCACAGCGAAGGTGGCCCCGCCGACTATCCGCGCCTCGCGCTCGACGCGAAGCACGACGCCTCGCTATCCGCAACGCCGATTGCCCCGCCCCTCGCCGTGCCAGCGACACCTTCCACGCCCGTCGTCCCGGCGCGAGCACAAGGGAGCGGATTGGTCATTGCCGCGAGCATGGCCTCGGGCGTGCGAACGGTCGAGCTGCGCCCCGCCGAGCTGCCGTTTTCCGTCGGTCGCTCGCGCAGCCAGACGCTGGTGGTCGACTGGGCGCATGAAGGTGTCTCGGGACATCACGTCGGCATTACCGAGATCGACGAATCCGGGGTCACCGTCGTCGTCCAGGGCGACAACGGCGTCATCGTGAGCGGCACGGTGTACCCGCCGGGCGCGCGGTTGCGGTGGAAGGTCGGAGAGTCGATGGCGCTGGGTCGGGTCATCGGTCGGGAGCCGGAGTGTCGATTGACGTTGTCGCGGCTCGCGTGATGTCGACGCGAAGCCTATCTATCGGCTATTGGACGGCCTTTCGCTCATGAACCTCGCTACGCCTTTTGAGCCCGCGTTCGGGCGTTTGAAAGCGTCCATGCCGCGCGAGCGCTCCGGCATCACGGGGCACGCGGTGCGCACCATGCGCTGGGTTCGTCTCGAAATGGCGGCGGCGAGCGCCAGAGGCAGGCAGCGGAAAGTCAACGAAGACTGGCATAGCGCGTTTGAGGGGACGGCGCCGCTTTTCGTCGTCGCCGACGGCGTGGGGGGCGGCGCGATGGCGGCGCAGGCAAGCCGCGAAGTGGTGTCGCGTCTGCATGCGATGCTCGACGGCCGCAGGATCGATACGCCGGCGATCCGCGCCGCGTTGCTCTGCGCCGACCGCGAAGTCGGCCGCAGCATCGCCAGGGAGACGGCCGCCGCCGGCGCCGCGACGGTCGCGTTGTGCGCGGGGAGCGGCATGCTGCTATCGAAGTGGCTGATTGCGTGGGTCGGCGATTGCCGCGTTTATCGCGTCGGCGCCACGCCGGGCGAGCCCGCGCAGCTTTTGACCGTCGACGATACCTATCGACATTTGAACGAAGCGCCGCCTCCGGGAGGCTCGCGCGACGATCCGGCGCGCATGGTCGGCAACGGCGCGGTGTCGACGCCCAATATCGCGGAGATCGCGCTGCGCCGCGACGAGATGCTCGTCATCTGCAGCGACGGCGTCCACAAGCACGTCGCGCCGGGGGATTTGAGCAGCGTGCTGCACGAATCCGCGCCCCTCGCGCGCCGTTGCGGCAGACTGGTCGCGCTGGCGCGAGCGCACGGAAGCAGCGACGACGCGACCGTGCTCGTCGTGCGCCGCGAGCCACGTCAGGCCCGGATCGCGTGGCTCGCCACCGGCGGCGTGCTCCTCGCCGCTTTCCTCGCGACGCTTGTCGCAGCGCTCGTCCTGCTGCCATGACGCCCGAGCAAATCGAACGCGTATTCGGCCGGGGTCGTCTGAAGATGGCGACGGGCGAGCACGTAGAGGTGTTCCGCGAGGCCGTCGCGCGCGGCGAGCGGCGGCGTTACACCAAGCGCTTCCTCAGCACGCGGGAGGGCGATTTCGGGCAGTGGACCGAGCGCGAGTGGCGGATCCTTGCGCGGCTGATCGGTCACGGGATTGCCTGCGTGCCCGACGTCGTGCAGTTCGACCGCGGACGCCAGGGCGGCGTGCAGCTCGTCCAGACCTTCGACGCTGGCGTGACGGTCGACCAGTGGGCCACGCTGTTGCCGGTGAGTCGCGACGGACGCGTCCATCGCCATGTATTCGAGGACTGCGGACACTGGTGGGCGCTCGCCCATCATTGCCTGCTCGCGTTGAATGTCATCCATGCGCTCGAGCTCGTGCACCTCGACATCAAGGGCGACAACGTCTGCATTCCGTACGCGCCGGCGAGCTTCGATCCGGACTCGACCGACCTCAAGCTGCAGCCGGTCTTTGCGCAACTCGCGTTGATCGATTTCGCATTCGCGCTGGTCTCGCGCGAGAGCCTGACGACGCCTCTGCCGATCGGATGGCAGAAGGACTACGACTATCAGTCGCCACGCCTCCTTGCGGCGCTCGAGGCGGGACGCAACGGCGAGCTGCAGCAGACGCGGGAGCTCGACTGGCGTTGCGATATGTACAGTCTCGCGGCGATGCTGAAGCGCTATCTGCCTGACGAGGGTGTCGTGCTCGAGCCTTCGCTTGCGACGGGATGGACCACGGAACGCTACGATGCTGCAAAGGCATTGATCCTGCGCATCCGCGATTGCCACGATAGCGAGCTTCCGGCAGAGCGGCCGCATGCGACGCTGATCGAGCAGAGTGCCGGCCAGCTGCGCGAGCCTGCGTTTGCGTTGTCGCTCGAACGCGGGTGGACGCTCGCGCGCGAGGCGAGCGTGTCGCCGGCGTCGGCCTCGCCCCTGACGCCGGTAACGCGCCTCGTGCCGGTGACGCGCGTCGTTGCACCGATGGTGACCCGCTCCGGACGGATCACGGCTGTCACCGTCATCGCTCCTGCGCAACCTTCCCGAGCGAGTCCGCCGATCGGTACGCCGGCAGCGGCGCAGCGCGCGGCGCAATTGCCGTCAGCGCGCAGCGTGCGCGCTTCCGCCCTGTCGATTGCGATGATCGCCCTTGGCGTAGGTGGCGCAGCGCTCGGATACCTCGCCTATCGCGAATTGCCCTCGGGAAGCGAGATGCAAGCGCGCCGTGAGCCGATGCCGGCTGCGGTGAACGGACCCGTCGACACCACCGCACTCGTCCAGCGTGACAATAATGCGCACGGTGCCGCTCCGAGCGCACGCCCCGCGACTGCTATTTCGACATTGACCGACGCTTCCCCTGCGCCACACGCGCCGTCTGCCGAGGCGGTCAGTCTCGGATCGGCGCCACCGGCACTGACGGCGGTCGCGAGCGAGCCTGCGCGGCTGGCCAACCAACCACCGCATCCCACCCCGGCTGCGATAGCGCTTCCTGCTCCGGAGACGATGAGCGCAGCGGTAGCACCCTCCGGTGAAACGTCGCGCGAAGGGACTGCAATCGTGCAAGCTCCGCAACCCACAATTCAAGCGCCAGCGTCGGGCACGACAACCCGAAAATCGGCGAGCGCGGCGCCGGTCAAGCAGGCGAGTGTGCCATTGCGACCCGTCACAAAGCCACCTCTCACGCTGTCGGCCAAGGCGCCGGCCGGCGCAGATGCTGCACAGACACCCTCCGCGCAGCCGGCACGCCGGTCGCATGCATGGTGGGCGAGCCTCGAGCCGCCGGCGTGGTTGCGCACCGGGAATCCTCCGGATCCGCCCGGGATGAAAACACAGGAACCTCGTCGCGAGGTCGCCGCGGCATCGACAGAAGCGCAACCTTCTCCACCGCTATCGGCGTCAGCCGCTACTCAACGCACCGAGGTTGCGGCGTCCGCTCCGATGTTGACACCTGCGGCAGCTTCTTCCGCCGTGGTCGTCGTGGCAGCTCTTCCTGCCGCCGATCCGCCCCGCGCGATCTCCGGCACCGCGGCTCTGCCGATCCAGTCGTCGATGCCACCGGCAGCAGGTGACGATCGGGTGCCCACGCTGACACCGAAGCAGGCATCACGCGGCGCGCGGTCGGGCGCGCCGATCGAGGATCACAGTGACGCCGTTTCACTTGCGCTCGCTCGGCCGGCGCCGAATGTGCGGGAATCGCGCGACCGCATTGCGGATGCAGGGCAGCGAGCGCCGGATGACTTTGCCGCTCAGGGACGGCGAACGCTTCTGGATACGGTCCCGCGGGTCGCGGCGAGAGCAGAGCCCGAGGTCGCCCGCGTTCTGTGGATGGCGGCGGCCTCGTACCATCCAAGCCAGGAACGCGCGCTCGCCGCGGCGGCGCGAGCGACGCGGATTCCCGACGATGGATCGCTCTTCGGCCGCACTGCGGCACCCGGCGAGGCGCGGCGCCTCAACGACGAGGCGCGTGCGGTCTACGCGTCGCGGCGGAATGTGCCAGAAGCATTCGACCTGCAGCTGCGTGCCTTCGGCGCGAACCCGTCGGATCCGGAAGTCGCCGGCAACCTCGCGTCGCTCTATCTGAAAACGATGCCGCCCCAGCCTGAGCTTGCACGCCAGGTCGCGCTCTATGCGCTCGCTGCTCGCGGCCCGCAGTTCCATTCCGCGCGGATGGAAGACTGGTATACGTATGCAGTGGCAAGCGCGCTCGCCGGACGCGAGTCGGATGCGACGAACGCGTTGTTCGTGACGTTGGCGCTTTCGGCCGACCTCGAGCGACGCTGCACGGCGGCGCTGAACGCGCTCGCGATCCACGGCGCGCGGCTGCGCAAGCCGGTCGAGGCGATGCTCTCGCGCATCCATGCCCAGGGCCGCGACTACGATGCTCCGGCGTGCGCGTGGCCCCCAAGCGCATCGACGCTGTCGCGGCTGCCCTGACGTGCACGCGACGGATCCTGAGGACCGCTAACCCGTCCCGCCGACCGTCAACCCGTCGATCTTGAGCGTCGGCTGCCCGACGCCCACCGGCACGCTCTGCCCGTCCTTGCCGCACGTGCCGATGCCCGAGTCGAGCTCGAGATCGTTGCCGACCATCGACACGCGGGTCAGTGCGTCCGGACCGTTGCCGATCAGTGTCGCGCCCTTGACGGGGTATGCGAGCTTGCCTTTCTCGATCTTCCACGCTTCGGCAGCGGAGAACACAAATTTGCCGCTGGTGATGTCGACCTGCCCCCCGCCGAAGTTCACCGCATAGAGGCCGTCGTCCACCGAGGCGAGAATCTCCGCGGGATCGTGAGTCCCCGCGAGCATGATCGTGTTGGTCATCCGCGGCATCGGCAGATACGCGAACGATTCGCGCCGGCCGTTTCCGGTCGGCGCAACGCCCATCAGCTTGGCGTTGAGCCGATCCTGCATGTAGCCGGTCAAGACGCCATCCTCGATCAGCACGTTGCGCTGCGTCGGGTTGCCTTCATCGTCGATGTTGAGCGAGCCGCGACGGCGATCGATCGTGCCGTCGTCGACCACGGTGATGCCGCGCGCGGCGACGCGCTGTCCCACACGCCCCGAGAATGCGCTCGTTCCCTTGCGATTGAAGTCACCTTCGAGGCCGTGGCCGATAGCTTCGTGCAGCAGGATGCCGGGCCAGCCGTGACCGAGCACGACGGTCATCATCCCCGCGGGTGCGTCGCGCGCGTTCAGATTCAGCACGGCCTGATCGACTGCCTGGGCCGCGTAGCGCTCGATCACCTCGTCGGTGAAATAGCCGTAATCGACGCGCCCGCCGCCGCCCGCATAGCCCTGCTCGCGCCGGCCATCGGCCTCGACGATGACCGACAGCGATACGCGAACGAGCGGCCGCACGTCGGCAGCGAGCAGCCCGTCGCTTCGCGCCACCAGCACCGCTTCGTACTCGCCGGCAATCGACGCGACGACCTGCGTGACGCGCGGATCGCGCGCGCGCGCAAGCTGCTCGAGCCGCTCGAGCAGCGAGACTTTCGCGTCATCCGGAAGCGACAGCACGGGGTCCTTCGAGGCGTAGAGGGCGTGTGCCACGCCGACGCGCCCGACCGGCGCATGCGCCGATTGCCCCTGCCGCGCGATCGCGCGCGTCGCGATAGCCGCTTCCTCGAGCGCCGCGAGCGCGATGTCGTCCGAATACGCGAACGCCTGGCGATCGCCGCGCACCGCCCGGATCCCGACGCCGCGATCGATGGAAAACGAGCCGGACTTGACGATGCCCTCTTCGAGACTCCAGCTTTCGCTCCGCGCGTACTGGAAATAGAGGTCGGCGAAGTCGACGTCGTGCGTGTGGATCGACGCAAGCACGCGCGAGAGATGCGCGTCGTCGAGACCGGCAGGCTGCAGCAGCAGGCAACGCGCCTCGTCGATGAGCGCGCCGGGAACAACGGGAACGGAAAGATCGGTCACGGAAATCCTTCGACGCGAAACCACGGGCGGCGGTTCCGCCTTGCGGAAAGCCGCATTGTCGGCGCTTTGGCTGCGTCGCGGCAAGCGGCGATGGCCGCGCGAACAGGAGGGATTCTATGGGCCATCAACGGGTCGCGACGCCCCGCCCAAGGTAAGTCGCCGCAACGCGGGGATTCGCCGCGAGCAGCGCGCTTGCGCCCTCCATCGCGAGCTCGCCCGTTTCCAGCACGTAACCGTAATCGGACACTTGCAGCGCCGCGCGCGCGTTCTGCTCGACCAGGAGAATCGACACGCCCGTCGAACGCAGGGCCGAGATGATGCTGAAAATTTCGCGGACGATCAACGGCGCGAGACCGAGGGAGGGCTCGTCGAGCATCAGGAGCTTCGGCTTGCCCATCAAGGCGCGACCCATCGCGAGCATTTGCCGTTCGCCGCCCGAGAGCGTTCCGGCGAGCTGATCGCGGCGCTCGGAGAGCCGCGGAAACCGGTGATAGACCTCCGTGAGCGTCGATTTCCAGCTGCGGTCGCCGCTGCGCACCCGCTGGAATGCGCCCAGCTCCAGATTGTCGGCAACGCTCATCGCCGCAAAGAGCTCGCGCCGCTCGGGCACAAGAATGAGTCCGCGCGCCACGCGCTCCTCGACGGACAGCGTCCCCGCCGGTACTCCGAAGCAGTCGATTTCTCCATGCGATGGAAGCAACCCCATGATGGCCGCGAGAAGCGTCGTCTTGCCGGCACCGTTCGGCCCGATGACGGTGACGATCGTGCCCGATGCCACCGACAGCGACACGTCGTGCACGGCCCCGACCTTGCCATAGGCTACGGTGAGGTGGCGGACGACAAGCAGCGCGTTGGTGTCGGTCGACGATGACATTTCAGACGCCACCCAAATACGCCTCGAGCACC
>WNGE01006517.1_pt1 | contig 21308 bp, 21 predicted proteins | sample 5400651 | NCBI WGS metagenome assembly WNGE01 (sample SAMN13153370, study PRJNA577476) | soil metagenome | isolation source: 60 cm soil or saprolite under grassland replicate 2 | place: USA:California | collected 2016-06-15 | reverse complement strand
GCCGACTTCCCAGCGCGGCAGGGCCAGGGTCAAGAGAGGCAGGGCGAGGGCACCGATCAATCCCGCCGTACCGGCGAGATGCCGCGCCGCGGCGCCGGAGCGCCGGAGCAGCCCGATCGCAAGAGAAGTGAACGAGAAGAGAAGAGTCACCTTCAGGGCGATATCCAACGCGAAGCGGATTCCAGAGATCGTCGTCTCGCTCATCTCAGCGTCCCTCCGTTCTGGCCTGTTCGATCAGTTCCGAAAGCCGGTCGAGCTCCTCGGGCGACAATTCGGACCGCGAGAGGTCGAGCAGGGCCGCGACCGCCTTCTCGGTCGAACCGTCGAAGAAAGTCTCGAGCACGTTCTCCAGGGCAGGCTTGCCGGCCCGGTCGCGCGGCAGCGTCGGCCGGTAGACGTAGCGGGTACCGTCGGGGACATGGCGCAGGTGTCCCTTGTTCTCGAGCACGCGCAGCATCGCGCGGACAGCCGAGTAGCTCGGGGGGTCTGGCATCGCCGCAAGGACTTCCATGGCCGTCGCCTGTCCCTCCCGGTAAACGACGTCCATGATCTGTCGCTCGCGGCGCGAGAGGTTGATCAGCGCTCTTCTGGCTTTCATGTTCGCGTCACCTCCGGGGAGAGGATTTTAGTGCTAGATTTTTAGCACGTGCTAAAAATTTAGCTTCATCACAGGGTTCGTACGCACAGAGCCCGGCAAGGTTTCGTCGGGAGAATAATAAATGGCGCATTCCGGCAAGTCATTGACCTGTAATGAGATCATCCCGGAAAAGAAGGCGACACGGACAGGAAGACGCTGGAGTAAGCTCGCTGGAAGGCTGAGGATCGCGTGTGTCTCTAGGATCGCAGTTCGAGATGCTGGGAGAGGTCGCGCTGGCGATGGCGCTCGGCGCGCTGCTGGGACTCGAGCGCGAGCTCGCGCACAAGTCGGCCGGCCTGCGCACGCACATGCTGGTCGCCGGCGCGGCGGCGATGCTGGTGGGTCTGGTGGACGCGCTCCTCCACCGTTTCTTGCTCCCAGCGATCTCGCCGCTCGTGCGCGCCGACCCGGTCCCGGTCATCACGGCGGTCGTCATGGCCGTGGGATTTCTGGGAGCCGGCACGATCATCCGGCGGGCCGACGGCGACGTGGAAGGCCTGACGACCGCCGCCGCGATGCTCTTCGCCGCGGGCGTGGGCTCGGCCTGTGGGCTGCGGCAGTTCCTGCTCGCGATCGGCGCGACGATCCTCGCCCTCATCACGCTGCGCGGCGTGATGTACCTCGAACGCAAGCTCCTGCGCCGTTCCGTTGGTGCTCCCCCGGGCTCGAAGAGTTGAGAACGACCTCGCATCTTTTGCGGGGCATCGGCGTTGTGGACGCGACGACCCTCGTCGTCGGCTCGATGATCGGCTCGGGCATCTTCATCGTCTCGGCGGAGAGCGGGCGCGTCGTCGGTTCGCCGGGGTGGCTGCTGGCCGCCTGGGCGATCGCCGGCACTCTGACGATGATGGCATCGCTCTCCTGCGCGGAACTTGCGGCGATGCTGCCGAAGGCCGGCGGGCAGTACGTCTTCTTCCGCGAGGCCTACGGGCCGCTCTTCGGGTTTCTCTTCGGATGGACGATGTTCCTCGTGGTTCAGACGGGCACGATCGCGGCGGTGTCGGTCGCCTTCGCGAAGTTCCTGGGAGTCCTCTGGCCGGCGATCTCGGGAAACAACAAAGTCTTTTCCATCGGACGCTTTTCGGTTTCCGCGGTCCAGGCAGTGGGGCTTCTCGTCATCGCGATCCTGACAGCGTCCAACGCGACCGGATTGAAGACGGGGACGCGCACGCAGAACATCTTCACCTTCGCCAAGTTCGCTGCGCTCTTCGCGTTGACGGCACTCGGACTGTTTCTGGGGCGCGCCGGATCGCTGGCCCTGACCTCGGCCGATTTCTGGAAGGCGGTGTCGCCGGCAGGGCAGGAGCGGGCGGGACTGGCGCTCGTCGCGGCTCTGGCAACGGCGATGGTGGGCCCGCTCTTTTCCCAGTCGGCCTGGAACAACGTCACGTTTGCCGGCGAGGAAGTCCGGGACCCGGGCAGGACACTCCCCCGCGCGCTGCTCGTGGGCTGCCTTCTCGTGACGGTGATCTACGTTCTCGCTAACATCTCGTACCTGAAGGTTCTGCCGTTTGGACAGATCCAGCACGCGCCGGAAGACCGTGTCGCGACCGCGGCAGCGACATCGCTCTTCGGATCCGGCGCGGCGGCGGTGATGGCGGCCGCGATCATGGTCTCGACCTTCGGCTGCGTCAACGGCCTGGTCCTTTCAGGCGCGCGCGTCTCCTTTGCAATGGCGCGGGACCGGATGTTTTTCCGGGGTCTCGAGCGGTTGAATGTTGCGGCCGTCCCCGGCAACGCGCTCTGGGCGCAGGCCTTCTGGTCCGCGGTCCTGGTGCTCTCGGGAAGCTACAGCGATCTCTTGAAGTACGTCATCTCGGCGGATCTTCTCTTCTACGTTCTGCTCGTCGTGGCCGTCATTGTTCTTCGCTTCCGCAGACCCGATCTGCCGCGGCCCTTCCGAGCTCCCGGATATCCCTACCTGCCGCTGCTCTACGCCGCCGCGGGGCTCACCCTCATCGCCTTCCTTCTCGCGGGCAACCCACGCACGACCTGGCCGGGATATGCCATTGTCCTGACGGGAGTTCCGATTTACTTTCTCTGGAGGCGGAGAAGATAGCCTTCCGGTCAAAGACGATTTTGGATTTCAGTTTTTGGATTCTGGATTGAGTCGGGCGCGCGGCGTCCTCTTACGCGACGTGGCGGAGGGCGCTGTCCTCGTCGAGTATCCCGAGGACTCGGAGGAGCAGGCCAACCGGAGAGCGGTCGCCGGGGCGAGGTCGCTTATGAGTCGCGTGCCGGAGGGCTTCCTCGACGCGGTGCCCGGGGCGCGCACTCTGCTCGTGCGGTTCGACCCGCAGAGACTCGCCCGCGGGCGGCTCGCGGAAGAGGTCGAGCGCGGCGCCAGTGAAGCAAAGGGCCCGACGGCGTCCCGGCGCGCAATGAGGCTTCCTGTCTTCTACGACACGGACGCGCAAACGGGTCCGGACTTAGGCGAGCTGTCCCGAGGCGCCGGTCTCTCGCCCGTGGAGTTCGCGCGGCGGCACGCGGAGACCCAGTATCGAGTCGCGTTTCTGGGATTCGCTCCCGGCTTTCCGTACATGACAGGACTCCCGCAGGAGCTTCACGCGCCTCGTCTCGCAACGCCGAGGACCCGGGTGCCGGCCGGCAGCGTCGGTATCGGGGGGCACTACACGGGGATCTATCCGGAGGAGACGCCGGGCGGATGGAGACTCATCGGCCGCGTGCCGGTCCGGCTCTTCGACGCGGCAAGGAACCCTCCAGCGCTTCTCCTGCCGGGCGACAGCGTCGGCTTCGAGCCGATCGGACGGGAGGAATTCGAGCGCCGGCGTCCGATCCTCGAGCGGGCCGATCCGGCCCCGCGCCCCGATGTCTCGGCCGTCCCGCTCTTTCGCGTCACCGCCCCGGGCGTCTTCACGAGCGTGCAGGGCGGCCCGCGCCGGGGATGGGCCATCTACGGAGTGCCGCCGGGAGGCGCGATGGATCTCGAGGCTCTGGCCGCGGGCAACGCCGCGGTCGGCAACCCGCCGTCGGCTCCGTCTCTGGAAATGACTCTCGTCGGGCCGGAGCTCGAGATCCTGGTGGAGGCGACAATCGCATTTTCGGGAGGTCGGATTGAGCCGACGGTCAACGGGAAGACCGTCTCGGCCGCGGCCCTGCGGCAAGTTCGGATCGGGGATCGGCTGCGCGTGGGGGCCGTGCGAGCCGGGGCGCGCGCCTACCTCTGCGTGGCCGGCGGCCTGACACGGGCCCGTGAGCCGAGTCTTTCCCGGCGGCTAACTCACGACGAGATCGTTTTTCTCGACACGTCACGCACTCAGCGCGCTCACACCGCTTCTCCGTACTGCCAGCCGGAGGTGCAGAGAGAGGTCGTGATCCGCGTTCTTCCCGGTCCTCAGAGGGAGCGCTTCGAGAAGGAGGGGATCGCGACCTTTCTCGGCAGTCCTTTTCGCGTGTCGGCCTCGAGTGACCGGCGCGGGATCCGGCTGGAAGGGCCGCCGATCGCCAACCGCGAGAGCCCGGATATTCCCCCGGAAGGCACCGCGCTCGGCGGCATCCAGGTTCCCCGGGATGGCCAACCCATCATCCTCGGACCCGACCGGCCGGTCACAGGCGGTTACGCCAAGATCGCGACGGTGATCGCGGAGGACTTTCCTCTGCTCGCGCAGGCTCTGCCAGGCACCGTTGTGAGGTTCAAAGAAGTCCCCCTGGCCACAGCCCTTGCGGCCTCGAGTCCCGAGTCCTGGAGTTCAGCCCCCAGGGAGTAGGATCACCTGACCATGGCGGTGGACTTGAACGCGGACGTCGGAGAGGGGATGGACGATCGAGCCCTGCTGCCATTTCTGACCTCCGCCAACGTGGCCTGCGGGCTCCACGCGGGAGACCCGACCGTGATGGACACGACCGTCGCGGAGGCGCTCGAGCGCGGGGTCTGCGTGGGAGCGCATCCGGGTTATGCCGACCGCGAGAATTTCGGGAGGGTCCGAATGGACATCTCCCCCGAGGCGGTCGAGAGGCTCGTGCTCTACCAGATCGCGGCGCTGGAGGGTTTCGTCCGCTCGCGCGGCGGGGCACTGACGCATGTCAAGCCGCACGGCGCGCTCTATCACGCCGGCGCGGAGTCCGCGGAGGTCGCGCGCGCCATCGCGAGAGGAGTTCGCAGGGCGCGGCCGGACCTCGTCGTGGTGGGGCAGCCGGGATCGAGAATGCTCGACGCGGCTCGCGAGGCGGGCCTTCCCGTCGCGACCGAGGCCTTCGCTGACCGGCGTTATCGCGCGGACGGAACACTCGTGCCGCGCTCCGAGAAGGGAGCGCTCCTGACCGACCCGGACGAGGCGGCCGAGCAAGCCATGCATCTGGCGCGGGACCGGTTCGTCCTGGCAGAGGACGGCTCCCGCGTCGAGGTTGACGCCGACACGATCTGCCTGCATGGAGACACGCCGGGCGCTCCCGGGATCGCGCAGCGGATCCGGGAACGGTTCCGGCGGGAAGGGGTCGCCGTCGCGCCGCCCGAGACCTATTCGAGCCGGCAAGCGAAGGGAGCGGGATGAGAAAGGGCGAGAGCGGACCGGACGAGGTCGAACGGGAGACGTGGTCCCGGAGACTTCATGGCTTCCTGCAGGCCGGACGAACGCTGCTCTCCACGCGCGCGGCGATCTTGCGCGAGGAGCTCGGCGCCAAGGGCGAGTTTCTGGCGCGTGGACTCGTCGGCCTTGTCGTGGCAGCGGCGTTCGCGGGCCTGGCCCTGCTTCTTTTGACCGCGTGGATCGCGGTCCTTCTCTCCTCGCTCCTGGGCAGCCCGGTGTGGGGAGTTCTGGCGGCATTCGTGTTGTACGCGGCGGTCGCGGTGACGGCGGGCATGATCGGGGTCAAGGCGCTTTCCCGCGTCAAGCCGTTCGATTTTCCGGTCACCTCGGAGGAGATTCGCAAGGACTGGAGCGTTCTCAAATCCAGCGCAAGACCGGAGCCGCCTGCGCCCGGCGCGGCGCCAGGTGATACGGAGCGCGCCGGTTCACGGTCCCTCCACGACGACCTCGAGGCGCGTTTCCGGGCGGGATCGGAATGACGAGCCGGGAGGATCGAATCGCCGCTCTCCTGGCGCGGGGCAACCAGGAACGCGAGGACCTGGCCGCCGCGACAATCGAGATCCGCGAGGAACTCGAGCGCCGCAAAGCGCAGTGGAAAGCGGCCAGCTTCCTGGCGACGGGCCTTGCCGTGACCGGGACCGTGGCCTACAGGCTCTTCGGCAGGACCTCCCTTGCCGCGCAACTCGGCCGCGCTGCCTCCGTGGTCTCGCTGCTGATGGGTCTGACGCGCGCCTTCCAGCGCATCCGCCGCTTCTGGTAGACCGTCGCTCGCGCTTGCGCTCGATCTGCGCCTCGCGGCGCACCAGCGAGTGACTCGGCCGGATGCGGCCTCGATCGCTCGCCTGATCCCGCGCTGCGCGCCGCGACGGGGGCCAGCACGACGATTGACCAAGACACGCTCCTGATTGTTCTGGGTGGGGTAATCGTGTCTCCCTGAAGGGACAGTGTTCTTCTACTAAGCCCTTTGTTTACTGTGGTGTGGGTCTGGCACCGGCGTTGCGATCCTCTTTCATGACCGCGGTGTAACCGCGGAGGAGGTAACCATGAAGAAGAGTCTGATTTTCGTCGCTGCCGCGATCGCGACCATTCTGCTCTCGGTGCCGGGCACCGCGAAGGCGCAGGTCGCGTTCGGAGGGACGGTCCGCGGTCCGCACGGTTCCTTCTCGATCGGGGTCGGAGGCCCGTTCGTGCCGCGATTGGGCGCGTATGTTCCTTACCCCTTCGTCGAGCAGGTCTACCTGAGCCCGGACTACGGCTATGGGTTCGAGTACGACTCGCGCTGGATTCCCTGCAGACGCTACGGCTCCCGCTGGATCATCGCCGGTAGCCCGGTCGTCTACGGGAGACCGTTCGTCCGCAACTACGGGTACCGCTACATCCAGCCATACCGTTCCTACGGACACGGCTTTGCCCGGCGCGATTGGGATGACCGGCGTTTCCGGCGCGATCGGGATGACCGTCATTTCCGGCGCGATCGGGACGGCCGCCGCTGGTAACGGGAAACACTCCGAGTTCTTCAACCGCTCCGTACGGAGCGGTTTTTTTTATGTGCCGGGAGGCAGCAATTGTGCGATGCGCTGCGCGATGGCCTGATGACCTTTGCCGTTGGGATGAAAGTGGTCGGCGCCCAGCCGATCGGGACGTCCGTAGAAGAGATCGAAGGTTGGAACGACGAAGACACGCGGGTAGGAGAGAGCGGTCTCCTCGATGAGGCTGTTCCAGGAAAGGATGATCGAGGAGGCGATGCGCGTCCCGGAACCCTCTTCGGTGAAGGGATCGTACAGTCCCAGGACGTAGATGGGCGCGCGGGGATTGACCTCCCTCAACCGCGAGAGGATCCGCCGCAGGTTGCTTGCGTAGCGTGTGCGGGCCGCGGTCATCGTCTCCAGAGGCGAAGCGGTCATTCCGGCTTCGCGCGGAACGGCGTGCGAGAGGTCGTTGCCTCCCACCGACAGCAGGACCCAGTCCGCCGCGGCGGCGAGCCTCCCGACGTTCTCGTTTTCGAGGATGCGCGCGACATCGCTCGACTCCGCTCCGTTGACCGCGAGGTTCGCCATGTCGGCGGCTCCGGCCTTCCTGATCGACTCGAAAAGGTCCGACGCATAGCCCTTCCCGGTCTCGTCTCCTGTTCCGCGTGCCAGGGAGTCGCCGAGCACGAGCAGGAAGCGGCGGCCCGGCGGCTTCACGCTGATTTCCTTCGACGCCACCGGCGCGGGAGTTTCTCCGACCGGCTCGCCCAGGGAGCCACGCAGCGCGAAAACAAAACCGGCCGCGAAGAGAAGAGCCGCCAAGACTGCGATCGCGCCGGGAAGACGCCAGAGCCAGAAGCGCGAGCCAGACATGCGACCGATAATATGCAATCGAGCATGGAAGCCGGCGTGTTGCAGATCAACGAGAGGGCGGAACGAGAAGTCGTTCTGTCGGCGGAAGGGCTGACGAAGAGCTTCGGCCGCCGGCTGGCGGTGGCGGACGTCTCCTTCGAGCTCTACGCGGGAGAGGTCTTCGGCTTCCTGGGCCCCAACGGCGCGGGCAAGACGACGACGATCCGGATGCTCGTCGGCCTGGCGCGCCCCGACCGCGGGCGCGTGCGCATCCGGGGCTTCGATGTGTCGCGCGATTTCGCCCGGGCCATGGCGCACGTCGGCTCGATCGTCGAATCGCCGGACCTCTACGGCTACCTGACCGGGCGGGAGAACCTGCTGCACTTCGCGCGGATGCTTCCCGGCGGGGCGCAGGAGCGAATTCCGGAGCTCGCCAGGCTCGTCGCGCTGGAAGAGCGGCTGGACGAGAAAGTCGAGACCTATTCTCTCGGAATGAGCCAGCGCCTGGGGATCGCTCAGGCACTTCTGGGCGCCCCGGATCTCCTCATCCTGGACGAGCCGGCCAACGGCCTCGATCCCGCGGGTATTCGCGAGATCCGGCGCCTCGTCCGCCTGCTGGCTTCCCAACGCGGCATCGCCGTTTTCATCTCGAGCCATCTCCTCTCCGAGGTCGAGCAGATGTGCGATCGGGTCACGATCATCCACCGCGGCCGCGCGCTGGCCACCGGACCGGTACGGGAGCTGCTCGACCGCTCCTCTTCCGGCGCGACCCGCTGGCGCGTCCGCCCCGCCGCACGAGCCGCGGAGGTCCTCCTCCCTTTCGCCGGCGGAGAGCCGCCCCTGCTCGAAAACGACGAGACCGTGATTACCCGCACTGAAAGAGAAAGGCTCCCGCAAGCCGTCGCGGCACTCGCCCGCGAAGGAATCGAGATCTTCGCCGTCGAGCCGAAAGCATCCTCGCTGGAAGAAGTATTTCTGGAAGTCACGGGAGGAGAAACCGTCTGAGTAATTGAAGATTGATGATTGATGAATGCCGATTGAGGGCCCCCCGTTCAATCATCAATCGTCAATCGTCAATTGCCGATCGAAGCGAAGGATGAAGGAATGAGATTTCTGCCCCTTGTAGAGAATGAAGTGCTGAAGCTCTTGAAGCGCCGCCGCTTCCGTGTCGTGCTTCTGATTCTGGTCGCGCTGATCGGGCTGATCGTGTATGCGCAGATCAAGGGGCGCGAACGCTTCCTCGGCAAAGAGAACTGGCGCGTGCGGGTCCAGGAGCGCATCGCCAGGATGCAGAACCAGGTGCGCTCCGGACGGATGCCCAGGACGGCGGAACGATGGACGCGCTTCGAGATGGCGCGGCTCCAGTATCACGTGGACCGCAACGTGGACCCCGACGCGATCAGCGGGCCGCTCTTCGTCAGACTCTTCGCCAACGCTTCGAGCTACCTGCTCTTGCCACTCCTGGCTCTGGTCTTCGGCTCGGACATCGTGTCCTCGGAGTTCTCGCAGGGCACAATCAAGCTCTTGCTGACGCGGCCGGTCTCCCGCGCCGCCGTGCTCGCGTCCAAGCTCGCCGCGCTCATCCTCGCGATCACCCTGATGGTGCTCGCCGGAGGCGCCGTGGCCTACGCTTTCGGCGGCGCAGCGTTCGGCTTTGCCGGATGGGGCGCTCCGGTCCTGACGGGGTTTCGCCTTTCCGGCGCCGACGCTTTCGACGTCACGACGGTCCGTTCCCTCGTCCTCTGGAAAGACACGCTCCTCGTGTTCGGCCTGGCCTGGTTCGCGGCTCTTTCGGTCGGAGCCCTGGCGCTTCTGACTTCCGTTCTGCTGCGTTCGACCGCGGCCGCCATGGGGACGATGTTTGCGGCGCTCATCGCCGGAACGATCCTGCCGCGAGTGGCGCCGTCGTGGGAGGCGCAGAAGTACCTGTTTGTAACGAATCTTCCGCTCCCCGACTATTACTCGGGCTCTCCCCCGCCGATCCCGGGCATCACGGTCGGCTTCGCGGTGACGGTCTTGACGGTCTGGGCCGCCGCCGCGGTCCTCGCGGCGTTCGTGGTGTTCCTGCGCCGCGACGTGCTCGCGTGAAGAAGCTCTCGGCTGTCAGCTATCAGCTTTCAGTGTTCAGTTCACCTTTCCTCAGGACCATGACGGTGCCGCCTTTGAGGATGACAACAGCGCTGAGAGCTGACAGCTGACAGCTACTCCGGGACGACGTGCTCGCGTACCCAGTCCGGATCCTGGCAGTCCCTCAGGGCCTTCAGGAGCAGAGGGATGTCCACCGGCTTCTGCAGCACGGCGCAAACGCCAGACTGTTCGATCCGCCGCCGGTCCTCGTCCGCCGTGACGCCGGTCAACGCGATGACGGGAAAGCCGAGCGGACCCTTCTTTCGCGCGAGTCTCACCCACTCGGCGCCGTCACCGTCGGGGAGCGTGATGTCGACGATGACGATGTCCGGTTGGCCATCGCGCAGCGCCTCGTCGGCCTGCGCAAGCGAGGCCGCTTCAGAGACCTCGTATCCCTCCGTCTCGAGAAGGCTCTTCAAACCGTAGCGCGAGGCGCCGTCGTCCTCGACGACGAGGACCCGCCGCGGTTGACCCGACGAATCGACGCCCGCCGGTCCGACCGCGGCGCGCGCCTCGCCCGCGGGAGGGACGGCGAGGTCGGCCGGCTCCTCGAGGCTGGGAAGTGTGAAAGTCACCTTCGTGCCTTGCTCCACGCGGCTGTCGAGCAGGAGGTCGCCCCCCATGACCTCGACGAGCTGTTTGGAGATCGGGAGCCCCAGCCCGGTGCCGCGTCCCGCGTCTTCCGAACCGGTGCGGATCTGGCGGAAAGGCTCGAAAGCCGTCGCGACGAGATGAGCCGGGATGCCGCTGCCGGTGTCCTCGACCTCGAACGCGATGGACTCCTGCCACGGCGAGGCGCGCAGCACGACGCGGCCTTGCCTCGTGTTCTTGACCGCGTTGGAGAGCAGGTTCAAGAGCACGCGCGAGAGCTTCTCCCTGTCGAGCACCGCCGCATCGGGAAGGTCGGGCGACAGCTCCAGGAGGAGGGCGATCCCCTTGGACCGGGCCTGAGGCTCGAGCATGTCGGCCATCTCGCGCAGAAAGGCGGAGAGCTCCACCCTATGGGGATAGAGGTCCCGCTGACCCGCCTCGATCTTGGCGAGGTCGAGGATGTTGTTGATCATGCGAAGCAGTGTCTCCGCGCTCTCGCGGATGACAGCGATGTCATGAAGACGCCGCTCCTGGTCGCTCGGCGTCGTGCCTTCCCGTTCGATGACGTGCGAGAGCAGGATGATCGTGTTCAAGGGCGTGCGCAGCTCGTGCGAGACCGTCGAAAGGAAGTCAGACTTCAGGCGGTCGAGTTCCGCGAGCTTCTCGTACGCCTCGGCGTGCTCCTTGATCGCTCGCCCCTGCTCGCGGATCGCGCGGCCGATGCGGATCAAGGAGCGGGCGCGGGCGCGCAGCTCCGGGCTCTCGATCGGTTTGCCGATGAAGTCGTCCGCGCCGGCGGCATATCCCCGTTCCCTGTCGATCGTGCCCGCCGTCACGAGCAGCACCGGAAGGTATTCGGCCGAGCGCGCGATGAGCTCGCCGGTCAGCTCGTAACCGGAGTCCGCTCCCAGCATGACGTCCACGACAGCGAGATCGAACTGGCTGTTCTGCGTGAAGAGAGACGAGATCTCCGCGAGGCTGCGGACGGTCACGACCTCGTGGCCGTCCACTTCGAGATCGGCCCGAACGAGATCCGCGACCTCCGGCTGGTCGTCCACGACGAGGATCCGGCCGTGTCGCTCGTCCCGGTCGTCGGGAGGCTCCGCCGTCGAGGAGCCGGCTGCGGCCGGTCGGATTTTCTCTTTCCTGCCGCGGCGCAGCCATGACTCCACCTCGTTCTCGAACGTCTCTTCGTCGATCGGCTTGGAGAGAAACCCGTCGCAACCGGCCGCCAGCGCGCGGTCCCGGTCGCCCTGCATCGCGTGCGCTGTGACCGCGAGGACCGTGATGTGAGAGGTCGCCGGGTCGCTCTTGATCTGTCGCGTGGCCTCCCAGCCCGACAGAACCGGAAGAGACAGATCCATCAGCACGAGGTCGGGCCGCTCGCGGCGTGCGGCCTCGACGCCCTCGCGGCCATCCGCGGCCGCCAGGACCTCGTGTCCGCCCGGCTCGAGCAGCATCCGAATCAGCGCGCGGATGTCGGGAGAGTCCTCGACGACCAGGATCCTGCCCATCATACGGTCCTCAAGGTCCGGAGGACTTCCTCGATGAGCTGCTCGCTGTCGGAGCTCTTTCGAATGACGCGCAGGGTCGAGCGGTTGAGCGTCTTTTCGTCGACTGGCGACAGCTCCTTGGCGGTGACGACGATGACGGGAAGGTCACGCAGGAGCGGGTCCTTCCGGATCCGGTAGATGACCTCGAACCCGTCGGGAGGCGGCATCATCAGGTCGAGCAGGACCGCGCTCGGGCGTTCGCGGCGCAGGAGCTCCAACGCCTCCGCCCCTCCGGCCGCCGTCCTCGCCCGGTAGCCCGCCGCGACGAGCTCCTGCTCGAGAAGCGCTCTTACGTCCGCGTCGTCGTCCACCACGAGCACATGGCCCCTGGTCGCGAGCACGCCGGCCTTGGAAAGCGCCAGAAGCAGCGCCGGCCGTTCCACGGGCTTGACGAGGTGCTCGACGGCGCCGAGCGAAATACCGAAGGCGCGGTTCTCCACGACCGAGACGATGACGACCGGGATCGAACGCGTCTCCGCGACTTGTTTCAAGGCTCGCAACGTCTCCCATCCGTCGAGGTTCGGCATGAGGACATCCAGGAGAATGGCATCGGGTTTTTCCGTCCGCGCCGTCTCGAGGCCCTTCCGGCCGTCGGCCGCCTGGAGGATCCTGAGTCCATAGGTCTTGAGCTCCAGAGCCAGGAACTCGCGCACTCCCTCGTCGTCGTCCACGATCAGAACTGTCCTCTGGCCGTTGCCGGCGGCGGGAAACGCGGGAACCTCCGAGGAAGGCGCTGGGATCTCGGCCGGCAGGTCCTTCGGAAGCAGAACGGTGAAGCGCGCGCCTTTTCCGCGGGCGCTTTCGACCGAGATCGTGCCGCCCAGCGCCAGGATCAGCTTGCGCGCGATCGCCAGGCCCAGCCCGGTCCCACCGCGGCCGCGATGGTCCTCCGGCTCGCCCTGGCGACGTTTCCGACGAGGTTGGAGAGGACCTGCGTCAGCCGCGAGGCGTCGCTTGTGACGCTGTCGAGATCCGAAGCGGTTTCGGTCGTCAGCTTCAGCCCCTTTCTTGCGGCGGCTTCGGCAAAGTCGCTCTGAACCTGGTTTAGAAGAGTGGCGACCTCGATTCGCTGGCGGGTGATCTCCATCTTCCCCGCTTCGATCTTGGAGATATCGAGAACGTCGTTGATGAGGCCGAGCAGCATCTTCGCATTGCGCTGGACACGCTCGAGACTCTGCTTCTGCTCCCGGTTCAACTCACCCTGGCCGCCGCGCAAGAGCGCTCCTGTGAAGCCCAGGATCACGGTCATCGGTGTGCGTAGCTCGTGCGAGACCGAGGCGAGGAAGCGGTCCTTCAACGCCGAAGCGCGCTGGAGCTCCTGCGCGGTCCGGGCAATGCGGCTCCTTTGCTCTTCGAGCAGCTCGTTCTGCTCGGACAGGCGCCGCGATTGTTCGGCGACGCGCTCGTTGGCCGAGGCGTTGGCGAGGGCGACCGCGAGGGACGGCGCGATGGCGGAGAGAGCGTTGCGGGCCGGCGCGGTGAATGTCTGCGCGGCTCCCAGAGACAGCACGCCGACGGCATGATCGAAATAGACCAGAGGAATGGTGACGGTCTCCCGCGGAAGAATCCTGCCGTCGTACAGATTGATCGTCGGTGTCTCCGGATCGATTGACAGGAAGATCGGGCGGCGTTCCTGCGCCGCGCGGCGGGCTTCCTCCCGCCCGATCCGGCCGTCCCCCTCATCGCCTCCCAGGGACACGGCCGGCGCGAATTGCCCGTCGGGCTCGGGCAGGTAGAGAACGGCGCAGGAGGCGCCCGAGACCTGGATGATCTCCTGCAGAACCTTCGAGCCGAAGCCGGCCAGATCGTTGACGGTCGCCGCGGCGGCGAGCACCGCATTGACCGATGTCTGGATGTCGCGTTCCGCGAGCGCGCGGGATCGCTCGGCGTGGAGCGCGGCGGCGCGGTTGAAGTTTCGGCCGAGCTCGCCGATCTCGTCTTCGGATTGATCGAAGAGCCGGGGAGGCGTGTGGTCGGCGGCGAGATCTCCGAGAGCCCGCGCGGCAGCGTCGCAGGGAATGAGGATGCGCCGGTTGACGTCCGCCAAGAGCCACAGTAGTCCCGCCAGGATGAGCGCGGCCAGCACGATGAGAGCGGTCGCCGCGGCGTCGCGGCTCTCCTTCACGCGCTCATCGGCCAGGGCCTCGGTCCGCAGGAAGCGCGCCTGGAGCTCCCCGAGGACGTCGCGCAGCTTTTCGGCCGCGGGGGCGACGACGTTGTCGCGCTGGGCGCGGGCGGCGGCGGGCTCTCCCGGACGAAAGCCGGCGATCACGGAGTCGGCCGCCTTCGCGTAGATCTCCTCGGCCGCCTCGGCCCTGTCAATGAGGCCGCGTGAGCTTTCGGTCAGCACGCGGCGGCTGACCGCGCCCAGCGCCATGTGCAGCGCCGTTCGCCCCGCGTTGTGGCGCGAGAGGTCGTATCCCTGGCCACTCGCGGTGTAGCGGTCCAGCGCTTCCTCGGCCTCGGACAGACCCGTCTGTGCTTCTCCAACGCGCTCGCGCAGATCGTTGGTCCGCTGAATCGTGAGCGTCACTTCGTAGAGCGTGAGCACGGCGTTGACGGTGTAGGCGAGCCAGGCGCCGAGAATGGCAATGCCGACAAAGGCGCAGACGCGGAGGCGCGTCCTCAGAGAGGAGCGGAATCCCGGGCTCGGGGTCCTTGTTTTACTTCGGACACGTATGACTTTCGAGGACTCATTTGGCATACGATGCGTTTCTGGAACCACGTTTATTGAGCAAGAAGGATGCCGATTTGGCCCACAAACAGGCACCGTCCGCGATCTCCGCTCATCGTGACTTCCTCCGGCGATTCTTGCACGATTTGGCTACACCGCTCTCGGCGGTCTCTCTGCACGTGGAAGCCGCAGACCGTCGCGTGCGGCGCGGCGACGATCCGTCCGAGTCGCTGGCGATCGCGAGGACGGAGATCTCGCGGGCATTCGATCTCTTCGATCGGGGGCGCGAGCTGTTGCTGTTCGAGCCTTCTTCGAACGAATCTCTTTCTTTCGACGAGCTTGTCTCGGAGGCGCTCGCCAGCTGTAACGCGGATGGAGCCAGGCTCCGGGGCGCGACGGGAGGATTGGTCAAGGCGGATCGCCGCGCGCTCAAGGAAGCCATCGAGGCGCTCCTCTCCAACGCCCTCGAGACGGCCCCGGTTCGATCGGTCTCGTTCGCACTCGAACGGGACGCAGGCCGGCTCCGGCTCCGGGTCGAGAACCCCGGCCGGCTGCCCGCGACGGATGTCGAGGGTCTCTTTTCCCCGCGGACGGCCGCGGAGGGAAAGACCTGGGGCATGGGGCTGGCGCGGGCGCGGCTCTATTGCGCAGCGGCGGGCGGAACCGTGAGTCTCGAGCAGAGTGGAGACAACGTCGTCGCGACCCTGACGGTTCCGGAGGCGAGCCGGTGAAAGTCCTCATCGTGGAAGACGACCTCTCGACCCGCAAAGGGCTCGAGGAGTCGATCAAGGATCTCGGCCTAGAGCCGCGGTCCGTCGGGACGTGCAAGGAAGCGGCAAAAGTCCTCGGGGAATTCGATCCCAGGATCCTGATCGTGGACATCCACCTGCCCGACGGCGACGGGATCGAGATCTTGCGCGCGGCCCTCGAGAAGGATCCCGAGCGCGAAGGCGTCGTGATCACCGGGCAGGGATCGATCGACAACGCCATCGAGGCCCTGCGCGCCGGGGCATTCGACTATCTCTTGAAGCCCTTGCGGCCCGCGCAGCTCGAGGTCGTCTTCAAGCGCCTGGCCGACCGCCGACGGCTGGAGACGGAAGTCGAGACCCTGCGGGCCGAGCTGCAGGAGACCGGGCGCCTGGGGGATCTGGTGGGCCGTTCCGAGCCAATGACGAAGATTTTTGAGATCGTCCGGCGCGTCGCGCGCTCCAACGCTCCGGTTCTCATCACCGGCGCCTCCGGCACCGGCAAGGAGGTCGCCGCACGGACGATCCACCGGCTCTCGCGGCGAGGCGGGAAGCCCTTCGTCGCCTTCAACTGCGGCGCCATCTCGCCCACCTTGATCGAGAGTGAGCTCTTCGGGCACGAGCGTGGCTCCTTTACCGGAGCCGACAAGCGGCGGGTAGGGTACTTCGAGGAGGCGATGGGCGGCACCCTCTTCCTGGACGAGATCACCGAGATGGGCGCGGAGCTTCAGGTCAAGCTTCTGAGGGTGCTGGAAGACCGCACGCTGCGCCGCGTCGGGGGCTCCAGCGAGATCAAGGTGGACGTGCGGTTGATTTCAGCCACGAATCGCGATCCGCGGGAAGCCATAAAGGAAAAGAAACTGCGTGAAGATCTCTATTATCGTTTGAACGTTTTTCCGATCGCGCTTCCTCCTCTGACGGAAAGGCGTGACGACATCCCGCTGCTCGCGGAGCATTTCCGAAAGCTGATCGAAGAGCAGGAAAAAGCGGGCGTCACCGGCTGGGATCCCGGCGCGATTGAGCTGCTCAATTCCTACGATTGGCCGGGCAACGTGCGCGAGCTCCGTAACATCGTTCACCGCGCCTACGTCATGACGGAAGGCAAGATCATTCGGGCCGACGTCGTCTCAGCCCTCCTCCCCTCGGCGCGTCGTCACGGCGGGCCCAAACGGCCGGCCGCGGGAAAGAGCGCGAAGGCCTTGAGTCCGAAGGCCTCGGCCGGCCGCAAGAAGTAAAAGGGTCTCCTGGAGCGGGTGTATGGCGTTTGTCCAGCCCGGATAATCCACGGACACCCGGCCGAAACACTGTCATGTCGTTGAGAGATGAGCTATCTATTGCAACGGGATGATCTGACGCCGAGATACACCTTGTTCCCGCGAGAGATTTTTCGTCGGGACGAGGAAGACCGACGACGGCGACTATCCGCGGGGGCACGGGGGACCAGAAGGTCCCACGCCGGACTTGCCATCGCAGAGGAGGTCTGACCACGTATCCGGCGTACATACATGAGGGGGCGGATGGCGCCCCCTGAACCCCCGGGATCCGCGGGACGGCCGGAGCCGTTCGTGGATTATGCGGGCTGGGGCCCGCGGCGATCGTTGTTACAAATCTCTTGCATGAGGCGGGAGCCGTTATAGACTCGCCGGGACCGACCGACAGCAGATTTTGAGAAAGGAAGAAGAATGAAACTCAGTCCCAATCAGTCCCACTATGCGCTCGGCGTATTGATGTCGCAGGGCAAGATCCGCGCCGCTCAAGTCGAAAAGGCATTGAAGGGCCGTCAAGAGGAAATCCGAAGCCTCCGCGAACGGCTCGCCGCCCTCGAGCAGATCTCACCGGCTGCTCCCGCGCGCGCCCGGCGGCGCCGCGGACGGCCCGGCCGCGCGGTCCTGAAATTCCGGAAGTCCATCCGCCAGATTCAGATGTCGCCTCGGGTTCGCGCCCTGCGACAGCTCCAGGGGAAATACATGGGTTATGTCCGGCGGTTGAAACCGGCGGACAAGGCGCGGGTCCGTTCGGTGCGCGAGAAACAGGACATAGAGGCGGCGATCCGGCTGGCGAAGTCCCTCGGCGCAAAGGCCTAGGAAGACCCGACGGCGGGCCATCGGCGCCAGCCGATGGCCTTGGCGGCACCGGCGGCTGGCGCAGTTCTGGCAAGTGTCGGGCTGAACTGTCGCGGCAAACGGTGAGCCGAGCCGAGCCGGGAGGCAATCGTGGCTGACAAAAAGGATCCGCCGGTCTCTTCTGCCGATCGTCAGAGGAGAAGCACGGATTCGGGGCGCCCCGCCGCGAGGTTGAAGCCCGAACAGTACGAGCTGAAGGTCCGGTGGGAAAAGGCGCGCCGGGTGCTGCAGGTGTCGCCGACAGGCGTCAAGTTCGATTTCGACACGTCGCTGAACGTGGGAACGAAGTATCCGGTCAATCTGACCGCCCCGGGAGTCTCGTTCTCCTCGACGATCGAGGTCACGCGCTGCCAGGTGACCTCCGAGCCGGGGCCCGGGCGCTCCTTCCGGATCGATGGGCGCTTCTTCCCCTATGTCGAATGAGACCGTAAAACGCAAAACGTGGCGCGGGGACTCCGTTTCACGTTTGTCGATTCACGAAGCGGTAGGCGACGTGCCAGGATGTGATCCGGACTTCACGATCGTTGGAGAGCCCATGGCGCTCGAGCCCTTTGGTCAGGTCGGAAAGCTCGAGGCGATGAACGGCGGGAGTCTTGGGACCGATGACTTTGCGCAGCGCGGTGACCATCCAGAGGACGCCGCCCGGCTCGAGACGCCGGACAAGGCCTTCCAGAACCGAGCGAGACCCGACACGATCCTCGCGCCACAGAAGGATCGCGTCGAAGGTCTCCTTGACTCTCGAAAGGGCCCGCGCCGGGACGAGGCGGGTCTCCGACTCCTTCGAGCGCGACAGCAGGAGCAGATCCGCCAGCGCCGCCGGCGCATCCACCAGGAGAAGCCGCCCGGCTCGCTCGAGCTCTAAGCGAGCCGACAGTGCCGAAGGATTCTTGAGCGCGATTCCCGTCACGCGCGATTTGGCACAGACCTTGCCCTCTCGTGGTTCCATGAAAGGGGGAAGGTCATGCTGTGGACCGTCTTCATCATTCTCCTCATCCTCTGGCTTCTCGGGTTCTCCGTCTGGCATCTGGGAGCCTTGATCCACCTTCTTCTCGTGGCGGCGGTCATCGTGCTCATCATCCGGCTGATCCAGGGCCGGCCGGCCGTTTGAGCCGTCCCTCCTTCCGAAGAGATCAGGGCGAGCCCAGCTTTCGCAGAGACCAGGCGAGATAGCCGAGAAACCCGACGCCGGCGATCAGGATCGCGGTGGCGGAAACGGCCGAGTATCGGCGAAGCAGCGAGGAGAGGAAATAGAAGAGCACCGCGAAAATGGGGAGCGAGAGCATGCCGATCAACATCGGCAGCGAGCGCGCACTCGCGCGGCCATCCAAGGGAACGACCTTCATCATCTCGAGCTTCCTGGCGGCGTCGGGCGAAATGCCGGGACGCTCGACCCACTTCAAGGCCTCCGGTTCTTCAAACTCCTCTTTCCAGCCGGGAGGAAACGCGGCGCCGCAGTAGACGCAGTGTTCCTTCTTCCAGGCGGCGATCCGGCGGCCGCACTGCGGGCAAGCCGGTAGAGGAGGCTCGGAGCTCATGGGAAACGATGGACCGATCTTCTGTATGCTGTCAAGGTCGAGGCGGCGATGAATCCAGGTCAGACGGCGCGGAAGATCCCGGTCGGCGTGCTCGGGGCCACCGGCACGGTCGGGCAGCGGTTCGTCGAGAGGCTCGCGAATCACCCGTGGTTCGAGCTGGCGGCGGTGGCGGCGTCCGACCGCTCGCGGGGGAAGAGCTACGCCGAGGCCGCGCGGTGGCGGCTCTCCTCGCCGCTGCCCGAGCGCGTGGCGGCCATGACGGTCGCGGCGGCGACGGAGGAGCTCCCCTGCGCGATCGTCTTTTCGGCTCTCGACGCGGCGACGGCGCGCGAAGTCGAGCCGGAGTTCGCCCGGAGGGGGATGCTCGTCTTCTCCAACGCCTCGGCTCACCGCATGGACGCGGACGTTCCCCTTCTCATCCCCGAGATCAATCCCGATGCTCTCGATCTCGTCGCAAGGCAGCAGCGGGAGCGCGGATGGAAGGGCGCGATCATCACCAACGCCAACTGCTCGACCATGTTTCTGGCGATCGCGCTGGCGCCTCTCCACGCGGCCTTCGGCGTCGAAAGAGTCTTCGTGGCGACGATGCAGGCGGTCTCGGGAGCGGGCTATCCGGGCGTTCCCTCTCTCGACATCCTGGGGAACGTGATTCCCGACATCCCGGAAGAAGCGCCGAAGATCGAACGGGAGGTCGCGAAGATCCTGGGGCGCACGCGCGAAGCCTTCGTTGAGCCGGCGCCGTTCGTCGTTTCCGCGATGACGTACCGCGTTGCAGTCGAAGATGGACACACCGAGTCGGTCTCCGCCGCGCTTTCCCGCCGGGTTCCGGCTTCGGAAGTCGAGAGTGCGTGGCGGGACTTCCGGGGATCCGAAGAGGTCGCCGGGCTTCCGTCGGCCCCGCGGCGCCCGATCCACTATCTTTCCGAGCCGCATCGGCCGCAACCCCGGCGCGACGTGGACACGGAAGAAGGCATGGCGACACTCGTCGGAGGCTTGAAGCCCTGCTCGATCCTCGATTGGAAATTCACCGTCCTGGGCCACAACACCATCCGAGGCGCCGCGGGAGCTTCGATCTTGAACGCCGAGTACGCGGCCGTCAAGGGGCTCCTCGACTGATCGTCCAGAAATTCGGCGGCACTTCTGTCGAGGACGCCCCCGCGCTCGAACGCCTGGCGGCGATCGTGTCGCGAGCCGGCGGGCAACAGCCGGTCGTCGTGGTCTCCGCGATGGGCGACACAACCGACGTTCTCGTCAGCGCTCTGGAGAGTGCTGCCCGGGGCGACGAACGAGCCGCCTGCGACTCCGTCCGCGGGCTCGAGTGCAACACAGACGCCGTCCTTCGTGATTTCTTCGGTTCGGGCGCGGCGCAAGTGCACCACGAGATCCAGGCGAACTTCGCGGAACTCGACAGGATGGCGCGCGCGGTCGCGGTCCTGCGATCGGTCCCGGCCGCCAGCCGCGATCACTTCCTGGCTCACGGGGAGAGGATCTCGGCAGCCGTCGTTGCCCGCGCGCTGGCAGCCCGGGGACTCCCCGCCCTGGCGGTGGACTCGCGCGAGATCATGATCACGGACAATCACTTTGGCCGCGCCCGTCCGGACGAAGCGGAGATCCAGACGCGCGCTCGCGAGCGTCTCCTGCCCGTATGCGCCCGGGGCGAGATCCCCGTAGCCGGAGGGTTCATCGGCGCGACTGCCCAGGGAGAGACCACGACTCTGGGGCGGGGAGGCTCAGACTGGAGCGCGGCCATTCTCGGGTCCGTCCTCGGGGCCAGCGCGGTCGAGATCTGGACCGACGTCGGGGGCATGATGACGGCCGATCCGAGCGTGGTGCCGCAGGCGCGGATCATCGAGACGATCTCGTTCGACGAGGCATCGGAGCTGGCGTACTTCGGCGCGCGTGTCCTGCACCCCTTGACGCTCGCGCCCGCGGTCGAAAAGGGCATTCCCGTGCGCATCCGAAATTCGCGCCGGCCCGACCTGGCGGGCACAGAGGTGCGTTCGTCGGCCTCGTCGGAGTTCTCCGGCGTGCGTTCGATCGCTTACAAGAAGGGGATCTCGACGGTCAACATCGTGACGAGCCGCATGCTGATGGCGGCGGGATTTCTGCGCACGCTCTTCGAGGTCTTCGCGCGGCATGAGACTCCGGTGGACATGGTCACGACGTCGGAAGTGTCGGTCTCCGTGACCGTGGACGATTCCTCTCGCCTGGAGCAGATCCGGCGGGAACTGGAACAGCTCGCGCAGGTCGAGGTGGCCGGCGGCCGCGCCATCGTGTGCCTGGTCGGCCAGGACCTCAAGTACAAGCCCGGGATCGCCGCGCGGATCTTCCGCGCCGTCGAGCGGATCAACATCCTCATGATTTCGCAGGGCGCTTCCCGCCGCAACGTCTCTTTCGTCATCGAGGAGAAGGACGTGGAAGAAGCCGTTCGGTCCCTGCACCAGGAGTTCTTCG
>WNGE01005333.1_pt1 | contig 21326 bp, 23 predicted proteins | sample 5400651 | NCBI WGS metagenome assembly WNGE01 (sample SAMN13153370, study PRJNA577476) | soil metagenome | isolation source: 60 cm soil or saprolite under grassland replicate 2 | place: USA:California | collected 2016-06-15 | reverse complement strand
CGCCGGTAGCGGCGCGCGTCACGTGCCGCCGCCTTCGCGCCGAACAGCCGCTCGTACGACCTCGGGTCGAAGCAGCCTGCCATGTGGCGAGCTTACGACCTGTGGACGTGCTCGCAGTCCCGGACCGTGTCGCCGGGGCCGACGTAGGCCGTGTCGTTGCCGGGCCCGCAGCCGATCTTGTCGAGGCCGCCAGGACCGGCGTAGATGGTGTCGTTGCCGACGCTGCCCGTGAGGATGTCGGTTCCCGGACCGCCGTAGATCACGTCGTTGCCCGCGCTGCCGCCGATCGCGTCGTTGCCCGCGCCGCCGTCGATCACGTCGTCGCCACCGCGCCCGAACAGCGCGTCGTTGCCGCCGAGGCCGTGGATGACGTCGAAGTACGCCGTGCCGTAGATCACGTCGGCGCCGCCCGTGCCGTCGATGCGGCACTGGTTCGAGCGCCGTAGCGGTCGCGCGGGCGCCTGCGAGCTGACGACGTAGATACCCCAGCGCCTGCAGTCTTGCCCCGCCGCCACGGCGAGCTGCGACCCCGTCGGCGACCAGCGCGGCGGCGAATCGGGCCGCACGTCGTCGACGAGCTTCTGATTGGCGCCGCCGGTCGCGGGGCGGACGTAGAGCGCGTACCGCTGGCCGGTCCCGGCGATGAACGCGAGGCGGCCGTCGGCCGGGCTCCACTGCGGGAACCGGTAGTCCGCGGCTCCGCCGATCTCCGGGTGTGCATCGGTGCCGTCGGGTCTGACGGACCAGATGACCCAGCGTCCCGTGCTGTTCCACTCGAAGGCGATCTTCGATCCGTCGGGCGACCAGCTCGGATTCGCGATCTGGCCGGCGCCCTCGAAGACGACCTGCGCGCCCGAGCCGTCGGCGCCGGCGACGACGAGCGCCGAGCCCGACTCCGTCGTCTTCGCGACGGTCAGCTGACCGCCCCGGGGCGACCAGACCGGCCCGGTGAGGTCGGCGGTCGGCGGGACGATGCTCGTCGCAACGTCCAGGACGTTCGCGCCGGCCGCGTCGGCGACTTCGAGAACGTCGCCGTGCAGGAACGCGATGTGCCCGCCGTCAGGCGACCAGGCGGCGTCCGTGCCGGCGACGGCGCCGAGCTGGCGGTCGGACGCGTCGCGAATGCTCGTGGCGCCGTCGAGCTCGACGAGCAGCTGACCCTCCCCCGGGCGGAAGCCGCGTGGACGACCCGCCCCGATGATGTCGACCTCGGCGCCGCGCGCCGCAGGCGTGAAGAGGACGTCCCCGCTCTCGAGCGCCGGCGACTCTCGCTGAAAGGCGATCGCGCGTCCGTTCGGCGCCCACCACGGCTGCGAGTCGTTCGGCACCGTCGGGGCCGTGGTCGTCGACGGCGCGGCGAGGGCGAGCGGCCCCGCGAGGACGAGGATGCCGCCGAGGCAGGCCAGGAGGAGCGCGAACCGGTTCTTCACCGCAGGCCGCCAGCGTAGAGCAGACTCGTCAAGATCGCATTAAGGCCGCGAAAGGACATTCGGTACAGTCGGCCGGCGATGGAGCTGCTCGCCGAGCACGTGGCGTCGTTCAACCACGGCGTCCGCACCGGCGACTGGGAGCCGATGCTCTCGCGTTTCGGCGACGAGGCGGAGATGGAGTTCGTCGGCGTCCCCGTCGGGCCGTTCCGGGGCCGTGACGCGATCGGCGAGGCGTACCGCACACAGCCGCCCGACGACGAGCTCGTCGTGCTCGAGGATCGCGGCGACGGCACGGCGCGCTACGCGTGGGCGAAGACGCCCGACCGGGCGGCGGGCGAGCTGCGGCTGACGATCGTGGACGGCCGCATCGTGCGGCTCGTCGTCACGTTCGACTAGCGGCGTCTCGGGCGCGGGCCCCGGGTCCGCTGGCGCGTCAAGTAGCTCGGCGCTTCAGCACTGCTACGCCGTTCCCGACCGTGTAGACGTTGCGCGCGTCGGGACTGACTGCGACGCCGCTGAGCCGAGACGCGCCGCGCGGCTGGAACGTCTCAGTCTCGCGCAGCGTGCCGCTCGTATCGCGGGCGAAGACCGCCACCGTGGACGAGCCGTACGAGGCGACGTACGCGTTCTTCCCATCCTTGCTCACCGCGACCGACCACGCGCCCCCCAGGCCGACGTATTTCGCGCACGCCCCCTGGGATCCCGTTGCCGTCACGCAACCCGTCTGCGTGAGGGCGCCGGTCACCCTGTCCCGTGCGAAGATCGCAACGCCCGAAGAGACGCTCGCAGCGACGTAGACGTTCTTCCCGTCGGCGGACACGGCGACCGAGAACGGCTGCTTGATCGCGTGCGCGGCGGTCGGCGGCATGAGGCTGAGGCTGCCGTCCCTGGCCACCGCGAACGTCGAGATCGACCCGTGCGCGCCGCCGCCCGAGACGGCGTACGCGAACGTTCCTTCGGCGCCGCCGGGAGCGAAGGCTACCGCGTTGCAGCCGCGGTACGCGCCGCACGGCGACGGGCCGGACCCGCGCTCGAGCAGTCCGCTCGGTCTACGGAGGAACGAAACGATGCCGCGGGCGGTGGCCACGAGCAAGAGGCTGCCGTCGGGGCGGAACGCGAGTCCGCTCGGATGGTCAAGACCGCGCAAGGATCCCGCAGGTGTGAGGGCGCCGTTCTTCGCGCGGCGGTACAGCCCGACCGACCGCCCGTTCTGCGCGGCCGTCACCACCAGCTTGCCGTCGGGTGCGACGGCGACCGCGATGGGCGTCTCCAACCCGAGGCCCGTCTGGCAGACGCGCGTACGCATTCGAAGCACGCATCCGCTCTCGCGGAGCGCGCCGGTCGTCCGGTTGCGCGCGAAGACAGCGAGCGCTCCCTGGCTTCCGACCCCACCCACGGTGTAGATGTTCTTGCCGTCGGCGCTGATCGCGACGGCGGCCGGGCTCGCGACGGCCCGTGCACGCACGCAATTCGATGCTCCGTCGCGATTGATGCACCCGCTCTTGCCCGGCAGCTGCGAGATCGACCCCGTTGCAGATGCCGCAAGCGCGGCGAGAATGACGAATGCGGCCCTCACGCCGGAATGGTCGCAACGAGTTGTCACGAAATCCTTAAGCGGCGACCGGGCCCTTTAAGCCTTTGAAAGGGCATCCGGTACAGTCGGGGGGCCGGCCGTGAGCAGCGACTACGTCTTCACCATGTACCGGGCCGACAAGTTCTACGGCCCGGATCGGCAGGTCCTTGCGAACATCTCGCTCTCGTTCCTGCCGGGGGCGAAGATCGGCGTCCTCGGCCCGAACGGGGCCGGGAAGTCGACCCTGCTGCGGATCATGGCGGGGAGAGAGGAGCCGTCGTCGGGCGTGGCGGAGCTCGCGTCGGGCGCGACGGTGGGCCTGCTGGAGCAGGAGCCGGCCCTCGACCCGGAGAAGGACGTCCGCGGCAACGTCGAGGACGGCGTGCGCCCGCTCCGTGACCTGCTCGACCGCTTCAACGCCGTCTCCGCCCGCTTCGCCGAGCCCGACGCCGACTTCGACGCGCTCCTCGCCGAGCAGGCCGCCGTCCAGGACGCGATCGACCGCGCCGACGCCTGGCAGCTCGACGACCACCTCGACCACGCGATGGACGCCCTGCGGGTTCCGGAGGGCGACCGCGACGTCCCGACGCTCTCGGGCGGGGAGCGGCGGCGCGTCGCGCTCTGCCGCCTGCTGCTCTCCGCACCCGACCTGCTGCTGCTCGACGAGCCGACCAACCATCTCGACGCCGAGTCGGTCGCCTGGCTCGAGCGCTTCCTGGCCGAGTACCGGGGCACCGTCGTCGCGGTCACCCACGACCGTTACTTCCTCGACAACGTCGCCGGCTGGATCCTCGAGCTCGACCGCGGCCGCGGCCTCCCGTTCCGGGGCAACTACTCGTCCTGGCTCGAGCAGAAGCAGGCGCGGCTCGCCGTCGAGGAGAAGCAGGAGTCGGCGCGGCGGCGCACGCTCGCGCGCGAGCTCGAGTGGGTTCGGCTGAGCCCGCGGGCGCGGCACGCGAAGTCGAAGGCGCGTCTCGGCGCCTACGAGCGGCTGTTCGCCGAGGAGCAGAACGTGAAGCTCGACAGGGTCGAGATCCACATCCCGTCCGGCCCGCGGCTCGGCGACCTCGTGATCGAGGCCGAGCACGTGCAGAAGGGCTACGGCGACAGGCTGCTCGTCGAGGACCTGACCTTCTCGCTGCCGCCCGCGGGAATCGTCGGCGTGATCGGCCCCAACGGGGCGGGTAAGACGACGCTGTTCCGCATGATCGCGGGCGAGGAGACGCCGGACGCCGGCTCGCTGCGGGTCGGCGACACGGTGCAGCTCGCCTACGTCGACCAGGCGCGCGCCGACCTCGAGCCGGCGAGCACGGTCTGGAAGGAGATCAGCGGCGGCCGGGACACGATCGAGCTCGGCAAGCGCGAGGTGAGCTCGCGCCAGTACGTCTCCTGGTTCAACTTCAGGGGCAGCGACCAGCAGAAGCGAGTCGGCGACCTTTCGGGCGGCGAACGCAACCGCGTGCACCTGGCCAAGCTGCTGCGCAGCGGCGGCAACCTGCTGCTGCTCGACGAGCCGACGAACGATCTCGACGTCGACACGCTGCGCGCGCTCGAGGAGGCGCTGCTCGACTTCGCGGGCTGCGCGGTCGTCATCACGCACGACCGGTGGTTCCTCGACCGCGTCGCGACGCACATCCTCGCCTTCGAGGGCGACAGCCAGACGGAGTGGTTCGAAGGCTCGTGGGGCGAGTACGTGGAGTGGGTGAGCGAGACCCGCGGCGCCGACGCGCTCGAGCCCCACCGGATCAAGTACAAGCCGCTCGTGCGCGCGTAACGCCGTGGCGGAGGTCGGCGCGTTCCTCGCCCTCGCCGCCGTCGTGATCGTCACGCCCGGCCCCGACACGGCGCTGACGATCCGGAACACGCTCCTCGGCGGGCGCGGCGGCGGTGTCCGCACGGCCCTCGGCGTCGCGACCGGGCAGGCGGTCTGGACGCTCGCGGCGAGCGCGGGCGTCGCCGGTGTCGTGGCCTCGTCGGCGCCGCTGTTCCTCGCCGTCCGGATCGGCGGCGCCGCGTACCTCGTCTTCCTCGGGGCGCAGGCCCTCCTGGCTGCCCTGCGCGGTCGCACGCACGAGCACGCCGCCCGGCGCCTCTCCGGCCCGGCCGGCTACCGCCAGGGGCTGCTCAGCAACCTCGGCAACCCGAAGATGGCGCTCTTCTTCACGAGCCTGCTGCCGCAGTTCACGGGCGCCGGCACGACCTTCCGCTCGCTTCTCGGGCTCGGGCTCCTGTTCTGCGCCCTGACGCTCGCATGGCTCTCGGCCTACGCGCTCGTCGTCGCGCGTGCGGGCGACGTGCTGAGGCGTTCGCGGATCCGGCGCTCTCTGGACGCGATCACGGGCACGGCGCTCGTCGCCTTCGGCATCCGCCTCGCCCGGGAGCGGCGGGCATGAGCCGCAGCTGCCGGCGCGAAAGAACGAGGGCCGCTCATGGGCGGCCCTCGCAGGCGGTCGGCGCTCCGTCCTAGACGAGCGTCTTGAAGAAGATGTCGACCTTCTCGACCGGGAACGTCTCCGTTTTGACGACCTCGAGCTTGCCGATCTTCGCGAGCGCGCGGAACGCGGCGGCGTTGTCGGGGTACTTGACGAGCGCGAGGAAGTCCCACGGCCCCATCACGGCGAAGGTGTCCTCCAGGATCCCGCCCTCCGCCTCGACGATGTGGCGGATCTTCTCGAGGTACTCGGGGGCGTGATCGAGGGATTCGCGGCCCTCGGGAGTGAGCTGAATCAGTCCGACATACGTGAACATAGTCACCTCCCATCGGTTCCAGTGTGTCGGCAGCTCACTTAGGCGCAGCCACCACCGAGGCCCATCCGGCAAAAGTACGGATTCCCGGCGTGAGGCGGTCGCTCAGCGCCGATGCCGGCTGGCGGACGCCGACTCGCGGGAGGGCTCGAGCCAGTCCGTGTCCTCCACCGGCGACGCAGCCTCGGCGGCGACCGCATGTCGCGGCAGGCGCACGACGAACGTCGATCCCTGACCGGGCGTCGAGCGGACGGAGAGCGTCCCGCCCATCTGCGTGATGATCTCGCGGGAGATGTAGAGGCCGAGGCCCGAGCCGCCGACCCCGCGCGTCATGCTGGCGTCGAGCCGGTAGAAGCGCTCGAAGATCCGCTCCTGCTCGGCGGGCGGGATGCCCAGGCCCTCGTCGCTGACCTCGATGCGGACGCGCTCGAGCTCGTCCACGACCCGGACCTCGACGCGACCTCCCTCCGGCGAGTACTTGAGCGCGTTGTCGACGAGGTTCACGAGCACCCGCCGCAGCAGCGACTCGTCGCAGCTGAGCCGAACCGTCGTCTCCGGGGCGTCCAGCACGAGCGTCGCCTGCTCGGGCTTCCGGGCTTCGGCGGCCTCGACGACCGCTCGCGAGAGCTTTGTGATGTCGCAGGTCGTCTCGGCGAGCGGGAGCCGGCCTCGGTTCAGCTGGGCGGTCACCAGCAGCTGGTCGACGACCTGGGCGAGGTGCGCGGACTCCTGCTCGATGATCCGCATCAGCTGCAGCTGCTGGGAGTCGTTGAGGCGCTCGCCGCGGCCGAGGATCGTCTGGGCCGCGCCGTAGATGCTCGTGAGGGGCGTCCGCAGCTCGTGCGACGCCGTCGCGACGAACTCGGTGCGAGCCCGCTCGAGCACGTGAGCCGCCGTCGCGTCGCGGATGGTGAGCACACGCCCGCCGTCGAAGGTGGTCGTCGTCGCGACGTACCAGCGCTCCTCGTCGTTGACGTTCACGGGCACGAACTCGTCGCGGCGACCCGCCTCCAGCTGGGGCTCCGCCGCGGCGTTCCACGAGCGAACCCGCGCCTCGTCGTCGACGAGCACGACGCCGTCCGAGACGTGCGCAAGCGCACGGGCGGCGTTGGCGCCCTGCTCGGCGCGACGGCGCGCCTCCTCCTCGGCCGCGTAGAGCACCCGCAGCCGCTCCGGCAGGCCGAACAGGAGGGTGCCGGCGATCGCCAGGGCGAGGAAGCCCGCGATGACGAGGGTGCCGACGGATTGCAGGAACGTGTGCCGCTGGCTCGCGCGCGTCATCTCCACGAACCGGTTGAGGTCGGTCTGCATGAGCGACGAGGTGATCCGGAACCGATCGAACAGCCTCGGCTTCAGCACTTCGGCACGGGCGACCTTCTGGCCGAGGCGACCGTCGGCCACGAACGTGATCAGGCGGTCGTAGTAGCCGTGGAGCGCACGGATCTCGCGCTTGAGCTCCCGCAGGCGAGTCGCGAGCTGCGGATGCGCGCGTGTCAGCTTCGTGATCTGCGCCAGGTCGACGAACACGGTCGTCCGGCCGGTCTTGTACGGAACGAGGCTCTTTCGATCGAGCGTGATCATGTATCCGCGCACGCCCGTCTCCTCCTTGACCATCTGGAGGACGAGGTCGCGGGTCGCGGTGCGTAGGGGGAAGACGACGCGGATGTAGCGGTTCTCCGCCGAGCGGTAGAGGCTGAACGCGGAGAGCAGCCCGGCTGCCAGCACGGCCGCTAGGAGCATGAGCAGGACGAGGAGCGAGACCCGCACGCGCAGCTTCACGACCACGGCGGGCGCGCCCCAGCGCCGCGTCAGGCGCGCAGCGAGCCATTGACGCGGCGATCGCTTCATCTGGGCATGCCGCAGCCCGTGTCGATCTGGAGGTCGGTGACCGGTCGCAGCTCGGCGCCGTTCCGGAGGGCTCCGCGCGTCCTGGAGGTCGGGTTCCAGAAGCCGACACCGGCGATCTCGACGGTGGCGCCGAGCAGCTGCCAGGCGGTTGTCACCGGTGCGCAGTGACCGACGATGGCCTGGCGGGCGGCGAGGATGTCTCCCCGTTTGCGGCTCCTGTTGGAGAGGCAGCTCGGGTTCGGTAGGTAGGCGTTCATGTACTGCCCGGTGTTGATGCTGAAGAGAATCAGCACGATCTCGCCGTTCGACGCGATGCGGTACCGATCGATGACGGCGTGCATACGCCATACGTGGCGCTGGAACGCCGTCCCGCGAGAGGCCCTGATCCTGCGCGGCGGAGGGAGCTCGGCGATGTCGGCGATCGTGGTCTCCGCCGGCGCCAGGACGACCTTCCGGCGATCGGCGTCGCTGAACGTCATCTGCCGCCAGAGCAGCCCGCCGCACCACGGTCCGGGTGCCCGGAGCGCCTGCCGCTTCGCGATGGGTAACGTCGCAGCCTCGACCGCGACGGCCGACGCCGCGGCAGTGAGGGCGACCAGTGCGACGACGGCGAGTAACGGGCGCCGTAGCTGCGCGTCGTGCATCGTCTGTTTCTCCTCCCCGACGGGACAGGATCCCACATCACCAGGATGTGCCGGAAGACCGTACCGATGCCGCAGGCGTCAGACAACTGTGTCTGGCCGCACGCCTCCGGCTACGGGAGGCGAGGCGACCAGAGCGCGGACAGCACGAGGGCGAGCACGAGCAGGACGGCGGCTCCGGCGACGAAGTCGGCAGAGACCTCGGCGTGCCCCGGCTGGCGACCCAGGCTCGAGCCGAGCTTCGCGTACGCGTCCTCGGCGGCGCCCGCAGTGCGCGCCTCGTAGAAGCGGCCGCCGGTCGTCCTGGCGATCGCGCGCAGCGTCCCGGGGTCGGGCCGGAGCGCCTGCCGGAAGAAGCCGGAGCCGCCGCCGCCCGGCGGGCCGAACGAACCGCCGCCGGGGAGGCCGCCCGGGATCCTGCCGCCGCGCTTCGTCCCGAGCGCGACCGTGTAGACGGGGATGCCCGCGCGCTCCGCAAAGGCGGCGCCCTGGAGCGGTTGCAGCGTGCCGCGCGTCTGCGAGCCGTCCGAGAGGAAGAGGATCGAGACGAGCGTGCTGGCCGGCTTGGCCGGAGCCGTTGTCCGTCGTGAGGCGAGGGACCGGGCCGGCAGCGCGTTGACGAGGGCGAGGCTGCCGCCGGTCGAGCGGACGCCGAGCTGGGCGGCGGCCTTGAGCGCGTCGCCGATCGCCGTGCCGCCGAAGCCTCGGTAGAGGCCGGCGTCGTCGACCGCCTGCCTGACGAGATCGTGGTCGGCGGTCGGTGGTGTCGCGACCTCGGGCTCCCCGGCGAAGAGGACGAGCCCGACGCGCACTCGCTTCGGGACCTTGTCGAGGAAGGTGTGGAGCGCCTTCTGCGCAGCCGCGAGGCGCGAGGGCTTCACGTCGTTCGCGCGCATCGACCCGGAGACGTCGAGGACGAGAACGACGGTCGCCCGCTCGCTTGCGATCTGGCTTCGGACGTGGGGCCGGGAGACCGCCACGCAGAGCGTGGCGAGCGCGAGCAGGAAGATCCCGGCCGGCAGCAGGCGACGCCACGGCCGCCCGCCGGCGACGAGCGCCAGCACGTCGACGTTCGTGTACCGGACGGCGTAGCGCATCCGCCGCCGCGCCACGAGCCGGTGGACGCCGATCGCGAGGGGCACGACCAGGAGCGTCAACAGTAGGAGCGGGTGTCCGAACGTCATGGGGCGCAGAGGAGGTCGAGTTGCACGATCGCCCTGACGCCGCGGAGGCGTCCGCTCGAGCGTACCGTCAGCTGCACGCGGTCGCCGCGCACGAGCTGCGTGACCCGGACGGCCGCTGCGAGGGCGCGTGTGGGCGGGGCCGATGCGTAGAAGCCGATCGCGTGCGTCGCGGCGGTGAGTCGCTCGTGAGGTCGACAGCGGGCCGCGAGCCGTCGCACCGCACCCGCATGCAGGGCGAGCTGCCTCACCCGGCGCACCGTCGGCGCGCCGGGTGGGAACGTCTTGACCGCCGCGGTCGGCACCCGCTGCCCGCCGCCGCCGCCCGGGATGCAGCCGATGTGCGGCCGGAAGCTGGCCGTACCGGCTGGATGAAGGAAGCGGCCGACGAAGACGGCGGCGCTCGAGGTCGTGACCCCGGGATTCACCGGGCTGCCGAGCTTGCCGAGGAAGACGAGGTCGATCGCGCGGCTGCTCAGCTCGGCATCGAGACCGCCGACGACGAACCGGTGCGGGCACGCGAGCTGGAACTCGACCGGCTCACCGGGGGGTGTGAGGACCCAGGGCCCGGCGACCGGGACGCAGACGTCGAAGCCGCGGCACTCGTTCGTCGCGGACGCCGTGCCCGCGCCTACCGTGAGGGCGGCGGCGGCGACAGCGGCGACGAGGGCGAGCCGCCTCACGGCACCCGCCTGAACCAGAACGCGGATGCGGCGGCGCCGGCGAGCATCAGCACGATCGCGCCGCCGGCGAAGAGATCGGTGATCTCGCGGTTCTGCGTCCGATGACCGAGCCGCGTGGCCAGCTTCTCGTAGACCGCCTTCAGCGCCGCGCTCGTGCGCGCGCGGAAGAACTGCCCGCCGGTCGCGTGCGCGAGCGACTGCAGCGTGGCCGCGCTCGGCGGGACGCGGATCCGCTCGGTGTAGCCGCCGGTGAGCTTGGCCGTGACGACCCCGTTCGGTGTGCCGACGAGCACCGTCGAGACGGCGACGTGCAGGCGACGCGCCCGTTGCGCGGCGGCCTGCGGCGAGGTGCGGCCGCCGTCGCGTGCGCCGTCCGACAGCAGCAGCACGGAGACCGGCAGGACGGTGCCGTCGACGGCCCGGTGGCGCTGCCCGAGCGCGGCCGAGAGCGCGACCGCGTCGCCGATCGCCGTTCCCTCGCTGGGCGTGATGCTCGTGAGCGCAGCGCGAACCAGCGCGCGATCGGTGGTCGGCGGAACCGCAACGAAGGCGCGCGTCCCGAACTCGACGAGAGCCACGTCGTAGGTCGTCGGGACCTTGTCGAGGAAGGCTGCCGCCGCGGCGCGCGCCGCGTCGAGTCGCGTCGGAGTGACGTCCTGGGCGGTCATCGAGCGGGAGATGTCGATCGCGAGCACGACGACGGCCTCCCGCCGCGGCACGGTGACGCTGGCACGCGGCCGGGCGACGCCCACGAGGAGCGCGCTCAGCGCGAGCAGGAACAGGACGAGCGGCAGGTGGCGGAGCCGTCCGGGCCGCGCGTCGACCAGGTTCGGCAGGAGCGCGGGATTGGAGAAGCTCGCCGCCGCGCCCCGCCGCCGCCGTTGGTACGCGAGCCATAGTCCGGCGGCCAGCGGCACGGCGACGAGCGCGACGAGCGCGAGCGGGTGCCCGAAGCTCACCGGCGCGCTCCGAGGAAGTGGGCGAGCTGGCGCAGCCAGTCGCCGGAGGTGGAGAGGACAACGTGTGGGACGCCGAGCGCGGACAGGACGCGCGCGACACCGCTGCGCTCCTCGGCCGCGGCCGTCGCGAACCGCTCGCGCAGCGAGGCGTCACGAGTGTCGACGCGCAGCTGCCGGCCGGTTTCCGGATCGACGAGCCAGAGCTCGCCGACGTCGGGGAGCTCCTGCTCGCGCAGGTCTCGCACCTCGATCGCGAGCACCTCGTGGCGGCTCATCAGCTCGAGCAGCGGCTTGCGCCAGTCGAGGGGGCCGCGGAAGTCGGAGACGATGATGCCGGTTCCACGCTGCCGCGCGATCGCGCCGGTACGGCGAAGGGCAGTGCCGAGCGAGGTGGCGCCGACGCGCTCCTGCTCGGGCCCGCGCTGCAGTGTCGCCAGCAAGCCGATCAGGCCCGGCCGTCCCTGGTGGGGCGGCAGCGTCACCGGCTTGCGGTCGCCGACGGTCGTGACGCCGAGCCGGTTGCCTCGCCGCGTGGCGACGTGCCCGACTGCGACCGCGACCCCGTCGGCGACGTCGGCCTTGCGCCGCTCGCCGGTGCCGAACTGCATCGACGGCGAGGTGTCGAGCACGAGCCAAGTGACGAGCACGCGCTCGGCGAGGTTGACGCGGACGTGCGGCTCGCCGGTGCGTGCGGTGACGTTCCACTCGATCCGCCGAACGTCGTCGCCGGGCACGTACGGGCGCACCTGCGCGAGCTCGACGCCGTCGCCGTAATGCGACGAGCGGTACTCCCCGGCCAGGAGGCCCGCGAGCCGCCGCCCGACCTCGAGCTCGAGCGCGCGCAGCAGCTCGAGCGGCAGGGGGCCCGGCCCGGGCCGCTCGGGCGTCGCCGCCCCGAGGAGCGGCGAGACGTTCATGCCGACGCCGGCCGCGCCAGGCTCACGTCCGGGACGGGGACCGCGGCGAGCACGGCGTCGAGGATCCGGTCGGGCGACATCGACTCCGCCAGCGCCTCGTAGCTCAGCACGAGCCGGTGGCGGAGCGCGTCCTTGGCGAGCGCGCGAAGGTCGTCGCCGGTGACGTAGTCGCGGCCGCGCAGCAGCGCGAGGGCCCGGGCCGCTTGGACGACGCTGATCGGGCCGCGCGGGCTGGCGCCGAACGAGATGAAGCTCGCGAGCTGGCCGAGGCCCACGCGCGCAGGCTCCCGCGTCGCGGTCGCGAGGTCGACCGCGTAGCTGATGAGCGAGGGATCGACGTACACGTCGAACACGGCCGCCTGCAGCGCTCGCAGCTGGTCGAGCGACAGCGCCTCGCGCAGCTCCGGGTGCGGGACGAGCTGGCGCTGGACGATCGTCAGCTCCTCGTCGTGCACCGGATAGTCGATCAGGATCTTGAGCATGAAGCGGTCGACCTGCGCCTCGGGCAACGGGTACGTGCCCTCCGACTCGATCGGGTTCTGCGTCGCCATGACCAGGAACGGCGACGGGACCGGATACGAGGTGTGCGCGATGGTGACCTGGCGCTCCTGCATCACCTCGAGCAGCGCGCTCTGGACCTTTGCCGGCGCTCGGTTGATCTCGTCTGCGAGCAGGAAGTTGCAGAAGACGGGACCGAGCTCCGTGTCGAAGGTCCCCTGGTCAGGGCGGTAGATGCGGGTGCCGACGAGGTCGGCGGGGACGAGGTCCGGCGTGAACTGGACGCGCGCGAACGTGCCGCCGAGCACCCCGGCGGTCGTCTTGATGGTCAGGGTCTTCGCCAGGCCCGGGACGCCCTCGATCAGGAGATGGCCCTGCGCGAGCAGGCAGACGAGGACACGCTCGAGCATCGCGTCCTGTCCGGCGATCACGCGCCGGATCTCGAAGAGCGCCTGCTCGAGCCGCTCGCTGATCTCGGTCGCTGAGAGCGCTGAGCCCTTTGCCTGCTCGGTCACGAAGACCTCCCCTGGTCGCTGGAGAGACGGATTGTCTCAGCAGAAGATGAGTTGTGGGTGAGCGTCCGAACGGATTGTGCGCGCAGGCGCGATCGTTAAGCCTGCGGGATGCGTGCCTCGAGCGCGGCCGTGACCGCCTCGCGCACCGGCTCGAGCTCGATCCGGTCGAGCACGTCCTGGAAGAAGCCGCGCACGATCAGGCGCTCCGCCTCGGCCCGCGGCAGGCCGCGCGCCATCAGGTAGAAGAGCTGCTCGCGGTCCACGCGGCCCACGGTCGCCCCGTGCGTGCAGCGGACGTCGTTGGCGAGGATCTCGAGGCCCGGGATCGGCACGGCGTGCGTCGTCGGGCTCAGCATCAGGTTGCGGCACTCCTGGTACGCGTTCGTCTTCTGCGCGTCCTTCTCGACGCGGATCATTCCCCGCCAGACCGCGGTCGCATGGTCGCGCAGCGCGCCCTTGAAGGCGAAGTCGCTCATGCAGTCGGGGGCGATGTGCTCCTGGAAGGTGTCGTAGTCGAGGTGCTGCTCGCCGTCGGCGAAGTACGCGCCGGTCACGCGCGAGGTCGCGCCGCGACCGTTGAGGTCGTTCTGGATCCGGGTCTTTCCCTTCTTCGAGCCGAAGCCGCCGGCGACCCAGTCGAGCTCGGCGTCCCGCTCGACGCGCGCGTGGTGCGAGGCGAAGTGCCACGTCTCGGAGGAGAGGTTCTGCAGCGAGACGTACTCGAGCTTCGCCCCCGGCTCGACGAAGAGCTCGGTGACGGCGTTCGAGTACGCGGCCGTGTCGGCTGCCGGCGAGGCATACTCCTCGATCAGCGACGCGCGCGCGCCCTCCTCGGCGACCACGACGAGCCGCCAGAACGTCTGCCCGGTGACCGCGACGCGCACGTACAGGGGCTTCTCGAGCACGACGCCCTTCGGCACGACGACGAGCAGCCCGTGCTGCCACATCGCCGCGTTGTGCGCCGCGAACTTCTCGTCCCAGCCGACGAGCGAGTAGAGCCGCTCGTGCTCCTCCGGCAGCGGCGCGAAGGTCACGCCCTCGGGCGCCCGCTCGATCTCGATGCCGCCCTCGGTCACCGACGCGTAGCCGGCGACGTCGAGGTCGAGCAGCGTCGAGACGTCGGCCGTCGCGTCGCCGCCGGCGAACGCCTCGGGATCGAAGCCCTTGAGGTCGGTGAAGCGCCAGTGCTCTTCGGTCGTGTCCGGGAGCGGCAGCCGCTCGTAGGCGGCGAGTGCGTCAGCCCTGCTCATAGGGCATGTACCGGTGGTGGAGGAGGATCGGGTTGCCGGCAGGATCCCTGAGGCCGGCACCGTGGCAGACACCGGAATCCCACATGTCGTTCACCGGCACGCCGGCGGCCTCGAGCTTCGCCTTCGCCTCGGCGACGTCGGGCACCCGCAGCGCGATGGTGCCGACCGGCAGCGGCGTGAACTCGTAGTCGTGCGTGTGCGGGGTCACGACGGCGAGCGTGACGTTGCCTACCTCGTACTCGACCCAGTCGTCGGCCGGCGAGTTCGGGTTCCTCTCGAGGCCCAGCACCTCGCCGTAGAAGTGGGTCGCCTTCTCCATGTCCGTCACCGGGATGCGGACATAGTCGACCCGCTCGACTTCGATCAACCGACCGAGCCCTCCATCTGCAGCTGGATCAGCCGGTTCATCTCGACCGCGTATTCCAGCGGCAGCTCCTTCGTGATCGGCTCGACGAAGCCCGACACGATCATGGCGCTCGCCTCCGACTCGGAGAGCCCGCGCGACATCAGGTAGAAGAGCTGCTCCTCCCCGATCTTCGACACCGTCGCCTCGTGGCCGATGTCGACCTCGTCCTCCTCGATCTTGATGTACGGGTAGGTGTCCGAGCGCGAGTGCTCGTCGAGGATCAGCGCATCGCAGACGACCTTCGACTTCGCGCCCTTGGCGCCCTTCGCCACCTCGAGCAGGCCGCGGTAGCCGGCGCGTCCGCCGTTCTTCGAGATCGACTTCGACGTGATCACCGACGATGTCTTCGGCGCGACGTGCACCGCCTTGCCGCCCGCGTCCTGGTGCTGGCCGTTGCCCGCGAACGCGATCGAGAGCACCTCGCCGTGCGCGCGCTCGCCCATCAGCCAGATGGCTGGGTACTTCATCGTGAGCTTGGAGCCGAGATTCCCGTCGACCCATTCCATCGTCGAGTCCTTGTAGGCAACCGCACGCTTCGTGACGAGGTTGTAGACGTTGTTCGACCAGTTCTGGATCGTCGTGTAGCGGCAGCGTCCGCGCTCCTTGACGACGATCTCGACGACCGCCGAGTGCAGCGAGTCGGTGGAGTAGATCGGGGCCGTGCAGCCCTCGACGTAGTGCACGTAGGCGTCCTCGTCGACGATGATCAGCGTCCGCTCGAACTGGCCCATGTTCTCCGCGTTGATGCGGAAGTAGGCCTGGAGCGGCATGTCGATGTGCACGCCCGGCGGGACGTAGATGAACGAGCCGCCCGACCAGACGGCCGAGTTGAGGGCCGCGAACTTGTTGTCGTTCTGCGGGATGATCGTGCCGAAGTACTGCCGGAAGACGTCCTCGTGCTCGCGGAGCGCCGTGTCGGTGTCGAGGAAGATCACGCCCTTGTTCGTGAGGTCTTCCTGGAGCTTGTGGTAGACGACCTCCGACTCGTACTGGGCGCCGACGCCGGCGAGGTACTTCTTCTCGGCCTCGGGGATGCCGAGCTTGTCCCAGGTGTCCTTGATGTCGGCCGGCAGATCCTCCCAGGACTCCGCCTGGTTCTGGGTCGGCTTGATGTAGTAGAAGATGTTGTCGAAGTCGATGCCCGTCAGGTCGCCGCCCCACATCGGCAGCGGCCGCGCGAGGAAGTAGTCCAGGCTGCGGTGCCGGAACTTCCGCATCCAGTCGGGCTCGTTCTTGTGGGACGAGATCGCGTCGACGAGCTCGTGCGAGACGCCGCGGCCGGACTTGAAGAAGTAGTCCTCCGTGACGGAGAAGCCGTACTTGATCGCGTAGTCGGAGCCGATTCCCTGGACGATCTCGGTCTCGGTCTGCGCCATTACGCCTCACTCCCCACCGTTGCTGTCGCCGTTAAGAAAGGATCGTAGCCCTCCGCCTCGAGCTTCTTCGCCAGCTCGGGGCCGCCTTCCTCGACGATCCGGCCGTCGACGAAGACGTGCACGCGGTCGGGCGTGATGTAGTCGAGGATCCGCTGGTAGTGCGTGATCACGAGCGCGCCCATCTCCGGGCTGACGAGCTCCTGCACCCCCTTGGCCACGATGCGCAGCGCGTCGATGTCGAGCCCCGAGTCGGTCTCGTCGAGCACCGCCAGGCGAGGCCTCAGCATCGCCATCTGCAGGATCTCGACCCGCTTCTTCTCGCCGCCCGAGAAGCCGTCGTTCAGGTAGCGCGAGGCGAGCTCGCGGCTGACCCGCAGCCGGTCCATCTGGGCGAGCAACTCCTTCCGGAACTCCGGGATCGCGATCGGGTCGTCGGCGCCGCCGTTGCGGGCCTTGCGCACGGCGTTGATCGCGCTGCGCATGAAGCTCGTGACGGTGACGCCGGGAATCGCGTGGGGATACTGGAAGGCGAGGAACAGACCGCGCTGCGCGCGCTCGTCCGCCGCCAGCTCGGTGACGTCGTCGCCGTCGAAGACGATCCGGCCCTCGGTGATCTCGTAGCCGGGATGACCCATGAGGGCGTACGCGAGGGTCGACTTCCCGGAGCCGTTCGGCCCCATGACCGCATGCACCTCGTTCGCGTCGACCTCGAGGTCGACGCCCTTGACGATCTCCGTGCCGTCCTCCAGCGCGACGTGCAAATTCTCGAGCTTCAGCAATGCCACTATGTGCGCCTCAGTTTCCCTTGAAATCGCGGGATTTCCCGCCTCTTCGTAACTCGGGCCAGTCTAGCGGACGCCTGTCAGCCGCCGAACCATGCCGTCCCGCGACGACGCAAGCTCGACGGCGCCGGCGGCGACCGCGCCGAGCCCGAGGAGGGCGAGCCCCGCGGCCCGCGAGCGGAGCGCCAGGCGCAGCGACGTCCAGGCGGTGCGCCTGCGCGCCTGTGCGTCGAAGCGGCCGTGCGCGCCGGGGTCGCCGGGCAGGGGGGCGAACAGGTTGTCGGGCGCATCGAGCGGCTTGTCCTCGGCGGTGTGCTGGCTACGCCAGCCCATCCGCAGCAGCATCAGGTCGCCGGCGCGCGGCGAGAGCTTCTGCCCCCAGAGCAGCTTCTGGGCGCCCCAGCCCACCGGCAGCTCCCGCACCGGCCGCTCGCAGCAGTGCAGCACCGCTTCTGCGAACGGCTCGGGCTGGTAGATCGGCGGCACCGGCTGCGGCTGCTTGCCGATCTTCTGCCGGTCGCGGTCGAACTGCGGCGTGTTGATCGCGGCGGGATGGACGATCGAGACGTCGACGCCCCAGCCGGCCTTCTCGAGCTCGATCCGCGCCGACTCGAAGAAGTTGCGCAACGCCGCCTTCGAGGCGCAGTAGCCGCCCTGGAGGGGGATGCCGCGGTAGGCGAGCGCGGACTGGACGGAGACGAACGTCCCCTGCGACGCGCGCAGGTGCGGCAGCACCGCCCAGTAGCCGTAGACCTGGCCGAAGAAGTTGACGTCCATGATCCGGCGCAGCTCCTCCGGCTCGTACCGGTACGTCTCGGCGTAGACGGTGACGATCGCGTTCGCGACGTACGTGTCGACGCGGCCGAAGCGGTCGACGGCCTGCTCGACCACCTGCGCCACCTCGTCCTGCACCGTGCAGTCGGCCGGGACGGCGAGCGCCTCGGAGCCGAACGCCTCGATCTCGCGGACGCACGCGTCGAGGGCCTCGCCGGTGCGGGCCGTGACGACGACCCTGGCTCCGCGCCGGCCGGCGAGCCGCGTCACCGCGCGGCCGAGCCCGCTCGAGGCGCCGGTCACGACGATCACCTGCTCGGCGAGAGGCTTCTTCCGCTTCACGTCCGGGGCCTCCCCGATGGCGCTGGGGTGGAAACGCGGCTACCATCCACCCCACATGACCGGCTGGACCAGCCCAACCCATATCGTTCTCCTGCTCCTGATCGCGCTGCTGCTGTTCGGCGCGAAGCGGCTCCCGGAGATCGGTCGCGCGCTCGGCACGGGGATGCGCGAGTTCAAGGACTCCGTCACGGGCCACGGCCCGGCGGAGCGGCCGGAGCTCCCGCCTGCTGACACGACGACCACCGCGGCGTCCGCGTCCGAGCACGAGCGCGAGCGCGAGACCGTCTAGCACCCGCATGAGACGGTTGCCCCGCCGCCTCGGCTTCGGCGAGGAGGCGACGCTCGTCGAGCACCTCGAGGAGCTGCGCTGGCGGCTCTTCATCATGCTCGGCGCGCTGGCCGTCGGCACGATCGTTGCTTTCGCGTTCCACGGGCACGTCCTCGACTGGCTGAACAACCCGCTGCCGCCCGACCGGCGTCGCCCGACGACGCTCGGAGTGGCCGAGCCGTTCACCGTCTCGCTGACGGTGAGCGTGTACGCGGGATTCGTGCTGGCGCTCCCGGTGATCCTCTGGCAGCTCTGGTCGTTCTTCGCACCGGCGTTCGACCCCTCGAGCGAGCGGCGGATGCGCGGCCTCGTCGCGTTCGCGACGGCGCTCGGCGCCGCGGGCCTCGCGTTCGGCTACTGGATCCTGCTCCCTCGCGCGGTGCACTGGCTGACGCACTACGACAACAGGCACTTCCACGTCCTGATCCAGGCGAAGCCGTACTACTCGTTCGTCTCGACGGTGCTGCTGGGAATCGTCGTCGTCTTCGAGCTGCCTCTGGTCGTGCTCGGCCTCGTCCACCTCGGCGCGCTCAGTGCGGCGAGCCTGCGCAGGCACCGCCGGATCGGCTACTTCATCGTCGCCGTGGTCGCCCTGGGACTGCCCGGTCCCGATCCGGTGACGACGGCGCTCGAGCTGTTGCCGATGTGGGCGCTCTTCGAGGGGTCGATCTGGCTCGCGGTGTTCGTGGAGCGGCGCCGCCAGGCGGCGCCCGTCGAAGCGACCGGGGGATCGCTACCCTAGGGCGTCCATGGCACGCGCGGCAGTCAAGGCAAAACAGGCCCAGCGCGCCGGCGCGCAGCCGGCGAAGGCCGCCCCGCGCCGAGGGCGTCGTGGCGGTGGCAGCGGCGGCGGCAACCCGAATCAGCAGCTCTTCTTCATGCGGCTGCGCCGGAAGGCGAAGTTCGCCTACGTCATCCTCGCCGTCCTCTTCGCCCTCACCTTCGCCTTCGTCGGGGTCGGCTCCGGCTCCAGCGGGCTCGACCAGCTCTTCACGGGTCTGAACATCTTCCACCACAGCGGCTCGTCCATCTCGAAGGCGCAGAAAGAGGTGGCGAAGAGCCCCAACAGCGCGACGGCCTACCGCGACCTCGCGACCGCGTACGAGACGCACGGCAAGACGAACGACGCCATCGGCGCGCTTCAGCAGCTGACGAGGCTGAAGCCGAAGGACGTCAAGGCGTGGAACGAGCTGGCGGGACTCCAGCTGTCGATCGCCCAGAACTACGCGGGGCAGTATGAGAGTGCGGCCTCCGAGCAGGTGCTCGCGGCGCCGAGCCAGGGGCTCCTGCCGACCGGCACGCTCGGCAAGGCGATCGGCACGAACCCGATCGAGCAGAGCGCGTCTCAGCAGGTGAGCTCGGTGGTGAGCAACCTGTACCAGCAGGCGACTCTCGCCTACAGCAATGCCGTTGCCTCCTACAAGCAGGTCACCAAGCTGCAGCCCAACAATGCGGCTGCGCAGTTCCAGCTCGCTCAGGCCGCGCAGGCCGGCAACGACACGACGACGGCGATCGCCGCCTACAAGGCGTATCTGAAGCTGAACCCGAGCTCGTCGACCGCCACGCAGATCAGGCAGCTGATCAAGCAACTCTCGCCGCAGGCTACGGGGACGCCGGCGCCGAGCGCCAAGCCATAAGAGCGAGAAGAAGTAGCGCGCGCCCCGCGGGGAACGGTCTGGTTAGACTCCGCGCGACCCAGGGAGGAAGGCGCGCATGAACTTCGACATCAAGACCGAGCAGCTCAACGACGACTCGTACGTCATCTCGCTCGTCGGCGAGGTCGACCTGTACACCGCGCCGGAGTTCAAGCAGCAGCTGCTGGAGGTGATCGCTCAGGGCGGCAAGCAGGTCGTCGTGGACTTCACCGACACGACCTTCATCGACTCCACGACCCTCGGCGTACTCGTAGGGGGCGTGAAGCGGCTCCGCTCGAACGACGGCCAGCTCTCGCTCGTCTGCAGCGACCGCAACATCACGAAGATCTTCGAGATCACCGGCCTCGACCGGGTCTTCACGATCTACCCCACGCGCGCCGAGGCCGTCTCGCAGCTGGGTGCGGCCGGCACCGGGCCGCCTGCCTAGACGCTTGATGCCACGCGCGCTCCCCGGGGCGGTCCTGCTCGCGGCGGCCGCGATGGCCGCCGGAGGCTGCGGCACGGGCGGGAAGGCCTCCTCCCATGCCGACACGCAAAACGGGCAGAAGCTCTTCACCGCCAAGTGCGCGGGCTGCCACACGCTCGCGGCGGCCGGCGCCCGCGGCACCATCGGCCCGAACCTCGACGACGCCTTCGCCGAGGCCCGCGTCGAGAAGTTCAAGCAGAGCACGATCCAGAACGTCGTCCTCGACCAGATCCGCGACGCCAACCCGCCGATGCCGAAGAACATCGTGACCGGCTCGGACGCGCAGGACGTCGCGGCGTACGTCGCCGCGTCCGCCGGCCTGGGCGGCGGGAACGCGAAGTCGCCCGCGCAGCTCGGCACCGACGGCAAGGCGATCTTCTCCGCGGAATGCTCGAGCTGCCACACGCTGAAGGCTGCGGCCGCGACCGGGACGGTCGGGCCGAACCTCGACCAGCTCAAGCCGCCGCTCGCGACGGTGCGGCGCCAGGTCACGAACGGCGGCGCCGTGATGCCGGCCTTCAAGGGCGTGCTCAGCCCGGCGCAGATCGACGCGGTCGCGAAGTTCGTGGCCGACAACGCCGGGAAATAGCGCCGGTGCACGTGCGGGCCTTGGTGCCCTGTAGGGCCACGGCTAGCGACCTGGTCGCGAGCCGTGCCCTGAGGAGCCACGGCTAGCGGACTTCCTCGCGCTCGGCCTCGAGGTCGACGACGACGTGCGTGATCGGAACGGCGAAGCGCTCGCGGGCCTCGTCGACGAGGCCCTGCTCGAGCCAGTGCGAACGGCCCTCCGGATGGGTCGAGATGACGATCTCGTCCGCCCCGAACGTGCGGAGCGCGTCCTCGATCGCCTGCAACGGCTCGCCGTCGCCGACGTCGCCGCGCACGACGAGCCCCGTCTCGGCGAGACCGGCGACCGAGGTCCGGACACGCTCGGCGGCTGCGGCGCGCGCCGTGTCA
>WNGE01002724.1_pt1 | contig 21339 bp, 15 predicted proteins | sample 5400651 | NCBI WGS metagenome assembly WNGE01 (sample SAMN13153370, study PRJNA577476) | soil metagenome | isolation source: 60 cm soil or saprolite under grassland replicate 2 | place: USA:California | collected 2016-06-15 | reverse complement strand
TGCTCTAAGCCCTCATGCACGGCGAGTGCTTCTACCCAAAGTAACGCGACCGCAGCGCCCGCCGTGCCCACGGTCTGCCACAGCCCCCACCGGTACGCTGCTGCCACCATCACGAAGACGAAAAACAGGAAAAACGGTCCGCGCTGGGCGGTGGTGAACATCGAGATCAGCACCGGCCACACAATGTCTACGCTGTGCACCACCAGCCGAAACGCGCGCGTGGACTGGGGCCGGAGACGCAACAGCAACATCACCACGACGCCATGCACAAGGTAGATTCCCAGGAGCGGATACATCCAGGGCGAATACGCCGTGCCGTTCGCCGGTTCCCACCACACCGCGAAGACTGCCGGAACCGACAGCGCCACCCGTGCCGTTGCCAGCCACCGCTCGGTGCGCCGAATCTCATCCGAACTGAGTGGGGCCCGGAAACGCCATAGGTCGCGGTATCGCGAAACTATCCAGGACAAGGAAGTCACGGTGTTTAGGGCCTAATTCTACGGTCAATCTCCACAGAACTCCACACCTCGGTTCCCTGTTTCGACTCGTAACCGCCAGCAAGCTCTCTGCCGCGCACCCCGCCCACTAACTCTGCCCTCGGGATTACACAAGTAATCCCCTCTAATTTGGTTTCCGCTCTACAATGGGGCCGGAGTCTCGTTTCGTGCCCCCCCGCATCAAACTGTGGTGTTGCCTGCTCGCCGCTCTGGTTCTGGCCCAGTTCGCGGTCTCGCTCCGCATGCCCAGGGGCGTAACCCTGACCGTGACCAGCGACCTGATCCAGAGCGCCCTGCTCTTGGTCGCCACCGCCGCCTTTCTGCCCAACACCCTGCGCTCGCCCTGCTCCATCCAACGCACCCGAGGCTTCTGGATGCTCATGAGCGCAGGCATGTTGTTTTGGCTCGCCTATCAGGGAATGTGGAATTACTTTGAGGTCCTGCGCCGCCAGGATGTACCCGAAGTGTTCAGCGGCGATGTGGTTCTTTTCCTGCACCTGGTCCCCCTGATCGCCGCCCTCGGCGTGTTTCCTCATCTTCGCGACGACGAGCGCGATACCCGCATCCGCATCCTGGATCTTTCGCTCTTGCTCATCTGGTGGGTCTTCATTTACGTCTACACCGTTATCCCGTGGCAAACTGTGCAGGTTGACGCGGGCATTTACGGCCCCAATTTCAATCTCGTCTACCTGACGGAAAAACTGGTCCTGCTGGTCTTCCTCGCGATAGTCGCTTACAGCGCGCGCGGCGGCTGGCGCCATCTTTACGGTCAACTGCTCGCAGCCAGCACCCTCTACGCCTCCAGTTCCTACTTAGCCAACTGGGCCATCGAACGCCGGCTCTATTACAGCGGAAGTATCTACGACATCCCCTTGACCATTTCGATCGCATGGCTGGGGACCGTCCCCCTGTTCGCTTCGCGCTGGGATCTCTCGCAATCGAAACCTTCCCGGCCCATTTTTGGGTTATGGATCAGCCGGCTTGGGATGCTCGCGATCTTCAGCCTCCCAGGATTTGCGCTCCGTGCCCTGCTGCAACCTGGATCGCCTTCGCCGGTCCGGAATTTTCGCATTGTTTTGACTCTTCTTACGACCGTGGTGATGGGCGCCCTGGTGTTCTGGCGGCACAGCCTGCTGGGCCAAGAACTTTCCCGGCTCCTCGAAAAATCCCGCCGCTCCTTTGACGACCTGAAAACCCTACAGGCGCAACTCATTCAATCGGAAAAACTCGCATCGCTCGGCCATCTGGTGGGCGGTGCCGCCCACGAGATCAACAATCCTCTTACCGCCATGCTCGGATACTCCGACATCCTGGGAGCATCCGGATTGCCACCCCAGGAACAGCATCTGGCAGACCGCATTGCCGAGCAGGTCCGTCGTACCAAAACGATGGTCGCCAACCTGCTAACCTTTGCCCATGAGACTCCCACTCGAATGACAGCCGTGGACGCAAACTCGGTGCTACAGACTGCCGTGCGTCTGATCATGCCCCAACTCGAAGAACAGTCCGCCACGTTCCACCTGGCTCTCGGCCCTTCTCTTCCGCCCGTGCTCGCCGACTCCAACCAGCTACTGCATATCTGTCTGCATCTTGCGGGACAGATCATGAGTCAGTTCCATTCGGAGGCGCATCCCGGGTTCCACCCGCAAACGATCGATGTGCAAACGCGCCAGAACGACAACTTTGTGGTGCTCGATTTCAAAAGCGACGCTGCCTCTAGCGAGCCGTACCAGCTTCTTCGAACCTCGCAAGGCGGGAACAAACCTTCGTCCCTCTCGCTGAACGCCTGTTGCCGAATGGTGGAGGAACACGGTGGCCACATTCATTCCCAGGTTGCCCGCGGCCGATACACTGCGTTCCGGCTCGAACTGCCCGTGGCCACTAAAACATCGAGTGGCTCCTCGCCCTCCGTCAAGCCAACCCGCGCCGCAGCCGGCACCGGCTCCTGACCTCGCCCTCGGCTTATTCTCCGGGTCCCACTTCCACTGTTCTCTTCAGTTGGCCGCAAGCCGCGAAAATGTCGCGTCCGCGCGGCCGCCGGATAAACGCCGGAATGCCCGACGTAACCAGAATCCGTTGGAATTCGAGCACGCGCTCCCGCTCGGGCGTCTGGTAAGGCAACTCCGGCCCCGGATTCAACGCGATCAGATTGATCTTCGCGCGCATGCCGCGCACCATCTCCGACACCTCCCGCGCGTGCTCCGCCGCATCATTCACGCCCGCCAGCAGCACATATTCGAATGTGAGCCGCTCCCTTGGCCGCAGCGGAAACTCCCGCGCCGCCTGCATCAGTTCGCGCAGGGCCCACTTCCGGTTCAGAGGCATAACTGCGCTTCGCAACTCATCGTTCGGCCCATTCAGCGAAATCGCAAGCTTGGGCCTCATCGGTTCCCTTCCAAAATCGTGGATGCGGGGTACGACGCCCGCCGTCGAAACCGTCATCCGCGACTCCGGTATCCCCACGCCCCCCACCAGCAGCCGCACCGCCTTCATGAAGTTCTCGTAATTCAGAAAAGGTTCGCCCATCCCCATGAATACGAGGTTGACGCGCTGCGTCGGCGGCTCGACTCGTCGCTCCCGCAGCACCGCCGCAACCTGTCCCACCATCTCTCCCGCTTCGAGATTCCGCTTGACCCCAAGCAGGGCCGTAAAGCAGAACCGGCAATTCACCGCGCATCCCACCTGGCTCGAAACGCAGATCGTTGCCCGCCGCCACGTGGCCGCTGCCATCCCGGACTCGATCTCGTCGCCCGCCTCGCTGCCATCCCCGCTCTCTCCGTCGTCCCCCTCCGGCATCCAGACGGTTTCCACCGTCTCCCCGTCCGCCATTTCCACCAGATACCGCATCGTGCCGTCGCGCGATTCGTACTTCTGTGCGATTCTCGGCATCCCGACCCCCCAGCCCTGTTCGCCCAGTCGCGCGCGGTATTCCCGAGGCAGGGTAGAAATTTGATCGAGTCCCTCAGCCCTTTGCCGATATAAGGCATCAAACAGTTGCTGGGCTCGATAGGCAGGCTGGTTCGACTCCAGGACAAGGTTGGTAAGTTCCTGAAGCGTGAGACCTAGGAGCGAATTGCGAGTGGAGCTTGGCATGGTGGAGGGTCGCCTTCTCAACCCTCAAAAGTATTTTGAAACAAGTTTTAGTGTAATGGCCGCATCCCATGTAAATGACTGTTGTAAGTTAAACAAACTTAAGCGCTAGGTTCAACCACCGCCAACATTGTCCACAATGTGGCAGAATAGGAAAAGCAACCCGCCACTTCAAGTTGGACTCGGGAATCACATGGTCAAGGAGACCCGCAACATTCGCCGTCAGGTATTGCCCAATGGCCTCACGGTCATCACCGAGCAGATGTCCCATATCCGCTCGGTTGCGATCGGTATCTGGCTCAAGTCGGGCTCGCGCAATGAGGATTCCGAGTGGAACGGCATCACCCACTTCATCGAACACATGGTGTTCAAAGGCACGGAGACGCGCTCCGCCGAGGCGATCGCCCGCCAGGTCGATTCGATCGGCGGCAACATGGACGCCTTTACCGCCAAGGAATGCATTTGTTTCAACATCAAGGTCCTCGATGAGCATCTTCCCGTCGCCATGGAGGTGCTGAGCGATCTCGTCCTTCACCCCGTCTTCGAGGCCGGGGACATTGCCCGCGAACGCGGCGTCATCCTCGAAGAAATTAAGATGGACCAGGACAATCCCGACTATCTGGTCCACGAAATCTTCACGGAAAGTTTCTGGAAGGATCACGCCCTGGGCCGCCCCATTCTGGGAACGCGGGAGACCGTGAAAAAATTCGAGCGCCCCGTCATCTCGCGATTTTATGGACACCACTTCGCCCCCGCCAATCTCATTGTCGCCGCGGCTGGCAACCTCGACCACAACCGCTTCGTGGAACTCGTATCCCAACATTTCCAACACGTGAAGGCGGCGGAAAATGGCTTGCGCTCGCCCGCGCCCAAAACCTTCTCGCGCATCAACCTGCGCAACAAGAAGTCGCTCGAGCAAGTGCAGATCTGCATCGGCGTGCCCTCGCATCCCATCGCCCATGAGCACCGCCACGCCTCCTACATCTTGAACACGCTGCTGGGCGGGGGCATGAGTTCGCGCCTGTTTCAGAATGTGCGCGAGCGCCAGGGACTGGCCTACTCGATCTACAGCGACCTCAATCCCTACCGCGATACCGGTTCCATGTGTGTCTATGCCGGCACCTCGCGCGAATCCGCCATCAAGGTCGTCGAGTGCGTGGTCGCCGAGTTCCGCAACCTGAAATCGACCCCGGTGCCGGAAGAAGAACTGCGCCGCTCCAAGGACCAGATGAAGGGCAGCCTCATGCTCTCGCTCGAATCCTCGACCGCGCGCATGTCGAACCTGGCCCGTCAGGAAATGTACTTCGACCGTTTCTATTCCCTCGACGAACTGATCGGACGCATCGAAGCCGTCGCCGCCGACGACCTTCGCCAATTTGCCAACGAGTTCTTCACTACCGAGCAGATCGCGGTCACCATCCTCGGCAACTTGACGGGGTTGAAACTGAGGCGCGACCAACTAGCCTGCTGAAACTGTGGCGCGGACACTCCTGTCCGCGTGGTTGTGGAGTTAGTGCCCGGCTCGCCAGACTTGAACGGTTAACCTTGGCAAATTGACGCCGTACCTCCGAATGCGGTCGTTGCTCCCCTTGCTTCCCGTGGTACTCTGCACCGGTTCAATTTTCGGGATGAGTACCGTATGATCTGGCGAATCGCAGGCTCCGTTTTGGCCGTCGCACTGCTCGCGGGATATCGGCTGTTCCTAAAACCTCGTGAGCGCGATTTGTCTTCTGCTCCCGGCCAGTGGAATCTCTCGACCCTGCTTCTGGCCAGCGCCCTCACGTTGTTTGCGGAACTGGCCCTCATCCGCTGGGTGGCCACTGAGGTTCGGGTGTTCGCCTACGTGAAGAATCTGGCGCTGCTGCTTTGTTTTTTGGGCTTTGGTCTGGGCTGTGCGCTGGCTCGCCAGACTCCGCGCTGGCTGACCGCCACCAAAGCCCTGCTCGGCCTCATACTCGTGGTGCGCCTTCCCTGGTTCAGCGAGCGGGTCATGGAGCGCCTGTCGCAAACGCTCGGCGCCGGCCGCGACCTGGAACTCTGGAGCGCAAAAACCACCAGTGACTGGGCTGGCTTTCTGCTGGCCTCCGCCATCGCCGCCATTTTGCTCCTTCTAATAACCTATATCTTCATCCCGTTGGGACAAACCGTCAGCCGCCAGATCGAACTGGCTCCCCGCCCCCTTCTGGGATACTCATGGAATCTTGCCGGAAGTCTCGTCGGCATCGTGACTTTCTTCGCAGCCTCGTGGATGGCCCTCCCGCCCTCCGCCTGGTTCGTAACTGTCCTCGCGGGTATGGCGTTGCTGCCATCCGCGGGGCGAGAACAAATCCTGCTCGCGGCGGCTGCAGTCCCCGCTGCGCTTTTGCTAGTCGACCCCTCGACCCCGCATTACTCCAAGCTCTGGACACCCTACCAAATGCTTGAGGTCGAGGACCAAGCCCTGCCGACCGGTGAATTTGTTCGGACACAGATTCGCGTGAATCATCACGGCTATCAGGATATTGTGAACCTCTCGCGCGAGTTTCTCGACCGCCATCCCCATCTCATGACGGAGCCGCCCGATGAAAATTCCTACAATCTCCCCTTCCGCTTCACTCCGCCCCACCCCAAGGTCCTGATCGTCGGCTCGGGAACGGGCAACGACGTGGCGGGCGCGTTGCGTGGTCAGAGCCGGACGGTCGATGCCGTGGAGATCGACCCGAAAATCCTGGCCTTGGGATGCCGGCACCCCGAGCGCCCCTATGACGATCCGCGCGTCTCCGCCCATCTCAACGACGCCCGTGCCTTCATGAAGCGGACCCACGCGCGCTACGATCTCATCCTCTTCGGCTTGCTCGATTCCCATACCCAACTCTCCGACTATTCCAACATGCGCCTCGACAACTTCGTGTACACCGAAGAGTCTTTTCGAGAAGCCCGTGCACTGCTGGCTCCCAATGGCGTCCTGTTCGTAAAGTTCCAAGTGAATTATCCATGGCTGGGGCGCCGCATTATGGAGATCATGACCCACGCGTTCGGCAAAGCTCCAATAGCGTTCGAAGCGCGATCCAGTTTCACGCCCAGTGCCACCTGTTTCGTGATCTCGGACTCGGACCAGGTGCAACGGCAACTCGCATCCGATCCACGCTTAGGCCAATTCGTCGCCGAACACCCCTCCAACTTCCTCGACTCACGCAACGTCGCGGTCACGACCGACGACTGGCCCTACCTCTACCATCAGGGCCACTGGATCCCCAACATATTTTTCCTTCTCAGCTTTCTCGTGCTGACGCTGGCCGCCGCGTTTTATCTGCAGATTCCCGAGGCGCGCATCCGCGTGCCCTCCCTGTTCTTCTTCAGCATGGGCGCGGGTTTTCTGCTGCTCGAAACCCAGGTCGTCAGCCGCCTCGCCCTCTACTTTGGAACGACCTGGCAGGTGAACGGCATCGTCATCGCTGCCATTCTCGCCGCTCTCCTGGTCGCCACCTACGTCACCGAAAAGCGGCGCAGCCCGTGGCCGCGATCTTGGACGCTTGCTCTTCTCCTGCTGGCCATCGCCTTCGCCTATTTGTTCCCCTTCAGCCGCATCCCACTGAGGGCCGCAGCGGTTGGTTTCATCGCCGCCGTGGTTTTTGCCGTCCCCGTTTTCTTTGCCGGATTGTTGTTTGCCTCCGAGTTCCGCGCCGCCGATTCTCCCGCCGCCGCTCTCGGCGCCAACATGTTAGGAGCGGTAGTCGGTGGCCTGCTGGAGAACTTATCGCTCATTATCGGGATGAAGGCTCTCTTGCTGGTTGCCGCCCTCTTGTATTCACTGGCTGGCCTCGGCTTCCGCGGACTCCCCCGCCTGCCTCCGGCCGCCGAGCCCTAACCTAAACCTCGAGCAAACTTTCTTAAGTGCCATAGCTCACATAGTTCCGCGTCTCCGTTTAGTAGAATCGACAGAAGTGGAATTGCCGGCCCCATGCGAATCATGATCGACGTCTTCGGCCAGATCTTCCGCACCCTCTGGGCGCACAAGCTCCGCTCGTTCCTCACCATGTTCGGGATCGCCTGGGGCGTCGGTTCGCTGCTCCTGCTCGTCGGCCTGGGAGAAGGTTTCCGCTCCGGCAACAAGCGCGGTCTCTCCGAGTACGGCGAAAACATCATGATGATTTTCCCCGGCCGAGCGCCCGTCGTCGCCGGCAGCATGAGCTCCGCCCGCACCTACCGCCTCACCTACCGCGACTATCTCGACGTTCGCAAGGAAGCGCCTCATGTGCTGACCGCCACGCCCGTTCTGACCAGCATGGACGTGCGCGCGGTCAGCGAGTTCGCCAGCGCCAACGGCCAGATCACCGGCGCCGAGCCCCAGTACAGCGGAATCCGCTTCCTCCCGGTCAAGCTGGGACGCTGGCTCAACGATCTCGATGAAACTCAGAAGCGCAACGTAGTCGTCCTGGGCGACGAGATGGCCCACAACATGTTCCCCGGCCGCCCCGCAGTCGGTTCCGCCATTCTGCTCAATGGACATCGCTTTGAAGTCGTCGGCACCCTGAAGCGCGTCGGGCGCGGCGACGACAACTCCACCAACATGCGCTCTTACATCCCCTTCCAGGTGATGAACACCTACTTCCCTCTCAAGGGCGAAGCAGCATATGACGCAATTTCAATGATCAACTATCAACCGCGGGTTGCGGCCGAACACGTCCTGGCCCAGGATGAAGTCCGCCGCATCGTCGCCCGCAACCACGGCTTCGACTATCGCGACCAGGACGCCTTTGAAGGCTGGGACACCGTCAAGCAAGCGGAAATGATGGGCACCATCTTCGATGCCATGAACGAATTTCTAGGCACCGTAGGAATGGTCACCCTCGCCCTGGGCGCGATCGGCGTCATCAACATCATGCTGGTAGCAGTCACCGAGCGAACCCGCGAGATCGGATTGCGCAAAGCCCTGGGCGCAACCCGCCGCAGCATTCTCCTTCAGTTCTTTATCGAAGGCGTTCTCCTGACTCTGGTCAGCGGCCTGATCGGCATCGCCTTAGCCGGAGGCTTGATGGCCGCGCTTGGCAATGTCAATGGACCGGCGGGCTTTGATCCCCCACGTTTGGTCCCGAAAACCGCCATCCTGGCGATCGTCAGCCTGACCCTAGCGGGAGTCGCAGCCGGCCTCTATCCCGCCCGCAAAGCGGCGCGCCTCGAACCCGTCGAAGCCCTGAGGCAGGAGTGACGCCATGACCCGCGACCTGCTCCAGGAAGCCTATACCGCGATGCGCCACAACCGCCGCCGCACCACCCTGACCATGCTGGGCATGGCGTGGGGCATTGCGACAGTAGTCATGCTGCTCGCCTACGGAGACGGCTTCGGCCGCGCCGTCGCCAACATCTTCAAAAATTTCGGCACTAAACTAATCATCGTAGTTCCCGGACGCTCCTCCATGCAGGCGGGCGGCCAGAAAGCCGGCGTTCCCCTCCGCCTCACGCTCGACGACCTAGAGAGGCTCACCACCAACATTCCCCAGATCACCCACATCACTCCCAGTTGCGACAAGCAAGCCACGCTCCAATTCGACAACCGTTCCTACACCATGGGCGTCAACGGCGAGTATCCCAACACCTTTGACATCCGCGCCCTCACGCTCGCCCAAGGACGGCTCTTCAACGCCGAAGACCAGATGCAGCGCGCCCGCGTCGCGGTGATCGGTTCTGAAACGAAAGAAAAACTTTTCTCGGGACGCAACGCGCTGGGCGAGCGCATTCGCATCGACGGTCTCAGCTTCGAAGTCGTCGGAATCTTGAGCGCCAAGATGCAGGCTGGGGACGACAACGTCAACCGCGTTACTTACATCCCCTTCACCGCCATGGGCGATCTCAAAGACACCCACTACATCGACACCATTTGGTTCAACTACGAAACCAACGACTACGAGCGGATCGAGCAGGCCGTCCGAAACGTAATGGCGGACCAACACAAATTCAATCCCGCCGACCGCCGCGCGTTGCTGGTGTTCAATCTCATGATCCAGCTCCATCAGTTTGAGGTCATCACACTCGGCCTAAAAATCCTGCTCGGTTTCATCGGCACCCTTACGCTCGGCATCGGAGGCGTAGGTCTGATGAACATCATGCTCGTCTCCGTAACCCAGCGTACGCGCGAGATCGGCGTAGAAAAAGCCCTCGGCGCCCGCCGCCGTCACATCTTCTTCCAGTTCCTGGCCGAAGCTCTCACCATCACATTTCTAGGCGGACTCTGCGGCATCATCCTGGCCTACGCAGTTTCGTTCTCCGTCGGACGCCTCACCCTCTACAGCGCCATGGCCAAACACGCCGAAGCCGGCGACATCCGCCTCATGATCAACCCCGGCACCCTGCTCGTCGCCGTCCTGATCCTGACCGCCGTCGGCCTCATCAGCGGCATGGTCCCCGCCATCCGAGCCTCTCGCCTCGACCCGATCGAAGCCCTCCGCTACGAGTAGCCGGCGAGTGTCGGGCCGGTGAGACTCAAGTCACGGACAATCTGAGCCGGGTCGGCGATACAATTCCAACTTCAGCGACTTCAGCTCCACCATCACGAGGAGGTACCGATGCGCCTCTATTCTTCCTGGGTATGCGTGGGGCTCTTCTGCGCCACCGCGTTCGCGCAGTCAACTCCGAAAATCTCTAAACAAGGACAGCCATGCCTGGACTGTCACGCCGCCAGCACGCCCGGAGCGGTCGAGCAATGGCGAGGAAGCGCCCATGCCAAATCGAGCGTGGACTGCTATTCGTGCCACAAGGCCAACGCCGACGACCCGGCCGCCTTCGATCATTATGGGCAGAAGATCGCGGTGATCGTGACGCCCTACTACTGTGCCCGCTGCCACAAGGGCGAAGTCGACCAGTTCGAGAAAAGCCGCCACGCCGACGCCGCGCACTTCATTGGATCGCTCGACAACATGCTCGGCGAAGTAGTGGAGGGCGGCCCGGCCGCAATGAACGGGTGCAGGCAGTGCCACGGCAGCGACGTGAAGTACATCAGCGACGGAAAATTCGATTTCGCGACCTGGCCGAACAGCGGCATCGGGCGCATCAACCCCGACGGCAGCAAGGGGACGTGCGCGGCCTGCCATGGGCGGCATTCGTTCAGTTCCGCCGTGGCCCGCCAGCCGGAGAACTGCGGCAAGTGCCACCTGGGACCCGACCATCCCCAGGCCGAGATCTATGCCGAATCGAAGCACGGAATCCAGTTCCGCGCCAATATCGGAAAGATGAACCTCGATTCCAAGTCGTGGGTCGTGGGCAAGGATTATTCGGCGGCGCCCACGTGTGCTACGTGCCACATGAGCGCGACCGCGGACCAGAAGATCACCCACGATGTAGGGGACCGAATCAGTTACACCCTGCGTCCGGTGGTGAGCTTCAAACTGGAGAACTGGGAGAAGCGGCGCGCGGCCATGCAGAACGTGTGCTCGAACTGCCACGCCACGGGCTGGGTGGAAAACTTCTACAAGCAGTACGACAGCACCGTCGAGCTGTATAACGAGAAGTTCGCCAAGCCCGCCAAGTCGATCATGGAGAAGCTCTACGCCAGCGGAAAACTCACCAAGACGCCCTTCGATGAAAAGATTGAATGGACGTATTACGAACTCTGGCACCACCAGGGCCGCCGGGCGCGCATGGGCACGGCCATGATGGGGCCGGATTACACGCAGTGGCACGGCTTTTACGAAGTGGCGAAGACCTTCTACAACGAGTTTATTCCAGAAGCCGAACGGCTGCAGCCGGGCGTCTCCGCCGATGTGATGAAGAGCGATTATCACAAGTGGACGCAAGGCCTGACCCCGGAACAGATGCAACAGCAGATCGAGTTCTACAAGAAGCGCTACAACCAGTAAGAAGTGGAGGCCCTTTCCCTCAGCGAAAAGTTCCTGCCGTCCGCGCCGTGCGCCGATTGAAGCGCGCTGCACTACCGGTGAGATTCCTGTCCGTTGCTCCTGGTGTAATAACCAGTTAGTACGGTGGGTACCCCCCCGTGCCGATCAGAACTGGGCCTGCGGGAAAGTATCCCATCGGATACAATGAAGGGGCGTGAATACATTTGTTCGGTCGTCGGATTTCGATGTGTGGCTATCCCATCTGGCCGACCAAAAAGCAAAGGCGAGAATCTTGGCTCGCCTTCGTAGTGCGGCATTTGGAAATTTCGGCGATTGCGAACCCGTCGGCGAGGGCGTTTCCGAGATGCGTATTCATGTCGGAGCGGGGTATCGGGTTTATTACACGCGAACGGGATCGACCGTCTATGTTTTGCTGGCTGGCGGCGTAAAGGCATCACAGACGAAAGACATTGCCAAAGCGAAAACCATGGCTCGCGAACTCAAGAGGGCGAAACAGAGGGCAAAACGATGAAGACAAAAACGACTTACAAAGCATTCGACGTGGCGGCGTATCTCGACAATGATGCGGTCATTGCGGAATATCTTTCGGCGGCTGCCGAAGACCCGAACCCCGATGTATTCGTGGCCGCGCTCGGCGACGTGGCCAAAGCGCGAGGCATGGCGCAGATCGCCAAAGACTCGGGACTTGGCAGGGAGAGCTTGTACAAGGCCCTGAGTGCAGGCGCACACCCACGCTTTGAAACTATCAATTCTGTCCTGCACGCCCTAGGCGTGAAGTTCGCCGTCGTTGCCGAACACGGGGGTTAGGCTATGCGCCGGATGAAAAGCCGTTGTGGGTGGTTACGGTAATGCACGGACGACGCAACCCGCGCGTGATGGCCGCGATTTTACGGGGCAGAGAATGACGTCCGCTTGAGAGCTATCGGGAAAAGAACGGCAACGCTACGGCCCGGCAGTAGACTAGAATGACGCCGCAGTGGAATCCCACTCATCGCAAGCGCGATGAGTGGGGCAACTAACGAGAATTCAACGTCATTGTCCCTGATCGTGCGGCACGGTTAGTACCGTCGAGCAGGAGCCGGTATTGCCGGCGTTGTCCTTACCCCCGACCACGATTGTGTAGGTTCGACCGTCAAGATCGCTTCCATTCCTCGACGCTATCAATGAGATCCCGAACGAATAGGTGCCTCCCGCTCCCACCGTAACGCGGCCAGTTGGTTGAACTTGGCCATACTCGTCTGTTACCGCGAGCGTCGCACTGGTGGAATCAACACCAGAAGTGGCGTCAGTAATCGCTCCCGCCACGGTAACCGCGACTGGATTGCCGTTGGGCGGCCAAAGAGTGGTTGGATTTGCACTGCACGTGACGTTGGGGGGCGTCGCATCGACCTTGATCGTTTGGGATGGGCGCGGCGTTTCTACGTTTCCGGCGAGGTCGACGCTGCCAAATTGAATCGTGTGAATGCCGCCACCAGAAACCGTGAACGGGCTGGCGTAGTTGATTAAGCCACTTCCGTCGATGTTGTAAGAGCTTGCCGCGACGTCGGAGGGACCGTCGATGTCCGTTGCAATGAGGCTAACGGTTACTGCGCCCGTATACCAACCATTCGTTCCTTGAGGTCCCGAGAGGAAACTCGCCGTCATTGGCGCAGTTGTATCAACGTACGGCGCTGTCGAAATGCCCTGGGCTCCGGTTTGAATGAGGAGCTGACGAATCTCAACGGGCGTGTCGTTCACATTAATGTCTGCTACGTTGAAGATGGCTCCGTTGCCGCCGCTCACCGGATCCACATTAAGCGTCCTGACAACACCGGTTTGCCCGTTGTACGTCGTATTCCACGAGAACGAGGCTAGGACTGTGTAATTAGGTGGTTGGCCTCCCCCCCCGACTGTGTTCTTAATGCCGACCAAACTTGTGTAGAAACCCCAATACTCAGTTGACTGTGTTGGGGTACTGCCTGGTAGGCAAGGCAGACTCGGAGCGTCACGAAAGCTTGCTGTCGGAAACAGCCCTTGAGGACCTCCCGCGGCCGCCCCAGCAATATTGAATCCTGGGTTCAGACTGAATGCAGGGTCTAAATACCATGGCTGTTCCTCGTCCCAAAGGTAGGGGAGGTCATCAGAAGGACCAAGATTACCTGGGTAAAGCCCGTACTCTACGTAGCCGCCTGGGGGAGGATCTAAATGCGGGGCATACTGCACAGGACCTTGCGCAGGGAAACCGCTCCTACTCTCGTAGGAATGCAATTGGTCAAGGGGGTTTTGTAGATAACATTGTGGATCATGGGTAATGACAGAAACCCAATTGAAGTGGTCATACCCAAGCGGTCCCGCTGATTGGCTGACCGAAGTCGCTGTGGGGTCAGGGGTGAAAAGAGCCTGTATCGTGTTGCCGTTATACATAGCCGGAATCAACTTCTTCAATTGATATGCAGTGGCTGTATCTGAAAAGGCGGAGTCGGCGTTGCCCTGATATACCTTGATCTGGTAACTGTAGGTACCGTATGAACTGGGAACTGCATCTAAGAATGTTCGATCGGTTGACGTAGGCTGCGTCGGGAGAGTTTGCCAGGTTCCAGACGGCGTTTTCCGTTGAATCGTAAATCCATCTATCGGGTCGCTGCCGTAGTTCCAGGTAAGCTGGATTGTAGTACCACTGTTGCCAAGCTGGTTGGCGTGGACGTTGGTGGGCGCGGCAGGCCCGGTAGACGAACTGCCATCCACCCGAATCGTAAACGAGCCAGCGTTATCCCCGTAGAGATCGTCGTTGATCCCCAGCTGGAACTGAGTTGCGCCTGAAGGAATGACGAGAGTCGTGGGCCCAACACCCACCCACTCCGGGCTGCCTACGAGAGCGCCGGTGTCGTCCGCAAAGACCCCTACCAACCCTCCCAAGGCAGTCCCTGCATTGATGTAGTAAGCCGGGAACCGCATGCCGGCAGGGTCTATCGCAGTACCATACCCGTTAGAGAAGGTATAGAAGTCCCCGTTCGCATTGTGCCAATAGCCACAGCCGCCTTCGCAATAGACGGTGGCAAGGCCATCCAGGTATGTAAATGTAAGCGTATCTCCAGGATTGAATCCCAAGCCACTCGCTGCGCTCACAACGACAGGTGGCCCATAACCGCCAAAGCTGTAAGGGTAAGCCGCGTTTAGCCCACCGCCGACATTCCAAGGACCGGCATCTGAAGGAACCGTTACGGTTATCGACGATTGGGCGTTCAGCGCAACCGCTGCACCCAGCAAAATGATTAAGAGAGTGAAGGCGATTATGTGACGTGGCAACTTGCAAATGAAGGGGTCGACCGAGTTCCTACGCATAGCGGGTCCTTTCCGCACCCTGAAACCGACCCAAGCCCAAAATCTGTGTACTTGGGGCGTAACTAATTTACGAATGATGTGATTCTTGGGTCAGTGACGGCGATCACCTTCCTTGGGTTGCGGCACTTCCATGGCATAGCAAGTGAGCGGCTTCCCAATAGTTAATCCAGATTGAGAGAGAGTTTCTGGCCGGGTGCCCCACTCATTCGCGCACTTTGCGAATGAGTGGGCTCTCGACTTCGGCAAAACTCCGTACCCGACGACGCTTGATTTCCAGTGCCCACTCCTGAAACTTCACCCTCACCGGTCCCGTCTCTCCATAACCATAGGCTCGGAAACTGCTCCACATCCATTGCTCCGGACGCTCCACCAATCCCCGCTTCCCCGGATTCCGGTGCATGTAACGCAGCTTCTCGACGTGCTTACGCGCGCTCCACACATTGAAATCATAGAAGCGCTTCTGCCCAACCGGCTCCCGTGCCCGCTCCCACAGGACACCCTGCTCGACTGCGGCTTGTTTTCGGGCCGGAGGGTACGTCGCCGGATTCCGGCTTGAGCCTGATACCCTAAAAGGCTAGGATGAAGAGCGACCACGGAGAATCGGCCATGCAAGTCAACCTGCCTCCAGATCTTGAAACGCTAGTCAATAAACTACTTTCCAGCGGTGGTTACAGCAGCGTCGAAGATGTCTTCCGTCGCGCATTGGAGGCTCAGGCCGCCGAAGAAAGCTGGAGCGACGAGGAACGGCAGGCCTTGACGTCCCATATCGAAGAAGGGTTCTTGCAAGCCGAGCGGGGCGAACTGATTGACGGAGGTCAGGCGCGCCGCGAAATTCAGGCGATGAAAGACAACTGGCGCCAGGAGCGTGCGTCCAAACCGCGCGCCTGAACCGCTTCCCTGGAACAATGAGCTCCTATGCCCTCACGCCACTCGCCAAGGCCGATATTTTCGACGTCTGGTCCTACATCGCCGCCGAAAGCAACTCGGAGGAGACGGCCAACCGCGTCGAACAGGCGATCTACGACGCTTGTGCGTTCGTTGCGGAGGCTCCCATGCGCGGGCATTCTCGTTCCGACCTTACTAGCCGTCCGCTGCGCTTCTGGACGCTCACCCGATATCCCAACTACACCGTCGTTTACCGACCCGAGACGGCTCCCCTTCAGGTCGTGGCCGTTCTGCACGGGAAAAGAAATATACGGCGTGTCCTAAAACGGCGCCAATGACTGAGCATCCCAATCAGGCGGGTGGCCACTTTAGCGGGGAATGAACATTGACCGGAGTAAGTGGGGGTGCGCAACTTCTCGCGCTTTTCGAGAGGTGGCCGGCCGAACCGCCGACACCGTTCGACGCCGCTTTACGCGGCCGGAGGTCGGATCTTCACCTTCAGCACTTCCCAACTCCTTCACTCTTACCAGACCTGCCGAGCCAGGAAGTAGGCGCGGAAGCCGCTCCAGCGCCCGAGTTCGGGCCACCCAACTGCGCTTCAGCTGTCTTTTTTTCGAGGCTTCGGCGGCAGCGGCATTTCGATGAAGTCATAGCTTCCCGCTGTCGCTGCTTCGACTTTGGCGGTTATCGTTGAGCCGTGGTCGCGCACTATCGGCCAGATATTGGACCCGAGCACGACGAGGGCGAGTTTCCGGCCCGTCAGATTTTGCTGCTGCCGGATGTTTTGATCGGAGGTAACCAGCACATTGAATCCCTCCGCTTCAGCAGCCTTGAGAAGCTCGCCGTTTTCACACTGGGGATGCCACTGCATTTCGACAAACGTGCGCACGTCATGCCCGGACAGGAAGCGACGCACGCCGATAGGAACGTTCTTGTCAAACAGGATGCGCAACGCGGTGGCTCTGTGCGTACGTCAAAATCGTCTCGACGCGATCAGGCGTCAATTCAAACTGTTCGGCGATTTCGGAAACGCTCATGCCATAGTCGAAGTTATCGACAATCGCGTTGGCCGGCATCCGAGTGCCGCGCAGAACAGGAGCGCCGCTTTGCACTCCCGGCTTGATTTCGACTAACGGGCATTCCGACCAGTCGATTTTCTCTTGTGCAGCCATGGCGACCTCCCGTCCATTATCATTCCATGCTTCCGCTCAAAATGCCAGTGTTAGGAGGGTGGGCCACTTTTCCGTGGAAGTGTAACGCGGTTTTGTCTTTGAACTTCGACCGAAACAACTGGGGGTGCCGGGTGCGACTTCGGCAAAGCTCTGTACCGGACGACGATTGATTTCCAGCGCCCACTCCTGAAACTTCACCCTCACCGGTCCCGTCTCTCCATAACAATAGGCTCGGAAACTGCTCCACATCCATTGCTCCGGACGCTCCACCAATCCCCGCTTCACCGGATTCCGGCGCAGGTAGCGCAGCTTCTCGACGGGCTTACGCGCGCTCCACACATTGAAATCATAGAAGGGCTTCTGCCAAACCGGCTCCCGTGGCCGCTCCCACAGGACACCCTGTTCGACCGCGGCTTGTTTTCGCTTACGGTTCACGCGCCTGGAGAAACGCTCCTTGACCACCTTCACCACCACCGACGGGTCACCCTCCTCGGGCTCCGTGATGAGCAAGTGAAAGTGCTCGGGCATCACCACCTATCCGTGAACCACGAAGCGGTACTTGCGTCGCGCTTCCTCCAGGATTTTCACAAATAGGTCGCGCCGCCACGCCGAGCCCAATTCTGGTTGGCGACGGCGAGCAACTGCTGGTGAAGAAGTGCAGATCGTGCGCGCCATAATAGCGATGCAGACGCTTGGTCACGCCATCAGAGTAATCACAAGCGTTGGAGCGTGACGGCGATCCCGACACAGTTCGATGGTGACGAAACCCACACATTCGCAAAGGACGCGAATGTGTGGGGTACCCGCCCAGATCAGGGGCACACCGGAAACTGACCCACGGCCCGGGAATTCAGGATTCGTCGGGCGGCTTTGGAGCTGGTCTGGGAATGTCGGGATCGAGGCCGGCTGCGGTCATGATGGCGCGTCCCAATTCCTCGAAAGAAACCACTGAGGGTTCGCCGGTGACAGGCACAGTACTGGGCGACCCCTCGTCCGTGCTGGTGGGGGCGACGAAGCGATAGCCTCTTCCGACTACGGTTTGAAGGCACTGCGGCTGGGCGGAATCGTCATCGAGCGCCATGCGAACCTTGCGGATGGCGGTATTGATGCCCTGTTCGACATCGACAAAGACGTCCTTGCCCCATAGTTCGCTGGAGATTTGCTCGCGGGTCACGAGCTGTCCCTTCTTTTCGACGAGGAACATCAGCAACTGAAGGGGCAGCCCCTCAAGCTGGACTGGCTGGCCGCCGCGCGAAAGCAGAAAGCGGCCGAAATCCAGGACAAAATCGTCGAAACGGACCTTCTTCTCGGGCACGAAGCCTGCCTTCCCGGAAAGTTTCCAGCACGCCTGAAATTCTGGGCTGTGGCCGCAACCGTGTCAAGCCAGCCCAGGTGGAAATTCTTCAGATCAATTCATTCGGCTTCAGACCGGCTCCATGGACGTGTTACGAAATTCGCTGCAACATCACCATCAGTTAACGGGTTTGCTCGCCGAGCTGGAAAAGAGCTAGCGAGCCAGGGTGTTGGAGGGTTCGGGACTCCGGGGGGAAGGCTCCGAACCCCTCTCATCCGTAAAATGAAAGGGTTTGGGCTCGCCCACAACAACTACTCCACTCTCCGCTTGCCATCGTTTATTAGCCAGCCGATCTCCTTCCTAGTTTACCTAGCACCCAAACCCAAGAACCCAATGTATAGCCGGGCTCCCGCAGGCATACCAAAAAACGTAATTTACATCCCAAAATTCATATCAAAACTCCGCGAATCTCTCTATAATTGCGGAAGTGATTGTCTGGCAGCGACTTATTTAGTGTGTTCGGGAGATGGCGTGGCAGTGAACTTGCTTCAGCTTGACCTACGGCGAACATCTGGCCGCGCCGCAGCGCCACGACCGGAGCCCATGAACCGCGAATTTCAGGCCCGCTTTACAGCCATTTTACTGGGGCTGCTGACCATAACGGCAGTTGTCTTCGCCGGCTACAACTATCGGGTCGAGCGCCAGTATCCAGTCCCTGACGATGGGGTATGGTGGCTGGAGCGAAACAGCCACTTGGTGGCCGACCATCTGGACCTGAACGGCCCGGCTGCCCGGGCGGGCATTCGTAGCGGGGACCGTGTCGTCAGCGTGAATGGCCGCAAGGTCGAGAGCGCAGCCGCTCTAACACGACAGCTCTACTATTCTGGCATCTGGTCCAAGGCGACGTACTCGCTGGTCCGGGGCTCGGTTCCGCTGGATGTGGAAGTCATTCTGGCGCCCGCCGATCGTTCCATGAACGATTGGCTGCGGCTGATCGCGCTCATCTACCTGGGAATTGGACTCTACGTGCTGTTGCGGCGATGGACCGCCGTCGGCTCCACGCACTTCTACATCTTCTGCCTGGTCTCATTCGTTTTCTACGCGCTCCACTACACCGGCAAGCTGAACGAATTCGACTGGCTCGTCTACTGGAGCAACGAAGTGGCCTGGTTGCTGCAGGCGGCCCTGTTCCTGCACTTCGTGCTGACTTTCCCGGAGCGGGGCGGCATGGTCCGCCGGCACCGCTGGGCGATTCCACTTCTGTATGTGCCCGGTGCGCTGCTGCTCGCGATGCATGTGCTGGCGATGGAGTTCCTGAAGGCCAGCGAGCGCCTGCGCTGGGACCTGGACCGCATTCACTGGGGTTACTCCACACTGTTCTTTGGGGCGGCGGCGGCCGTGCTGGTGCACAGTTATCGGGGCGCGAGCACCCCGATATTGCGTCAGCAGCTGAAGTGGATCACGCGGGGCACGATCCTGGCCATCACGCCCTTCACGTTGTTCTACGTCGTGCCCTATCTGTTCGGATCGATGCCTTCCGCTGCGATGAAGGTGTCGGTATTGTCGCTGGGACTGCTGCCCCTGACCTTCGGCTACGCCATCTTCCGCTACCGGCTGATGGACGTGGATTTGATCTTCAAGCGCGGGATGGCGTACACGCTGGCGGCAGCCGCGATCGTCGCCGCCTACTTTGCGGGGGTGGCTGGAATCGCCGAACTGGTTCACAAGAGCGTGCCCAGTTCCGGCCCTTACGGGCTGATGCTGGCCATCGTGGTCACCGCGCTGCTGTTTGATCCGGTGCGCAAGTGGATTCAGGACAAGCTCGACCAGTTCTTCTACCGGACGCGCTACGACTACCGGCGCACCCTGATTGAGTTTGGCCGCGAGTTGAGTTCGGAAACCGATCTCGACAAGATGCTCACGTCGGTCGTCGACCGGCTGGCCCGCACGCTGCTGGTGGACCGCATCGCCATTTTCCTGTCGAACAGCGACTCTTCTCGCTTTGAATTGTCGAAGTCGTTCGGACTGGCGCATATCGCGGGCCTGGACCTCTCGTTCCTGGCCAAGCCACGAATCGAGGACGCCGCCGGCCACATCTTCTTTGAGAACACCCACCTTTTGCCGCGTGAGGACGCCAACGCGCAGGAAGCCATCAGCCGGCTGGATTTGAACTACTACATTCCTTGCCACGTGCAGCGGAAGACGATTGCGTTTCTGGGCCTGGGGAAAACCATGGAAGGCGACTTCCTCTCCAGCGAAGACGTGGAACTGCTGGAAACCCTGGCCGGATACATTGGCATCGCGATCCAGAATGGCCGTCTGTACGCGTCGCTGGAGCAGAAGGTTGCGGAGTACGAGCGGCTCAAGGACTTCAACGAAAACATCGTGGAGTCCATCAACGTGGGCGTGCTGGCGGTGGATCTGGAGGACCGGATTGAGTCCTGGAATTCGCAGATGGAAGTCATGTATGCCCTGCCCCGGTGGCAGGCGCTGGGGCGCTCGCTGAGCGAAGTGTTTCCGGCTGCGTTCGCGGAGGAGTTTTATCGCGTCCGGCAGAATCCGGGAATCCACAATCTCTACAAATTCCGCATGGGAACGCCGACCGGCGAATCGCGCACGGTCAACGTGGCGATCGCCCCGCTGGTCACGCGCAAATTCAACGTGATTGGGCGGCTGGTGATCATGGACGACATCACCTCGCGCATGGAGCTCGAGGCCCAGCTTTCCCAGGCCGACAAACTGTCGTCGATCGGATTGCTGGCGGCCGGTGTGGCCCACGAAGTCAATACCCCGCTGGCGGTGATCTCGTCTTACACGCAGTTGCTGGCCAAGCAGTTGCAGAGCGACGCCCCGAAAGCGGCGCTGCTGGAGAAGATCACCAAGCAGACTTTTCGCGCTTCCGAAATCGTCAATAACCTGCTGAACTTCTCGCGCACAACGGGAACCGAGTTCACCGAGATCAGCCTGAACAAGGTGATCGGTGACACACTCGCATTGCTGGAACATCAGTTCAGAGTCGCCCACATCGAAGTCCAGCCCGAACTCCACGAAGACCTGCCGCCCATCCTGGGCAACGCGGGACGCCTGCAGCAGGTCTTTTTGAACCTGTTCCTGAACGCCAAGGACGCGATGAACGGGGGCGGGGTGCTGAAGGTGGCGACTTTGAACGGCGATTTTGTCAGCGTTCGGGTCGCTGACACTGGATCGGGCATCGCGCAGGAGAACATTCAGAAAATCTACGATCCCTT
>WNGE01008089.1_pt1 | contig 21343 bp, 14 predicted proteins | sample 5400651 | NCBI WGS metagenome assembly WNGE01 (sample SAMN13153370, study PRJNA577476) | soil metagenome | isolation source: 60 cm soil or saprolite under grassland replicate 2 | place: USA:California | collected 2016-06-15 | reverse complement strand
AGCGCCTTCAGCGCATAATACGACCGCGACGATGGCAGGAGCAATCTCCCGGGAGGATCCGTGAGGTTGATCGGCGTGTTGTGCGTATACGCGTACGAGTTTATCCCACCCATCAGCCCGATCGGATCTTCTGAGATAAACCGCTGAAAGCGTGGCTGGTAGTACCGCGCCCGGTAGTAGTAGTTAGCTCATCTACTCGCAGGGAACGGCAGGGCAGCTTCCGCGCCACTGGCCGGCGCCGGGTCAGGCGAGGCCTCCGGCCGGCGCTGGGCGCATGGCAGGATGGCGAGGCGCAGGGTGCCGGCCCCTCCGCTCCAGGCGATCCGATGGTATCCGCCGCTCAACCACGTCGGCGATGGCGGGGCGACCCCGTCGATCAGGACACGGATGCCGGGGGTCATCGCGATCTCGTAGCGTCCCGGCACGAGCAGGTCGACGTCGACCTCCCCGGCGCCGCCGGGCAGCGTGACGCTGGCGCCGGCCACGAGCAGGCCGTCGGGCTCCCGCACGTAGTACCGCGCGATGAACGCCGAGATGGGCCCGTCGAGGTCGCGCAGCCGCGACTCGACTCCGACCGGGGCCCGCGCCCGCCACAGATCGTGAACGAGGGCGTCCGAGGGAATGACGCCCCGGGCGATCCAGGTCCTCAGGCCCCGAACGAGCGACGGGTAGCGCAGCGCCGTGGGCCGAAACACCGCGAGCGGGCCGCCGTCCAGCACGGCCTCGCCGGGGCAGGCGTAGGCCAGCTCGAAGCGCATGCGCCTGAAGGCCGCCTCGTTGTCGCGGTTGGGCGGCAACGCCAGGACGCCCACCACGATCACGGGCACGACGAGGGCGCCGAGGACCACGAGCGTCAGGAGCGCGGTCCAGCGTGTCCCCGCGCCGGCGCGCGCGCGGTGGACGGCGGCGACGAGGGCCTGCCCGGCATAGAGCGATCCACTCGCGATCACGGGCAGCCACGTGTAGGAGTAGACGGCCGGCGTGCTCGGCAGCAGCAGGATCGAGGTCACCACCACCGGCGGGATGAGGAGGGGGCCATGCACCGGGTGCTGGAGCACGCGCCAGCCAAGGCGGCGCAGGGTCATCCCGACCCCCGCCAGGCCCAGGAGCACGAAGCCGACGCCCTCGCCGCCGACCGCCGTCTGCTTGATGAAGTCGGGGAACCGGAGGTTCGCCACGACCACGTCCTGCACGAACTGCCGAAGGGTGCGGCTCCCCCCGGCCAGCGCCAGCCACGCCAGCAGCGCGACGAGGGGGACGGCGGACCCCGCCGCGAGGCAGGCGAGGCGGCGCAGCATCCGCGGCAGCGCCGGCGACGGGCGGCAGGGGGTGGTGAGCACCACCACCCCAGCCGCCAGCCCGACGAATGCCGCCTTGGGCGTGAGCGCCGCCGTGAGGCCCAGCGCGAGCCCGGCGACCCAGAGCCGTCCGGCCAGCTCGCGCTCGCGCCAGCGAACGAGCATCAACACGGTGATCAACCAGGTGAGCAGCGCCGGGCCATCCGGTCGCACCTGCACGCTGTGCTGGAGGAACCGGACCTGCAGGGCGAGGAGGATGACGGCCGCCGCTCCAACCCCGGGCCCGAGCCGGCCGCCGAGGACATGGACGAGGCCCAGCGTCGCCGCCGCCGTGACGGCCATGATCGCCCGTCCGGCGAAGTAGACTTCCGGGCGCTCGGCGAACCAGCGAGTCACGGGGGCGAGCGCGTACGAGAGCAACGGCATGTGGTGCTCCCAGAAATCCGCGTACGGCACCCGTCCCTGCGCGATGAGCCATGCGGCGTGAAGGTGCTGACTCTCGTCCGGGTCGAGATTGGCGTGCGCGACCATGGCCACGCCGAGGCCGGCCAGGCCGAGCGCGACGATCGGGCCAGCCAGGGCCCGGGGACGCCGCCACCCGCGAAGAGACGCAAGACCGGACGCGAGCAGCCCCCTCGGATTGTCGAGCACGGGTGTCCGGCGCCTTCCCCGGTCGCGGCCGGCCGCGGCCCGTTCAGGTGCGCGCGTTCAGGAACAGCGCGGTCCCCAGGCCCGCGAAGACGACGTTGGCGGTCCAGGCCGCCAGCGCGGGGGGAAGGAGGTCGGCCCGGGCGAAGGCGAGCGCGACGGAGTGCAGCATCCAGTACCCGACCGCGATCACGATGGCCACGGCGATGCCCATCGCACGGCCGCCACTGCGCGGCGAGGCGAGGGCGAAGGGAATCCCCACCAGCACCATGATGACGTGCACCAGGGGGAACGAGAGCCTCGAGTAGAGCTGGACGAGGTACTTGCCGACCTCGTGGCCGCTCTCGCGGAGCTTAGCCACGAACGCGCGCATCTCGAGGTAGCTCAAGGTGTCCACGGGCTTCTGCACCGCGGTGAAGTCGTCGACGTGCTCGGGCATGACCACCAGGCGCGCCGCGAAGGCATCGGACCGCACGCGGTTCGCGTCGTCGATGCGGCGGATGACGCCCTCCGAGAGCTGCCAGCCATCGGGGGTCCAGCGGGCCTTGCGCGCGTCCAGCCGGTCGAGCAGCCTCCACCGCTGGTCGATGTCGAGCACCAGGAGGCCCTCCACCGATTTCTCCACCGGGTCCAGCAGCGCCATGCGAAGGAAGCGCGTGTCCGACGTCCGGTACCAGATCTGGTTCTGGCGCTGGAGGTGGCGCGGGAGCATCCCGCGGATCTTGACACGGTCGACCTCCTCCGCCCTCGTGCTCAGCTCCGGGAGCGCGACCTCCTGGAAGAGCACGGCGAGCACGCTGATGACGAACGCGGCGAGGAAGATGGGCAGGCTCACCCGGTAGAGGCTCATCCCCGCCGCCTTGAGGGCGTCGAGCTCGCGCTGCCGGGTCAACGACAGGAACAGGAAGACGGTGGAGATGAGGACGATCAGCGGCAGGCCCTTGTAGACCTCGCCCGGCATGTTGTAGGCGAAGTGCTGCAGGATCAGCCCGAGCGACGGCTTCACCCGCAGGAAGCGGTCCAGCGTCTGCAAGAGGTCGACCACCACGAAGAGGACACCGCCCACCAGCAGGCCCAGGCCCACGAGCACGAGGAATTGCTTCACGAGATACCGGTCGATGATGAAGGTCGAGGCGCGTGGCCGCGGCAGCCGGTCCCGGCGGCGCTCGCTCACGGGTCGGGCGGTACGCCGCGAGCGCCACCGCTGGCCCCGGGCCGAGAGCCGCCAGACGGGGTCCATCCAGGCGGCGGACACACCGGTGGTGGTGGCGCGGATCAGCCCGAGGCCGAGGAGCCCGAACGCGATGTTGGGCAGCCAGATGGCGAGGCCGGTGGGGAGGCGGCGGCTCAGCGCCATGCCTTCGAGCGAGGTGAAGACGATGTAGTAGGCGACCACGATCCCGAAGCTGGCGCAGAGCGCGAGCGCCCGGCCGCCGCGATGGGCGCGGATGCCGAGGGGAAAGCCCACGAGGGTGAAGACGAGGGCCGCCACCGGCAGCGCGAAGCGCTTGTGGAACTCCACGCGGTACGGCGTGAGGATCTGCCCCTGCCGCTCCAGGTCGGCGGCGGTGGCGAGGAGCGCGCCGAGCGCGAGCTGGCGCTCGGGCTTGTCGTCCCTGGTCGCGCCGGAGAGCGGGGAGTCCACCGGCAGGTTCATGTCGTAGAGGCTGAAGGCGGTGTGGCGGAAGCGGCGCGGGTCGTTCACGTCGGTCTCGTTGATGGAGCCGTCGATGAAGCGCAGCGTGATGCGCCGCTGGGCCTCGTCCGCGAGCAGGCGCCCCTCGCGGGCGAGGATGATGCGGGAGCGCTCCGGCTCGCGCTCGTCGGACACGAGGATGCCCTTGAGGGCGAGTTGCGACGGGGTCATCTCCTCGACGTACATCACGATCTGCCCGAAGGCGGCGCTGAAGGTCCGTTCCTGGAGGCCGCTGGCCGCGCGCGTCTGGAGGATCTTGAAGAGCTGCTGCTGGAAGGCGCCGATGGCCCAGGGATTCACGAGGAGGGTCAGCGAGAGGACGAGACCGGTGACCAGGACGGCAGCCACGACGAACGGGCGGAACAGGCGGAGCGGGCTCACGCCGGCCGCCCGGAGCGCGGTCACCTCGAGATCCCCCGCCAGCCGCCCGCCGACCAGGAGGACGGCCACCAGCAGCGCCATCGGCAGCGTCAGCGTCAGGAACGGCGGCAGCATGAAGACCAGGAGCGAGAACACGAGATGAAACGGCACGTTCTTCGTGATGACGAGGTTGGTGAGCTGGTAGATCCGGTCGATGAAGAGGAAGAACGTGAACACCCCCACGCCGATGGCGAGGGGCGGACCCAGTTCCTTCCACACGTAGCGGTCGAGGATGCGCATCGCCCGACGCCCATTGTACGCTGACCTCGGGGGCCGGCGCGCAGTTGGCGTGGCCGACGCCCAGCTCCCGGAGCTGGGCCGCGTTGCGAGGCAACGCCGGATGGTTCATCGGCAGCGCCAGCCGGGCGACGCCGCCCTTGCGCACCGACGTTGCAGATTACGTCAAGTTGACGGGGACCAAGGAAGGGGCGACCGCCTCCGGCTGTCGTTCAGGTTGCCTCTCCGCACGCTCGTCAGCGCCCCAACAGGCCCAGCGTCATCCAGGGGAACGCGGCGACCATGATCCAGGGGAAGAGGAGCGCGGCGCAATACCACAACGCCCGGTAAGAGATTTTCATGTACGGGATTCCGGTCAGGCTCGAGGCGACGAACAGGTTCAGCCCGTAGGGCCAGGTGATGAATCCGAGGGTGTCGCCGAGGAGGAAGATCATGGCGAACTGGATCGGGTCGATCCCGACGGCGTAGGCAGCCGGGGCCAGGATGGGCGCCGTCATGATCACGTTGGGAACAGACTCGAATACGGTCCCCACCGCCAGGATGATGAGCATGATGACGGTCGTGACTGCCACCCGACCCCCGAATCCCGCGACGAACCGTTCGACGCTCTCGGTCACTCCGAGCAGGGAGATCGCCTGCTGAAGCATGATCGAGAGGGCGACGATCGGGACGAGGAGGCCGTTGATCTGGGCGCTGCGGTGCATGACCCGGTGGGTTGCCGAGAGCTTGAGCTCGCCGGTGAAGAAGACGCCGGCGACCCAGGCGTACACGGCGGCGAGCGCGGCGGCCTCGGTCGGGGAGAAGATGCCGAGGTAGATGCTGCCCATGATCAACGCGACGGCGACGAAGCCGTGGCGAGCTCGCCACCCGCCTCTCGCGGCTTCCGTCACCCCGAACGACGCCCCCGAGGCCGGAGCATGCTGAAGCCCGAAGCGCGCCAGCAAGTGGGCCGCCAGCATCATGAACAAGACCATGAAGATCCCCGGGACGATGCCGGCCACGAAGAGGTCGACCGGGGAGACGTTCATGATGATGCCGTACACGATGTAAATGATGCTCGGCGGGATGATGACCCCGACGGTGCCACCGGCCGCCGCCGTGGCGGCGGCGAAGACCCGATCATAGCCCCGCCGGTTCATCTCGGGGATCATGATGCTTCCTATCGTGGCCGTGGTCGCCGCATTCGAGCCGCTGATCGCGGCGAAGAAGCCGCAGGCCATGATGGTCGCCATCGCCAGTCCCCCTCGAATCCAGCCGACCAGCGCATTGGCGAAGCCGGCCAGGTGCCGTGCGATCCCTCCCGCCAGGACCAGATCGCCGGTGACGATGAACAGGGGGAGCGCGAGGAAGGCGAAGTTCTCCAGCCCGTACCACGCGTTCTGACCAAAGTTGGCGAGGCTCAGATCCACCACCAAATAGGAAATCGCCGCCGCCCACAGCGCCATGGTGAGCACGATGGGGAGTCCGAGGGCGAAGAGGGTCAGGCAGACGAGGGTGATGATCCAGGCCTCCATGGCGGCTTACGCGACCTCCTCCAGGGAAAACTTGTCCGAGATCGGCTCCTTCGCGCGGAACCGCCGGACGTCCTCGACGATGCACTGAAGCGTCCGCCAGAGAACGAGGCTCCATCCGAATGGAACCCCGAGGAACGCGACCCACAGGGGGAAGTGATCCGTCCCCTGGACCACCGAGCCGAGCTGAGCCTGGAGCATGATCTGCTTGATGGAGAACACCAACGTGATGAGTGCTATCAGGATCCAGACCGCGTAGTCGATCAGCTTGAGCACGAACTGCGCCATGTACGGAAGCCGGTCGCGGATCTCGTCGAAGCGCAGGTGCGCCCGTGTCTTGATGCCGTAGGCGCAGCCGATCCAGGAGAGCCAGATGAAGAGATACATCGCCGCCTGGCCGCTCCAGGGCGCCTGGCTCCGGAAGAGGTACCGGCGGACGGCCTCCACGAAGACGATCAGCGTGCAGAGGCTGTAGGTGGTGTTCATCAGGACGTATTCCAGGTTGCCGTCGCACCAGCGGTAGATCCGCGCGGCGACTCGCCACCAACGGGGGCGAGCGGCGGCGGTCTCGGGCAGGAGAGCTTCGCGGTTCATGACGCGCCCCCACGACGCGCGGGGGCGGCCTGGGCGCCGCCCCCGCGCTCTCGTCGTCCGATTCTCGCTTGCGGCTACGTCTCCTTCCACCACCGCCGGGGCTTCACCGCGGTGGCCGGAGTCTCCTCGGGAATCTCGCGCGCCAGCTTGTAGAGCTCGGGGTACGCGTCGAAGCCGGCGATCTTCGTGAGCTTGTCCCGCCACTCCTCCCAGGGCTTCGGGTTGTGCTGGGGCGAGGCCAGCTCCTCCCAGGCGAGCCGCTCCGTCTTCGTGAGCTTGCTGATCTTGACTCCCTGCTTGGCCCACAGGGTCCCCGGCGGCGCCGGGTCCGTGATGCCGACGATCTTAACCAGCGCTTCCTCGTTGTTCTTCTGCGTCCACTGCTGGGCGCCGAACGCCGCCTCCCGGAACGCCTCCTGGAGGGGGCCCGGCATCCGGTCGATGACCTCCGCGCGGGTGTACATGTGGCCGAGGCCCGCGAAGAACTCGACCCAGATCTCCTGGGAGAGCACCGCGCCCATGCCGAACGACGCGGCGGCGCTCGACCAGGTCTCCTGGCCGTCCAGCAGGCCGCTCTTGAGCCCCTCCAGGGTCTCCTCCCAGGCCACCGGGACCGGGTTCGCGCCGAACTGCGTGAGCGCGATGCGGCCCATCTGGGAGCCGGTGATCCGGAGCTTCGCCCCGCGGATGTCGTCGGGGCGCTTGAGAAGCGGGCGGTCCTTGAACTTCAGACCCAGGAAGACATTCCGGAGCTCGACGTGGCTGTACAGCCACTCGATGCCGTACTTCTCGCGGACCGTCTTGCGGAAGACCTGCTCCGACTTCGGGCTGTACAGGAAGTGGAAGATGCTCGCCCGGCTCGGCCAGAGGTACGCGTAGTCCAGGACGTTGTTGTAGGGGAACGTGGGCGCGGCGTTCTGGCTCGACCCGATGCTGAGGTCGATGGTCTTCCCCGCCACCTTCTGGTGGCAGTTGACCTCGCCGCAGATCGAGGCCCCGCCGAGGACCTCGATCTGGATCTCGCCATCGCTCCGCCGGGCGACGTCCTCGGCGAACTCCCAGACCCCGAACTTCATCACCTCCTCGGTCTTCTTCGACACCGAGGTCCCGCACCGCAGCTTGTACTTGGCCAGCTTCGCGGCCTCCGCCTTCCCGATCGCCAGCGCCTTGGCGACGACGCGCTCGAGCGTCGGCACCTCGCCGTCGCGCAGGGTCGTGTACCAGCCGCCGAAGGCGGCGTGAAAGCCGAGGGCGGCGGCGGCCTTGCCGAACTGGCGCCGGTCGATCGGAATCAGTCCGCGGCGGCGCGGGGTCGCCTGCTCGGGGCTCTCGCGTAGCGTGTCCATCGTCAGTCCTCCTTGCCTCGATCTCCCAGGCCGTAGAGGCGGGCGCAGTTGTCCCAGAGGATCTTTCGCTTCGTGTCATCGGTCACGGGGAGCTCCAGGAACTCCTCGACGGCGCGCGGATAGTCGGAGTCCCAGTGCGGGTAATCGGTCGACCAGACGATGTTGTCGTCGCCGATCTGGGCGACGACGTGGTTGAGCCCGCGCTCCTCCTCGGCGCCGACGAAGCACTGGCGCCGGAAGTACTCGCTCGGCCGGAGCCGCAGGTTGGGCGCGTCCCATTCGGCCAGACGCTCGAAGTCGTGGTCGATGCGATCCAGCCAGAACGGGACCCAGCCGACGTTGCACTCCAGCAGCCCGACGCGCAGGCGCGGAAACGCCTCGAGCACCCCGCCCACGATCAGGCTGAGGCTCGTGTACATCATGGCGATCGGGTGGGACGAGACGTGCACCATCAGGCGATTCTTGCCGAACTGATCTCCCGGCTGGCGGCCGACGCTTCCCGTCCCCTCGTGGAAGCAGGCGGGCACGGCCAGCTCCTGGAGCTCGTACCACAGCGGGTCGTAGTACCGGTCGTGCCACTGCCGGCCGTTGACGGTGGTGGGGTGGAGGAAGACCCCGGGAAACCCCAGTTCGCGCACGGCCCGACGGGTCTCCTTGACCGCCTCGTTGATGTCGTGCGGCGGGATCATGGCGGCGCCCTTCAGCCGGTCCGGATTCACCTGGCAGAAGTCGTGGAGCCAGTCGTTGTAGGCGCGACAGACGGCCGCGGCGAACTGCGGGTCCAGGCCGTCGACGGTCATCACGTAGAGCCCGAAGGTCGGGAAGAGCACCGCCACGTCCACCCCTTCCCGGTCCATCGCATCGAGCTGGGCGACGGCGTCGAAGCCTCGCCGGGCGTGCTCGCCGAGGTGCGGCGCGACCCACCGGTTCATCCCTTGCCGGCGACCCTCGGTGCCCGGTCCTTGAAGCGCTCGTCGATGTACTTGTCCCAGAGCTCCGGGGGTTCGACGATGTGCATGTCGGAGTCCATGATCCGGAACCCATTCTTCATGGTCTCGACCTCCTGCTCACCCTCCAGGTAACTCGGAGGGGGGCTTCGCCCCCCCCGAACCGCCCCCAGGACGCCGTGCGAGCCGCAGGACGGCCACGGGCTGGGCCCCGTGCGTCCGAGGCGAGCAATCCCGCCGTGCGAGCCGCAGGACGGCCACGGGCTGGGCCCCGTGCGTCCGAGGCGAGCAATCCCGAAGTTGCGCCGGCAAAGCCGGCGCTCGAAGCGGAACACCAAACGCTCCCCGGTTGATCGTTGACCAGAGAGCTTGCTCCGACAGGCTCCTACCCCGACCTCGAGGCTCAGGAAGCGCCGGGCGTTTTCGCCCAGAATCTTCTCCTGCGCGCGGACGGAGAGGCCGTCCATGTGCTTGCGCAACTCCTCGACGGCGCCGGGGAAGATCGCGTCCCAGTGGGGATAGTCGGACGCCCAGCAGACGTAATCCTCCCCGATGTAGTTCACGACGGCGGGGATCGTGGCCTCGTCGGGGTCGCACGAGATCATGCACTGCCGGCGGAAGTACTCGCTGGGCTTCATCGTGAGCCAGGGAACCTCGTGGGCCCGCTTCTCGTAGTGCTCGTCCATCCGGTGCAGCCAGAACGGCAGCCACGCGCACCCGGATTCGAGGAACGCCACCTTGAGCCGCGGGAACCGCTCGAGCACGCCGCCCGCGATGATCGACAGCGCGGCGAGCATCTGCTCGAACGGGTGGGAGATCATGTGCGTCATGAAGAAGTTGTCGTAGCGATCGAGCCCCGCCGTCGGCAGCTGGCCGTCGGTCCCCTCGTGGAACATCAGCGGCACCCCCAGGCGCTGGGCCTCGGCGTAGAGCGGGTCGTGCGCCGGATCCTCGAGCGTCCGGCCGTTGACGGGATTCGGGCGGATGTAGGCGCCCTTGAACCCGAGCTCGGCGACCGCCCGCCGCAGCTCCTTCACCGCCTCGCCGACGTCGAGGAGGGTGATCATCGCGATGCCCACCAGGCGAGCGCGGTCCGCCGCCAGGTACTCCTGGGAGAGCCAGTCGTTGTACGCGCGGCAGATCGCGGTGTTCAGCTCCGGATCCCTCGCCGCCACCGTGTACAGTCCGAGGGTTGGAAAGGGCACCGCGACGTCGATCCCGTCGGTGTCCATCGCCCGGAGCCGGCTCTGCGGGAGAATGATCTCCTCGGCGGTGACCCGTCCGCTGTCGTCGATCTTGTACCACTCGGTGGGCAGCCCGGGGAATCCCTTGCCCTTTCCCTCGGGCTGGGGATAGAGACGTCCCTCGAGCAGAATCCGGGTAGCCCCCGCGCGATCCCTCACGAGCCGCGGCGCCTTCTTCTTCAGGTTCCCCTCGAGGAATCGCTCCCAGAGATCGGGAGCCTCCACGAGGTGTCCATCACAGTCGATGATCGGGTGTCGGTTCATGTCCCCTCCTCCTCACGGAAGCTCACGGGGGCTCCGCCCCCTTCTCCTCTAATAGGCGAGTCCGACGATGTCAAGTGAAATGAAACGTTCCGTTGAGCGGAATGGGTTCCCCTCACCGAGCGTTGGATCGAGGGGCAAGCGGGCGGGACGAAGCGCGGGAATGCGGCGCGCCTCGGCTTGTGGTGTCTAGGCCAGACCCGATGCTTCCCGCTCGGTCTCGGCCAGGTCGTGCGTCATCCCCATTCCCCGGAACATGCCGACCGCGTCCAGGATGTATTTCTTCGCTTCGTCGGCCCGGTTCCACCTGTGCAGCAAGCGGGCGTAGGTCACATAGCTGCGGGCCAGCTCCGGCCGGCTACCGAGCTCTTGCTGGATGCGAATCGCGTCGAGTACCGCGCGCTCCGCCCGTTCGACGTCGGACGGCGTCGGGCGGGCCAGGGCTTCGGCCAGCGTCCGGTGGGCGAGAGCGTTGGCCAGCCGGTCGCGCGTGTCCTCGGCCAGTCTGATGGCCTCCTCGCACAGGGCCGGCACCAGACGGTCTTCGCCGAGCGCGAGGAGGGCCGTCGCCAGCAAGCCCTGGCCCCAGGCGAGCAGGGTGGTGGTCCCGAGCTGCTTGGCGAGCGCGATGCTGTTCTCGAGCAGGTCCCGCGCTCGGCCCGGGTCACCGATCATGAGGTATGCCTGACCTTCGTAGAACTGCAGCAGATAGATGCGGAAGCGGTCGCCCGCCCGCTCGGCCACCCGTCGCGCGTCTTCGCAATCGGCAATCGCCTGGGCGCCGGCCCCCTGGTGGCAATACGCCACCGCGCGGTAGTTGTAGGCGGCAGCCTGCCCGAACGGATTCCCCAGCGTCTCGGCGAGACGAAGGCCGCGGTCGGCGTACGGCAGGGCCCGGTCGAAGTCACCGAGAGCGGCGAAGGCGACACCGGCGAAGCCGGCGGCGGTGGCCTCCTCGGTGGTGTTCCCGAGCTTCCGCATCTGCTCGACGCTCCGGGCCAGCAGCTCGCCGGCGCGGGCGTGTTCTCCCATCAAGTAGTAGCTCCGCCCCATGAGATTCACCGGGGGTGCCGCCAGATCCTCGTCCCCCAGTCTGTCGGCGATGGCGAGGCTCTGCTCGGCATAGCCGGTGGCGACCTGGAAGGCACCGCGAACGTAGGCGAGGCGCCCCAACCAGTAGAGCACGCGCGCCAGGCGAGGCTCGTCCTCCAGCGTCTGCGCGAGCGTCCGCGCCCGCTCCAGGTTGTCGCGGTCCTGCTCCTGGGCTTCCCGGGTGGTACCCACGCTCGCGCGCCTGAGGCAGGCGTCGATCTCGGCCCGCTGTCGCTCGGGCGAGGCCGTCAGCGCGCGGGTCAAGGCGAGCGCTTGGTCGTAATAGGTGGCGGCCTCGGTATTCGCGTACACGCGGGCGGCCCGATCCCCCGCCAGCAAGGCATACTTGATCGCCTGGTCCTGGTGGTCGCTGCGAGAGTAATGATGGGCGAGGACCGGCGCCTGCTCTTCGAGCTGGTCGGCGTAGAGATCCTCGATGCTGCGCCCCACGATGCCGTGCAGGGCCTGCCGGCGCGGCGCCAGCAGGGTCTTGTAAATGACGTCATGGGTGAGAGCGTGCTTGAACGTGTACTCTTCGGCAGGCGATACCTTTCTGAGATAGATGAACTCCGTGGCCTGCAGGCGTGAGAGGCCGCGCCGGACATCTGCCTCGGGCGCACCGGCCACCGCCTGCAGGAGGGGAACGGGCACGTCCTTGCCGATGACGGACGCCACCTGAAGGAGCTGCTTCTCCGCGTCCGGCAGGCGGTCGAGGCGCGCCTCCAGGACGCCCTGGATGGTATCGGGCACCATGACGTCCAAGCGCAAGTCCGGGTGGTCGGCCACCGCACGAGCCAGTTCCTCCAGGAAGAACGGCACTCCCTCGGCATGGGCCACGATCATCTCCGCCAACCCGGGCGCCAGCTCCTGCTCGGGGACGACGGAATGGACGACTTCCAGGCTGTCGGCCGGCGTCAGCCGATCGAGCCCGATCTGGGTGGCATAGGACCGTCGCAGCCAGGGCGGCTGATAGCCTGGGCGGTACGTGGTGATGAGCATGACCGGGCAATCGGCGAGGTTCTCGGCAAGCGAGGTCAGCGCATCCTCGGATGTCTGGTCGATCCACTGGAGATCCTCGACGGCGAAGATGATCGGGCGCTGGCGACTCCCCCCGATCCCCATCTCCCGCAGCACTTCCATCGTGCGCGCCTTGATCGTCTTGATCGCCTCGGGGCTGCGGCCGACCACCGCCTCCGCCCCTTCCGTGCTGCCGAGCAGGTGAAGGAGATAGGGCGCCGAGACCGCAGGATCCATGCCCAGTGCCTGCAGCCCGGTCTGCGCCTTCGCCGCGATCACGTCCGGCGGGTCCGTCTCGAGGACCCCCAAGCTGCGGCGAACGATGTCGATGATCGGCAGGTACGGAATCGTGCTCCCGTAGGAGAGGCAGCAACCCTCGAAGTACCTGACCCGGCCCGGCTCGAGGCTTTGCCGGAACTCGTGCAGGAGTCGCGACTTGCCGACGCCCGCCTCGCCGAGGATGCCCACGACTTGCCTGCGCCCCTCCTCGACCCTGGTCAGAAGCGCACGCAGCATCGCCAACTCGCGCTGTCGGCCGACGAAGCGACTGAGCGCGATCCCGCCGACCTCGAACCCGCTTCGCTCATGACCGACCACGCGATACACCGCTTCGATTCGGCCGGCCACCCCTGCCCCTGGCTCCAACTCGAAGCGCCGCTCCAGGAACCGGGCACAGCTCGCGTCCACCAGGATGGTGCGGGGCTCGGCCTTCTCGAGCAGTGCATCGAGAGCGATCCAGGCCGCGCGGCGATCCGCCGCATCCATGCCCGCGACATCGCCGGACTGGGCGATCAGGCATCGGCACACGTGGATGGCGAACCGCCCGGTCAGCTGCCGGATGGAGCTACCTTCGAACCGCTCGAGGGCCTTGAGCATGGCCAGCGCGGCGTGGGCGGCCCGGCGCGGCGCATCTTCTACGGGCTCGAACCCGAAGACGGCGACGATGCGGTCGGGGGCCAGCTCTTCGATACGGGCGCCAAAGCCCCTGAGCTTCCCGATCAGATGCTCCAGCGCAGGAGCGAACTGGAACGGCACCGCCTCCTCGGGGCCGGCGAGAGCGGCTCCGAGAACCGTGATGAGCCGACGCTCCCAGCGGAACGAGACGACGCCCGGCGCCGGCACCGGGGTGGCCTCCACGGCTCGCACGGCAGCTCTCTCTACCGGGGACGGCACTGCGCTCTCAGCCGGAGCCCCCGTCGTGCGAAGGTCCGGGGGGGCACCGCCGCGGCGCAGGCCGAGCTTCTTCATGTGCGACCTGAGGGTGTTCCTCGTGATCCCGAGCCTCGCCGCCGCCTGGCTGATGTTCCCACCGGTCTGGTCGAGGACCGCCCCTACATGGTCGCGCATGGCCTGATCCAGGGAGCTGACTCCAGAGCGACGCGGAGCGCCGGGCGGCTCCTCCTTGAGGTCGAGCATGGCGGCCGTCACTTGAGGAGTCTCGGCCAGGAGGACCGCCCGCTCCATCCTGTTCGCCAGTTCCCTGACGTTGCCAGGCCACGGGTAAGCGCGCAGACGGGCACGCGCGTCGGGCGCCAGGACCCGCGCGGGTAGGCGATAGTCGGCGCATGCGCGGGCCAGGAAGTGTTCGGCGAGCAGGATGACGTCGTCGCCCCGCATGCGCAGCGGTGGAATGGCGATCGTCAGCACGGCAAGCCGATGGTAGAGATCCTCGCGGAACCCCCGCTCCCTCACCGCGGCGGCGAGATCGGAATTGGTGGCGCTGATGATCCAGACATCCACCACCTCGGCCGCCGTCGCGCCGAGGCGACGAACGGCGCCATCGTCGAGGACCTTCAGGAGCTTCGCCTGGAGTGGCTCGGGGAGCAAGGCGATCTCGTCGAGGAACAGCGTACCCCGGTGGGCGATCTGGAAGAGCCCCGGCTTCGAGCGGCGAGCGTCGGTGAAGGCGCCGCGCTCGTAGCCGAACAACTCGGCTTCGAGCAGGTGTTCGGGAATCGCGGCGCAGTTGATGTCAACGAAGGGACCGCTCGCGCGGGGGCCAGCCCGGTGAATCGTGCGGGCGATGAGGCCCTTGCCGGTCCCGGTCTCGCCGAGGATCAGGAGTGGCGATGGACGTCGGGCCGCGGCCTTCAGGATCTGCTGCACCCGCCCGCGTAGGCTGACGATGCCGGGACTATCGCCGACGATCTCGGCCAGGGCGTCCATGGGCGCATCATAGCGCGATCCGCAGGCAATACCACCCACGTCGCGGCGCGAATGCAGGCTCTGGCGCCTACGTGGTCCCCGTGAGCTCGGCGCGGACGAGCGCCGCGCCGGCCGCCAGCGCGCGGATCTTCTGGTTGCACATGTAGCGGGGCGACCAGCCGAAGCCGCAGTCGGGATTGACGTGGAGCTGCTCCGCCGGGCAGACCGCCAGCACGCGCCGGATGCGCCGCGCCACGTCCTCGGGAGTCTCCGGGTAGAACCCCTTCACGTCGACGACGCCGGCGCCCAGCTCGCGGTCCCGGCCGTACTCCTTCCACAGGTCCAGCTCGGTCAGCTCGCGGCCGGCGAATTCGAGCACGAACTGCTCCGCCCGCGCCTCGAGGAGGCCCGGGAAGTACGGGCGGTAGGTGCGGTCGAAGCGGGAGCGACCGAAGCGGTTGCCGAAGCAGACGTGGAAGGCGAGCTTGGCGCGAACGCCGTCGGTCGCCAGGTTGTACAGGCGCGCCATCTCCTCGCCCGAGACATTGCCGCGCGCCGGCTCATCGAGCTGGATGAAGTCGGCGCCGGCTTCCACCAGCCCCTTGAGCTCCGCGTTGATGACCTCGGCGAAGCGCTCGGCCACGTCCACCACCCCCTTGTACATCTTGCCGGGGTGGATGCGAGAGCCGAAGGTCAGCGGTCCGGCGCAGGTGGCCTTGGTGCGCTTCCGGGTATGCGCCTTCAGGTACTCGAACTCCTTGATGATGCCGAGTCCGCCCGGCGGCGTCTCGATCCGCCCGGTGGCCTCGTAGCGCGTCTGCTGATCGTAGCCCCACGGCCCCGCCTTGCGGCGCACCGGGAGGGGCTCGATGCCCTTGATGATGGCGTAGTACGAGTCCACGTAGCCGTCGAGCCGGCGGACCTCGCCGTCGGTGATGATGTCGAGCCCCGCCCGCTCCATGTCGCGGATCGCGGTGTCGGCGGCGTCGTCGAACATCTCCTCGAGGTCGGCGGGACCGTACTGGCCGGCCTCGTAGGCCTTGACGGTGGCGAACCACCAGCCGGGCTTGCCGTGGGAGCCGACGACGGTGGACGGGATCAACGGGAGATCGGCCATCCGTGGGTCCTCCTCCTCTTCGAGTCGACGACGTCGAGTATCTCATCCGCGCGGTCGAGGGCAAGCACTCACGCGCCTCACGCCGCGCCGCCGATGACCCGCATCACCGCACGGTCCGAGTGGACATCGCCCGGCCGTCCCGCGAAGATGATCTCGCCGCGCTCGATGACGTAGAGCCGCGCCGCGAACTCCGGGACGTGGTAGATGTTGGATTCCGCGATGAGGATCGAGTGGCCGAGCCGGGTGATCGAGGCGATGCCCTCGCTCACGGCGGGGATGATGGCCGGCGACAGCCCTTCGAACGGCTCGTCCAGCAGCAGCATGTCGGCATCGAGCGCCAGCGCCCGCGCGATGGACAGCATCTTGCGCTCGCCGCCGCTCATCTCCGGCCCCTTGCGCGCCATGTAGCGGCGCAACGCCGGAAACACGCCGTAGGCGACCTCGAGGCGCTCGGCGGCGGGCCGGCCGCCGGGGCGCGTCCACGTCGAGATCTCGATGTTCTCCGCCACCGTGAGATCGGGGAAGATGCCGCTGTCCTCGGGGGCGAAGCCGAGCCCCAGGCGGGCGATCTCGTGGGTCCGCCGTCCCTGGATCTCCTGCCCCCGGAAGGCGATGCGGCCGGCCCGGGGACGCAGGAAGCCCATGACGGCGCGGAGCGTGGTCGTCTTGCCGGCGCCGTTCCGGCCCACCAGGCACACGACCTCGCGCGCCGCCACCTCGAGGGAGACGCGGCGGAGGATGTGGCTGGCCTGGATGTAGACGTCGATCGCCGTGACGCTCAGCATGGCCCGCCGGCCTCCCCCCTCACCCTGCCCTCTCCCCCTTCGGGGGCGAGGGTTCCCGATCGAGGGTCGAGGTGAGAGGCGCGCGTGCGTCCGATGACGGTGTCCACGACGTCGCGGTCGGCCCGGACCCGCGCGGGCGGCCCGTCGGCGAGGACCTTGCCCTCGTGGAGCGCGATGACGCGGTCCGAGTAGCCGAAGGCGATGTCCATGTCGTGCTCGACCTGGATGATGGCGCGGAGCCCGACGCGCCGGGACGCCGTCACCAGGATCTCCATGATCGTCGTCTTGTCGGCCGTGCTGACGCCGCTGGTGGGCTCGTCGAGGAGGATGATCTCGGGCCGCAGCGCGAACGCGGACGCGACGTCCAGGAGCTTCTTGTCCCCCTGGGACAGCTGCCTGGCCACGGCGTGCCGCTTGTCGGCGAGCCGGAAGAGGTCGGCGACCTCGAGCGCGCCCTCCTCCACCTCGCGGTCGCGCGCCAGCGCCGAGAAGAGCCGGGCGCCGCGCCGGAGCCGCGAGACGACGGCGGCCTGCAGCGTCTCGAGCACGGTCAGGTCCGGGAAGATGTGGACGAGCTGGAAGCTCCGCGCCATGCCGAGCCGGGCGAGGGCCGCCGGCCCGATGCCGTGGACGTCGCGCTCCTTGAACCGGACGCTGCCCGAGGTCGGGCGGAGGGCGCCCGTCAGCACGTTGATGAGGGTCGACTTCCCGGCCCCGTTCGGCCCGATGACGGAGACGCACTCGCCGTCCTCGACGCCGAGGCTCACGCCGGCGAGGGCGCGGAAGCTCCCGTAGAACTTGGTCACGTTCCTCGCCTCGAGGATCATCGTCCCCGGTCGCTCACGTGCGCGACACCTCCACCGGGCGGTTGCGCCCGAAGAGCCCCATGAGCCCGCCGGGGGCGAAGATCACGATGACGGCGAGGAGGGCGCCGAAGATCAGCCGCCAGTACACCACCACCGACATCACCGTGTCCTGGAGGAAGATGAAGACGAAGGCCCCCAGCACCGGGCCGAAGAAGCTGGCGAAGCCGCCGAGCAGGGTCATGAAGACGATGTTGCCGGACTGGGTCCAGTAGGCGAGCGTCGGGTCCACGTTGCCGGTGGGCGGCCCGAGCAGGGCGCCGCCGACGGCGGCGTAGACGCCGGAGATGACGAAGGCGCACCACCGATAGCGGGTGACGCCGAGACCGAGCGCCTCCGCCTTGGCGGGGTTGTCGCGGGTGGTGCGCAGGCACAGCCCGAAGGGCGAGTGCACGATGCGCCACATGACGAGCGTCGCCAGCGCCAGCACCGCCAGCGAGTAATAGTAGTACGGGCCGGCCAGGTACTCGGTCTTCGGCATCGCGTCGAGGCTCTGCCCGAGGAGCGAGGGGCGGAGCACGCGCATGCCCTCGTCGCCGCCGGTGAGCCGGTAGAACTTGAGGAGAAAGGTGTAGAAGAGCATTCCGAAGGCCAGCGTCAGCATGCCGAAGTAGATCTTGACGTACCGCACGCACAGCGCCCCCACGAGGGCGGCGGCCGCCGCGCCGAGGACGGCGGCGCCGACCAGGATCACCTCGAGCGAGCGCACGGGCGTGTGGGTGGTGAGGAACGCGCCGGTGTAGGCGCCGATGCCGATGAACAGCGCGTGGCCGAAGGACACGAGGCCGGCATGGCCGAAGAGGAGGTTGAGCCCGAGGAGCACCACCGCGTAGGCCATGAACGGCAGCATGAGGAGGACGTGGTAGGCGGGCGTCACCAATGGCAGGCCGAGCGCCGCGAGCGCCACCGCCGCCAGCACGGCGCGTCCCCTCACGCGGCGCTCCCGAAGAGCCCGCGGGGGCGCAGGAGGAGGACGACGATCACGATGAGGTAGATCACGAGCATCTCGAGCTCGGGGTAGACGGCGATGGCGAAGGCGCGCAGCACGCCGACCACGAGAGCGCCCACGAAGGCCCCGCGCATGCTCCCGAGGCCGCCGATCACGACCACGGCGAAGGCCTCCACGATGAGCTCGATGCCCATCTCGCTCATGGCGGCGGTGGCGGGGATGACGAGGGCGCCGCCGAGCGTGCCGAGGACGGTCCCGAGCGTGAACACGCGCGCGTAGACCCGGCGCATGTCCACGCCGAGGGCCTCGGCCATCTCGCGGTTGTCGGCGCTGGCCCGGATGATGCGCCCGAAGGCGGTGCGGGTCAGGAGCCAGCCGATCGCGAGCGCGATGAGGAGGCTCGCCGCGATCACGATGAGGTTGTAGACGGGCACCGTCGCGTCGAGCAGGCGCGCCTGGCCGTAGACGAGGTAGAGGCCGCCGGTGGAGCGCGGGGCGGTCCCCCACGTCATCCGGATCACGTCCTCCATCATGAGGACGACCGCGAAGGTCAGCAGGAGCTGGAAGCTCTCGTCCCGGTCGTAGACGAAGCGGAGGAGGCCGCGTTCGACCACGATGCCGACGAGTCCCACGAGGAGCCCCGCCACGGCGAGGGGGACGATGAAGAGCGCGGGCGGGCCCCCGGCCGCGGTGAACGCGGTGACGGCGGAGACGCCGGCGTAGGCGCCGAGGGCGTAGAACGATCCGCAGGCGAGGTTGAAGATCTTCTGCACGCCGAAGACCACCTGCAGTCCGGCCGCGACCAGGAAGAGGATGGCGGCGTGGAAGACGCCGCTCATGAGGAGGTTGACGAGGTTCCCGGTCACGGGACGGGGATCATGGCCTCAGGTCTTCCAGCCGCTGATCCAGTCGAAGAGCTTGGCGCCGGGGGGCTTCATCGCCACCTTGGTCGACACGACCTCGATCGGGTCGATGGTGACGAAGTCGTAGCTGTTCTTATGGGTCGTGATGCCCTGGTAGAAGCTACACATCTGGACGTGGTCCTCGCGCCAGCTCCGCTTGCCCGAGAGGGACTCGACCTCGATGCCTTCCAGCGCCTTGACGAGCTGCGACCGGGACGGCCACTGGCCCGCCGAGGCGTAGGCCTTCTCCACCGCGGCCTTGTAGGACTCGGCGCAGAAGTAGGCGTGGTCGCACTCGTAGGGCGGGTACTCGTTGTACTTGGCCTTGTACTCGCGGACGAACTGCTTGAGGAGCGGGCTGCCCTTGGGATCGTCGAAGTACATGGTGTTGTAGCCGAGCAGCAGGCCCTCCGGCGTGAACTCCTTCTTGAGCGAGTCGTGGACGCCGCCCGCGGTGGTGAAGACCCCCTTCATGCTCTTGAAGAGGCCGACGGCGGCCGCCTGCTTCATGATGATGGTCGCGTCCCCCGACCAGAACGAGCACATCAGCAGGTCGGCCTTCGACTGCTGGATGGCCGCGATGTGCGAGGTGAAGTCGGTCACCCCGAGCTTGGGGAACAGCTCGAGGACGAACCTGGCATCCGGGATGTAGCGCTTGAGCACGTGCTGGTAGGTCTCCCAGCAGTCGTGGCCGTAGGAGTAGTCGTTGCCGATGCCGGCGACGGTCTTGACGCCCTTGAAGTACTTCGGCGTCAGGATGCCGGCGACGATGGCCTCGACCTCGTTGTCCACGCTCTTGAACGCCCACCGGGGATTGGGCATGGTCTCCTCGACGCCCTTCTGCGTGGTGCCGTCCCAGCTGAGCCACGGGGTCGCGAGGTCCTCGGCCACGGGGCCGAGGGCGAGGGTCACGCCCGTCGAGATGCCCCCGAGGACGACCTCGACCTTCTCCTGCAGGACGAGCTTGCGGTAGCGCTCCACGGTGTCCTTGGGACTGGACTCCTCCTCGACGACGAGCTGCACCTGCCGGCCGAGGATCCCGCCGGCCTTGTTGACACGCTCCGCCCACCACTCGGTGCCGCGCAGCCCGGCCGTACCGACGGGCGCCGCCGACCTTCACCGGGTCCGGCGGCACGCCCTTGCGCGCCTGCGCCCGGGCCAGGGCTGGGAAGGCGAACGCGGCCGCCGCCGTGGCGCCGGCGCCTTTGAGCAACTCGCGTCGATCGGTGTTCATAGCATACCCCGTGATCTTCGAGTGAGTGTCCCCCTGGACAACAGCCGTTCCGGGGATGTGTTTATGGCAAGTCCATCCGGCAAGCGAGGCTTATGGTAAGGCTTATGGTAGCTGGCGCCTCATCACCTTCGCAACCGATCCGTAGTTGTCGCCAAGGAGAGCCTCAAGGGTCTCGTGCTCTATGTCTTCCCTTTGGCCCAATTTGCTCGTCCAACTACCCGACGGGAGCTGTCTCGCTACGTGCGTCGCATCCCCGTTGGCATCGCTGTAAATGGCGATCCTTTCCCAGTCAGCTTCGAGTTCGGGGCCGGGGCATTCCTGATATCCGTGCAACCGAAATACCTCGACTAGCGCGTCGATGCTATCGTTTTTGGGAACTCCTGAGGGCCAGTAGTAGATTGAGAGGAATCCGCCGAGAAGCGGGTCCCACCAGTGATCCATGTCGCGTAAGGCCCACCCAGTACAGTTCGGAAGTGGAGCCGGCTGGCTCGTGATCCTGTAGCCGCTCGCTCGAAGATTCGGGAAGTCCTCCTCAAGTTCCGAGCTCATCCATGTACCTACGAGCGAGTCCCCAAGCGAGCCAGGCCTGTGCCGCCATTTCGTAGTTGGCGCCTTCCGGCACGGGGTCTTCTTGCGTGATGGCGTGAAGAGCCCAGAACCAGTGGCCCCCATGCTGCCGTAGTTCCTCGAGAATCAACGGCAAGGCCTCCTTACCCATCCCGATGATGGCCTGATAGGACGGATGGAGGACGATTCTCGTCATCGACGACGTGTAACGGGTATCCCGTTTCCATGCACCGACCCACTGATCAAACTGAGACCGACGCTGTAGGGTGCCGGGGATCGAAGCATATTGCGCCATCTGGGACGCGACGACAGAGGCCGACCAGCTTGCACTAATGAGGACGCTTTCTGTAGCGGTCGGCGTTCGCCTCGCCCACTCCACGAAGGGAAAATCTCTCCTCGTCTGGTGGAAGATCGCGGCGATATCTACGACGTCGATCGTATCCGCTGGCATATGCAACCTAAGAACGAGG
>WNGE01002821.1_pt1 | contig 21345 bp, 21 predicted proteins | sample 5400651 | NCBI WGS metagenome assembly WNGE01 (sample SAMN13153370, study PRJNA577476) | soil metagenome | isolation source: 60 cm soil or saprolite under grassland replicate 2 | place: USA:California | collected 2016-06-15 | reverse complement strand
CAATTCAACTCGCAGACCAAAGCCACACGGAGATAAAAATCATAGTCTTCGCACGGCTCTAAAGTGCGATCAAATCCAGCCACTTTTTGGACATACTCGCGCCGCAGCAACACCGCTCCGGGCAGTAAGACAAAGCGGCCCGTGATAAGCGATGGGTAAGCCAACCGGCCCTCACTACATGTTTCACGACTCGGTTTCAGCAGCCACAACTCTTCCAGTTGCTCATTAGCGAATTGTACCTGCCCGACAATCATACCCGCCGCCGAACTTTGCGCGGCTCCGCAGAGCTGCGCCAAAGCGTCAGGGAACAGCAGATCATCCGAATCCAGGAAGAGGATGAAGTCGCCCTGCGCCAGCGTAAATCCCTGGTTGCGCGCCGTCGACCGCCCGCTGTTCGGCTGGTAATGATAACGAAAATTAGGGCGCGGTTGAAAGTCGGGATAATAATGCTGACGATTGGTTTCATGCTGACTAACGTTAGGTTCTTCGCCGGTACTTGCGTCTCCATTTACACAGCGGCGACGGTCGACTGCCACTTTTTTCGCAGCCACGCCGGCAGCAGTCTGAGCGCCGAACTGACGGCCCACCACGGATGGGTTTTGAGCCCTTCTCCGATAAAACGCAAGGCGTCGGGACGGCCGTATAAGAGTCGCTGGCAGCCGGTGCAGAACAGCAACCCCGCGGCGTGCCGCTCGTACCCGGCACGATCTACTTCGGGAAGGTGGTGCCAGTAGCGCTGCGTGATGCGGCAGAGTTCGAACAAAAACAGGTCGCCCTGTGAAACCGTCTTCGAGTCGTCGTGGAGCCTGAAGCAGGCGACCGTTTGACGCAGGTAATGCACCGGCGCGATCGTCAGCGCGCGGCAAAGAAAGTCGTAGTCAAAGAGGTAGCGCAGACCTTCGTCCAGCAGTCCAACCTCGTCGCGCAGGTAGGTCGGGAAGAAAATTCCCGGCTGGTGCCAGTGTCCGTCACGGTTCCAAAACTCGACGAACTTTCGCAGTTCTATCTCGCTCTGCCGGATCAGCTCTTCCCTGCCCGATCCGGTCCAGAAGTTGAGTACGTCGCCGGCGATCAGCGCGCGCAGATTTTGTCGGTGCGCGTCGGCGATCAGAGACAGGCTGCCCGGCATTAGCCAATCGTCGCTGTTGATCCAGCCCCATATGCCGCCAGTGACTTGCCGCAGTCCCTTGTTGATCGCGTGGGACTGTCCGGAATCCGGTTCACTGACCCAATGCGTGAGCCACTGTTTGTACTTTCCTATCACGTCGAGGGTCTGGTCAGTCGAGCCCCCGTCGATCACGAAGTACTCTAGATCGGGGTAGCCTTGTAGCAGCACCGAGCGGATCGTCTCCTCGATAAACTGCCCCTGATTGAAAGACGGAGTGATTATGCTGATCCGTGGCCAAGCACTACCTTCGGGCACTGACGCCGGTAAAGGTCTGCTCGCTTCGGTCCATGGCCACCCGACCTTGCCCTCTGGCGGCGGTGGGAGGTCATTTAGTATTGGACAATGCATCAATGAATCCTATCTGAATCGTTACCTATGATTATCAATAGTTGTGACGCGACTAGTGCCTTATAAAAATTGCGTCAGCTTGCAATACGCTCCCGTCCGCCGGGCTAAGGAGTTGGTCAAAGTTTCCCATGTATTTGAAACCCTTTTCTCTAACGTGCTGGTAGATGTCGTCGAATAACGGCTGCCCTTCGTAAAGTGTCTTGAAACTCACTTCGATGATGAGCAGACTCGAGCGCGCGATTAGGTGTTCCCCGCCTAAAAGCACTTCCTTCTCATAGCCCTGCACATCAATCTTGATAAGAATCTCTTCTTCCGCGAGCACGTCCCGCGCCACATCATCGAGCCGGCGGACTTCTACCAACTCGCCGGTCACAAGCTTCGTGAACGGGAAAGATTCTTTATGCAGCTCGGCCATCGCAAGCAGCGAGGAGCTTGGTGAGAACTCATTATTATGCATCTCCTGAGTCGAGGTCTCAGCCCCGAGCGCGCAGTTGAACGCGCGGAAGTTTGGGATGCTCCCCATGTTGCGCTGCAGCCGCTCGAACGGCTCGGCCAGGGGTTCGAAAGAAATGATTGCGACGCCCGGCAAAATCTTGTGCATCATTCCCGCGAACTCGCCAGCGTGCGCCCCGACGTCAAAAACGGTGCGCAGACCCAGCTCAGTGAGCCATAAAAACCTCGTCTCTTCGGTAGGGGCGAACTGTCTCACCGGGGTCGAATCCGCCAGCCGCACCACATTTAACCCTACTGCGTTGAGCGGTTTTCTCACAAGCGACTTGGCCAGATTATGGATATTCATCATCCCTTAGCGACCGAGCGTTGTCCATCAACCTACCGAGCGATAAACGTCGAGCGTCTGCGCTACCGTCTGGTCCCAACTGAATTCTCGCGCCCGCGCGCGCCCGAGTGCAACGAGTCTTTCGCGCTCACCCGGATCATCGATTAGTGATAATAGGACATCCGCCAGATCATCCGCCGCGGGATCAAACAACAAGCCCGCGCCGCCCAGAACTTCCGGCAGGCTCGAACCGTTCGAGGCAACGACCGCCGTGCCGCACGCCATTGCCTCGACGAGCGGGATCCCAAAGCCCTCGTAGAGCGACGGATAGACCAAGGCAATGCTGTGCCGGTAAAGTTTGGCCAACTGCTCGTCGCTCGCTTGTCCGTAATGCTCGACCCGCTCGCCCAACTTCATTTCGGCGACGTCTCGCTGCTCCGTCGCGCTGAACGGCGCTCCCACCACGCAAAGTGCGAGATCGCGGTGACCGGCGGCAAGTTTCCCGAACGCCACCAGGAGGTTGCTGAAGTTCTTATACCCGCCGCGCGCGCCGACGTACAAAAAGTAAGGGCGCGAAGGAACCGACTCTGGCCCATAGGTCATACTCTCGTTGAGTTCAGACGCGAGGTGCGTCACCCGCACGCGCTCTTCCGTTACGTGCGGGTAACGTTCAAGCAAGTCCTTCTTCGTGTTCCCCGAAATGCAGATAATTGAGTGCGCAGCTTCAACCGCTTTACGCTTCATTTCCACAACCTGCGCGCCGTCTCTGAACTGCTTCGTGAACCGTTCGTGGATCATGTCCCAAACGGTTAGCACGACAGGGTGGCGGTAAGCTGCCAACTCTCGTTGCGTCAGTAGCGAGTAGTAAGTCGGGTGCGCGACATCGTATTTAACCGCCGCTTCCACGCAACGGAAGTAATACTTTTCCACCCAGCAAGAGACGCGCCGCGGGCGCACACGCTTAAACTTGAAGGCCTGTAAGTTGGCGTGCGACGGGTAGTCGAGGACGTGATCTTGGCACGTCATCAGCAAGGGTACGAAATGGCCAGGCAGCCGCTTGATTAAGTTGGCAAAATAACGGTTGACCCCGCCGGCGGACTGTTCCTGATAAACGTACCCGTCGTAGAAAATTCGCATTATCTGCCACCACGTAGTCCTTTTTGGATCTTGGGAAGGGTCGCACCTAAACCTCGTTGTACCGCTGGACGGTGAGATGGAGTAGCTCCGGCCACTTGCGTTTCGTACCAGTCTATCGTCCGACGCAACCCCTCTTCGAGAGGCACTTGTGCATGAAAGCCGAATTTTTTGGACGCCCGAGATACGTCAAGGCGCCGGCGAGGCTGACCGTCTGGCTTGTCATGCTGCCAGCAAATATGGCCTTCAAAGCGCGTGAGACGCGCTATTAGTTGCAACAGCTCCGAAATCTTGATTTCGCTACCCGTGCCAATGTTGACTGGTTCGCTCTCATCATATCTGGCAGCAGCCCGCACCACGGCTTCGGCGCAGTCCTCGACGTAGAGAAATTCACGTGAGGCATTTCCCGTCCCCCATGCCTCAACGAAAGCCGCCCCGCTCTCGCGTGCTTCTATACACTTGCGTATGAGTGCGGGAATAACGTGCGAACTTTCAAGGTCGAAGTTGTCACCCGGGCCATAAAGGTTTGCCGGTAAGAGAAAGATTGAGTTGAAACCGTACTGCTGCCGATAGCTCTGCGACTGCACGAGCATCATCTTCTTAGCTAATCCATAGGGAGCATTGGTTTCTTCGGGATAGCCGTTCCACAGATCGACTTCGCGAAAGGGGGTGGGCGTGAATTTCGGGTATGCGCAGACTGTACCCAGGGCCACGAATTTCTTGATCCCGTGCAGCCTCGCCTGTTCGATAAGCTGCAGGCCCATCATCAAGTTTTCGTAAAAGAACTTGCCGGGGTTCTTTTGGTTTGCACCAATTCCGCCTACCACGGCTGCCAGATGTATGATCAGATCCGGGTGCGCGTCAGAAAGGAGCCGCTTGATGTCAGTCGCCTCGACGAGGTTGTAATCGGCGCTGCGCGGAATAAACACCTCAACATCTTGATAACTCCGCAAACGCTCAACGATGAAGCGGCCAAGGAATCCTGCGCCCCCGGTGACGACTACGCGTTTATAAGGAAAGCTTTCCTTCAACTGTTCCATTGCCTCGTGCGAGTTAAGGATCACTGCTCAACAGAGTATGAAGATTTATCGATATGGCTGCTTATGTCAAACGGCCAGACAACCGCCAGGCAGCCGTCGGCACGGTTCGAAAGACAGTAGTAGAACCAGATTACTGCTATGATGCTATTCGCCAAGTAAACTGCTCATCCAGTATTGCGGTCTTGTAATCTATGATTGTCTTCGATGTATTTTTTGCGTTCTCATACCCAACACCAGGTTACTTGTATGAATCTCAGTGACGTCTTGAATGATCCCCCTAAGCCTCACGAGGATGCGCAGGGCGGGTTTATGGTGATGGGCCTTACCGAAGCGGCCCTCAAGTTTATCTACGAAAACATCAACAATCGGTCTACAACCCTTGAGACAGGATGCGGCCTGTCAACCGCGGTTTTTGCGTTGACTGGTTCACGCCACACAGTCATCGCCCCCGCTCCTGGCGAGTTTGAGATCACCAGGTCTTACTGCCGTGACCGCGGAATAGCGACCAGCCAGATCGTCTTCATTACAGAGCCTTCGCAGAAGGTGCTGCCCGGCCTCGAGTCAACGCCGTTAGACCTCGTCCTTATCGACGGTGGACATGGTTTTCCCACCCCTTACATCGACTGGTTCTACACGGCTGGAAGGCTGAAGAAAGGCGGATTCCTGCTAGTTGACGACGTTTGGTTATGGTCGTGCCAGATTCTTCGCGATTTTCTGTTGGAGCAACCGCAGTGGGAGTTCGTAGCCGAATATGAGGGGCGTACTGCGGTCTTCAGGAAGATAGAAGATGGTAGCGAGTGGCTCGAGTGGACGCAGCAACCGCGTGTTGCGCGCGGGGGACAAATGAAATGGATTGATGGTCAGTGCCGCTTCGATGGGCCGCCAGCGAATAAGTCCGCCGCTCTTAAACGCGTTCTAAGGGATCTAAAGCATGGAGACTTCGACGTGATAGCCAAGAAAATAGCCAGGAGACTCTCCAGATAATGAGACCTTTTGACTCCCAGGGGCTCGCGCGCTCAGTGTTTCAGAGAAGCGCGGTGAATATGGTTCAGTTTTGCGCGCCGATTTTGTACAAGATTCCCAGAAATCCGTTCTTGACCACTCCGGCGAAGCGGCGTGGACGGAAGACTTCTGAAGGAGCGTAATTAGCTGCTTCCAACAACAATCGAAATCCCCTGATCATCTCTCCTTTCTGAACAAGACCCTGATATTGATCCAAACATGAGCGTGCCTCATGTTTACACAGGGACTCGCGCAAAGCTGCGATCTTTTTAGAGAGCACTTCGTGGTACTTAAAGTTCAGATAAGCATTGATTGTTTCGTAGGTTTTGATATTTTCCCGCACCCCCTCTATGTAAGTTAATCGTGACCAGATTCCTGCGCCGTGAACTCTATAAGCCGCCATCACTTCGTTGAGATAACCGAGTTTTCCATGCTCGGCAATCAGGACACACAGCATCCAGTCGGCATTCAAAACACTGTAGAAACATTCGGGCAGTTCTTCCCAAAGATTGTTGCGGAACAAAATTGCGCAGGGCATAGGGAAAACACCGGCCGTAAGAATATCTTTCAGCGTGGAAATCTCTTTTTGGTTTGCGGCGTACATGTTGCTGACCACTCTCGAACCGTCTTCAAAGAATCTTTGGACGTTATGGAAGCAAAGGGTGCATTTCGGGTGGTTTTCCAGAAAGTCAACCTGCTTTTGCAGCTTGTAGCAATCAGTCCAGTAATCGTCACCCTCGAGCACTGCCACGTATTTCGCTGTGCACACCTTCAACACCTTCATACTTAGCCTTTCCCTGTGAAGTGCACCCAGGTTTGTTGGAGAAGTAAACAGCTCGAACTTGCCTGGATATTTTTCAACGTAAGACTTCAGGATCTCCTGAGTGCTGTCCGTCGAACAATCATCGCTTAACATGATCCTGTACCCAAACGTTGTTTTCTGCGCCAACACGCTTTCGATTGCCTGAGCAATGAATCTCTCGTGGTTGTACGTCGGCAGCAAGATGTCGACAAGTGGAGTTGTGTTCATATCTTGTTGAGAAAGGCAATAAACGAACGACCGGCACGGGCCAATCCTCTAGATAAGCTCCGGCCGCATTGCTGGACCTCTACCGGCTTAGCGGAATCGCTGATTCTTTAACTTCATTCATCATATCGTTGACCTCGACTCCGTTCTCGACGGCGAAGCGAACTATTTGGCAGATGGCGCCAATCTGATTTTCATTGACGCTGATCCCTGTCGGCAGGCAAAGGACGCGATTCGTGAGCTTTTCAGTTTCCGTCAACAGCAGCCCGGCATGAGGGAAATAGGAGCGATAAGGCTCCATCCGGTGGCATCCTGGATAAAAGTAACGCCGAGCCAAAACGTTCTCCTTGTGTAGTATTTCCATCAGTTGATCTCTGGTTACAATCGTCCTGCTTTGATCAATTTCGCATACAACGTACTGATAGTTGCATCTCTCTTCTTCATCGTAGGCCAGGAGTGTTATTCCTTCGATGCCCGCAAGCTCTGCCATATACTGTTTGTAGTGGCGATGATTGACCGCAATAAAGTCATCCATACTCTCCAGATTGGTTAACCCCATCGCCGCCGAGACTTCATTCATCTTCCCGTTGATTCCAATGTAGTCCGCTCGGTCATAATTGGTAAAACCGAAGTTCTTCATCAAACGCATCTTCCGGGCCAGCTCGGCATCGTTTGTTACGACAGCGCCACCCTCGAGGGAATTGACAAACTTCGTGGCGTGAAAGCTGAATACCTCTGCATCGCCAAAGCCTCCGATCATACGATTGTTGTATGAGCAGCCAAATGCATGGGCGGAGTCGAACAGCAGCTTGAGTCCATGGCGTCTGGCAATTTGGCTCAGGGCATCAATGTCGCAAACTCCGCCCCAGAGATGGACGCCGATAATACCGGTCGTTCGCGGGGTGATCATTTGCTCGACTTTTTCCGGATCGAGTGTGTGAGTTCGCGGGTTAACATCGCAGAAGACGGGGGTAATCTCCTGCCACTGGAGGGCGTGCGCTGTCGCAATAAAGGTGAATGAAGGTACGATGACTTCACCGGTCATCCCCAGCGAGCGAATCGCGATCTCCAAAGCTACGGTGCCGTTGCACATGACAACGCAGTGCTCGACGCCCGTCAATTCTGCGACTCGTTGCTCAAACTCTTTCACATACTTGCCGTTATTGGTGAGCCATTTGCGATCCAGGATGTCACCGACGCGTTCTTCAAACCTTTGCCGGTTTCCTATGTTCGGACGTCCGACGTGCAGCGCGTCCTGAAATGCTGGCTGCCCGCCAAAAAGCGCAAGATCGCCAACCACCACCTTGACCGGATCCAACTCAAGCTTGCCTTTTGACATAGTTTTGTTTCAGTCGATGAACCTGAACACCAGGTCACTGTCAGCTGAGCGCTTCAGCTTATCGGTTTTCGCCAGCACATTGTAATGAAGCGGAAACAGATCGCGTCCGGGTGTTTCCAGAATATCGATCTCGAGAATTTCGAAGTCCCGCAGAAGAATCTTGAAGCCATGCTCGGTAAACCGCCAACAGTCCGGTATCGGTCCGTGAATGCGCCAATTGAGAGGGGCGGAGACGAGGAGATAGCCTTCATGCTTAAGAATGCGGCGCATCTCCTCCACTGCCCTGAACGGATCAAGCGTATGTTCAAGGACTTCCATGCATACGACGCAGTCGTAAGTTTCGTCGGGAATAGAGTCGTTGCGTTTAGTGAGGTCGCCAACGTGCGTTGGCTTGTATGTATCGACGATGTCAAAAGTCTCATGGGCGTAATTCCCAAAAAATTGCCGTACGACGGAACGGTCCTGCGGGCCAACCTCGAGCAGTCTACCGGAGCACGACGACAGATTCTCCGCGGTCCTCTGAAGAAACCGCGTGATATGTTCTCGGGCCAATGAGCCTGTTTCTTCGTCGAATTTCGAGACAGTAGCCATGCTAGAAACGGAAATGAGCGTGATCGTTCCTCGGCATTTTATGATGCAGGATAGGCATTTACACTCTCCCAATCTCCACTGCTGGATTTCCGAACACCTTCATCCCCTCCCGAACATTCTTCAGCACCACGCTTCCAGCGCCGACAAATGCTCTGCTGCCAACCCGCACTCGAGGCAGGATCGTCGCATGACTTCCGAGGAATACTCTGTCCCCAATCTCTGCGTTGCCATTGATTTCGCAGCCACCGGAGATCTGTGAATAATCGCCTATTCTAGTGTCGTGTCCGGTGTTGCTGTGCGTACCAAAAGCTACGTGCTTGCCGAGCCGAATGTCGCAGGAAAGCTGGGTATAAGGACCGAGGATCGAACCCTCGCCGATGGAAACATTGTGCCCAACCAGGGCCGTGGGATGAACGAGCGTGGCAAAGCGCGCCCCTCTCTCTTCAAGAAGCGAACAATATCCGGGCTTGACCTCCGGCTCACCTATCGCACAGATGAAAAGATCGTCTGGTTCAAGATTATAGTCATTAACGCTGCCCAGGATTGGGGCATCGTAAGCGAATCGGGCAAGAATGTCCGGCCGGCTGTCGAGAAAGCCTTTAATCGTCCATCGAGTTCCGGCCCGGATAGATTGTTGCGCCCAGGTATAAACTTCGCGGCCAAACTTGCCGGCGCTGATGATAATCAGGTTCTGCTGGGACATTTGAATTTCAGACAAAAGGAAGACATACACCTGACATGGTTTCGAGTGGATCAGGCGTCATCAATCAGCTCACGTCCTTTCGCTCGCTTTCAAGTTGATCGAGACGAATCTGCATCTCGATCAATCTGCTGGACCGGGAGCGCTTGAAGAGTTCCTGGCTTGAAATGTTCCCCTTATTCAGGAAGATTTCCGTCCGCCACTCGCCACGAAGCAAGGCGACGCTGCTTGGATCATTCGCCGGCTGGTAGATAATGTCCGCCAAGATTCGATCAGGGCCGCTAATATGCGGACCAGACCGGTGCCACGTTAGGGAGTTCATCAATGCCACATCGCCAGGCTCAATGCTCGGTGAAATTGTGGGCCAGGCCGGATCCAGGATTTCTGGATTTATTTCACCTGCGTCACCAAGATATCCGAACTGGTGAGTGCCAGGATAGAAGACGAATCCACCGTTCTCCGGCGTCACCTGGCTGAGCGCCACAAAAGCAGAGGCTTTGTTTGGCCACCCAAGATGATATGGAGAATCGTGATGCAGAAAAACCGGATCCCTGCTGTACTGATCCTTAATCACGAATCGCTGATTGTAGAGACCGATGTCAGGGCCGAACGCTTGTTCAACAATATCCAAAAGCGCCGCATGCTGATGTATCGCAGCCAGCACCGGAGGAAGCGACTCTTGCAGCGCCACGGGATTGAACCTGTTGACGTTACGACCGGAGGACAATTCAGTTGCATAGAAATCGGCCCACGCTGATTGCCAGAGGCGAATCGTGTCGGCGGCAATAGCTTTGCGAACAACAAAAATTCCGGTTTGATCGAAAACCTCCGGCGAGAACACGTCAGAATCGACCTTCGGTAGCAGTTCGCGAATCTTGTCTGCTCCAATTCGTTCGATCGCGTCACAACTGTTGTACTTCCCAGCTACCTTCATATCATGCAACTAATATCATGCAACTAATTAAAATTTCCATCGTGGCGACTAGACTGAACTCACTAACTGGTTCATGCCGTGATATTCACAGTTCGACCTCCATCGACCACAAGTTGGTGCCCAGTAATCCACCGAGCTGACTCTGAGAGCAGGAACTGGATTGCGGACGCGATATCAGACGGCGTGCCGATCCCTAGTGGGTATTCTACCTTTAAGCTCGCTTCCAACTCCCGATTGCTCAACATAGCCTCGGTCATAGCAGTTCGGATCGCCCCCGGCAGGACAGAGTTGACCCTTACATCGGGGGCCAGTTCCACCGCCAGCGCCCGCATGAATGCGTCGAGAGCCCCCTTGCTCGCACAATACAGGTTGAATCCCCGCGCCCCAAATTGACTTGCCGTGCTGGACACAAATACGATTCCCCGCAGTTGCTTCTCATTGATCTTCTTCCTTACCAGCAGCCGCACTATTTCTACCGCCGAAGTAAAATTGACATCCATTACTTCCCGCACGGTTGCGAGCTCGAAGCTTCGCAGTGGCAGAATCCTTAGCGTCCCCGCGCAGTGAACGAGGTTCTCCACGGACAGTTCGTGCTTTTCAAGAAGCTCTTTGAGGCTGGCCTCGATTTGGCTGACTTCTCTAAAATCCAGATTCCAAGGAACGTGACTGTCCGGCGAATTGCAACGGAGCCTGGTTTCTTCCAAACGTGCCGTGTCCCGGCCGTGAACGATTAGCCTGGACGACGTAGAAAGCCGGATCGCAGTGTCGCGCCCTATTCCTGAAGAGGCGCCCGTGATTAATGTGCAAAGTTCGCGTGCCATGAAACGAGCTCGGTGTTCCTTCAGCGCGCAGTATAACCGCCATCTACCACCAGCACTGACCCTGTTATCCACCGTCCGGTATCAGCCAGGAGAAATGCGATCGCGCCAGCGACATCGGCAGGTTCGCCAAACCCAAGTAGGTGATCCGCCTCAACTCGGGCGCGCTGTTCCGCAGCCCAAGGCGCCGAAATGCGATCGAACATGGGCGTCTTGACAAAGCCCGGAGCCACGCAGTTGATGCGGATTTTCCTCGGAGCGAATTCAACGGCCAGAGATTTGACCAGGCCCGTGAGCGCCGATTTCGTCATTCCGTAAGCCGCAGCACCCGGCGAACCCACTTGGGCCATAACTGAGGAAAGAAATACTATAGAGCCTCCCGACGGCTCGCTGACTTTCTTGTTTTGAAATCCCCGCGCTAAAGCAAGCGCAGCTTCGGTGTTAACGAGCAGTACATCTCGATAGCGGCTGGAAGCAAGAAGGCGAACCGGCTGAACGCAGGGTAATCCTGCCGCATGTACGACGCCAAACAACGGACCGTCTGCGCCAGCCAATTCAGACATCAGGGAAGGAATACGGTCAACGTCGCGAAGATCAAAACATCGGGAGGAATGGCCCTCGCCTTCAAAGCTCGCAAGGACGCCGCTGAGACCCGCCGCGTTTGTATCAACGGCGATCACTCGACCGCCAAGTCGGCTCAATAGCTGACTGGTGGCCAACCCGATGCCGGAGGCTGCCCCCGTAACGAGAAACCGTTTGCGGCATAAATCGAGCGGGTGTGTGAGATCGCTCATTTACGTATGTGGCTTTTCACCATAACGGCCAATTCACCTGCTGTCTTGATCTGATTCAAATCATTGGTCGTAAGATTGACCCCATAGCTCGCATCAAGCGTAGCGAGGAGGGAGAGGACCGTGAGAGAGTCCCAGTTCTCGAAATCCTGCAGAACATCCTCCGGTTTGACATCATCCACCTCTAGAATCTCAGATAGCTGCACGAAGAAGTTATCCATTGATCACGTGTTTTGCCTTTCTGCGTAATCCATCATCTCGCAAAACCTGAGGTGTCCGAGGCCCATTAACATGGCGCTCCAAGTCAAGCCAACACCAAAACCAACCAGGCAAACGCGAAGTTGCTCTGATGCGAGCCGCTTACTCAGGTTGAAAGCGATGGCCAACGGGATCGTCACGCCACTGCTGTTGCCAAAATGCTCAACGACGTTCATCGGCATTTTTGCGTACGGCACCTTTATCTTATCCGCTAACTTCTGGAGCATGAAGCGATTTGGCTGGTGGCAAAGAAAATAATCCACCGCGTCCGACTCCACACCAGCAAAAGCCAACAAAGAGTCGAGCAGTGGTGGCACCTCCACTTGTACAAAGTTGAAAACCGCACTGCCGTCCATCCTCAGGTGGTCTTTGGCGCGCAGGTTGTTGTCCCCTACGTCTTCAAACACGGCAGTTTCAGGTGTGGAGGGCATCCGGAATCCGCCCGCTGGAATCATCAGCGCACCGTTGCGTGTGCCATCCATTTTGAGATTGGCATGGATGATGGAATTCTGCGGGTCACGCTCGACCACCGTGATAGAGGCGGCGTCGCCGATCAGCGGGTAGCTGTTGCGGTCTTGTGGTGAAGTCTTGCGGCTCATCACGTCGGCGTTGATGAGCAGGACCTTCCGGATACTTTCTTGTTCTAGCAACAGAAAGGCTTGGATGAGCCCAATGACAAATCCCGCACAGCCCTGATTGATGTCAAGGCACAGCAAATCTTGCTTTAGGTTGAGGCGCCCCTGAATGATATTGCTCGTGGGCGGCATGAAATGATCCGGTGACTGCGTAACCAGGATTAGGGCGTCGAAATCGTCGCGGCCAACTAACCCCTCTTTGAAGAGATGTTCTAAGCCGAACACGGCTAAGTCCGAAACACAGACACCAGGCTCCACCAGGCGGTGCTTGTCGTAGCCCATCACCTCTTTTAATTTGAGGGAGCGCGACTCCGGAAAGTTGAAGGCCCGCATATCGTCGTTGAAGTACTGCTCGCGAGCAGGCACGACGGCGAGAAGGCCGGAGATGTATTTGCGGTGGAACGTAAAGTTCACAGGTTGACTTTGTATTTGCGAAGCAGGGAATCAATTGACTGTAGGTTGTTGAAATTCTCCGGCACGATGTCTACGCCGTCAATGGAGATGCCATAAGTCTTGTCGAGCGTCGCCACAAGGGTGATCACGTCGAAAGAGTCCAGCATCCCATCAGCGATAAAGTCCCCAGGTACGCTGAAATCGAATTCAGGACGGATGCCATTCAAGATTTCCACAAGTGCTTTCATGGGCGGATCATTCCATTAACCAAGACGTGATCAACCAGGCCGTCGGGAGCATAACGGTAATGCCGATATCGTGCGATGGCGTTCTCGTTGTCGGCGATCACCCATAGGACGAAACGGCGGACCCCACTGTGAACGGCAAAGTATCGATGAATCAATGCGCCGCCAAGGCGCTCCATCCGAAACGGTTCGGCCACCAGCCAATAGCGAACCGTCGACGTGAAACCTTGCGTCTCGAAGAAGAGAAGCCCGCCAAGCGCTCCGTCACGTCGTGCCACCAAAAACTGACGGCCCTCAACGGCCGCTTGGATCTCGTAAGGCATGGGCAGTTGCTCAGCGTACCTATCAAACGACTTTGTCAAGAGGTCCAGAATGGCCTCGACATCTGTTTTCTCGGCGTACCCGACGCACGGGTTGCCGGGACTGGCTGGAGTTGGAACTGTTGGGGCCAGCCGTGACATTCGATAAAGGAACTTGTAGCGGCGGAACCCTGCAGACTCAAGCAACGCGATCAACCCGTCGAGAACGGCCTTGCTTCCCACTAGGTCCACCACCAAGCGCTCCGTTTGCAGTACGGGTAACGCACCGATGGCCCGATGTAGCATCTCTTCGTTCGCAGCGCTAAAGTAGAAGTGCCAGAAATCGCGGTCCTTTCTTAGGAATAGCGCTGCGCCGTCGCGCAATTCAGCTAGCAACTCTGCGTGATCGATCCAGTCCTGTAGCTTGCGCTTTACGGGGAAGAAGTTGGTGCAGAACTCTGACGCCCCAGCCTTAGCTTTTTGGATGGCACTGAAGACTTCGGATGTGTCGCGGATCGGAATCATGCGAACTCAGTTAAAGCTGGAGGCCAGTTGGTTCCGATCAATCTTTCCGTTTGGGTTGCGCGGCAGTGCATCCATTCGGTTGTAAACCGTCGGCAGCATGTATTTCGGCACGAAGGCGCTCAAGCGCTCTCGAATGAAGGCCGTTGAAAGATCCCGATCGGACTCGAAAAACAGTGCGATCTCCTTACGGCCCTGGTTATAAACCGCGCAGCAATTGCGGATGCCGTCCACTCTCAGTACAGCGTGCTCGATCTCGCCCAATTCTATTCGGTAGCCGAGGTGTTTGATCTGAAGATCTTTCCGCCCAATGAACATGATTTCTCCCCGGTGGTTGCGATAGACAAGATCTCCGGTGCGATAGATTAGTTCGGGATAGTGGGGGTTGAGCGGATTCTGCACAAATACTTTAGCAGTACGTTCAGGGTTGTTCCAGTAGCCCAGGGCGAGCGAACTGCCTCGAACGCACAGTTCGCCTGGCTCGTCTACCTGGGCCAAGCGGTTTTGCTCGTCGAGGATGAGGATGTCCGTATTACGGCACGGGAAACCGATCGGTAGCTTCTCGTCATCCGCCATTTCCCGGTCCACAACAAAGTAGGTGCAGTCCACGCTAATCTCGATCGGCCCATAGAGATTGACGAAGAGAGCATCCGGCAGATTGCGACGCCAATAGTTTAGGTGCTTCGTAGGAAAGACTTCGCCAGCGAAGAAAATCTTTCGGAGGGCCTCCAAATCAAACTTCCCCAATAGGTCCTGGTTGGCGATGTTTACCATTATTGTCGGCACCCAGAAGATGAAGCTGATGGAGTGGGCCGCCATGAACTCGAGCAATTTGGCTGGAAAGGCCGCCCAGGGTTCGGGGATGATGATGATCGTCGATCCCTTGGCCAGGCAAAAATAAAGCTCCAACGTGTAAATGTCGAAGTAGAAAGGCGACAGGCTACCAATCATTTCGCTGCAGTCCAGCCCGAAACGTAGGAACACCCAGTCCATGAAGTCGATCGTGCCCCGGTGGTTTAAGGCAACGCCTTTGGGGATGCCAGTGGAACCAGAGGTATGAATGATGCAGAGTGGATCGGTGTCGATAGCTTTTTCCAACCTCGCCAGCAAGGTCCCGTTGTCATGGGTCGCGCCTGCTGTCATCGCCGCCTCCACAAATAACAATTGCTCCTCGTTCACCCCTACTCCGCACAACGTGGCGCTATATGGCGCCGCAGTGATGATGATGCCAGCGCCAAGATTTTGAAGTATGGCTTTGAGTCGTTCCGGTGGCGACTTAAGATCGAGGTTGGCGTAACAGTTCCCAGTGTAGAGGATCCCGAGGTCCGCAACGATGGTCTGCGCGCTTTTGGGCAGAAATACGGCGATAGGATGATTGATCGCGGCCGTTCGCTGAAGAATCAGCGTCGCGCAGCTCTTGGCATACTTCTCGATTTCCTCGAAAGTGTAATGGCGATCATGGTCCACCACGGCCACCTTCTGTCGGCATTTGGCCAAGGCGCCTTGCTCGAAATATTCCAAAACATTCGTCTGCATGTCGTGTCCAAATCCCGTGACAACAACTCTTAAGGGATTGAAAATCCGGTGACGCTAACAGAAGCGTCCGAGCGGATGCAAGTCGTGAGTATCTTATCTCCGGGCCGACAGAAATGGTTTAACCGCTTATGCCGATCTACTTATATTCATGAACGCTTCCTTCTACGACACTTTCGGAAATCCACTCGAGTCTCGGCCTGACAACGCCTGGCCATTTTCCAAACCAGTTACCTTCGCGCACCGAGTCCAGCACTTCAAAAACGAGGATATCTGGATGCATATACAAGGTGGATGCCGTATCTTGAACCACCTGAATCGTTACAGTGTAAATGCCGTCGTTTAAGAAATTTGACGGTATCTTTACTGTCGCCGTCACTAACCCTCGTTGTCTCGGTTTCGCCTCCGAAGGCGCGGCAAATACGTACGTGCCCTCGATTGTGAACAAATGCATCGTAAAATTTAGAACAATTTCTGGCTGGTAAATCCAAAATTCGAATTCTATCTGAAGAGCCGATTCCACACTGATCTCATCACAGTCATGGGGCGCCAACGGGCGCAGCCGTGCGCGGCGGATCTTGACCTTTTCGTTTCCCGGCGCCGTTGCTGGGTCCGCCCACACCTGTTCCAGAGTAGAAAGCGTTCCTTTCTGCAAATACTCAAGAACCACCTGGCCGGTCTCTCCCTGTCCAACAACATGACCGCTATCAAGCCAGATTGCCCTACTGCATAAGCTTCTAACAGCCGCCAAATTGTGGCTTACAAATAGCACGGTACGTCCTTCTCTTGCGACCTCGCCCATCTTCCCCAAACACTTCTTCTGAAAGGCAGCATCGCCCACCGCCAATACTTCGTCAACAATGAGAATTTCCGGTTCTAGATGGGCCGCGACAGCGAAGGCGAGCCGCGTGTACATGCCTGAGGAGTAGCGCTTGACAGGTGTATCCAGAAACCTCTCGATCTCCGCAAAGGCCACGATCTCGTCGAACTTGCGCTCGATCTCGCTTCGCCGCATGCCGAGGATCGCCCCGTTAAGGAAGATGTTCTCGCGCCCCGTGAGCTCCGGGTGGAAACCGGTGCCGACTTCGAGCAGGCTTCCCACCCGTCCGTAAAGCTCCACGCGTCCGCTCGTCGGCTCCGTGATGCGCGATAGGATCCTCAGCAGCGTCGATTTCCCTGCGCCGTTGCGCCCAACGATTCCAAGTCGCTCGCCTGGATAGATTTCGAGGTTCAGATCGCGCAGCGCCCACAGCGTCTCCTCCGTGCGCCTCTCACGATTCCGGACCAGGCGCTCAAATTGCGCGCGGGCAGTTGTCATGACCATCTCGCGCAGCGACCCGTAGGCAGCGCTGTCACCCGTCCCGAGGGTGTATCGCTTGCTGATGTTCTCAAGTTTGATGATGGGGTGCATGGCCTTACGTCGCCGCTTCGATGTCACACGATATCGGCGAAGCTCTTTTCCATCCGCTTGAAGGAATAGATTGCGTATACGAGCACCGCGGCCGTGAGGACCGCCGCCTCGCCGAGCGCCATCCAGTTTAAAGCGAGGCCAAAGAGTGCGGCTCGGTAGCCCTCGATGATGGCGGACGCGGGGTTAAGCACCAGCAGCCAGCGCCAGCGCTCTGGTACCACGCTCGAAGGCACAATCACCGACGAAACGAAGAGCCACACCTGGATAACGAATGGCAGCGCGAAGCGTACGTCGCGGTACTTGACATTGAGGGCCGACAACCAAAGACCCGCCCCCAGAGAAAGCATCGTCGTCAGCGCGATCAGCGGCACGACGAGCAGTACCTGCCACGTTAAACCAACTTGGTAGTAAAACATCAGCGCCGCGAGCACGACGAAGGCCAGCGCAAAATCTACCAACCCCGCCATCACCGCCGCCGCCGGCATCATCAACCGAGGGAAGTAGACTTTCGTAATCAAGTGGGCGTTGCCAACGAGGCTGTTGCTACTTAACGAGACGGAGTTGGCAAAAAAGGTCCACGGCACTAATCCGGCAAGCGCGAACAGTGGGTAAGGCAGCCCTCCAGTACCGACACCCGCTAGCTTGCCAAAAAAGATCGTGAAGATCAGGGTCATAAAAACGGGCTGGAGGATGGCCCAGGCTGCCCCCAACGCCGTCTGCTTGTAACGAATCTTAATATCACGCCAAGCTAGAAAGTAGAGCAACTCGCGATAAGCCCAGAGCTGCCTAAGATCCAGCGCCACCCAGGCTTTGCTTGGCTCGATGACAATTAGTGGCTTATCGGGGAGGATGATTGCGGTTCCGTTCACATTGCTCGTAGGAGACATCTATCAGAAAATCCCATTTGGTTCAGCATAGTAGATCCTCGCTTAAATCGCAGAACGCGCGCCGTCTCCCGCACCTTGTCCGCAGTTCGATGTTTGGGTGTAATTTTTCCCAGGATCACCGTTCTAAAGTCAAACGGGAAATCTGAGTCTAGCGGCGCGTTAAAGAACGGTCAAGCTGGTAGCAAATTGTGAACGGGAATGGTTCAGCAATTCGGACCCCTTGCTCTGCTTTTGGACTTTCGTTAAGGTTATGCCTGCCGTCGGTACAATTAAACTTCGTTCTGTCGCTTTTCAATAATCCAGACAAAACCTTTGAGACGATATGACTAAGCGCGCACTAATCACTGGAATCACAGGTCAGGACGGCTCTTACTTGACCGAACTCCTACTTGAAAAAGGTTACGAGGTTTACGGAATAATCCGCCGATCTTCGTCCTTCAATACAGAGCGCATTGATCATCTTTATCAAGACCCACACGAGCCAAACGCCCGCCTCAAAATGTTTTATGGCGACCTCAACGACTCGAGTTCATTGAACACCATTCTCCGCCGCACCGAACCGGATGAAATCTACAATCTGGGCGCTCAGTCGCATGTGCGCGTCAGCTTCGATGTGCCTGAATACACGGGCGAAGTGACTGGCCTGGGAACTGTTCGCATCCTGGAAGCCATCCGCGAAACCGGTATCCGCCCCAAGTTTTATCAGGCTTCTTCCTCTGAACTCTTCGGCAAAGCTCTCGAAATCCCCCAAACAGAAAAAACGCCTTTCCATCCCCGCTCACCCTACGCCTGTGCCAAGGCGTATGCCTATCACATCACAGTTAACTATCGCGAGTCGTATGGCCTTTTTGCAGGCAATGGCATTCTCTTCAATCATGAAAGCGAACGAAGAGGCGAAACCTTCGTTTCACGAAAGATCACTCGGGCCGCAACCCGAATCAAACTCGGTTTGCAGGAGAAACTATATCTGGGCAATCTCAACGCAAGGCGCGACTGGGGTTATGCCAAGGATTACGTGAAGGCCATGTGGCTGATGCTCCAAGCAAAGCATCCGGATGATTATGTTATTGCCACGGGAGAAACTCATTCTGTCAGAGAGTTTCTCGATGAAGCTTTTGGTTACCTCGATCTTGATTGGAAAGAATATCTAGCAATCGATCCTCGATATTACCGACCCGCTGAGGTCGATATCCTGCAGGGTGACGCGTCTAAGGCGCGGGAAGCGTTAGGTTGGGAGCCGGAAGTCACCTTCAAGGAGCTCGTGCGTTTGATGGTCGACCATGACGCGCTACTAGCGCAACAGGAATTGGATCTGAAAACAAATGCGCTCTCACATGCGAGCAAGGAGGGATGGGGATCCATCTAACTATTTAGACTGTTGCGGGTAAATCCCGCACCTGGAATCCGCGAATCGTATCCACTACATATTGCTGCTGGACTTCTGTAAGCTCAGGAAAACAAGGCAAGGCAAATGTTTCGCGCGCAGCACGCTCGGCTTCAGGGAATGCCCCTTCCTTGTATCCTAAATACTCAAAACATTCTTGCAAGTGAAGAGGCAGCGGATAGTAAATCTTTGTCCCCACACCATGCCTTGCCAAATACCTGATCATTGAATCCCTGTGCGCGGGCACGCGCACAACATACTGATGAAAAATATGCCGCGTCAGCGGGCGAACGAAGGGTGGAACAAGATCGAACTCAAGCTCAGCGTCCTGAAACATTTGATCGTAAGTGGCAGCCTTCTTGCGACGTTCTTCGGACCAACTCTCTAAGTATTTGAGCTTTACCCGTAATACTGCCGCCTGTAAGGTGTCGAGACGGCTATTAATACCAATCTCACTGTGATGATATTCGTCTGCGGCGCCATGTACGCGCAGTCGTCGCAAACGATCCGCTAACTCCCGGTCATCTGTCGTGACCATTCCACCATCGCCGGCGCCGCCCAAATTCTTAGTCGGATAGAAACTGAAACAACCCAACTTCCCCATCGCACCGGCACGACGCCCATGGTCCTCGCTTCCCAAAGCCTGAGCAGCGTCCTCAACAATTGGCACCTGATGTCGCTCGCCAATCTCCAGCAGCGGATTCATATCAGCGCAGTGACCGTAAAGATGAACAGGCATGATTGCGCGTGTCCGCGGTGAAATCGCTTCCTCCACGCGTGCAACATCCAGGTTGTAAGTGCGCGGATCAATGTCAACAAAAACCGGTCGGGCCCCTACACGCGCAATTGCACTACCCGTGGCAAAGAATGTGAACGGACTTGTGATCACTTCATCGCTGGAAGTAACACCAAGCGCCATTAAAGCGAGCAGCACGGCGTCGGAGCCGGAAGCGCAACCAATCGCTTGCTCGCTTTGTGAATACAGCGCCACTTCCTCCTCCAGGGTCTTAACTTCGGGCCCTAGAATAAACTGTTGCGAGTCTATGACCTGCTCGATCGCGGCAACCAATTCAGCGCGCAGAAATTCATGCTGAAGCCGCAAATCTATAAGAGGGACGTTCATAAGCTGAGACTACCAGGCTGGAATTGGGATTAATTAGCAGTAGTCGTTGAGTCAAATGATAAGCCAGGAAATCCGGCAGCTACGTGGATCACACATGACGCCCGCAGTCTCTGAAACCGGCGTAACAATTGCAGGAAGCTACAGAAACCGAACTTCAGCTAGCGAGTTTCGGCAGCAGCGTTGGATGAGCCTTCCGACTTTTCGTCAGCTTCCGCGTCAGAGTAATAGCTCGAGTAATAGCCGGCGTAATAGTAGTCCTGAGTCTCGAGTTTCACATTATTGAGAACCACGCCAAATATATGGGCGCCGACGTCGAGCAATTGCTGCTTGGCCCGACGGACCACGGCGCGCGAACTTTTTCCGCCGTGCACCACCATAACAACGCCATCGACCATTGTCGAAAGAATCGATGCGTCAGTAAAAGAGATCGCCGGAGGCGAATCGATGATGACGTGAGCAAAGCGCTCGCTAAGGAGGCTCAGAAGCTTTCGCATTTCATCCGACCCAAGGAGTTCCGCCGGATTTGGTGGAATGGGACCCGAAGTCAAAACGTTCAGGTTGGAATGCTTTTGGTCATTCTGAATCAGCGCATCCAGGTCCGTCTCTCCTGAAAGCCAATTTGTGAGACCTTTGGAGTTGGGAACGCCAAACTGAGTGTGAAGTCTCGGTCGTCTTAGATCACAATCGACAATCAACACTTGAACGCCGGTTTGCGCCAACATAAAGGCCGTATTAATGGCCGTCGTAGTTTTGCCTTCGGATGGCTGACTTGAAGTCACCAGAATGGTCTTTGGTGGCTGCCCGGCAGAAGACAGAAGGAGGGAGGTTCGAAGGTGTCGGTATGATTCGGCAATTGGTGAACGAACGTCTTCGATCATCGCCAGTGCTGTCGAATCCGAAGGACCAGCGGAAGGGGCGCCGGGAATTCCTATCAGTCGCGCACGATCACCTCTGCTGGCGGGAATCAAAGCCAGCGCCGGCATAT
>WNGE01005626.1_pt1 | contig 21346 bp, 19 predicted proteins | sample 5400651 | NCBI WGS metagenome assembly WNGE01 (sample SAMN13153370, study PRJNA577476) | soil metagenome | isolation source: 60 cm soil or saprolite under grassland replicate 2 | place: USA:California | collected 2016-06-15 | reverse complement strand
GCCGATGCACGTCGGCTGCAGCAACTGGGCGCCGCGGCACCGATCGTCACCGGCAATCTCAAGTTCGACGTCGGTGTCCCCGATTCGGCGCTGACCCTGGGAGGCGAGCTCAGGGTGCGCTTCGGCGAAGCGCGTGCCGTATGGATCGCGGGCTCGACGCGCGACGGCGAGGAAGCGCTTATCCTCGACGCGCTCGGCCGAAGCCCCCTGCCGTCCGGCGCATTGACCATCATCGTGCCGCGCCATCCGCAACGTTTCGGCGCCGTCGCCGACATGCTGCGCCAGCGCGGAATTCCGTTCGTCCGCCGGAGCGACAACGCGCCGGTGCCGGCGGACGTCGGCGTGGTGCTCGGCGATTCGATGGGCGAGCTTCTGGGCTACTACGCCGCGGCCGATGTGGCGTTCGTCGGCGGCAGCCTGCTGCCGCTCGGGGGACAGAATCTGATCGAGCCGATCAGCGTGGGTCGGCCGACGCTCTTCGGGCCGCACATGTTCAATTTCTCGGAAGCGGCGGAGCGCGCGCTCGCTGCCGGTGCCGCACTGGAGGTCGCCAGTGCAGAGCAACTCCTCGCGGAAGTGACGGCGCTCTTCGGTGACCGTGCGCGACGCGAGGCGATGCGCGCCGCGGCGCTCGCCTTCCACGCCGCGCATTGCGGCGCCGGCGACCGTCTGTGGGCGTGGCTCGCCCCGCAGCTCGCACGCGTCATGCGCGACGAAGCAGCGGCGCCTCCGGTCAGCCGCGGAGCTGGCGATTGATGGTCTCGACGTCGGAATCGCTCAACGTTCCGATCGCGGACTTCAGGCGCAGCACGCCGATCAGATAGTTGAAATACGCCTGCGCGAGGTCGCGCCGCGTCGAGAACACGTTCTGCTGCACGTTCAGCACGTCGAGGTTCGTGCGGATTCCGACTTCCTGCCCGAGCTTGTTCGACTGCAGCGCGACTTCGGCCGACACGAGCGCCTGCTGCGTGGCCTTGATCGACGCCGCCGCGCTGGTGACGCCGGTGAAGCCTGTCTGCGCGAGAAAGAGCGCCGTGCGCCGCGCCGTCTCGAGATCCTGCCGCGCTTTTTCCTGCAGCGCGATCGCCTGGCGCACTTTGGAGTCGACGAAGCCACCCTGGTAGATCGGGACCGCGAGCTGGACGCCGATGCTCGCGATCGTCGAGTAATTGGCGACGCCGAAGTTGATCGCGCCGCCGCCGTAGTTCGCCCAGTTGAGACTCCCCACGAGATCGAGCGTCGGATAGTGGCCGGCCCTGGCTTTGTCGACCTCGAGCTTGGCGATCTCGAAATTCTTCTCCCCGACCTGGACGTTCTGGTTCTCTTTCAACGCGCGGTCGACCCAGTAATCGATCTGATTGGGCTCCGGCAGGGCCGCCTCGAACCCGGCCCCCACCTTCTTCAGCTCCTTCGGCTGGCGGCCGATGATGGCCCGCAGCGCCGTCACCTTGTTGTCGTAGTCGTTGCGCGTCGTGATTTCCTGCGCGACGATCGAGTCGTACTTCGCCTGTGCCTCGTTGGTGTCGGTGATCGTCGCGACGCCCACCTCGAAATTGCGCTTCGCCTGCGCGAGCTGCTCGGAGACGGCCGCCTTCTGGCTGTCGTTCAGCTCGATGTTGTATTGCGCGAGCAACACGTCGAAATACGCCTGCGAGACGCGGAGGATCAGGTCCTGCTGCGCGATCGTGAGCACACTGTCGGCCTGGGCTACTTGCTGCTTCGCCTCATCGTAGGCGATCCAGTTCTGCTGTCGATACAGGGGCTGCGACGCCGACACGATCGCGGTGTATTGGGCGTAGTGAGACGAAATAGTCCTCTGCGGGTCCGTCTTGATCGTCGCGTCGTACTGGTTCTCCGAGGCACTGCCCGATGCGGACGCGTTCGGCAGCAGTCCGGCGCGCGCTTGCGGCACCGCTTCCTGGGTTGCCTGCCAGTTGGCCTTCGCGGCGGCGATCGTCGGATCGTTCTGCTGCGCCTCGCGGTAGATCTGCAGCAGATCTTCGCCGAACGCAGGTGCCGCAGCGGCGGCGAGGCCGAGCGCGGCGGTCAAGGCGATAGCATTGAAACGTCGTTTCATCGTTGTTTCCGTTGTTGGATGACGCGGCGCGTCAATAACGCTTCATCGCGGGCTCGACCTCGGCCGCCCATTCCTCGACGCCACCGCGGAGGTTGTGGACCTGGACGAACCCGGCGTGCTTCAGCATCGCAGCCGCGTGAAGGCTGCGATGGCCATGATGACAGACGATCACCAGGGGACGGTCGTGCGGCACTTCGTCGAGCCTTGCTGCGAGATCCCCCAGCGGAATCGATACCGAGCCCTCGATCCGGCAGCAGGCGAATTCCCACGGCTCGCGCACATCGATCAGCACCGGCGCCGGGCGTCGCGGGTCCGCGCGCCATTTGAGAACCTCGGCGGGGCCGAGCTGGGGAATCAAAATTCGAAGCGCGACGGTGTCGCGGCGTTCTTGAGCGGATCGATCACCGTTTCGAAAAGATCCTGTGCGGTGATCGAGCCGGGTGCGACCCAGTGGACGAGCTTCGCGGTCATCGCGGGCGCTTCGCCGACGACTGCGAAGACGCGTCCGCCCGGCTTCAGCTGTTTGACGAAGGTGTCCGGCAGGACGGGCGTCGAACCGGTCAGCACGATCGCATCGTACGTAGCCGTCCCCCAGCCGCGGGCGCCGTCGCCCACCGCGAGCTCGACCGCCGAGATCCCGGCCCGTGCGAGCTTCGGCTTCGCGTCGGCCGACAGTTGCGGATCGATTTCGACGCTCACCACGCGCGCACCCTGGCTCGCCAGAAGTGCGGTCAGGTAGCCGCTCCCGGTGCCGATCTCGAGCACGCTTTCGCGCGGCTTCACCTTGAGCTCCTGGACAACGCGCGCCTCCATTTTGGGCGCCCACATCCGCTGGCCGCCGGGAAGCGGGATCTCGAGGTCGGCGAAGGCCAGCATTCGATAAGGCGCGGGAACGAACTCCTCGCGCCGGACCGTGAACAACAGGTCGAGGACGTCCTGATCCAGCACCTCCCACGTGCGGATCTGCTGCTCGACCATGTTGAAACGCGCTTGCTCGATGTCCATCGCGATGAAAGTGTCCCGGTGAGCCGAGGGGTGCGCTCCGGAAAGCCGCGGCGCCTCTGTCGATAACCTTGCTTGCGCGGCGACTCGAGTCGAGTCTGGTTCGCGCGCCGTAACGGCGATCGTGCCGCAAAACAACTGACCCCGGGTCATTTGTTAGGCTGTACCGCATTATCGCATGTCAATTTGTCTTCTTTTGCCTTACTCGGCGGGTGCGTGCGCACCCACGGAAGCGGTGGCGGCCTTCCTCGCCGCGCGTGCGGCGCGCTTCGCTTTGCGTCGCTCCGCCCAGGCGTCGAGGTAGGTGTAGAGCACCGGGACGACGACGAGGGTGAGTAGCGTCGACGTGATGACGCCGCCCATGATCGCGCGACCCATCGGCGCCTGCGTTTCGCCGCCCTCGCCTAACCCCAACGCCAGCGGCGTCATGCCGCCCAGCATCGCTGCCGTTGTCATCAGGATCGGGCGCAACCGCACCTGCCCTGCCCGCAGAAGCGCGTCGTGCAGGCTTGCGCCCGCGCGGCGCGCCCTATTGGCAAAGTCGACGAGCAGGATCGCGTTCTTGGTGACGAGGCCCATCAGCATGATGAAGCCGATCATCGAGAACAGGTTCAGCGTCGTTCCCGTGAGGAGCAGCGCCAGGAAAACGCCGATCAGCGAGAACGGCAGCGAGGCCATGATCGCGACCGGCTGCAGGAAGCTTGCAAACTGCGAGGCGAGAATCAAGTAGATGAAGATCACGGCGAGGCCCAGCGCTGCCATGGCCGCGTCGAACGATTCCTTCTGGTCCTTCGCCTGACCGCCCACGTCGAAGCGATAGCCCGGCGGCAGCGTCGTCTCCTTGATGATCTTCTGGACGTCGGCGTTGACGTCGCCGGAAGGCCGTCCTTCGACGTTCGCGTACAGCGCAACGCGGCGCTGCAGCTCCTGCCGCTTGATGATCTGCGGGCTCGTGCTCTCGACGATTTCCGCGACCTGACGCAGCGGCACCATTCTCGCTTCGCCGTCGGGCCCGCGTTTGCCGGTCGTCAGGTAAAGATTCGAGAGGTCGGAGGCGAGCCGGCGCGAATCGCGCGGCAACTGCACGTTGACTTCGTAGTTTTGGCCGTCGGGCCCGAGCCAGTAGCTCACCGTATCGCCGGCGAGGAGCGGCCGCACCGTTGCGCCGACTTGTTGCACGGTAATGCCGAGGTCGGCGGCGATGTCGTTGTTGAGGCGGATCGAAAGCGCGGGGGCCGCCGCCTTTTCCGAAATTTCGAGGTCGGCGATCCCGGGAATCTTGGCGACCTTTTGCGCGAACTCGCCGATCAACTGCGTCATCGTCGGCGGATCCGGGCCGAGCAGGTTGACCCAGACGGGCCGATCAAAACCGAACGCGAGCTCGACGCCGGGAATCGGCTTCAGCTCCTTGCGGATCGCCTGCTCGATTTCCTTTTGCGAGCGCGTGCGCCCGCTGCGGTCGACGAGCTTCAGGTTGACCCGCGTGTAATTGCGGCCTTCCTCGGTGCCGATCGTCGTCATCGTCATCGCGATCTCCGGCACCGCTTTAAGCGCCGCCTCGATCTGCCGCACCTTGCTGTCGCTGTACTCGAGGCTCGAGCCCACCGGCGTATTGAGCCGCAGCGAAATAAAGCTCTGGTCGGCCTCGGGAACGAACTCGGTGCCGACCAGCGGCACCACGGCGAAGCTCGCGAAGAACGTGACGAGCGCCAGCGCGATGACGCTCTTGCGGTGCGTGAGCGCCCATTCGAGGATCGCGCCGTAGAGCTTGTGCAGCCACTCGATCCCGCGCTCGACGCGGTCCATGAAACGGCCGAGCCACGGCACGCGCCGGAAGCGCGACCCCGGCGGATCGTGCCAGACCGACGAGAGCATCGGATCGAGCGTGAAGCTCACGAACAGCGAAACGAGCACCGCCACGGCGACCGTTACGCCGAACTGGAAGAAGAAGCGGCCGATCAACCCGCTCATGAACGCGATCGGGACGAATACGGCCACGATCGCGAACGTGGTCGCCATGACCGCAAGGCCGATCTCGTCGGTCGCCTCCTGCGCCGCGCGGACGTGGTCCTTGCCTTGTCCGAGATGGCGCACGATGTTCTCGCGCACGACGATCGCATCGTCGATCAGGAGGCCGATGCACAGCGACAGCGCCATCAGCGTCAGGAAATTGAGCGTGAAGCCGAAGGCATCGATGGCGATGAACGTCGCGATCACCGCGATGGGCAGCGTGAGGCCGGTGATTATCGTGCTGCGCCAGCTGTGCAGGAACAGGAACACGATCAGCACCGTCAGGAGCGCGCCCTCGACGATCGTCTGCTTGACGCGATTGACGCTGCGGCCGTTGATCCGCGCGATCGAGTCCTGCTCCTTCTCGCCATCGATGACATCGGCGACTTGCGACAGGTAGACGGGGACGCCCATCTGCTGCGCGACGATGATCCGCCCGAACTGCGCCGGATCCTTGATCTTGCCTTCGACGCGCACGATCGCGTCGGTCTGCCCGCGCGTGATTCTCCCGGCGGGCACGTCCTGATTCGCGTTGCGGATCGCGGTGATCACCTGGTCGACGCCGATGCCGAGCGCCGTCACCGCGCTGGGCTTGACCTGGATCAGGATCTGCCGCGTCACGCGGCCGTTGACGTCGATACGCGCGACGCCGGGGACATTCTCGAGGCCCTTGACGATCGTCTGGTCGGTGAGCGAAGTGAGATCGCGCAGGTCGAGGGTGGACGACATCACCGCGAGCGACACGACCGGCTGCTGGTTCTCCTGGTCGGCGCGGATGACGAGCGGATCCTTGACGTCGCGCGGAAAGCTGGGCCGGACCTGCGCGATCTTGTCCCGCACATCCTGCATCGCCTTGCCCATGTCGGTCGACATCCGGAACTCGGCGAAGACCTCGCTTCTTCCTTCCTTCGAATTGGACCGGATGAGGCTCGCGCCGGCGACCGTATTGATCGCATACTCGAGCGGCTTCGTGACATCGGTCTCGACGACTTCGGGATTGGCGCCCGGATAGCTCGTCAGCACCAGCACGAACGGCAGGTTGACGTCGGGCATCTGCTCGACGCGCAGCCGGTTGTAGGCGAACAGACCCAGGACGGCGATGCCCACCATCACCATCGTCGCGAACACCGGGTTCCGGATCGAAACGCGCGTGATCCACATGGCGGCTCCCTCCTGCTGCTACCCGGCGACCGCCGTCTTGCCCGATGTCGGCGCCGACGCGGGCAGCGGTGCCGGCGTCGATGCCTTGACGATCGCCGGCGCGCCTTCCTTCAGGTTGTCGAAACGCGCGCCCAGCACCGGCGCGCCCGCCGGCAGCGCGCTCCTGATCTCGATGCGGCCGGCGACTTCGTCCCGCGCCCCGGTCGCCACGTTGCGCTTGACGAGCTTGCCGTCGTCGACGATCCAGACGAACGCCTGCCCGCCTTCGGTGCGCACAGCCGTTGCGGGCAACGTCGGTGCGGGCGCGCTCGCCGAAAGTGCAATGCGGCCGGTCGCGAACATGCCGCCACGCAACATGCGATCGGCATTGGGAATCCCGACATAGACCAGAATCGCGCGCGTACCGGGCTCGGTCGCTGGATTGATCCGATCCACGTGCCCGGTGAACCGGCGCTCACCGAAGCCGTCGATGACGAGCTCGACCGGCTTGCCGATCGCGAGCTCGGGGACGTCGACCGCCGGAACCGCTGCCTGCAGCTCCATGTCCTTCAGGTCGACGACGGTCACGAGCGGCGAGTCGAACGCGACCTTTTCGCCCGGCTGCACATGCCGCTTCGCGACGGTGCCGGTTAGAGGCGACGTGGCGATCGCGTCGCGCAGTGCGTTGCGCGCGATCTGCACCTGGGCCTCGGCGGACTTGGCCGCGCCCTGCGCGACGTTGTAGCTCGATTCGGAATTGTCGAACGCGTTCTGCGAGATGAAGCTCTGCTTCAACAGCGTGAGGTTGGTGGCGCGCGTCTTGTCGGCCAGCGCAAGCTGGGCTTTGGCCGACTCCAGCGCGCCGCTGCGCTCGATGAGCTTCGCCTCGAGGTCCGCGGTATCGATACGCGCAAGAAGCTGCCCGGCCTGCACGGCCTCGCCTTCGCGGACAGTGATCTGGCGGACGTCGCCCGAGACTTTCGCCTTCACCGTCGCCTCCTGGCGCACCGGTTGCAGCGCCCCCGAAACGGGAAGCCAGCGCGACAGCGCATGCGGCTCGACGCGAACCAGATCGGACGCCGCGAATTCGAGTGTGACAGCCGCGCCCTTGCCGCCCGCGGCTTCGGCATTCTTCTTGACGATCCGCATCGCGACGCTGCCGCCGATCGCCGCCGCGACCAGCAATCCGACGATGCCGGCGATCCATCGGCGGCGGCTCCATCCTCGTATCATGCGTGCTCTCCGTGGCGGCTGCCGGTGCGGCGGCCCCCGAGTTTCGATCCGCCGGACCGGGTTGGCCGGGCCGACGCAAATTTTTCGCACTGTCCGCTTGGATGCGCGGACGTGCCGGTTCGGATTTGGAAAAGGCCGTATTCTAAGTTTCCCGCCCCTTTTCGCGGAAGCGCGCTGCGACGGACTGCGGCGGCGGGCGACAGGTTGCACGTTTGCGGCCCCGCGCTGGCGGCTGCCGCCTCTGCGCCTGCCACAAAAAAGCGCCCTTCACCTCCGGGGTGGGCCCCGGCAATGCGAATCGGTGGGGACCCCACGCTTGCCACCGCCACTGCGGCGCTCCCGGGGAGAGCCATTGGGGTCCCGGGACGGCCCGGAGCCGTACGTGAGCATCGTCGAAGGGACTCGATGTTACGACAGCAGCGGCGCAATTGACAGCCCGGCGGCAACAGCAAATAATTCTCTGTTGCCCTTTTGGCCAACGCCACTTCCCGGAGGAAATTTGATGAAGATGACCCACAAGCTCGGCCTCACGGTCGTTGCATCCACCCTGCTCGCGGTCTATGGCTGCAGCAAGGAGGAACCGAAGAAGGCCGAAGCACCCAAGGCCCCGGCCGAAGAAGTCGCCGTCGTCAAGATCGGCCATGCGGGCCCGCTGACCGGCGGCATCGCGCACTTGGGCAAGGACGACGAGAACGGCGTCCACCTCGCGGTCGACGAAGCCACCGCCAAGAAGATGAAGATCGGCGGCAAGACCGTGAAGTTCGAAATGATGAGCGAGGACGATCAGGCCGACCCGAAGATGGGGCCGACGATCGCCCAGAAGTTCGTCGACGCCAAGGTCGCCGGCGTGGTCGGCCACCTGAACTCGGGCGTGACGATCCCCGCCTCAGCCGTCTACAACCAGGCCAACCTTCCGATGATCTCGGGCTCGGCGACGAACCCGAAGCTCACCGAGCAGGGCTTCAAGGTCGTGTTTCGTACCGTCGGCCGCGACGACCAGCAGGGTCCGGCGATTGCCGCGTACGTCGCCAACGAGCTGAAAGCGAAGAAGGTCGCAATCGCCGATGACGCCACCGCCTATGGCGAAGGTCTCGCCAACGAAGTCGAGAAGACACTGAAGGCCGCAGGCGTCCAGGTCGTCGCCCGCGAGAAGACCAACGACAAGGCGACCGACTTCAAGGCGATCCTGACCAAGATGAAGGGCAAGAATCCCGACGTCGTGTTCTACGGCGGGATGGACGCGACGGGCGGCCCGATGATCAAGCAGGCACGCGAACTCGGCATCAAGGCGACCTTCGCGTTCGGCGACGGCGCGTGCACGAGCGAAATGACCAAGCTCGGCGGCGCTGCGGCCGAAGGAATGTACTGCTCGCAGGCCGGCATTCCGACGCAGATGGCCTCGAAGTCGTTCCAGGACGCGTTCAAGGCGAAGTACGGCGAGGTCAAGCAATACGCGCCGTTCTTCTACGATGGCGCGAACATCCTGATCGCGGCGATGCAAAAGGCCGACTCGACCGATCCGGCGAAATACCTGCCGGTGATGGCGAAGATCTCCTACGACGGCGCGACGGGCCACATCGAGTTCGACGACAAGGGCGACCGCAAGGACGCCGAAATGACGATCTTCCAGTTGAAGAAGGGCAATGTCGAGCCGGTCGCGATCATCAAGGCCGGCAAGACCACGAAGATCGAAGCGGGGGCTGCTGCGGCACCCGCGGCGGCTCCGGCGGCCGCACCCGCACCGGCGATGGCACCCGCGCCGGCGATGGCACCGGCGGCGCCCGCCAAGGATGCGATGGCGCCCGGAAAGGAAGCACCCAAGAAGTAACGTCACCGGCAACGCGAAAAAGCGGCGTCCCTCGGGGCGCCGTTTTTTTTGGAAGCGGCGGGAGCGAGAGGGTTGCGGCCGGCCGCGCTTAGGGCCGAGAATCCCGGGGTCGCGGCAAGGGACTTGCGGCGCAAACCGGGTTATGCGGTCTTCGACCCCTGATTCCTGATTCCTGATTCCTGATTCCTGATTCCTGACTCCTCACTCCTCACTCCTGACTCCTGACCCGTGGACATTTTCCTGCAGCAGATGGTCAACGGGCTCACGCTCGGCAGCGTGTACGCGATCGTCGCGCTGGGCTACACGATGGTCTACGGAATCATCCAGCTCATCAATTTCGCCCACGGTGAAGTGGTGATGATCGGCGCGATGACGTCGTTCTCGGTGATCACCGCGCTCGTCGGCGCGAAAACCGGGCTGCCGCCGCTCGCGATCGTCGCCATCGGCACACTGGTGGCGGTCCCCGTGTGCATGGCCGTCGGCTACACGCTGGAGCGCGTCGCCTACCGACCGCTGCGCAATGCGCCCCGCCTCGCGCCGCTGATCACCGCGATCGGCCTGTCGATCGTCCTCCAGCACCTCGCGATGATCATCTGGAGCCGCAACCCGATCCCGTTTCCGCAGATCGTCGCCGTAACTTCCTACCACTTCACGGGCAATCCGGACGGCGCGACGATCACCAACGTGCAGGTGGTGATCATCACCGCGTCGGTGCTGATGATGGCCGGGCTTGTCGCCCTCGTGTACCGGACGAAGCTCGGCATCGCGATGCGCGCGACCTCGCAGAACCAGTCGGTCGCCGGACTGATGGGAATCAACATCAATACGGTGATCGCGCTGACGTTTGTGATCGGCGCGGCGCTCGGCGCGGTCGCGGGCGTGATGGTGGGCACTTATTACGGGATCGCGCAGTACCAGATGGGATTCATCCTCGGGCTCAAGGCGTTCTCGGCGGCGGTGCTGGGCGGCATCGGCAACCTCGCCGGCGCGATGCTGGGCGGCGTGCTGCTCGGCGTCATCGAGGCGCTGGGCGCGGGCTACGTCGGCGACCTCACCAACCTCTGCCAGCTCTCGAGCTGGTCCGATGCGATCGCCGAGCGCTGCGTCACCGACCCGAACCTCACGCTCTTCGGGAGCAACTACCAGGACGTGTTCGCGTTCCTCGTCCTCATCACCGTGCTGATCTTCCGGCCGTCGGGCCTGCTCGGCGAGCGCGTCTCCGAACGCGCCTAGGACACGCCGCGGTGCATCCCCTGATCGATCCCAGGAAGAACCCGCGCGGCGCCTGGATCGGCATCGCGCTGATCGCGGTCGCGCTCGCCCTGCTGCCGTTCGTGCTGACGGAAATCGGCACCGCGTGGGTGCGCATCACCAACCTCGCGATCCTTTTCGTGCTCCTCTCGCTGGGCCTCAACATCGTGGTCGGCTTCGCGGGCCTGCTCGACCTGGGCTACATCGCGTTCTACGCGGTGGGCGCCTACACGTACGCGCTGCTCGCCTCGCCGCATTTCAACCTCCACGTGCCGTTCTGGCTGATCCTGCCGCTCTGCGGGGCGGTCGCCTGCATGTTCGGTGTGCTGCTGGGGGCACCGACCTTGAAGCTGCGCGGCGACTATCTCGCGATCGTCACGCTGGGCTTCGGCGAGATCGTGCGGATCTTCCTCAACAACCTGTCGCAGCCGGTCAACCTCACCAACGGCCCGCAGGGGATCACGTTGATCGACCCGTTCTCGATCGGCAGCTTCAGCTTCGCGCAGACCGAGACGATCGCCGGTCTCAGGTTCACCGGCCCGATCAAATACTACTATCTGCTCCTCCTCGTGCTGCTCGCCATCATCGTCATCAACCTTCGCTTGCAGGATTCGCGGATCGGCCGCGCGTGGGAGGCGATCCGCGAGGACGAGATCGCCGCGCGCGCGATGGGGATCAACACGCGCAACATGAAGCTCCTGGCCTTCGCGATGGGCGCGTCGTTCGGTGGAATTTCCGGCGGGATCTTCTCGGCCACGCAGGGCTTCATCAGCCCCGAGAGCTTCGTGCTGGTCGAGTCGGTGATGGTGCTGTCGATGGTCGTGCTGGGCGGGATGGGAAACATCTGGGGCGTGATCCTCGGCGCGGTGCTGCTGTCGTTCGCGCCCGAGGTGCTCCGCTACACCGTCGAACCCGTTCAGCGCGCATTGTTCGGACGGATGCTGATCGAGCCCGAGGTGATCCGGATGCTGCTGTTCGGGCTCGCGCTGGTGCTGATGATGTTGTTCCGCCCGGCGGGCATCCTTCCCTCGGCGCTGCGCAAGCGCGAGCTCGAGGCGAAATGAGTCCTCCAACGGGCGGCGACCATCATCTCGCGCTCCTGGCGGCGAAGGGCATCAGCAAGCGCTTCGGCGGTGTCCATGCGCTCGCCGACGTCGGCTTCACGATCAACCACGGCGAGATCTACGGGCTCATCGGCCCCAACGGCGCAGGCAAGACGAGCCTCTTCAACGTGCTCACCGGCATCTACACGCAGGATGAAGGCGAGTTCGTCTTCGACGGCGCGCCGCTGACGGGACTCAAGCCGAACGAAGTCGCCGCGCGCGGCATCGCGCGCACGTTCCAGAACATCCGTTTGTTCGCCAACCTCTCGGCGCTGGAGAACGTGATGATCGGCCGTCACGTGCGCACCCATGCGACGGTATTCGGCGCGGTCTTTCGCGATGCCGGGACGCGGGCGGAGGAGAAGGCGATCGAGCGCCGCGCCCACGAGCTCCTCGAGTATGTCGGCGTCGCCAAGCGTGCCAACTCGCTCGCGAAGCATCTCGCGTATGGCGATCAGCGCCGGCTCGAAATCGCGCGCGCCCTGGCGACCGAGCCGAAGCTCCTGGCGCTCGACGAGCCGGCGGCGGGGATGAATGCCACCGAAACAACAGCGTTGCGGGCCCTCCTCGAAGACATCCGTCGGGATGGCACGACGATCCTGCTGATCGAGCACGACATGAAGCTCGTGATGAGCGTGTGCGATCGCGTTCTGGTGCTCGATTACGGCAGGAAGATCGCCGAAGGCTCGGCGGGCGACGTGCAGAACGATCCCAAGGTGATCGCCGCGTACCTCGGCGGCGAGGTCACGCTCAATCTCAAGGGAGCGGCCTAGTGGCCACGCCCGCGGGCGTTGCCCCGCTCCTCGAGATCTCCCGGCTCGAGGTTGCCTACGGCGGCATCCAGGCGGTCAAAGGCATCGACCTCACGGTGGGCGAGGGTGAGCTCGTGTGCCTGATCGGCGCCAACGGCGCAGGCAAGACGACGACCCTCAAGGGCATCTGCGGCTTGCTCGCCGTCAAGTCCGGAACGATCCGCTATGCCGGCGAGAATGTCACCGGGCGACCCGCGTTCGAGCTCGTCCGCCGCGGCCTCGCGATGGTGCCCGAGGGCCGCGGCGTTTTCGGCGCGCTGACGATCGAGGAAAACCTGGCGATGGGTGCCTACGTGCGCACCGACAGCGCGGGAATCCGCGCCGACGTCGAGCGCGTGTTCGAGCTGTTTCCGCGCCTCAAGGAACGCCGCCGGCAAACGGCCGGCACACTGTCGGGCGGCGAGCAGCAGATGCTGGCGATGGGCCGCGCACTGATGTCCAAGCCCAAGCTCCTCCTCCTGGACGAGCCGTCGATGGGCCTCGCGCCGCTGATGGTGCAGAAGGTCTTCGAGACCGTCCTCGCCGTGGCCAAGGAAGGCGTCACGATCCTGCTGATCGAGCAGAATGCGAAGCTGGCGCTCGAAGTGAGTCGCCGCGGCTACGTCATGGAATCGGGTGAAATCACGTTATCGGGCGAGGCGAAAGCGTTGCTGCACGATCCCAAGGTACGCGCCGCGTATCTCGGCGAAGCGGCCGTCTAGGACTCGGGCTCGCCCATGCATTGCTGCGCCAGCTCCTACTGAGATTGACGGAAATGGTTGACAACCAATTCCGTCACGATGCTCCCCTCGCCCGCGCAACGGGAGAGGGGATTGGGGGTGAGGGCTGAGCTTTGCTGACCGTCACTCATTTCTGCAAAGCTCAGTAGATGTCCGAGCCATCGCCGCTCCCGGGCCCGACGCCGGCACCGCCACCGTCCCCGCATCTGCATCCTCGCGTGGTGCCCTGGCGGCACGCGTTCGCCTGGTACGAGGAGGCGATGCGCCTGTTCAAGCGCGCACCGTGGACGTGGATGGGCTTGGCTGTCCTCGCGCTCGTGTGCGAATTGGGGCTCCAGGCGTTGCCGGGTGCCGCATCTCTGTTGGGCGAGGTCGTGACACCGCTCGTCGCCTGCGGACTCGTCTATGCAGCGGCGGCGGCCGATCGTCGCGCCGTAGTGTCGCTTCGCCTCGTGATCGCTGCGTTCGGCGCGGGAGGCGGCGCGATTTTCGCGGTCGTTGCCGCGAGCGTGTTCGTGTTCGCCGCGCAGGCGGCAGCCGCATGGTGGATCGCTGACGCGAACCTGCTCGCACCGTCCGGCGCGTTGGCGGACCTTTCCGTGGCCGCGATCCTCGGCATCCAGACGACCGGCATCCTCGCCGCGTTGCCGGTCACGTTCGTTCCGTTCCACGTGCTGTTCGAACGCGTGCCGCCGGGCGCAGCCTTCGCCGCGAGCTGGAATGCGTTCGCGCAGAATGCGCTGCCGCTGCTCGTCTACGCCGCGGCCTCGCTGCTGCTGCTCGCCTTCAGCGCCGCGACGCTCGGATTGGGATTCGTGCTGGCGTTGCCGTTGTGGGCGGCGTCGTCGTACTCCGCGTGGAAGGATATCTTCGGGGTGCGCGACGCGCCGGAGGTCTGACCGCTTGCGTTTGTTCAGAGCGTCGGCCGATGCGTGAATTCGGCGAGCGCGGAATCCGGCGTTGCCGGAACGACGTCGACGGTCGTCACGCGTGCCGCGGGCGGACCGCGGCGGCACCAGGCGACAATCGTCTCGACTTGAGCCGCGTCGCCCTGCACGAACGCCTCGACCGTGCCATCGCGGCGATTGCGGACCCAGCCCACGACGCCGCAGGATTCCGCCGCATCGACCATCGCGTAGCGGTAACCGACGCCCTGCACGCCGCCGCGGATCACCAGAGCGCGGGCGATCATCGCCCGCGCCGCCGCGCGAAGAGCAGTAAAGCTGCGACGGTCTTCGCATCGGTGATCTCGCCGCGGTCGAGCGCAGCGAGCATCTCGGAAAGGCTCAGCGTGACGATCTCGACGAATTCGCCGTCGTCGAGCTTTGCGCCGACGTGCGTCAGGCCTTCGGCGATATAGAGGTCGATCTTCTCGTTCGTGTACGAAATCAAGGTGTGGATCGTCGCAAGCGGAGTCCACGTCGCGGCCGTGTATCCGGCTTCTTCCCTGAGCTCGCGCTTCGCCGTTTCGAGCTCGGCTTCACCCGGATCGAGCTTGCCGGCCGGGAATTCGATGAACACGCGATCGAGCGGATAGCGATACTGGCGCTCGACGACCAGACGCCCGTCGGGAAGCACGGGAACGATCAGCACCGCGCCCGGATGGACGATGTGCTCGCGCGTCGCAAGCTTGCCGTCCGGAAGCCGCACGGTGTCGCGCTTGACGTGCAACAGCTTGCCGTCGAACACCGCTTCGGACGCCACCTTCGTCTCGATCAGGTGTGCATCGTCACGTTTCGCGCTGCCGCCTTTCACGCGAGCCAATCCTTCGCCACGAGGAAATCCGAATAGAGTCGCGCCTCCGGCGTGTCCGGCGCGGGATTCCAGTCGTAACGCCATTTGACGATCGGCGGCAGCGACATGAGGATCGCCTCGGTGCGGCCGTTCGATTGCAGCCCGAAGAGCGTGCCGCGGTCCCAGACGAGATTGAATTCGACGTAGCGGCCGCGGCGGTACATCTGGAAATCGCGCTCGCGCTCGCCATACGGCACGTCCTTGCGTCGCGCGAGGATCGGCGCGTAGGCGTCGAGAAAGCGATCGCCCACGCTCCTGGTGAGCGCAAAGCAGCGATCGAAGCCGCCTTCGTCGAGATCGTCATAGAAGATGCCGCCGATCCCCCGCGGTTCCTTCCGGTGCTGCAGATAGAAATAATCGTCGCACCAGCGCTTGTACTTCGCGTGGACGTCGGGGCCGAAGGGTGCGAGCGCGTCGCGGCAGGCGCGATGGAAATGAACCGCGTCCTCCTCGTAGCCGTAATACGGCGTCAGGTCCATTCCGCCGCCGAACCACCAGACGTCTTCATCCTCCGCGAGCGACGCGTGCGCTACGAACAAGCGCACGTTCATGTGCACCGTCGGTGCGTGCGGATTACGCGGATGCAGCACGAGCGACACGCCCATCGCCTCCCACGCGCGGCCGGCGATTCCGGGACGCGACGCGCTCGCCGCCGGCGGGAGCGCCGCCCCTTTGACGTGCGAAAAGTTGACGCCACCGCGCTCCAGGACTTTGCCGTCCTCGAGGAGTCGCGAAACGCCACCGCCGCCCTCGGGACGCTCCCAGGCATCGCGTCGAAACGGCGCGCCGTCGATCGCCTCCAGGCCGGCGACGATCCGCGCCTGCAGATCGAGGAAATAGTCACGCGGCGCGGAAACGAGCATCGGATCGGGGAAGGGTCGGGACGGCAGGTGAGAGCGATGCTACCGTTCACCCCCCGATGCGGCAACTGCCGCCCATGCTCGGCGCCGAACAGACGTCAGCTTTTGCGCGCCGCGAGCGCGCGGTGGCCGATGTCGGTCCGATATTGCATGCCGTCGAAACGGATGTCGGCGATCGCCGCATACGCCGCCCGTTGCGCCTGCTTGAGCGAGTCGCCCAGTGCGGTGACGCACAGCGCGCGCCCGCCACTGACGACGATCCTGCCGTCGTCGCGCGCGGTACCCGCGTGAAACACCTTGCAGTCCGGATGCGCTTGCGCGGTGACGCGCTCGAGGCCGGTAATCGCATCGCCCTTGCGCGGCTCGCCCGGATAGCCGTGCGCGGCGAGCACTACGCCGAGCGCAGCGCGCCGGTCCCATTCCGCGTCGATCGTGTCGAGCGTTCCGTTGCTCGCGTGCTCCAGCAGATCCAGGAGGTCCGATTTCAGCCGCACGATGATCGGCTGCGTTTCCGGATCGCCCATCCGGCAGTTGAACTCGAGGACCTGCAGATTCCCCGCGTCGTCGATCATCACGCCGGCGTAGAGAAAGCCCGTGTAGGGAATGCCGTCGCTCGCCATTCCCGCGACGGTCGGCAGGATCACTTCGCGCATGATTCGCGCATGCGCTTCCGGCGTGACGACGGGCGCCGGCGAATACGCGCCCATCCCGCCGGTGTTCGGGCCCCGGTCGCCGTCCTGGAGCCGCTTGTGGTCCTGCGACGAAGCGAGCGGCAGAACGTTGCGGCCGTCGACCATCACGATGAAGCTTGCTTCCTCGCCGTCAAGGAAGTCTTCTACGACCACACGCGCACCGGCGGCGCCCAGCGCATTGCCGACGAGCATCGCGTCGACCGCGGCGTGCGCTTCGCCGACCGTCATCGCGACGACCACGCCTTTGCCCGCCGCCAGACCGTCGGCCTTGACGACGATCGGGGCACCGCACTCGGCTACGTACGCGCGCGCCTCGGCAGCGTCCACGAACGTCCGGGACAGCGCGGTGGGAATGCCATGCCGCGCCATGAACGCCTTCGCGTAATCCTTCGAGCTTTCGAGCTGTGCTGCTGCGCGCGTCGGCCCGAAAATCCGCAAGTCGGCCGCGCGGAATGCATCGACGATGCCAGCCGCGAGCGGCGCCTCCGGGCCGACCACCGTCAAGCCCACGCGCTGCTGCCGGGCGAACGCGACGAGGTCCGGGATCGCGGGAATCGCGACGTTGGTGAGCTCCGGCTCACCTGCAGTGCCCGCGTTGCCGGGCGCGACGAAGACCTTCGCGACGCGAGCCGAGCGGGCGATCTTCCACGCCAACGCATGCTCGCGGCCACCGCCGCCGACGACGAGGACGTTCACGCGCGAGCCCGTTAGTCCAGCGCGATCTTGCCGAAGACGTAGAGGATGCTGCCGTGGTTGACCCCGCCGTTCAGCGTCGGGATGTACGTCGAAAGCAGCGTGAACTTCTCGTAGCGAAGCGAGAAGATCGGCAGGATCACCGGGACCGGAATTCCGCTGGCGATGTCGGGGCGCTGGATGATCATCGCCGTGTAGCCGAGGCCCGGCTGAACGCTGTCGCGCGCGCGCCAGTACGTCGACCACCCGTAGCCCAGATTGAATTCGGGCTGCCGGTGCGAGTCGCTGAAGACCAGAAAGAAGACGGTGTCGGTGTCGCCGTTGTCGCGTTCGGTGGTGCGCGCCCAGCCTCCGCCCCACGCGTACTCGTTTTCCTGCGCGCGCCTCTCGGCGGTCCAGGTCCACGGCAGATGCCATGCATAGCCCGAGACGATGAGCTCGTTGCTGCCCTGCGTGTAGGTGTCGACCAGACGCCGGCATGCCGTGTTGACCCAGTCCCAGAGGTCGGCGCATTCGGCAGCGCGCGCCGACGCGGGGGCCGCGAAGACCAACATGGCCGTCAAACAGACCTGGAAACGCCATCGCCGCATTTTCCGGACTCCCTGGGATCAATGACGGAAATGGCGGACGCCGGTGAACACCATCGCGAGCCCGCGCTCGTCGGCCGCCGCAATCACTTCGTCGTCGCGCACGCTGCCGCCCGGCTGGATCACCGCCGCCGCGCCATTGTCGGCGACGACGTCGAGGCCGTCGCGGAACGGGAAGAAGGCATCCGACGCGACGACCGAGCCCGCGAGCGACAGGTCCGCATTCTTCGCTTTCATCGCGGCGATGCGCGTCGAGTCCACGCGGCTCATCTGGCCGGCGCCGACGCCGAGCGTGCGTCCGCCGGCGCAATAGACGATCGCGTTCGACTTGACGAACTTCGCGACCCGCCACGCGAACATAAGATCGGAGAGCTGTTCGGGGCTCGGGGCCTTCCTGGTCACGACCTTGAGCTCCTCCGGACGCACGTTGCGCCCGTCGGCCGTCTGCACCAGCAAACCGCCGCCGACGCGCTTCAGCTCGAGCTGCACGGCGCCGTGGCCTTTGGGTAGCGGCACTTCGAGGACGCGAACATTCTTCTTCTGCGCGATCACCGCAAGCGCATCGGGTTCATAGCCGGGCGCGATCAGCACCTCGAGAAACTGGGCGGCGACCGCATCGAGCGTGGCTGCGTCGACCGGGCGGTTGAACGCAATGATGCCGCCGAACGCCGAGACCGGATCGGTCGCGAGCGCCTTTCGGTAGGCATCGAGCGGCGAGCCCGCGATCGCCGCTCCGCACGGATTCGCATGCTTGACGATGACGCAGGCCGGCTCCGCAAAGCTCTTCACGCACTCCCACGCGGCGTCCGCATCGCCGATATTGTTGAACGACAGCTCCTTGCCCTGGAGCTGCCGGAACGTGGCGATCGAGCCCGGCGCGGGGGAGAGATCGCGGTAGAACGCAGCCTGCTGATGCGGGTTCTCGCCGTAGCGCAGGTCCTCGACCTTGACCGCTTGCAGATTGAAGTTGTCCGGGAATGCCGCAGCGCTGCCATCCGGCGCGCGCGCCGTCAGCCAGTTCGAGATCGCGCCATCGTACGCGGCCGTATGCGAAAACGCCTTTCGCGCGAGCGCAAAACGCGTCGCGGCGCCGAGGACCCCACCGTTCGCATCGAGCTCGGCCAGCAGGGAAGCGTAATCCGCAGGGTCGACGACGACGCCGACGTGCGTCCAGTTCTTCGCCGCCGAGCGCAGCATTGCCGGGCCGCCGATGTCGATATTCTCGATCGCCTCGTCCAAGGTGCAGCGGGGCTTCGCGACCGTCTCGCGGAACGGATAGAGATTGACCACGACGAGGTCGATCGGCGGGATCGCGTGCTTCTCGAGCGCGGCCATGTGCGCCGGAACGTCACGGCGCGCGAGGATGCCGCCGTGCACTTTCGGGTGCAGCGTCTTCACGCGACCATCGAGCATTTCCGGAAACCCGGTGTAGTCGCCGACCTCGACGACGGCAAGCCCCGCCGCCGCCAGCGCTTTCGCCGTGCCTCCGGTGGACAGGAGCGTGACGCCGTTGCGCGCAAGGCCCCTGGCGAAGTCGACGAGACCCGTCTTGTCGGAGACCGACAACAGCGCTTGAGCGATTCTCTCAGACATGCGTAGTCAGCGTCCGGTGCCGGCAGCGTGAAGGGGCAGCGATAAACGACGCGCGCGGACGAGCGCGGGAACCTCGACCGCGGCGACCGGCGGGATCGGTTAGCGGATCCCGTACTTCGAAAGCTTGGCGCGCAGCGTGTTGCGGTTCATTCCGAGCATGTCGGCGGCCTGCGTCTGATTGCCGCCCGCGCGTTCCATCACCGACGAGATCAGCGCACGCTCGACGTGCATGATCACCATGTCGTAGACGCCGTGGGGACGCTCGCCGTCGAGCCTGCGGAAATATTCATCGAGCGATTTCTCGACCGTCTTGCCGAGCTCGTTGCTGCCGTTGATCCGTAGTGTCTTTCTCACGCGGCCAGGGCCTCCCCACCCCGTTGCGATTGCTGTGGCGCACGCGCGAACGCAGCACGCGCATCGACGATCGCGGCACAAGGTGCGCGGTAGTCGAGGCGCTCGCTTTCGCCGGCGAGCGTCTGGAAAAAACGGTTGACCGCGCGGAGTTGCGCATCCGCCGTCTCCGTCGTGTTGATCTCGTGGCGGAACGCTCCAGCGCCGGCGAGATCCTGTGTGTACCAGGCGAGGTGCTTCCTGGCGATGCGCGCGCCCGCGCTCTCGCCGTAAAACGCGTAGTGGTCGGCAAGATGCACGATGATTGCCGCGTGGGCTTCCTCGACGGTCGGTGGCGGCGCTCGCGAGCCATGGTCGAGAAAATGGCGGATCTCGCGGAAGATCCAGGGCCGGCCTTGCGCGGCACGACCGATCATCACGCCGTCCGCGCCGGTGCAGTCCAGCACGTCCTTCGCGCGCTCCGGCGAGGCGATGTCGCCGTTGGCGATGACGGGAATCGCGACCGCCTGCTTCACGGCGCGAATCGTATCGTATTCGACCGGGCCGACGAAGCCGCAGGCACGCGTGCGCCCGTGAACGGCGAGCGCCTGCACGCCGGCGCGCTCGGCGATGCGGGCGATGACAAGCGCATTCCGATTCGAGATGTCGCGTCCGGTCCGGATCTTGAGCGTGACCGGGACATCGACGGCGCGCACGACGGTCTCGAGGATCGCCGCGACCAGCGTTTCGTTGCCGAGCAGGGCCGAGCCGGCGGCGACGTTGCAGACCTTCTTCGCCGGACAACCCATGTTGATGTCGATGATCTGCGCGCCACGCTCGACGTTGTAGCGTGCGGCTTCCGCCATCTGCATCGGATCGGCACCGGCGATCTGGACGGCGATCGGCGCGACTTCACCGCGATGATCGGTGCGCAGCAGCGATTTTTCGGTGTCGCGCAGTCGCGGGTTCGAGGCGACCATTTCCGATATGGCGTACCCGGCGCCGAAGCGCTTGCAGAGCTGGCGGAACGGCCGGTCCGTCACGCCGGCCATCGGCGCGACGACCAGATTGTTCGGGAGAGTGTACGGACCGATACGCACTGCGAGTTGCTTCGAAATTCGCGCGCTGGAAGGAGCGAGGGGAGCGGATTATAACCGTTTCGCGCAGCGCGCGGAGCAACGCAAATCAAATTGTCCGACCGTCCGCGCGCGTCCGTTGCGATGGCACGATTTTTGGGTCTGCTGCACTGCGCTATCGCGTTTGCAATTTGGCTCGGAACGATTTCTACACGACGCTCGTACCGCGACAAGCGCTGCGCTTCTTTTTGGAATGCAGCGAGCCGCACTTGCGTGTACCACGGCGCGTTACAAAATGGCCACGTGACCAACGTGCCCGCTTTCTGCGGTATCGTACAAGAAAGACGGCCTTTCCGACTCGTAAAATTACTCGACAATTCGCGGCGGGATCGGCCACCGTGCGCTGCGCTCGAGGCCTAGCGAACGCCGAACAGCATTGCGCGCGCGAAGACGCGCTTCGCCGGCGGGAGCGCGTCGAGAAGAGTGAGCGCCAACCCGCGCGGCCAGCGAACCCATGCGAGATCGTTGCCGAAAATGCGCACCAGG
>WNGE01003336.1_pt1 | contig 21352 bp, 21 predicted proteins | sample 5400651 | NCBI WGS metagenome assembly WNGE01 (sample SAMN13153370, study PRJNA577476) | soil metagenome | isolation source: 60 cm soil or saprolite under grassland replicate 2 | place: USA:California | collected 2016-06-15 | reverse complement strand
AGAGCGTCTGTGAACTGGGTCAGCGGGTGAGGCGGTTGCTGAGCTGCCAGGTGGCGGCGGTCCAGATCATGGCTTCGTGGGTGGCTGGGAGGGTCTCGTAGTCGCGTACGAGGCGGCGGAACTTGGTCAGCCAGGCGAAGGAGCGTTCCACGACCCAGCGGCGGTGGAGCAGGACGAAGCCCTTGGCCTGGTCGGGGCGCTTGACGATTGCCACGGCCAGGTCCCAGATCTTGCGCGCTCGCGGACGAACCGGCCTGCGTACCCGGCGTCGGCCCACACCAGGCAACGACGACCGACCCCGACGTCGGCCGGACCAGCCCTGCCGCGGTCTGCAGCAGGGTGCTCTTGCCGGACCCGGATGGCCCCATGACGGCAGTGAAACTGCCCTTCGCAAAGCCGATCGTGACCCCGACCAGTGCCGCCACGCCGTTGCTGGCGCCGCCGTAGACCTTGCGGACCGACTCCAGCCGGACCGCGTCCCCGCGGCCGTCAGCGTCAGGGTTGTCCATTCCGGCTCCAATGTGAATGCCCAATGCGACCAGCGCCACCCGGAGCTCGTCCAGCAGGCCCTCGCGCAGCAGCGACCGGACCAGGGTGAGGCTGCCGGTGATGTTGAGGTTCTTGCCGGGCTGTTGCGTCAGCTTGGTGAGCTCGGTCACAACATCGCCGCTGATCAGGGTCGAGTTCTGCCACTCGACCGTGTCCAGGGTCGTGGAGGCGACCAGCTTGGAGGTGGCGTTCATGTAGTCCGCGAACGGCGTCTCGCTGGGCTGGTGCGGCCAGTAGGCGGCGAACTCCTGGTAGGTCCGCCGCCCAGCAGCATGGTGTCCGCGGCGGCCGCCTGCGCCCCGGTCTCCCGGCCCATCTCGTCGTTGAAGCAGGCGAACTGCCACTTCTCCGGCGACTCCACGACGCCGTCCAGCGTCTGGAACAATCCCGCGACGATCTTTCGCATCTTGATCTCCCCGCTCATGCCCATCTGGGCGATGGCTGTGGGCTCTTCGCCGTCGGGCGTTCAACATGCGTGAACCGTCGTTCAATCGGGCCGGCGCACGCCCAAACGAGCGGAAGTACTACTGGCCGCGGGGAACGAGAGCGAACCGGTTGCCGTCGAGGTCCTCGAACAGCGACCACCAGCCGAAGGGCTGCTCGACGGGCGGCTGCGGGAACTTCACGCCGCGGGCGCTCAGCTCCTGATGGGTCTGCTGCAGGTCCTCGGCGTAAAAGGACACGTTGGAGGTCGGCAGGCCCGGGTCGGGCGCGGTCGGCCGCGGCCCCTTGCGAAGATCGAGCACCACGACCACGGCCTGGTCCGGCGTACGCACCTCCAGCCACCGCCCCGCCCCGTAGGGTGCGTCGTGCGCGAGCTCGAAGCCCAGGGTCTCGACCCAGAACGCCTTGGCCCGTTCCTGGTCGTCGACCTCGATGACGACCTGCGTCACTCCACCGATCATGCTCGGCTCCTCCTTCCTGTCAGCTGCCGGTCTCGTTTCCTTGCATGGGGCTGTCCATCACCTGCACGTCCTCGCCGCCCGCGGAGGCGACCAGCTCGGCGACCACCCTGAGCAGCTCCAGCCACCCGTCGAAGTGAACTGGGCCGCTTCCCTTGGTCGCCGCGGCCCCGGCGAGTGGCTGCGTTCTCTCGATCGAGATCTGGATCAGCATGTCCGGGGGGCGTTCACCGCGAATGCACACTTGTTCAAGCGGGCGTGCGGGAGCGCCTGGGGTCAGCACTCCCAGGTGAGCGGGGCACGGGGATCCGGGGTGTAGGAGCAGTACCGGCCCGTTCGGATCGTGGCGGCAAGATGCCGCCCGAGCGAGGGGTTGGCCCGGGCGAGGTTGGCCATTGCCGCCCGGATCGCCCTGGTCGCGTTCAGCCGGTTCCGCTCGGCGTGCGACGCGGCCCGGCGGTCCCGGCCGCCCAACCCGACCGCGCGCGCCAGCTCGCCCACCAGAAAGTCCATCTCTTGGCGCGCGTTGGCGGCACGGGCCGCGTCGTTGAAGCCCTCAGCCTCGTCCAGCTCCTCCCGGAGCTCCTCGAGCCGCGCCTTGTAGGCGGTCTTGGCCTGGGCGTCGAGCAGCTCCCCCGCGTCACCGAGATCCGGGCGCACCCCCAGCTCGCTGCTCCGGGCTCGCTCTCCTTGCCCCGGTGCTGCGCCCCGGCTGCCGGCCGCCTCCAGGTCGGTCACGTGGAGCTCGCGTCCTGGCTGGGCGAGGAGCCGAGCGAGGTGGCGCAGGCCCTTGGAGTCCTTGAGGCGGACGACGGAGCCTTCGTAGGCGACGGTCCAGTACTCGCCCTCCTGGCGAAACACGTTCGCCGAGGTCGCCGGCGCGCCCGCCACCTCGGCGGCCGGCTCCGCGGGCACCGTCCCGCCTGCCTCGGCCCCCCGGAGCGCCTGGATCCCCTCGGTGACTGCGGCCATCCCAATGGAGCGGGCGGTGGCAAGCGCCTCGTCGAGGAGCGCGAGCGCCAGGCCCCGGTCCGCGACCCGGCCGCGGCGGAGCAGCATGCGGGCATACTCGTACCGGGTTCGGGCCAGCAACGGCCTGGCCCCGAGCTGCTCGTGGACGCGGATCGCCGCCTCGAAATGGTCGGCGGCCTCCACCCACCTCGATGTCACCGTCGCCAGCAGGCCGAGATACAACGATGCGGACCCATAGCACACAATCGGGTTGGGGATCGTGGTGGCGATGACGTGCTCCCCGTAGGGCAGCAGGACCGGGTACAGGCGACGCGCGGCCTCGCAGTGGTCAAGACGCGTCGCCACCAGGCAGGGCACCGTCAGGGAAGAAGCCGAGAGCTGCGCTCGTGGTAGCTGGACGATCTGGTCGACCAGGGACTCGAGCATCCTGCGCGCCGCCTCGCTGTGGCCGAGCTCGGCGTCGGCAAGCGCCAGCCACCCCGTTGCCGTCAGCGGATTCGCGGTCCCCGCAAACCGCTCCCGGACCCCCTGCCATCGCTCCCGCAGCTCCTCCAGGCGCCCCTGCTGCCAGCGCAACAGGCTGAGCTGCCTCAGGTAGGCGTGCTCAACGTTGGGTCGCCCGGGCTGGATGGACCGGGCCTGCCCGGCCAGCCGCTCGGCCTCCTCGAAATCCCCTCGCAGCAGCGCGCGCATCGCCCGCATCGTCGTCGCCGCCCACCGGTGGACGGGCATGCGCAGCTCGTCCGCCAGCCGGGCATGGGCCGCGACATCGGCCTCGACGGTCCGGATGTCGCCCAACTCCAGCGAGCTGCCCGCCCGAAGGACGCGCCCGAACAGCTCCAGCTCGCGGTCAGCGGTCGCTTGTGCCAGTTGCAGGACCTCGCCGGCCAGCGCCCAGCCTTCCTCCCACTGGCCGGGCGCCACCAACGCCATCCACCGTGCGTGCAGCGCGCTGACCAGGCAGACGACATCGCCGAGGCGCCGGGCCATCTCGACCGCCTGCCGGCTGAGGGGCTCGGTGAGCTGCGGCTCGTTGGAGAACGTCATCTCCAGCGACAGGCGTGCCAACAGCCGCACGCGAAGGGGCCCGTCCTCAGGGCTCAGGCCGTCGAGCGCCTCACGCAGCAGACCGACGAGTCGCCGGTCGACCAGGCCCCCTTCGACCTGCGGCTCGCCATAGCCGAGCGCGGCGCGCGCCAGCCGCCCGGGCGACCCGAGCCTCCTGCTGAGCTGGGCGGCCTGCAGGTACGTCTCCTTCGCGTCGGGGTAAGCACCCGCTCGCGCCTGGGCTTCGCCCAGCCGCAGCAGCAGCTCGCAGCGAACGGCCTCGTCCGGATCAGCGAACTTGCACGCATGCAGCGCGCGCTGGTACTGGGCGGCGGCCTCCTCGTACGCGTACATGCCCATGGCCTGCTCGCCGGCCTGGCGGGCGTACGCCAACGCCTTGGCGGCCTCCCCAGTGGCCGCGACCTCGGCGAAGTGCCGGGCGAGCTCGGCGACATGCGCCACCGACCCGGCGCCGGACAGCCGTTCGATCGCTTCACCGACGCGCCGGTGCCACTGCATTCGGACTGGGATCGGCAGCCGGTCGTAGACCACCTCCCGCATGAGGGAGTGCGAGAAGCGGTACCGGTCGACGGCGCCGGGCTCCTCGGCCACGACGCCCAGCGCCACCGCCTCCGACAGCGAATCGAGCACGCGCTCGACCGGCAGCTCACCGGCGGGGCCGACCAGCGACAGGTCGAACTCCCGGCCGACCACCGCCGCGGCCGACAGCACCTGGACCGCGTCCGCCGAGAGCGGCGCGAGCCGCCGCCGGATCACCGCCCGCACGCTGCCGGGGATCGGCACGCCACCCCGGCCGGGATGCTCCACGGTCGTCTCCGCGGCCAGCAGCCGCACGGCCTCCCGGACGAACAGCGGATTGCCCTCGGTTGCCTCGTGGATCGCCGCGACCTCCGCCTCGGAGGGCGCGGCGCCAGAGAGCCCCTCAATGAGGTCCCTCACCGCTGCGCGGTCCAGCCCCCGGAGGCTGACCAGCTGCCCCTCGCGCACCAGGTCCCCGACCGCATCGCCGATGCCCGGCCGTCGCGCTGCCTCCACGTCGCGGTAGATCCCCACCACCAGCAGATGTGCCGCCCGAAGGTCCCGTGCCAGGTACTCGAGCAGCAGCATGGAGGGGTCGTCGGCCGCGTGCAGATCGTCGAGGACGAGCAGCAGCGGCTGCGCCGATGATGCTTCCTTGAACAGACCGGTGATCGCCTTGAACAGGTAGAAACGCGCCGCATCGGACTCGAGCGAGGGAACAGGAGAGATCGCGGCCGTCCCAAGGCGTTCGATGAGGCCGGGGACCACCTGGGCGACGGCGCTCGCCCCCGCACCCAGGTAGGTGGCCAGGGTCTCGTCATCGCAGCCTTCTGCGAGGGTGGTGATGATCTGCGCCCACGGCCAGAACGGCGGTGCGCCGCCGCCCTCCCAGCAGCGACCCCACAAGACTCGGATCCCTCGCTGAAGCGCGCGCTCCGCCAGGTGCTCCGCGAGCCACGTCTTGCCGATCCCGGGTTCTCCAGCGACGAGGAACAGACACCCCCGACCGCCGACCGCGTCCTCCAGAGCGGCCGCCAGCTCCGCCACTTCCCGGTCCCGGCCGACGAAGGCCCGCCCTCCTCCCAGCCGGCCAGGGTCTCCGATCTCACCCATCGCACCCAGTAGCCTAGCGCGAGGCCACGACCGTCCGGTACCGCTCGCGCATCGCAGACCCGGCCGGCTCGGCCTGGACCTGCGACCGCCGAGGGCTTCCGCCACGGCTGCACAACAGTTCACCGGCATTGAACGCCCGGTAGGTGACGGGCCGGAGCGGCGGCTCCCGCCCGCGGGGGAGGCTGCCCGGCGGCTCCGCCTACGGGGGAGGGCAAGGCTGGCGAGCTCCTCCTTGGTTGCCGTCCACCACGGCCACAGCTCACCGCGTACGACCGACCTTGGGCATGAGGGAGTCTTGCGATGTTCGAATCTCTTGGCAGGTTCTTGTTTCGCCGTCGCCGCCTGGTGCTGGCCGGTGCCGGCGTGTTCGTGGTCGTGGCGGCGGTGTGGGGGACGGGGGTGTTCGGGTCGCTTGGCGGCGCCGGCTTCGAGGACCCCGACAGCGACTCGGCTCGGGCCGCCCAGCAGGTCGAGCGGGTGTTCGGCCGCCACCAGGCCGACGTGGTGGTGCTCTACTCAAGCCCCGTGCTCACCGTGGACGATCCGGCGTTTCGGACCTCGGCGCAGCGCACGCTGGGGGCGCTGCCGGACCGGTACGTGGCCAAGGTGATCACCTACTGGGACACCAAGGCACCGGGGCTGGTGTCGGCCGACCGGCACAGCACCTATGCGGTGCTGGAGCTGGCCGGCGCCGACGGCGACGCCCGGGAGGAGGCGTTGGCGGAGGTCACCGACGAGCTGGCCGCGCCGGGCCTTTCGACCAGGCTGGGCGGGGAGGTGGCCATCGACCACGACATCGACTCGCAGGTGGCCCAGGACATCGGGCGGGCGGAGAGCCTGTCGATGCCCCTGCTGCTGGTGTTGCTGGTGGTGGTGTTCGGCGCGCTGGCCGCGGCGGGCATGCCGCTGGTGGTCGGCGGGCTCGCCATCCTCGGCGCGTTCACCGCGCTGCGGCTGCTCACGCTGGTCACCGACGTGTCGGTGTTCGCGATCAACATCGTCACCATGCTGGGCCTTGGCCTTGGCATCGACTACGCGCTGTTCATCGTCAGCAGGTTCCGCGAGGAGCTGGCCGCCCAGCCGGCCGGGCCTCGGGGCGTGGAGGACGCGCTCGCCCGGACCGTCGCCACCGCCGGCCGCACGGTCGCCTTCTCCGGCCTGACGGTGGCGATCTCGCTGGCCGGCCTGCTGCTGTTCCCGCAGATGTTCCTGCGCTCCATGGGCTTGGGCGGCATCGCGGCGGTGCTCATCGCGATGGTGGCCGCGCTCACCGTGCTGCTCGCGCTGCTGGCGGTGCTCGGCCCGCGGATCAACGCGGGGACCATCGGGTGGCTGCGGCGCCGCCAGCCGAACCGAGCGGCGGACGGCTCCGGCAGTGCGTGGTACCGGGTCGCGCGCAGCGTGATGCGGCGTCCGGTGGCCTACGCGGCGGTGATCGTGGTGGCGCTGCTCGCGCTCGGCTCGCCGTTCCGCAACGTGGCGTTCGGCGGCATCGACGCCCGCGCGCTGCCCGCCGGGACCGAGAGCCGCCAGGTCAGCCAGACCCTGGACCGGGACTTCACCCGCAACGCCACCACCGCGATCGCGGTGGTCGTGTCCGGCGCAGGCGCCGCAGACCTGCGCGGCTACGCCGAGCGGCTGCGCGCGGTGCCGGGAGTGACCAGTGCCCAGATCACCCAGGCCTCGGCAGCCACCAGCCTGATCGCGGTCCGCTACGACGCCGACCCGATCTCGTCTCAGGCCCGCCAGCTCGTCACCGACGTGCGGGCGGTGGTTCCGCCGGCCGGATCCCAGGTGCTGGTCGGCGGGGACACCGCCGAGCTGGTGGACCTGCTCGGCAGCCTCGGGCGCACCCTGCCATGGATGGCCGGGTTCGTCGGCCTGGTCACCTTCGTGCTGCTGTTCCTGGCGTTCGGCTCGGTGCTGCTGCCGCTCAAGGCGATCGCGATGAACCTGCTGTCGCTGACCGCGTCGGTCGGCGCGCTGGTGTGGATCTTCCAGGAAGGGCACCTGTCCGGGCTGCTCGGCTTCACCCCGACCGGCACCGTGGAGGCCACCCAGCCGATCCTCATGCTGGCGATCGCGTTCGGCCTGTCCATGGACTACGAGGTCTTCCTGCTGAGCCGGATGCGGGAGCAGTGGGACCGCACCGGCGACAACACCACGGCCGTGGCGACCGGGCTGCAGCGCAGCGGCGGGATCATCACCAGCGCGGCGCTGCTGCTCGTGGTCGTGATCGGGGCGTTTGCCACCTCGGGCATCACGTTCATCAAGATGATCGGCGTCGGGATGATCATCGCGATCCTGCTCGATGCCACCGTGGTCCGGGCGCTGCTGGTGCCCGCCACCATGCGGCTGCTGGGCCGCTACAACTGGTGGGCGCCACCGCCGCTGGCGCGGTTTTGGCAACGCTACGGGCACCGCGAGCACGGCCAACCACTCGCACCGGCCGGGCAGCCCTTCGTCCCAGGACTGCCCGTCGAGGCCGACCCCCCGACACCCGCCGACCAGCCCTCCGACCGCCGCTGAACATTCCCGCTGACACCCCATCGCGGCAGCGCCGCTGACATGGCGCCAACCACGGCCAGGTCTGGAGCGGTCATAGGCCGGGGAGCCGCCCGAGCAGTTCAATCCGCACATGCGAGGGCTGATCCCATCCAGGGGTCCAGGGGGCGGCAGCGCGGCCCAGGCTGGGAGAGGGCACAGCCTGGGCGTGACAGTCGTCTCCGCAAGCAGCGAGCTGGTCTACCGGCCGTGGCTGGTGTACCTGCCAGCCGGCAAGCTGGACCCCCAGGCGCTGCGGCTGCCCATGGCTCAGGTCGCCCGCCGCGGCGGCTTCGCCTTCCACCACGGCGAGGTCGGTGAGCTGCGGCGGGACGACGACCTGGTGGTGCTCGCCGACGGCCAGACGATCGACTACCGCTGCGTGGTCGTGGCCGCCGGCGCGCCAGCCGACCGGGCGCGGATTCCCGGCGCGGCCCGCCACGCGCTGTTTCCCTACCAGCAGGCCGCCACCGTTGCCGCCAACGTGGGGGCGCTGCTTGCCGACCCGGTCCTTGGAACCGCTTGACCTGCGGCAGGTCCGGCGCCTGGCAGTTCACTTCAACCGAAGCCGCAGCCGCTGCCTGAGCCGCATCAAGCGTCGCAGGTGTGGACCAACCCCCCTCGGCTCACAGCCCCGTAGCAGAGCTTCCGGGCCGAAGCGTCTTGCGCACCACCGGCCGGGTGGGCCTCCGCCGGGCCACTTCCCGGAACCCGGCGCGGTCGTACATGGACTTCGCGCCGAAGAACATGAAATCCGGGTGGCTTCGTTCGTCCTTGTCCACGGGATAGGCCTCCACGAGGCGGGCGCCGCACGACCGTGCGTAGTCCACGGCTGCCTGGAGCATCCGCTCTGACAGGCCCCGGCCACGGGCCCTCCGGTCGACGAAGAAACACACGATGGACCACACCGGTCGGTCGTCCACGGGCTTCATGACAGGGGACCGGCGAAGCTTCGCGTAGTCGTCTCGGGGCCCGAGCGAGACCCATGCGACCGGGACGCCGTTCTCGTATCCGATGAGCCCCGGCACGGTGCCCCGGTCCACCAGGGCCTTCATCGCCTGCCGGTTGTCCCGGCCGACGCCGGTGCCCGTCCCGGTCTTCCGGTAGAACATGCAAAAGCAGGTTCGAACGATGGGCCGATCGAACAGCTCGACCAGGTCGGGCCACCGCTCCTTCGTGACCGGGTGTGCTTCGAACGCCATTGGGCCAATCTACCGGCTGGACCAGGAGCAGTGCTGGTAGTTCGGATGCGGGAGAAGGATGCCTCGCTCTCTTTCGACAAGACCGGCGAGGCTCTGAACAAGAAGCATATGCACGTGCACGTGCCCCCCCGAGGCGGAGTCGTCGACAGCCAAGCTCGTTCGCAAGGCGTCCGTCTCGTAGGACCGAGCCCGTGCGCCGGTAACACGCTGGTCAGACGCACTGGCGCATGGCTCGCAGGTCTGGTCGGTGCCCTGCCGAGCACCTGAACCTGCAACCCAGTTAGCGGTCCTGGATAGCTTGCCGTGCTGGTGCAGTTGGCTACCGCAGTAGCCGTTTGTCTCATGACCGGCCGCAGATCCTCCAGCATCTACGGCTGAGTTGCCGCTTCGGCGCCCCCCGCCCCGTGGCACACCGGGTCGGTAGTATCGCCGCCATAGTGAATCGGGAGAGGAGACGCATGGGCAAGGTGTGGTTCCACATCAGTATGTCATTGGACGGCTACGTCGCCAGGCTCGACCAGAGCGAGGAGAACCCGCTCGGCGTCGGCGGGATGCAGCTCCACGAGTGGGTCTTCCCGCTCGCCGCGTTGCGCCGCACCCACGGCGAGGTCAACGCCAGCACGCCGGTCGTCGAGGGCTGGTTCCAGAACGTCGGGGCGGCGTGATGGGCCGCAACATGTTCGGAGGCGGTCCCGGCCCCTGGGGCGAGAACCCGTGGAACGGCTGGTGGGGCGACGATCCGCCCTTCCACGTGCCGGTTTACCTCGTCACTCACCACCCGCGCGAGCCGCTGATCCTCAGCGACACCACCTTCCACTTCGTCACCGACGGCGTCGAGTCCGCGGTCGCGCAGGCCAGGGAAGCCGCCGGCGACAAGGACGTCACCATCGGCGGTGGCGCGAACGTCATCCAGCAGTGCCTCCGAGCCGGGCTGATCGACGTGATGGAGATCTCTGTCACACCCGTGCTGCTCGGCGCCGGCGAACGGCAGGGGTAACGGTGTCCGAAGCCAACAAGGCGATCGTGCGGCGGCTGGTCGACGAGGTGATCAACGGCGGCCGCCTGGAGGTCGTCGACGAGCTGTACGCACCCGAGCTGGCCGCCGCGGCCAAACGGTGGATCGCGCCGTTCCGCGCTGCCTTCCCCGACGTCCACATGCAGGTCGTCGAGCTGATCGCCGAGGACGACAAGGTGGTCGGGCGGTTGCTGTGCTCCGGCACCCACCGGGGGATCTGGCGTGGCCATGCCCCGACCGGCCGCCGCTTCGAGCGCATCGACGAGGTCTACACCTTCCAATTCCGCGACGGCAGGATCGTCCACGCGTGGGGGCTGGAGGACACCCACAAGCGGCTGCGGCAGCTTCGGCTGGCTTGAACCGCCAGGCAGGCCCCAAGAGGAGGCGATGCAACAGATGCAACAGATGCAACAGAGGTCCGGACGGGCGCTGCCCGCGACAACCGATCACTCAGGCTGTCGATTTGACCGCCCGCGGTGGCGACGCGGATAGCCTGATCTGGGCGTTTAGGCGTACGGCGGTTCGCAGGTCTGGGACGTGCCCTGCCGAGCACCTGAACCTGCAAACCATCACTCCACCATCGCCGCAGCTCATCCCCACTGGCCCGCGAGTTGACCGTCGTGTTGAGCGTTCGCAGGTGTCGGTGCCCTCCCTCAGCTCGCGGGCGTGCGAGCCTGCACGGAGGCGGCATGTGATGGAGCTGTGACGGTCCGCTGATAGTCCGGCTGCATCGGCCCGCCGACCTGTCTCGACGCTCCCCGGCTCCCTCCGAGCGCCTGGCGTGTGAGTCGATCGATCACTCGGCGTCGATGCGACGGCTGCTGCGCGCTCGGCGGGGTGGCGTCCGCGCTGGTGATGTCATGGGCCGCTGATAGGGTCGGCATGGTGCCATCTGGCACCCCAAGCCGCGGTGCCTCGGCGGCGCCGGCGGTCAGCCGACAGGATGGGAGGTGGCCGGATGGATCTGCTGGTGACGGACGCGACCGCGACCGGAGAGGAGACCGCCAGGCTGCTGCTCGAGGGCCTGCCCTCGCCGCTGACGCTGCGCGACCTGATTCGGTTCCGGGTCCGTGAGGAGGTCGCGCGGTACAACGCCAGCCCCCTGCCGCGGTTCAAGGGTCTGGTGCAGCCCACCGACGCGGAGGCGCACCTCAACGGATACCTGCTGCCACGGACCCGAATGGACTGGGAGGCGCAGGCGGTCACGGCCATCCGGGCATTTGAGCGCAACGGGTTCTTCGTGTTCGTCGGCGAGCGCCAAGTCGGCGACCTTGACGAGGAGCTGTCGGTTGCGGACACCGATGTCGTGAGCTTCGTGCGGCTGGTACCGCTGGTCGGGGGCTGACCGTGCGGCTCTGGCGCCGCGGCGACCACGCCGCAAGGGCCAGCTGGGCCTTGCACGAGAGGCTGGGTGCGAAGCTGCTCGCCGAGCTCGACCCGGTGCTGGCCTGCAACGGGATCGGCGCAGCGCAGATGGCCCTTGCCGGAGCCTGGGTGGAGCGCGTGGTGGCGCAGCCGCCTGAGACGGTCGGGTCGGTGCTCATGCTGCTGGTGCGCCGCGCCGGCGAGCGCGGCTGGGCCTGGTGGGACCGGCAGCAGGCGGCAGAGCTGGCCAGGCACGGCTACCAGGTGTCTGCCGACGATGCGCTGCGCGCTGCTCGGACGGCGCTGTGGGCACCGGATCACTGGTGCGCCGGGCAGGTGCTGCGGGTGGTTGCGGGCATGCTGTACCGCACTGTCGGGCCGGTCGCTGGTGACGAGGCAGCGGTCACCGCGATCCGTGAGCTGCTGGACTCCGTCGACCGGCGGCGGGAGCTGTCGGCCGACGAACGCAGCGCCGTGCGGACCCTGCTGGTGAAGATGCTGCCGGCTGCCGGCACCGGCCCGGCCGACACGTCCATGATCGTGCCGGCGGATGGGTGGGCGGCGGCGGTGCTGCCCCACCTGGCCGCCCTGACCGAGGGCACCGCCGAGGTGACGGCGCTGCTGCGCCACCTGGCCGCCGCGACCGGTAGCAAGCCGACCCGAGCGTGGCTGGCCGCCAGCCAGGAGCTGCTCGGGCAGGCGTCGGGACGCGCGGTGCTGCGGCTGCTGCTGGAACGGCTCACCGATGCCAAGCCCATCACGACGACCACACGGTGGGGCACCCTCCCGATCGTGCTGGACGAGCGCAACGCCGATGTCGCTCGTGCCGCTGTGTGGGCGACGATCGGGGTGCAGGAGCCCTGGGTGGTCGCGACCCTCCGGCGGCTGGCAGATCGCGCCATCAACGCCTCGGGCCTGGCCGGATGGGTGGTGGGCGACAAGGTGCCCAACGCGTGCGTGGTATCGCTGGGCCGGATCGGCACCGCGGAGGCGGTTGCCGCGCTCCAGCAGCTGCAGGCCAGCACCACGCACAACGGGTTCCGCAAGCGCATCGCCGCGGCGCTCACCGTGGCCGCGAACGCGTCCGGGCTCATACCAGGCCTGCTCGCCGAGCGGATGGTGCCGACCGGCGGGCTGGGCGAGGACGGCACCGTGGACATCGTGGCGGGGGCGCTGACCGCGCGAGCCAGTGTGGACGACGACCTGAAGGTGAGGATCCAGTGGGCGGCCGCCGGCGGCTGGGCTGCCAAGCCACTCCCCGACGCGGTCAAAGCTGACGTGCAGGCTGTCAGGCGGCAGGTGAAGGAGCTGCGCGACACGCTCGGCGCCGAGCGGCGGCGCGTCGAGGGGCTGTTTGCGACAGACCGCAGCTGGGACGTGGCCGACTGGCGCCGGTGCTACCTCGACCACCCCGTCACCGGCCGGCTCGCCCGCCGGCTCATCTGGCGCATCGTCGACGAGGCGGGGGCGACGGTGACCGGCGTGCCGACCGCGACCGGCACGCTGCGCACGCTTGACGGGGAGGGTCCGCTGCCTGCGACAGGGACCGCCGCGCTGTGGCATCCGGCCACCGCATCCACCGACGAGGTGGGCGCGTGGCGGTCCTGGCTGCTCGACCACCAGGTGCGGCAACCGTTCAAGCAGGCGTTCCGCGAGGTCTACCTGCTGACCCCCGCCGAGCGGCAGACCCGCACCTACTCCAACCGGTTCGCCGCCCACGTGCTCCACTACCAGCAGGTCTACGCGCTGTTCAAACAGCGCGGCTGGCTCGCCAACTACCTCGGCCCCTACGACGGCGGCTACCACGGGCGAGCACGCCACGAGTTTCCCGAGGCCGGGCTGACCGCGGCGTTCGAGCACGTCCAGGTGGACGCCGAGGCCGTCCAGTATCGCGTGGAGCTATGCAGCACCGACCGTGTCTGGTTCTTCCGGACGGCGGACCGGGCCAAGCAGGCGGTCCCGCTCGAGCAGGTGCCGCCGCTGGTGCTCTCCGAGGCGCTGCGCGACGTCGACCTGTTCATTAGTGTCAGCTCCATCGCGCTGGACCCAAACTGGCCCAACCGCGGCGACGACCCACACCACGGCTACTGGTCGCACGCGTCCTTCGGCGCCCTCACCGCAACCGCCGAGGTCCGCCGCGATGTCCTGGCGCGACTGCTGCCCAAGACGAAGATCGCCGACCGGGTCGAGCTCGGCGACCGCTACCTGCACATCCGGGGTCACCACGGCAACTACAAGGTGCACCTTGGCTCTGCCAACGTCCGCATCGAGCCCGACGACCGCTACCTGTGCATCGTTCCCGCCAACTCCGGCCGCACCAGGCACCCCATGGTGCCGTTCGACGGGGACGAAATTCTCAGCGTCATCTTGTCGAAGGCACTGCTGCTCGCCAACGACGACCAGATCACCGATCCGGAGATCCTGCGCCAACTCAAACGGCGAACCTGACCTGCGCGGAGAGACGAACCGTGGTCCGCAGGGCTGGGACGTGCCCTGCCGAGGGCCCTACCGGATTCCTATCGAGTTGCATTCGAGCAGCTCAAGGGCCGTGAGACCTCTCCAAGCCCAGCAGAGAGCCGTGAGGTGCCGGTGCCCTGGTGTCAACAGCGGTAGGTTTCTGGTGGGCGCCATGGCATTCGGGGCACACCCCAAGCCTGGCCGCCGGATGGAAGTACATCGGCGGCCAACACAGGCATTGTGGCCATCCCAACCAAACACGGGGGGCAAGCTCGATAGGGAATCTTCCGGGTTCGCAAGGCTTCCTGAGCGCGTCTAGACTGCGCAGTTGGAGCACTGTGCGAGATACCGTGGCTCACCTCCGAGACGCTGAGTGCTCCTCTGTCTTGGACCCAAAGGCCTCGGCATGATCGAGGCGACATCGGCGGCAGGGAGGGTTGTGGTGGCGGCGGTGTTTATCAGCCACCGACGAGACGACGCCGGACCGGCGGAGCGGCTCGCCAGGCAGCTCAAGGCCGCTGGACATGAGATCTGGCTGGATACCTGGAGGATCGGGATCGGTGACTCGGTCGTGGCACGCATCAACGAGGGCTTGGAGAGCGCTGCTTACGTGGTGGTGTGCTACTCGTCGGCTGGGGTGCTGTCGCCGTGGATGAGCAACGAGTGGATGACAGCACTGCACCGGCAGCTTGAGCAGCATCGGGTCAAGCTGCTGCCGGTCCTGCTGACCGGCCAACCAACCCAGATCCCGGCGGTCCTGCAAGACCTCAAGTACGCGGACCTGGTGACGGACTGGGACGCCGGGGTCGCGGAGTTGCTCCGCGCCATCCGCAGCCGGCTGCCGCCGGTGCCGAGTCCCCCGAGTTGCCTGACGCATCTGGCGGTGTCGGCCATTGGGTGCCTGCACCTGTTGGCTGCTGTGCGGCTGTCCGTAACGATCCTGTGACGACGGTCGCGGACACTGGTACCCGTTCCGCGTCAGATGGACAGAGTGGACGGGTTGGATGCTGGCTAGTCGGAGCGGAGACAGCCTTGATGCGGCGATCACCATGGGATTGACCCCAAGCAGGCGGACGCACTGGCGACCGGGCATGGTGGCTGGGGCGCTGTGGGCCGTGGCCATGCTCGGCCTCGCCACCCTGCCGTGGTTTGCCCACTTGCTGCGCCAGGCCGGCCGGCCCGAGCTGTTCGGGCTGAACGCCGACGCGGCCCCGTTCGTGCTGGCGATCCTGAGCGCTACCACGGTCGGGGCGGTGCTGGCCAGCCGTCGCCCCCGCCACCCGGTGGGCTGGCTGCTGCTGGTGCTGGGGCTGTCGGTGGTGGCCAGCGGCGTCGCCCAGGGGTACGCCGGCTATGGGCTGCTGGCACGGCCTGGGGCGCTGCCAGCCGCCCGCTACGCGGCCCTGTACGACGACGCCAGCTTCATCATCTGGCCGGCCTCGATCGGCTTTGTCCTGCTGCTGACCCCGACTGGGTCGCTGCCCTCCACCCGCTGGCGCTGGTGGGCCAGGATCACCGCGGCCGCACCGGTCGTCTTCCTGCTCGGCGAGGCACTCAGGGCCAGGCCGCTGGATGCGCCCTACCAGTCGGTCATCAGCCCGCTGGCGGTCCGCGCGCTCACCGGCCCGGTCGAGGTCGCCGGCTACCTGGCCATCATCCTCACCCAACTTGCCGTGGTGGCCGGCGCCGCCTCGCTGGTGGTGCGCTTTCGCCGCGCCCGCGGGGTGCGGCGCCAGCAGTTGCGCTGGGTGGCGTTGGCGGCCGCGCTGTCGTTCGCGGCGGCGCTGGTTGTGGTGGCTGGCATGGTGACGGCGACCCCAGCCTTGTACATCGGGGCGGCCGCGGTCGACGTGGCGCTCCTGCCGCTGACGATCGGCGCGGCGATCCTGCGCTACCGGCTGTACGACCTGGACCGCATCATCAGCCGCACGCTCGCCTACGGCCTGCTCACGGTACTGCTGGGCGGCGGCTACGCCGGCGTGGTGCTGGGGCTGGGCCAGCTCGTCGGCCAGGACTCCACCCTGTTGGTGGCGGCGGCGACCCTGGCGGTGGCCGGAGTGTTCCAGCCGGCCCGCCGCCGCGTGCAGAACCTGGTGGACCGTCGTTTCAACCGGCGCCGCTACGACGCCGCCACCACGATCGAGGAGTTCAGCGTCCGGCTGCGCCAGCAGGTCGACCTGGACAGCCTGACCACCGAGCTGCTGGCCGTGGTGGAGCAGACGATGCAGCCGACCCAGGTGTCGCTGTGGCTGCGTCCCACCACAGCGCCGCAGGGCGCAGCGAGCACAGCCAGCGGCGCAGCCCGTCAACGAGCACAAGAGACGCGGCACCAGCTTGAGCCAGGTAAGCCACGAGCAGGAGGCGATGTGGGCGCTCTGGACGGCACGTGGCGCGGGTAGCCAGCGGTTCGACGAAGCACATCCGAACCCAACCAGCAGATGAAGGAGGTGCAGTATGAAGCGTCCGTCGGGATGCGCACGGGGTCCATGGGCCTCACCGCCACCGCCGGCCACCGAACGGCAGGAAGCGGCTGACGGCCAGGTAGATCGCCCAGCTGCGGACCATCCTGCCGAGCCCGCCGGTGCGGGGGCCGAACACCAGCGCCGCGCGGACCGACCGGGTCGGTCGCCCGTCCGGGGCCGAGTCGACAACGATCCCCCCGACGTCGCCCGCCGCGGCGGAGACGACCGCGCGGACGCCGGCCCCATGGGGGGTCGGCTGCACCTGCTCGGACGGGGCCATGCCGGGACGGCGAACCAGGTGCAGGGCCAGCTCGGGCCCATCGTCGCCGTGGAACATCACCCGGTCTTGGTGATCTCGGTCTTGTGCGGCTTGCGGCCGTAGTCGAAGCGTGGCTGGCAGTCCACGACGAACCGCATCTGGCCGCGGACCACGCGCATCATCCGGACCAGCCGGTGCCGGTCGCTGGCGGCACTCTGGATCACCGGCATGAAGTCGACGACCTCGCCAACACCGTCGGGCGTGAGAAACCGTGTGATCAGAATCGCGGTACCCGGCAGGTAGAGCTGCTTGCTCACCCAGTCGTCCGTGAACGTATCCATATGCGCTCTCCTCAGAGACGGCTCATGCGCCGTGCTCCACCGCTTTTGGGTAACACGGTGACCGCGACGGCGCATCACCCGCATCGGGTGAGGTCCAGGCCAGGGATATCGCGGATGACGACGGTCACCATGTGGTCGTAGGGTGACTCTGCCCCGCTTTGACGGACATTCCGTGTCTCCGCGACCATTCTCGTCAGGTCGGACCTCGCTCGTGCGCCGGCTCGCGTGAGAGAAATACGGCGGCGACGAGGCCGATGAGCGCGATCACTGCCAGCAGTGTGAGGGCCAGTGCATTCCGTGACAGGCCGGATATGTGGCGAGCCATACCAACGGGCTCCGCCCACGCTTTCACCCGATGTAGGTGATGACGGTCCGAGTGCAATGGGAGACCCTGCGCGTGCCCGACGTACGGCAGGGGGGACGGTGACAGCGGTGCCGGAGGCACCTGTGCCCAGCGGGTACGAGGACGTCGAGGTTGAGCGGCTGCGAGCCGAGGTCGCCAGTCTTCGTTCAAAGCTGCGGCAGCAGAACCATCGCGGTGAGGGACGCGCCGCCCAGGCGGGCCGGGCGACGCGGCAGCGGTGGCGGACGATCCTGGCCGCCCTGCTCATCGTGGTCGCCTGCGTGCTGGCGCCGCTGTCGGTGGTGGCCGTGTGGACCAAGAACCAGGTGACCAACACCGACCGGTATCTCCGGACCATGGCGCCGCTGGCCAGCGAGCCTGCCATCCAGAGCGCCTTGGCCGACCGGGTCACCGCCAGAATCTTCGCCAACGTCGACGTCAAGGGGCTGACCGACCAGGCCGTGGACGCGCTGGCCAAGCAGGGGCTGCCTCCGGACAGAGCCGCGCAGCTCCGAAGCCTGGAAGTGCCGGTCGCCAACGGGGTGCAGAGCTTCACCCGCACACAGGTCGGCAAGCTCACCAGTAGCGCCGCGTTCGCCAACGCATGGGTACAGGCCAACCGCCTGGCGCACGACGCACTGGTCAAGGCCATGACCGGCACCGGCGGTGGGGCGGTCACGATCCAAGACGACACGGTGACGCTGGATCTTGGGCCGCTGATCCACACGGTCAAACAGCAGCTGGTCGCCTCCGGGTTCGGCCTGGCCGCCAAGATCCCCGAGACGAACGCCTCCTTCGTCCTGTTCCAGTCCCCCGCCATCACCAAGGCGCAGAGCGGGTTCAACCTGCTCAACAAGCTCGGGATCTGGCTGCCGATCATCGTGCTGACGCTGATCGCGCTCGGCGTCTACATCGCCAAGAGCCACCGCCGCGCCCTCGTCGGCGCGTGCCTGGGCGTCGGGGCGGGGATGATCGTGCTGGCGCTCGGGCTGGCGATCTTCCGATCGGTCTACCTGAACGCACTGCCCCCCAATGTGTCGCACGACGCTGCCGCGGTCACCTACGACACGCTGGTGCGGTACATGCGCCTGGGACTGCGCTCGGTTCTGGTCCTCGCGCTCGTGATCGCCCTGGGAGCCTTCCTCACCGGGCCTTCCGTCGCGGCCGTGCGAACCCGCGACAGCTTGGTGCGCGCGATCGGTTGGCTGCGGGGCAGCGCCGAATCGGCCGGTTTGCGCACCGGTCCCGTCGGGAGCTGGGTCGACGCGCACAAGCCAGCGCTGCGCATCGGCGCCGTCGCCGCGGCCGGGCTGGCGCTGGTGTTCTGGGGCCAGCCCACCGGGAAGGTCATCATCCTGCTCGCTGTGCTGCTCCTGGTCGTGCTCGCGCTCATCGAACTCCTCGCACGACCACCCGAAGCCAGTCCCGGTGCCCCGACCCCCCCGACCTGAGCCATCCGGGCAACCACGACGGAAATACTCGGATCGGATCGCGATGCGGTCGCCGGAGCGGGCGTTCGTGTGGGCAGATCTCGTCGGCGAGTGTCTTGTACCTCTCAACGGCCAATGGCGGGCTGTCCACGGGCAGGATCGTGCCGTTCGGGCACATAAGCCAGCCTTCGCGTTCGACCGATCCTCGGTCAGTGATCGACCGGAACGTACGAGACGATCAGCACGCCGGTGCTGGTCGTTGGCCGCTGCCGATCACCCTGAGGTCCTTGCCGTCTTGCCCTTTCAGTTCGCCGACCGCCTTCGCGACGTCGCCCTGGAGCACATGGGAGTGCTCCCACGCCAAGGGGTCATCTCCCGGGGCCTTCGGCCAGAACCCCGCGAAGATCTCGTACGTCCGGCGACCCAGTAGAAGGCCTCCCGAGGCGGCCAATCCGTCGATGACGGCCCGGTCCAAGACGTCGTCGAAATAGCGCTGCTGCCAGCCGCCGGCCTCGAACCCTCCGCCGACAGCGGCCGGGTGCCGCCCCGGCCGGGCGGGCGCGGTGGCACAAGGTGGGCCAGGCGATCGGCCGGCCAGGCCAGCACCTTGGCGGGCAGCGACGAACGCGGGCAGTATGAGATTCGGGGACCGGACCTCCAGGCAGGGGTGAGATACCTTGCCTATGGTCTGGTCCCCGTCAACGTCCGGGCGCACGGAGCATCACGGACACCCTCACTCTCCACGCCGACCGCGGCTCGCCCAATCCGAAAGCTCGCCGAGCCCGCGTGCAAGCGCAGCAAGAGCTTGCTCTCCACGCATGCGGACCTCACGGGCAAGCTGCCTGTTGGGTACGCCGGCAAGCGATCGGCGTCGGGCGTAATCGATAAGGGCGCGGTGCATGCCGATCATCGCGTTGGCGGTGACCCAGGGGCGGATGTCATCGGCGCTGACCCCCGTTTCCTCGCGGATCAGCCTTGCCAGCGAATCTGCGTAGCGCTCGAGAACCTGATGCTCCCGAGCCAGGAGGGCGGGGCTTTCGGCGATCATGCGGGCCACCGACTTCACTTCCTGGCTTGCCTCCTTGTCCGCGAGCAGCCCCCGCGCCTCGAGGATGAACCGCCCAAAGGCCGCCAGGATCGATTCGTCGGCAGGGCGTTCTCGAATCGCCTGGATCAACGCCTCCTCGAACGATTCCATGCGGCCGTAGACGAGGTCTTCCTTGGTGGGGAAGTAGTTGAAGACGGTCTGTTCCGCCACCTCCGCCGCTCGAGCGATCTCTGCCACAGTCACGCCGTCGAACCCGCGCTCGCGGAACAGACGCATCGCGGTATCCGCGATCAACTGACGCGTGCGCTGCTTCTTGCGCTCGCGGAGTCCCAACTCTTCGGCAGCAGGCTTCATAGAGTGACACGAAGTTTATGGCAAGACGAAGGTTAGTGCGACACGAAGATGGGTAGGCGTAGGTCGACGTTCTGCCCCGCAATCTACCTGAGAACGCGTGGGCGCTGGTCAGCCTGGACCCCTGCCTGCCGGGTGAGGTGCCTCACACGATCCCTCGACGCAAGCAAGAAGATCCGATGAGCCGGGCAAAAGAGCAGGCGCGAGAAACGCCACGGTCGGGCACGCGGGTGACGCTGCGGTCGGCGAGAGCGAATGCCGCAGCGGGTGGCGTCGCACTCGACCGCGAGATCCTCGCACTCGGCGGAATCGTCATCTTTGGGACGATCCTGTCAGTCTTCGACCTGACGACGGTGAACGTCGTCGTCCCTACTCCTGGGACCGCGTTCACCACGTCAATCTCGACGATCCAGTGGGTCCTGACCGCCTACATGCTCGCCTTGGCGAGTGTGATCCCACTCACGGGGCCGGGCGACCGAGCGGTTCGGCGCCGAGCGCGTCTGGCTCCTCTCGCTCGCCCTGTTCACCCTCGGCTCGGCGCTCACCGGGACAGTGTGGTCGATCGGCTCGCTGATCGGCTTTCGGGTGCTGCAGGGGCTCGGCGGCGGGATGATCCTTCCCGTCGGCCAACTCGCAGGCCTGGAGCCAGGAAAGGGTTGTGTCGATGACGTCAACGCCCAGGATGGGCTTCCAGGGGCGCGACAACTCCGGGCGATTCCGGCTCACGCTCCGAGCTGTGCGCCCGGCGGGCTGCTGGCCGCTCGCCAGCATTCCCATCGGACCAGCCCAGGACTCCACCGGCTCGTCCGCCCCGCCGACCAGGCCGGCGTCGACACCGTGCGGGTCGTCGATCACCTGCTCCAGGCGGACCCCAACGCCGCCCCCGACCAGCGCGACGTGCTCAAGGCCTACACCACCCTTGGATACCTCGCCGCCCACACCGAACGGGTCCGGCTCGGCACCATGGTGACCGGTGTGACCTTCCGGCCGCCAGCGCTGCTGGTCAAGGCCGTCACCACCCTGGACGTGCTCACCGGTGGGCGGGCGTGGCTTGGGACCGGCGCCGGCTACCACGGCGAGGAGGCGCAGGCCATGGGTCTGCCGCTGCCGGCGGTCGCCGAGCGGTTCGAGCGGCTGGAGGAGACGCTGCAGATCGCGGCGCGGATGTGGGCCGGTGACCAGGCGCCAGTGACTGAGCAAGAAGTCCTCGACCTTGTCCAGCGCTGGGCCGAGGTCGAGCTTCGGGGTGACGCCGATGCCTATGGCGACCTGTTCGCCCCAGATTTCGTCGGGGTGGGACCGGTCGGGTTCGTGCTCACCAGGGAGCAGTGGGCCGACCGACACCGCGGGGACCTGAAGAACGAGGAGTTCCAGGTCCAGGACCCGCATGTGCGCATCTACGGTGATACGGC
>WNGE01003214.1_pt1 | contig 21353 bp, 22 predicted proteins | sample 5400651 | NCBI WGS metagenome assembly WNGE01 (sample SAMN13153370, study PRJNA577476) | soil metagenome | isolation source: 60 cm soil or saprolite under grassland replicate 2 | place: USA:California | collected 2016-06-15 | reverse complement strand
TCGACCTTTTGCGCGATAAAAATTACGGCGACATCGAGGCGAAAAACGATTATTCAGGTAGAACGCGTTTTCTCTTCGCCCGGTATGGATAAGATACTTGTGCATGGCGGGAATTCCCTCGCCGGTTCCATCAAGATCAGCGGTTCTAAGAACTCCGCCCTTCCCATTCTTGCCGCGACCCTGCTGACGCGCGAGCCGTGCACAATTTATCGCGTGCCTGACCTGAGCGACACGCATTACATGTTGCAAATTCTCACTCATCTCGGTGCACAGGTGGAACGCGCCAGCGGGATTGTCACCGTCACCGCCGACAAAGTGCAATCGGTCGCCCCGTATGACGTTGTGCGAAAAATGCGGGCGTCGGTTGGCGTGCTCGGCCCACTCCTCGGGCGTTGCAAGGAAGCGACCGTTTCCCTGCCGGGAGGTTGCGTCATCGGCGATCGGCCAATCGATTTGCATTTGAAGGGCTTCGAAGCCCTCGGCGCGGCGGTGCGAGTGGAGGGCGGCAACGTGAAAGTTTTTGCCCCGAAACTAGCCGGCGCCGTCATTAATTTGCGCGGCAAATTCGGACCGACTGTTCTCGGCACCGATAATGTGATGATGGCCGCCGTTCTCGCCGAAGGCACAACCGTAATCGAAGGCGCGGCGCAAGAGCCGGAAGTTTGCGATCTGGCTGATTTTCTCAATAAGATGGGCGCGAAAATCGAAGGCGCCGGGACACGAAGAATAATCGTCGAGGGCGTTAGCGAATTGCACGGGGCCGAACACGACATCATTCCCGACCGGATCGAAGCTGGCACTTTTCTGGTGGCGGGCGCAATAGCCGGCAGCGGAGTGACCGTTAATCGAGTTGAGCCAAAACATCTTACTGCGATTACCGAAGCGCTGAGCGGTTGCGGATTCAAAATCGAAGCGAAAAACCAATCGATAACCGTTTCACCAAATGGTGCGCCCAAACCATTGGAAATTACGACGGAGCCCTACCCGGGGTTCCCGACCGATATGCAGGCGCAAATGTGCGCGTTGCTTTCCACGACCGAGGGAATCAGCGTCATCACGGAAAATATTTTCCCGCAACGTTACATGCACGTGGCCGAGCTGAAACGGATGGGTGCCCAGGTGCAAATGGAGGGCGCAACCGCAGTGATTCAGGGGGTGGAGCGATTGACCGGCGCGCCGGTGATGGCGAGCGATCTGCGCGCCTCAGCCGCGCTGGTGCTCGCGGGACTGAAGGCCGACGGAATCACCGAAGTGAGCCGCGTCTATCATATCGATCGCGGCTACGAACATCTCGATGAAAAGCTGAGCGAACTCGGTGCGCGCATCGAGCGCGTGAAGGCCTGAAATCAGAGGAAGAGAGTAAGTCCAAGTGCGAAGTCAACATTCAGGTGTTGCAGGTGCAACATCTAAATGTTAACTCGCCGGGCGCGCTTGGGCTTTCAACAGAGCTCACCTGGGTTAGAGTAGCGCGCGAGCCTGCGGCTTGCGTTCGAGCAAAACAAGCGAGACGCTTCTTTTACTATGGAAACGACTCAACCTCCTGCCACGCCGTCCTCTTCCGCCGATGTCCGCACCTGGAACGTGCTTTGTCACGCCAGCGCGCTCCTGGGATTCTTCTTTCCCTGGGCCGGTCACATTCTCGCGCCTTTAATCGTGTGGTTGGTAAAACGCGGCGATTCTCCCGAAATCGATGCGCACGGAAAAGAATCGGTCAATTTCCAGCTTTCGATGCTCATTTACTCAGTGATCTCTGGCATTCTGTGCCTGGTGCTGATCGGATTCGTTTTGCTGGCGATCCTGCACGTTCTCAACGTCGTCTTCGTCATCATCGCTTCCATCCGCGCGAGCGAAGGAAAATTTTATCGTTATCCGCTAACCATCCGTTTTCTGAATTAGAAATCTCGCTCTCCCAGCTGCGGACTCAACGAGCGCTCTGCCCGTAGGCGGCACCTACTTCGCCGTGAACTTTCCGATCCTGGTCAGGGCGTTGCAACATTGGATCGGAGTTCTCAGTTTGTTCATGAGTGGCGCAGCCGGTTTCGAAAATCGCAACTGCGAGAAGAATACAATGTAGGAGTCGCATAAAGTAATTCGCGGTAGCTTGAGAAAGACCAACCCAATGCCGGCGGATAAAACAACGGAACCTTCGACTACTGCGGTCATGATTTCGTTCATTGTGCCGGCTTATAATGAAGAAGCGGAGCTGCCGGGGACCCTCCACGCCATTCGTTCTGCCGCGGCCGCCTACCGGCATGAAATTGTGCTGGTGAACGATGGATCGACAGATGCAACCGGCGCAATCGGCGAAGAATTCGGGGCGCGCGTGATTTCGATCGAGTGCCGACAAATCGCTGCCGCGCGTAACGCCGGAGCGGCCGCTGCGCGGGGCAACATTTTTATTTTTGTCGATGCTGATACCCGAATCGGACCAGAACACGTGCGCGGCGCAGTTGAAGCGCTCGAGAGCGGTTGTGCCGGTGGCGGTGCGCGGCTGGCGACTGATCGTGAAATTCCGTTCTGGGGCAGAATTTTTTTTCGCGTTTTTACTACTCTGTATTTTGGACTCAACCTCGGCGCCGGCGCCTTCCTCTTCACCACGCGCGAGAACTTTCTGGCGGCCGGCGGCTTCGATGAGATCTATTTTGCGAGCGAAGAAATCTTTTTCACCATCGCGCTGAAACGCCTGGGCCGATTCAGGCTTCTGCGCGAACCAGCCATGACCTCGGGCCGAAAACTGCGGATGTATTCAGGCTGGAAAATTTTTATCCGCTCTCTTTCCTTGATTTTCGGCGGTCCGCGCGGAGTGATGTCGCGGAAAAAGCTCGATATGTGGTACGGTGGCGAGCGCGAGAAACGCATCGGCTAAGGCACGGAAAAATGATGGTCAGCCGCGAATCGGCCGTGTACTGTCGCGGCATCTAACCGCAAAAAACCTATGCTACACATCATCTGGCACATCATTGTTGGTTTCGTGGTCGGTCTGGTCGCGCGCGCTGTCATGCCGGGCGCACAAGCCATGGGACTGATCAAAACGACCCTGCTCGGGATCGTAGGCGGCGTTGTCGGTGGATTAATTGGGAGGCTCTTTTCAAAGCCGGAACCGGGCTCGGCCTTTCATCCGGCCGGGTTCATCATGTCAGTCATCGGCGCCGTTATTGTCCTCTTTCTCTGGACGCGATTGGCGCCCGCCGGGTAGTGTTGGAAACGAAGATTCGCGATTTCACGAACAACGAGGAAGTGCGCGTGCTGGTGCGCGCCTTCGAGGAAGCGACCATTCTGCCTTCGCAATTCCACCACTGCGCCCACATCGCGGTGGCGTTAACTTATCTCGCTGAAGCCCCGCTCGATGATGCGACCGTGCGGATGCGGCAGACACTGCAAAAATTCACGCAGCATCACGGCGTCAATGTTTATCACGAAACCGTGACGCGTTTTTGGATGAAGCTGCTCGATCATCTCGCGACCACTCATTACCGCGACATGCCTTTGTGGCGCCGGATCAATTTGATCGCGGAACGTTGGGCCGTGACCGACCCGATTGCTGCGCACTATTCGCGCAGCGTTATCAGTTCGCGCGCTGCCCGCGAAACGTGGATCGCACCGGATCGGTTGCCGCTGCCGTTCTAACTTGGGGCGTGTTTCAGGCAATGGAGGGCGAGCTCTGCGATGCCGGGACCGCCAGTCCAGCTTGGATCGGGCTCGCAGGAGCTCGCCCCTCCATAGATTTATGAGACGCCGGCGCGACCTCGTCCATCGGCAGGTGCGATAGGTTCTTGTGAGCGAACAGGAATCGCCGGGCCGTGCGTATCTCCACGCTTATCTCAACGATCATCTGGCCGGTTCGGTCGCGGCGATCGAATTACTCGACGACGTGATCGAGCATCATTCGGAAGACCGGTTCGGAAAAATCTTTCGCGATCTACGCGATGAGATTGCGGCCGATCAAGGAATGCTGCGCGATTTGATTCGGAAACTCGGTGCCGAGGAGAGCGCCGTGCGCAAGGCCGGCGCGTGGCTGGCGGAGAAATTCAGCCGGGTAAAAGTTGGAGATGTTGATGACAGCGCCGAGCTGCTTCAGGTACTCGAAGGGTTGGCGCTCGGAATTACCGGCAAGAAACTGCTTTGGCGATCGCTTGGCGCGGTTGCGTCGAATTTTCCAGCGCTGCAAGGGACTGATTTCAGCCAACTCGAAGAACGCGCACGCGCTCAATTTGAGCGCGTCGAAACGTTGCGCATCGAAATGGCGCGGGAAGCGTTTCGGATTTAGCGCTGTAGCCGGGATCGACGATCCCGGCCCGGCATCACCGATGCCGGCTCCAATCTTGTTGCCGGCAGGCTGCGGCAACTACAGGCTGGCAGCCTGCGCTCCCCAGAACGGAGTTGCGCTGCTTGCGCGCAAGGTCAGAATCGCATTCGCGATGACACTCAAGAGTTTCTCGATACTTCTTATCTTCGTTTCCACCGCTGCAGGGCAAACACCAGCGCCCGGCATCTCCAGCGCCAAACATCCATTCACCTTCGAAGACATGATGAAGCTGAAACGCGTCGGCGCGCCGGTGCCGTCGCCGGATGGGAAATGGGTCGTGTTCGATTGCGAAGATGTCGATCTCGAGGTCAACACAAAGATCTCGCATTTATGGATCATGCCAGCGAGCGGCGGCGAATCGCGACGCTTAAACCCGACTCCAAACCATGAGGAAAGGCCACGCTTTTCGCCCGATGGCAAACGTCTCATCTGGACCTCGAAAGCGACCGAACCGACGCAAATCTGGATGTGCGATTTTGATACGAGCGCAGGCGCACTCACCGGTCAGCCACATCAGGTGACCAACATTTCGACCGGCGCGGATGGCGGGATCTGGTCGCCGGACGGGAAGAACATCGTGTTCGTGTCGGCGGTGTATCCGGATTGCAAGGACGACGCGTGCAATAAGCAACGCGATGACGAGCTGAAGAAGAGCAAGGTCAAAGCGAAAATTTTCACGCGCCTGTTTTATCGGCATTGGAATGCGTTCACCGAATTCAAGCGCAGCCATCTATTTGTCGTTAGTGCCGATGTTAGTAGCACAGACATCTTGTCTGAATCTTCCAGCGAAGGCGTCGCGCGCGCTGCGTCTGAAACACCGGACAAGATGTCCGGTGGCCCCACAGGCAAGACGCCTGTGCTACGTAAGAGCGAGCCGCGCGATCTCACGCCGGGCGATCACGATGTGCCGCCGTTCCATCTCGGCGGGCAGGATACGTATGCGATCTCGCCGGACGGCCAGGAAGTCGCGTACACCAGCAATATCGATGAAGTGGAGGCCACCAGCACGAACAACGAAATTTTCGTCGTGCCGATGGCCGGCGGCAACCGCCAGTCCGGCTCGGACCCCAAGAAAATTTCCACCAGTCCCGGCAGCGATTCGACCCCGCTCTATTCGCCGGATGGAAAATACATTGCTTGGCGCTCGCAAGCGCGCGCCGGCTTCGAAGCCGATAAATGGCGGCTCTTCGTGCAAGATCGAGAATCCGGGAAGACGCGCGATCTGACCGAGAAGTTCGATCGCTCCATCGGTAGCTTCGTGTGGTACGTCCATGCTAACGAGAATGATTTAACCTTTGCCGCCGAAGATCATGGTGATTCGCCGATTTATTTTCTCTACCTGAATGAGAAAGAGCCAAGAGAATTTGCGCGAACGCATGCTGACGATCTCGTGTTTTCGAAGGACGGGAAATTCCTTTTCTTTGACCGCATGTCCGCCCAAGCTCCGACTGAAATCTTCGGCTTTGATTTAGATCCCGATAACAGTGCGTTTCGGGCGATTCCGGCCTTGCCGATCACTCACATGAACGACGCGCTGCTGTCGCAAATCGACATGCAGGCGTTGGAGTCGTTCACCTTCAAAGGTGCGAAAAACGACGATGTACAGGGATTTATGGTCAAGCCGCCGGGATTCGATCCTAACAAGAAATATCCGCTAAAATTTTTGATCCATGGCGGGCCGCAAGGAGCGTGGGGAAACGAGTGGACGTATCGATGGAACGCAGAGTTGCTCGCAGCCGACGGCTATGTGGTGGTGATGATCAACTTCCATGGCTCGACTGGTTACGGGCAGAAGTTTACCGATTCGATCAGCGGCGATTGGGGCGGCAAACCGTATGTCGATCTGATGAAAGGGCTCGATTACGTGGAGAAGACGTATCCGTTCATCGACAAGAACCGCGAGGCCGCGCTGGGCGCGAGCTACGGCGGTTACATGGCCAACTGGTTGTTAGGTCATACCGATCGCTTCAAGTGCATCGTGTCGCACGACGGGACGTTCAACACGGAATCCGCTTACGGAACGACGGAAGAGATTTGGTTCCCGGAATGGGAGTTCAAAGGTCCGCCGTGGAAACAGCGCGAGCTTTACCGGAAATTTTCGCCACAGCTCTTTGCCGACAAATTCAAGACGCCGACTCTGGTGATCCATGGCCAGAATGATTATCGACTCGACGTCAGCGAAGGATTCCAGCTTTTTACCACGCTTCAGCGGCTAAAGGTGCCGTCAAAGATGCTGTATTTCCCGGATGAAGGTCACTGGGTGCTCAAGCCGCAGAATTCGCGGCTGTGGTACAAGACGGTGAACGACTGGGTGGATCAGTGGTGTAAGTGACTCTTGTCATCTCGAGCGAAGTCGAGAGATCTCTGCTTTCCTCTTCATCGCAATCCCGTAACGGAGAAATAGTTAGAGATTCCTCGGCTACGCTCGGAATGACAGAATCGAGGAACACGTGCTGTCATGTCTCCGTCGATTAATGATGCAAGGATTAGTGGGCCGAAGGTGGATCGAGCGCTCCGCGCTCGATGTTATTTAGACGGCGAAGCCGCATTGTGTTTTGGCATCGCCCGCGGAGCGGCCGATCCACCAAAATCTACCTCCGCCTGCGCCCAAACGAGTACCCACGATGGGTGCGACCGCCACCAATGGCGCGTTTGCCGCCAGTGATGACCTCCGGTTCAAACAGCACGGTGTAAATGTAAGGAAAGTTCTCCAGCTTCAGCCGCGGAATTTTTTGTCCAATGAAATGCTCAATCGCTTGCAACGAGGGCAACTCCTCGCCGTTCATCAAGGTGAAAGCGTCGCCGACATTCTGCGCGCGACCAGTCCGCCCAATGCGATGGACGTAATCTTCCGGATGCTCCGGCACATCGTAATTGATGACGTGACTAACGCCGGCGATATCGAGCCCGCGCGCGGCGATATCGGTCGCGACCATCACTTCGTATTTGCCGCTCTTAAATCCTTCGAGCGCCTCGATCCGTTCGCGCTGGGTACGATTCGAATGCAAGACCGCGACGGAATGGTTTCCCTGTTTCAATTTGTGCGCGATGCGATCGGCGCCGTGTTTGGTTCGCGAAAAAATGAGCGCGCTGTCAAAATTGGTTCGTTCGAGCAGCACCATGAGCAGATCAAATTTTTGCTCTGCCGCCACCGGATAAACAGCGTGCGTTACGGTTTCCGCTGGGGAACGGCGCACACCGATTTCCACCAGCTCGGGTTCGCGCAGCACCCACGCGGCCAGACGCTCGATCTCGGGCGGCAAGGTCGCCGAAAAAAGCAGCGTTTGTCGGTCACGTGAAATTTTTTCGACGATCCGCCGGACATCGGGCAAAAATCCCATATCGAGCATGCGATCGACTTCATCGAGCACCAGAATTGTGACGTCGCGAAAATGGAGCGTGCCCTGCTCGAGATGATCGAGCAAGCGGCCCGGCGTGGCGATGACGACATCAACGCCGCGTTTCAATTCCTCGCGCTGTTTGCCGTAGCCAACGCCGCCGTGGACCACGGTCGCGCGCAAATCGGTAAAGCGTCCGTAGTCGCGAAAGGCGGTCTCGACCTGCGCAGCGAGCTCGCGCGTCGGCTCCAGGACCAGACAACGAAATTTCCCGTGATGTCCGAGCAGCGTCAGAATCGGAAGCGCGAAAGCGGCGGTCTTGCCAGTGCCGGTTTGGGCGGTGCCGATCAGATCCTTGCCGGCGAGAATAATGGGGAAAGCGCGAAGCTGGATCGGGGTCGGTTCGGCAAAACCCATTGCCTGGACGCCGCGTACCACTTCAGCAGAAAGATCGAAATTATTGAATGACACGGGCAGGAAACTAGCGCCTGTCGCGCGGCTTGTCATTCCATCCGCGTTTGTCATTCCGAGCGAAGTCGAGGAATCTCTAACTATTTCTCTCTTGAAAGGAAAATAGGGATCTCTCGGCTTGGCTCGACATGACAAAAGTGCTGGTCATCGCTGACACCCATAACAAATTGCCGCCGCGGGTTCTCGAACTTGCTGCAGGCGCTGACGAGATCTGGCATCTGGGTGACGTGTGCGATGAATGGATTGTCGATGAACTGCGCGCACTCGGTCCGCCCTTTACTCTGGTGCGCGGAAACTGCGATAGCAATTACCAGTGGCCATTGGTGTGTAACCTAACGAGAAATGGGATCCGGTTCCGCTTGCAACATATTTGTCCTTCGTCCAACCAACCGCCCCTCGATTGCGACATTCTTCTCAATGGCCATACCCATGTGCCGCGCGACGAAACGATCGGCGGTATTCGCTTTCTAAACCCCGGTTGTGTCACGCGCCCGAATCGCGGAGCACCGCCAAGCGTCGCCTGGCTCGAGATTAACGACGACGGTAAGTTGACCTGGGAATTGAAATCAATTCGTTGAACGTCGTCTCGCCTGATTTGATCGCCAGTGTCTCAAAACGCGATGGGCCGGCACCGCGGTCCGATGAGCGCGCGAGGTCTTTACCAGCTGGCGAAACTGCAACGTCACAAGGGCGCTTTGCACCGCGCTTTTGGAAAGGCCGGTTTCATCGGCCAGCATGCGCAGGCTAGCATTGACCGGTCGCCAGCGTTGGCGAGCGGCGCGGCCAGAAAGGTAAAGATAGATGAGGAATGCCGCCGGCTGCTGATCGTGTCCGACAATATCGCGCAAGAGCACGTCCAGGACGTAATCATCGATCGGCACGGTTTGATGGAAGCGCGGCATACCTGCATTCTGGATGCTAAACCGATAAACGGACAACACTTTTCGCGCTGGAGCGATCCTTGACGCTGGACGCCGGTAAAGTGTGCGTCCTACGTTTCGGACATGATCAAACAAGTAAAATTTGTCAGTGTTCCGGTAGCGGACCAGGACCGCGCGCTCGATTTTTACACCGAGAAATTAGGATTCACCATCATCACCGATCAGCCGTTCGACGATAAACAGCGCTGGATTGAACTCCGCGTTCCAAAAGCGGAAACGCGCGTTGTTTTGTTCACCACCGATGACGATAAGAACCGCATTGGCGCGTTCATGAACATGTCCTACAGCTGCGATGATCTGCAAAAGACCTACGAAGAACTAAGAAAACGCGGCGTTGAGTTTGAGAACCCGCCGAAAAAGGAACATTGGGGGAACTTCGCCATCTTTAAAGACAGCGAAGGAAATCGCTTTGTTCTCGGCGATTAATCTTCTCGCAGAGCAACGATGGGATCGACCCGACTGGCGCGGCGCGCCGGGATCCAGCAAGCAAGGAAAGTGGCACTGAGAAGCACCGCTCCGACCTCAAGGTAAATCCTGGGGTCAACACCGCTGACTTCGAAAAGGAGACGTTGCAGAAAGTGAGAGACGGCGATCGCGCTGGCCAACCCAATAGCTGAGCCGACGAGAAGGAGCTGCATTCCGTGGGAGAGAATTAAGGTGAGAATTTGGGATGGACGCGCACCGAGCGCGAGGCGGACACCGATTTCGCGCACGCGTTTGAGCGTGTTGTAAGTGAGAAGACCATACAGACCGATAGTCGCGAGAGTGAGCGCGAGTCCGGCGAAAACGGAGAAGAGAAAGCTGAGCAAACGTTGTGTACCCCACGTTTCCTGGACGCGATCGGTCATCGGGCGAACATCGAAGAGCGGCAGCGCCGGATCGATCGAACTGATCGCATCCCGAATCGGACGCTCCAACGTCACGAGACCAGATGTCGATCTTACGAAAAGCGTCAGACTCGTGCGCTGGGCCTGGCCTAACGAACAATAAATCACCGGCAACGGCGCCATTTCATCAATGGCATGAAAGCGCATCGGCACAACGACGCCGACAATTTCGCTCGCGACATTGCCTTCCTTGTCGTTGCCGGCATCGACCATCAGGCGTTTTCCGATCGGGTCCTCGCCCGGAAAATATTTGTCCGCCATCGCTTGATCGACAACGATGACCCGTGGCGAATCTTTGGTGTCGCGCTCGTTCAATGTTCGGCCGCGCAGTAATGGCGCTTTGAATGTCGAAAAATAATCGCCCGCGACGACTTCGAGATCGGCGCTCAACATGTCCGCGGCCGTCGGTTGCGGCGTGCCTTCGCGCCAGAATCCAGTTTGCCATCCACCCATGAGCGGCGCGTTCGAGCTTATCGCCACGCTTTGCACACCGAGAAGAGTTCGCACCTTGTCGAGCAACGTCTTGGCGAACATGTCGATCTTGTCGCGCGTGTTGTAAGTCCGCCATGGCATTTCCAGGCGTGCGGTCAGCATCCCACGCGGTTCGTAGCCTAACGAGAGCGCTTGCAGTCGCGAAAAACTCTTCAACACCAGCGCCGCCGCAATAAGTAACGTGAGCGTGAGCGCAATCTGACTAATGACGAGCCAATCGCGCGTTCTTTTGGCTGATGGCGCATCGCCGCTTCCTTGCGAACCCGCTTTCAAGGCCAGTTGAACGTCGGCCCGCGAACTTTGCCACGCCGGCCAAAGGCCGAAAAGCACGGCTGTGACCGATGCAACGACCAACGTGAACATCAACACCGGCGGATCGAATGGGATGTCCTGAAATCTGGAAGCACTTTGTGGCGCCAAGATCGACAACGCGTCCCGCGCCCAAAGTGCGATGAAAAATCCGAGCCCTCCACCAATAATCGCGACGACGAAGCTTTCGATCAAAAGCTGTTTCACAATCTGTCTGCGGCTCGCGCCCACGGCGGCGCGAATGGCGAATTCGCGCGACCGCGCTGCTCCACGGGCGGCAAAAAGATTCGCCAGGTTCGCGCACGCGATCAGCAACACCAACCCGACCGCGCCTAATAACAACCCGAGATTCGTCCGATATTTGCCGACGATATTTTCGAGAAGCGGCGTGACCACGATCGTTTCACCCTTGTTCGTTTCCGGATACGCCTTTTCGAGTTGCGCGGCGATCATTTTCATTTCGCTCCGCGCTTGATCGACCGTCGCCCCGAGTCTTAGCTGGCCCCAGACAAACATCATCGGATGATGTGATCGATCCATCCACGCCGGATTATTGCTTCGCCGCATCAATGAAAGCCAGACATCGGTATCCTGCGGCGAAGTCATCTGCGGCGGCATCACCCCGATGACGGTGAAATTCTGATCGTGCAAAACAATCGATTGCCCGATCGCTTTCGATGAACGGCTGAAAACGCGTTGCCAGATTCTGTCGCTAATGATCGCGACCGGCGGTGCGCCGACTTTGTCTTCGTCTTCGCTAAAGACACGGCCGATTTGCGGCGAAAGTCCGATGATATTGAAGAAATTCCGCGTGACCGATGCGGTTGAAACGCGCTCGGCTTCGCGACCGAGAATGCCGCTGAGATTGCGCGATTCTTTGTGTGTGCAGGCGAGATGCTCGAACGTCTTAGTCTCTTTTTGCCAATCGAAATAATCGGGCAATGCGACGGAAAAATCCTGACCCGGCCCGGATGATTCGTTCAGCACCATGATGCGATCGGCGTGCGGATACGGCAACGGCCGCAACAGGACGGCGTTCACGACGCTGAAAATGGCGGTGTTAGCGCCAATGCCGAGCGCGAGGGTCAGGACGGCAATGGCGGTGAAGGCTGGCTGTTTCGCCAGCATCCGCATGGCATAACGGAAATCCTGGAGAACGGCGTACATGGGTACTATTCGCTGCGCAATGCAACAACCGGATCGACCTCGCTGGCGCGTCGGGCCGGCCACCAGCAGGCAAGGAAAGCGACAAAGCCGAGCAGGATCGTGACGGAGAAAATTGTTAGTGGATCGGACCCGCCGATGCCGTAAAGCAAATTGCTGATCAAACGGCCGACGGCGAAGACAAGCGCGATGCCGACGACGGCGCCGAACGCGACCAGCCGCATGCCTTCGCCGAAGATTAAGCGCAACACGTCCCCGCGTTGCGCGCCAAGAGCGAGCCGAATTCCGATTTCGTGCGTGCGTTGCGAGACCGCGTAACTCATGACGCCGAAAATCCCCGCGGCCGCGAGCAGCAGCGCGATGCCGGCGAAAAGCGCGACCAGAATCGCGTTGAAGCGCGGCTGCGCGATGGATGAAGAGACGTATTCACTCAGGAGCCGCGGACGATACAGTGGCACGTCTTTGTCGAGTTCGGCCACGGCGTTGCGCAGCGAACTCGTGAGGGAGGATGGATTGACAGTGCTACGGACGAAGAGCGACACGGTCGAAATGGCGAATTGCTGATGTGGAATGTAAATCTGCGGCTGCGCCGCTTCGCGAAGGGTTGTCAGGTGAAGATCGCCAACCACACCCACGATCTCGCGCATCGGAGGCTCGCCGGGAGTGACGGAACCGCTGGGCTTGATCCGTTTCCCGAGCGCATTTTCGCCGCGAAAATATTTGTTCACGAAGCTCTGCGCAACGATAGCGACCGGCGGCGCGTTGATGTCGTCGCGTTCAGTGAAGTCGCGGCCGCGCAGCAGTGGCACGCGCAAGGTTTTGAAGAAATCGAGCGCGACGACATTGACCTGGATGGCGGGCTGCTCGCTCTTCGGCAATGGACGTTCCTGAATGTCGGTCGTAAGCGTGATCTCGCTTCCGCTCAGTGGAATCCACCAGGCCGCGCTAGCAGATTGGACACCGGGCGACTGGCCGATGCGCTTTACTAATTTATCGAAGAACGCCGCGCACTCGGCCGGTTTGCCGTAGGTCGTGTCGGGCAACGCGACGCGCGCGGTAAACACGTTAGTGCGATCAAAACCGGGCGGCACTTTTTGCAAACGCAGAAAACTCTCAACCAGCAATCCTGCGGTCGAGAGCAGCAATAGCGCGAGCACGATCTCGACCACGACCAGCGCAGAACGAAGGCGCCGCCCGTCCGCGCCCTCGCTGGAGCCGCGCGCACTTTCATTGAGCGAGCCGGCGATGTTCGGATGCGATGCGCGCCAGGCTGGCAGAAGGCCGGCGAAAATTCCCACAATGAGACTCGCTGCGGCGGTGAAGGCGAGAACGCGTGTGTCCGGCGAAATCTGATCAATGCGCGGAATGTTGGCCGGGAGAAATCGTTTCATCGCGTCGAGTCCCCAAACGGCGAGCAACAAACCGGCGAGGCCGCCAATGACGCTGAGCAAGACGCTTTCGGTGAGCAATTGCCGCACGATGTGCCGGCGAGCGGCGCCGAGCGCGGCCCGAATGCTGATTTGTTTTTGCCGCGAAACGGAACGCGCGAGGAGAAGATTGGCGACGTTGACGCAGGCGACGAGGCCCACGCATGCCGCCATCGCGCTCAGCATCATCAACGCGGAATGCGTTTGGCCGACGATCGCGTCGCGTAACGAGCGCACACGCACACGGAAATACGCGTCGCTGTCAGGGTATTCTTGAGCCAGGCGTGCGCTGATTGTATCCATGTTCGCCTGCGCCCGCGCCATCGAGACGCCGCTTTTCAAACGCACGATGCAACCGAGAAAATTATTCCCGCGCTCCGCCGTCATCGGCTTGGATCCATCGCTGCTTTCGCGCAAAATCGCGACGGTGATCCAAAGATCGGCTGGGATATTGTCGCGACCGAGCGGGAAATCGAAACCTTTCGGCATCACCCCGACGACCTTGTAACTGTTGCCGTTCAAGGTGACGGACTTGCCGATGACCGACTGATCACCGGCGAATTGCGTTTGCCACACTGCGTAGCTCAGGATGACATCGCGGTTTCCGGGCTCATCTTCTTTCGCGGTGAATGTTCGGCCGAGCAGCGGTTTGACTCTGAGCAAGTTGAATAATTCGCCGGAAACAGCTTCGCCGACGACATGCATTGCCTGTTTGCCGTCAGTCAGGGTGAGACTCCGATTGACGTAGACCGCAGCGCGCTCGAAGACACGATTCTGCGCACGCCAATCCTCGAAGTCAGGATATGAAACGGACATACCTTCGACCTTCTCCGGACCTTCGCGCACATCATAGAGCGCGAGGTCAACGAGATCTTGCGGCTGCTGGAACGGCAGAGGCCGTAGCACAACGGCATTGACCACGCTGAAGACGGCGGTATTCGCGCCAATGCCGAGGGCAAAGGTAATGATGACGATGAAAGTGAACGCCGGCTGTTTCACCAGCATTCGCAGGGCATATCGCAAATCCTGCAGCAACATGACCGCGATCTAATTCAAAAGCGGCAAACTTGATTCGACCGGCAAATATCCGCCAGTCTAATTCTTGTTAGATCTCGCTCTGGACACACTGGGTCGTCTGATTGGAAGCGAAGCCGGCGGTATGCGAAGGCACAACGATCGGCTGCACCACGAACTGCCAGATCGAAACGATCGCACTCAAAGTGAAGAGAGCGTAAATTACCGTTTCGAGCACGGTTCGATTCTTGTCCTCAGACTCCACGATCAGGTCGTATGTGTTAGCTTTGTGGGTATTCATAGGTCGCCTTCCCCTTACGCACGCCGCGTGCCAGCCATTTTTCGCGCGTTGTAACCGGTTAAGATCGTGCCGCTTAAAGTGCGATTGATGAAATTGTCGTCGCCAAAATCATTCCGCGCTTGGGAAATGACTGTCCCGAAAATGGAACCGGAACATCCGTCGAAAAGCTGATTTATCTGCCGCAATCATCACCGGCAGGATTTTGAATTGTAGGGCGTCTGTGTCAGACGCCATTTGAATAGATCGCCGTCTCGCAGAGACGGCCTACAATTCTGCCCCGAAGCGTTCGGGGCAGCTGCACGGCCGAGCTTGAGCGGATAAAATATTCGCTGCCGGAAACGGAACACAGACTTTCCAGTCTGTGCGCCCAGCGGGTTTGTAACCCGCTGAGGAAATAAAGCCCGAACTCAGCGGACAACATGTCCGCCGGGCGCACAGGGTAGAGCCCTATTTTTCCGCAGCAGTCGCCGCTTTCTTTGTTTTCTTTTCCGCGCCGCTGGCTTGCTCGCCTTCTTTTTTCGATTTGCGCGCTTTCTTCTCCGCCGCTTCATCGATCTCTTGATCGAGGAGCATGGCGGCATCTACCCACTCCAGATAGGCAATTGGAGCGGCGTCGCTTTTGCGTTGCCCGAGTTTCACGATCCGGGTGTAACCGCCGTTACGATCGGCCGTGCGCGGCGCGATTTCATCGAACAACTTTTTCACCGCATCTTTCTGCCGTAGAACCGCAAAAGCGGTGCGACGGGCATGGATCGATCCTTTTTTGCCGAGGGTGACCATTTTTTCTGCGAGCGGGCGGACCGCTTTGGCTTTCGCCAGGGTGGTGCGAATGCGTTGATGCTCGATCAAACTGCAAACCTGATTTGCCAGCAGCGCTTTTCGGTGCTCGGCGGTGCGACCGAGCTTTATCGTTTTCTTTTGGTGTCGCATCGCGAAATTAGCCGACGCGCGACGGTGACGGTTGCTCTGTGCCCGCTCCATTGGAGCTGGCGACATCGACTCCGACCGGCGTTTCCACCAGACCGGGATCAAATTTCATTCCCAGTCCCAGTCCGAGTGCAGTGAGTTTGTCCTTAATCTCGTTAAGCGATTTCTTGCCGAAGTTTCGATACTTCAGCATTTCTGCTTCCGTTTTTTGGGCAAGCTGTCCCACGGTCGTGATATTGGCGTTGTTCAGGCAATTGGCCGCGCGCACGCTCAACTCAATTTCGTTCACGCTCATGTTGAGAAGCTTCTTCAGCTTCATGTTCTCTTCGCTCACTCCCGCGGGCGTTTCGTCGAACTCAATGATGTCCTCGTTGAAATTGACGAAGACGTCGAGGTGATGCCGCAAGATGGCTGAGGCTTGGAGAAGAGCGTCGTCCGGTGTGAGACGGCCATCGGTCCAAACTTCGAGAATGAGCTTGTCGTAATCGGTGCGCTGACCCACGCGGGTATGTTCCACGGCATATTTAACTCGCGTGACGGGGGAGAAAATGGAATCGATCGGGATCAGGCCGATCGGCTGATCGGGTCGCTTGTTTTCCTCGCCGGTGGCGAAGCCGCGTCCCACGCGGACCTCTAACTCGGCATCGAACTTATGTTTTTTGTCGAGAGTGCAGATGATCTGATCGGGGTTCAAAACCTCGTAACCTTGGGCGAGTTGAATATCGCCGGCGGTGACTTCGCCTTCCTTGTTCACGCTAAGCGAAAGTTTGCGCGGCTCGTGTTCGGTCGCCTTGAATTTTATGCGCTTCAAGTTGAGCACGATGTCGGTGACGTCTTCGACCACGCCCGGCAAAGTGGCGAATTCATGCTGCGCGCCGGTAATTTTTACCGCGGTGATGGCAGCGCCTTCCAGCGATGACAAAAGCACGCGCCGAAGCGAATTGCCGACGGTGTGGCCGTAGCCCGCCTCAAATGGTTCCGCGACAAACTTCGCGTAAGTTTCCGTCGCCCCCTTTTCCTCCTTGGTGAGGGTTTTTGGCATTTCAAACCGACCGTAACGAACTGGCATAAGCTTAATAGTTAACGATTTAACGAGTGAATGATTTAGCGAATGCAGAAAGCAAATCGCCAGATCGATAAATCATTAATTTCCTCTTCGCTGGGTTTCCCCTGGCGAGTAAAGCTTCGCGTCCAGCGACGGAAACCCAGGGACCAACAGCGCAACTAATTTAAAAACTCGCTGCGAGGGAGGGAATGAACACGATTGCGGGCAATTTGCAAGTGTCGAAGCGTCGACGCGAGTTGTAGAGGCGCTCGCCGCGGCGAGCGCCTGTTCGTTAATCCGGCGTTTGTCACAAACGTTGCTACAACGTCATCGGCAAAGATGGCGATGCCACAAGATTAACCCTGCGCGATCTCGTCTGGCAGCTCGTTGATCGTATCGCCGGTGCGAGGGAAATGCGCTGCCAATAATTTACCTACTTCGCTGATGGCGAGGACGATAGCGCGATTGAAATCCTGATTTTTGAAGTGCGTACGCATATCGTGTACTAATTTTTTCCAAAACTCCTCGCCGCATTTCTCGTGCACCCCCACGTCGCCTACCACCGCGTATTTATGGGCGCGGGGCGCGACAAAAATCAGGACCGCATTGCGATCCCGCGTTTTTTGCATTCCCAGCTGAAGAAATCTTCTTCCGGCCCGCGGCAAAGCATCATCATCGAATTTTCCCCGTTGAATAAAAACACGAATCTGGCCGGAACTTTTCCCCTCCGCCTTTTTGATCGCCTGGGTTACCCGATTGTGATCGAGCTGGCGAAGAAAACTGTGCGTGCGCATTTACCAACTCGATCCTGCTCCACCTCCACCGAAGCTGCCACCACCGGAACTGAAGCTCCCAAACCCACCGCCTGACGATCCGCTCGACCAGCCGCCACCGCTTCCCCAATTGCCAGAAATGAATGGACCACCGCCTCCAGTATAACGATAGCCGCCGAAACGGCGTGATGCGCGCACTGCGAGCAAAAAGATTACCAGAACGAGCAGAAACACCAGCAGACCGGCGGTGCCGCTGTTGTCACTGCCGCGCTCCGCGTGCGTGCGACTAGTGCCTTTGTACTCGCCGCGGATTGCCTTGCAGATCAGATCGACCCCGAGCCTGAGCCCACCGTCATAGTCACCGGTGCGAAAGTGCGGTTTGATGTTCCGCTCAGTGATGTCGAAGGCCGTCGCGTCGGGCAGGGCACCTTCAAGTCCGTAGCCGACCTGGATAAACATCTTGCGATCATCCACGAAAACAAAAAGAACAATGCCGTTGCGTTTGTCCTTCTGCCCGACTTGCCATGCTTGTGCGGTTCGCTGTGTGTAGTCCTCGATCGAGGAATCGCTCTGCATTTTTTGATAAACCGCAACCACGACTTGATTGGAAGTGTCGCGCTCGAATTCCGCCAGCTGGGTGTTGAGCCGTTCGGCGACACCGCGCGAAACGACACCGGCGTAATCGTTGAAATAACGGTCCGGTTTCGGCGGGATTGTTTCGGCGGCGTGTGCGACGATCGCGCCGGCGAAAAGCGCGAGAATTCCAACGCAGAGTCGTGTTCGCATTGTTGTCATCCCGAGCAAAACCGCCAGTCCGGCTCGGACCGCGGGATCCCGCTGCGCAATCTTTAGGGTTATTTCCACGGGATCCTTCGACTCCGCTTCGCTACACTCAGGATGACAGGCAAGGTTACGGCGTTGCCACCGGTGTGGCGGCAGGTGCCGGACTTCCAAAGTTAAAATTCACCGTCGGCGCTTTTTCCGCACCGGCTTGCGCTTCAAAAAATGGTCGCTGCTGAAAACCGAACATGCCGGCGAACAGGTTGGTCGGGAAGGTACGGACAGCGGTGTTGTATTCCTGCACGGCACTGTTGAAGTTCCCGCGCTCAACCGAAATTCGATTTTCTGTTCCTTCCAACTGCGCCTGCAAATTCTGGAAGTTCTGCGTCGCGCGCAATTCCGGATAGCGCTCGCTAACAACCAGCAAGCGCGAGAGCGCCGCACTCAGTTGCCCCTGCGCCTGCTGATACTCCTGCAACTTCGCTGCGTCCGCCGGCGCGTGATTCGGGTCGATTTGCACCCGGCCGACGCTGGCACGCGCGTTCGTTACCTCGGTGAGGGTGGATTTCTCAAAATTTGCCGCCCCCTGCACCGTGTTCACCAGATTCGGGATTAGATCCGCGCGGCGCTGATACACATTCTGCACCTGCGCCCAGCTTTGATCGACTTTCTGCTGCAAACCGACCAGCCGATTATAGCTGCCGGCTGCAGCGCAGCCGCCGACCAGGACAATGAAAAGAATGATGGCACCAACGCCGAGACAACCGATAAGACCTTTATTCATAGAAGATAGCGACCTGTCCGCCGGGAATTAGCCGACGCGTCTGCGCGAAGTCTCCGAAATTGCGCGACCAAGTCAATCCTCAGACGTGACGGTAGCCGGGGTCGTTGACTGCGGCCCGGCATCAGGGACGCCGGCTACAGGGGTTGGTCGCGGCGCGACTGGCAAATAGCGCGTGCGCAATTCCTCGGCGTTCGGCAATTCGTCGAGATTCCGCAAACCGAAATGCTCCAGGAAAAATTGCGGACCGCTTCGACATCGGCCCGGGTAATGGGTTGGCGATAGGCGATGATGGCGAGTGTTTCCAGCGCCGGTGGCGACAGTCGCGCCGGTTTCGGACCGGGAAAAAGCTGACGTACCCATCGTGCACAATCGGGATGGCTAACCATCTGCCAGCCGTCTGCTTTTTCCACCAGCTGAAATCCGCGCGGCGCCAGTGTGTAGTCAACTTTTAGTTGCTCGAGGGTGACCGCAATTTCCGCTTCTTTCACGCGGGCGAATTCATTTGGAACGAGCTCGCCGTTTTCGCCAGCGCTGGTGAGCGCGTCACGTAGCTCGGCTGTGGTCAGCGGTTTTTGTGCGCTGAAAAGGAGTGCTTCGATTACCTGAGAGAGCGTCATAACCACACAACGCTCGTCATCCTGAGCGAAGCGAAGGACCTCCCATTCGAGATATTGAATACACAAACTTTCTTGCGTGATCCAGCAGCTTGCGTGAGGTCCCTCTCCCGCTGGAGCGGAATCGGGATGACAGCGCGTTTAATCGTTTTCATCCTGCTCCAATCGCTTCCTCGATCGCTTCCGCAATCCGATTTGCCTGCCGATCGATCTCGTCCGGTTCGCGTCCCTCGATCAGTAAACGAATTTTCGGTTCCGTTCCGGAGTAGCGCAAAAGGACACGGCCTTTCCCGGAGAGTTGCTGCTCGGTTTCACCCACTAACTTCATCACCGCCGGCAACTCCTCCAATGGCGGTTTGCGTTTCACCCGCAAATTCCGTTGTGCCTGCGGATATTTTTTCAGGCACCGCTTCAGTTCGCTCAATGGTTTTCCGCTTTCCTTCATGATCCGCAAAACCTGGAGCGCGCTGATAATGCCATCGCCGGTGGTGGTGAAGTCGCGAAAAATCATGTGGCCGCTTTGCTCGCCGCCGACATTGAGATTGCGCGCCATCATTTCTTCAAGCACATAGCGGTCACCCACTTTGGTGCGAATGACTTTGCCCCCGTGTGCACCAAGGGTCTCATCGAGGCCGAAATTGCTCATCACCGTCGCAACCAGAGTGCTGTCGCGTAATCTTTTTGCGCGCAATAAATCAACGCTGGCGATGGCCAGAATCTCATCGCCATCAACCAGTTCGCCGTTTTCATCGCACAACAAAGCGCGGTCTGCGTCGCCATCGTGGGTGATACCGACATGGGCGCCGGATTCCTTAACCACCCGCTGAATTTCCTCCGGATGAGTGCTGCCGCAGTCGGCGTTGATATTGGTTCCGTTAGGCGTGTTATGCGCGACGGTGATATCCGCGCCGAGCTCGCGCAAAATGCACGGGGTGGATTTGTAGGCAGCGCCATTTGCGACGTCAACCGCGATCCGCATCTTTTCCAAGGTCATTCCACGCGGAAAACTTTGCTTGGCAAATTCGACGTAACGGCCAAGAGCGTCATCAATTCGGGTGGCGCGGCCGATTTTGCCCGCGGTCGGGCGGATCGCATCGATCTCGCCGCTGAAAACGAGCTGTTCAATTTGCTGCTCGACTTGATCATCGAGTTTATAGCCATCGTGGCGGAAAAATTTAATGCCGTTATCGGCGTAAGGATTATGCGAAGCGGAGAGAACGATCCCGGCATCGGCGCGCAGTGAGCGGGTGATGTAAGCGACACCGGGAGTGGGCAGCGGGCCGATCACAAGCACATCCACTCCAAGCGACGTGATACCGGCGACCAGCGCATTTTCGAGCATGTAACCGGAGAGCCGGGTGTCTTTGCCGAGCACAATCTTTGGTCGCGTCCCGCTCGGATGCGCCCGCGGATTCGATTTCAAGAAAACATGCGCGGCGGCTCGACCGAGCTTGAGCGCAGTCTCGGCTGTAACGGGCTCGACATTGGCGACGCCGCGAACGCCATCCGTTCCAAAAATCTTTCTGTTGTCGCTCACCCGGCTAATTCAACGTCCCGATGTGACATTCGTAAACCGGAAACTACGGAGAAATAATTGGCAGTTCATTTTGTCGACAGCTCCTTGTGGCGGTCGCGATCGCGGTGAAAGACGCTCACCGGCCTCAAGCATGTGGACGACCTTCTGAATGAAATCGGCGTTCCCGGGCATGATTTATTTTGCGCGTTTCTTTGCGGCGCGGGCTTGCTCGCGCACATTCCGGCCTTGCGCATCCATCTCGTT